>VFQU01000051.1_pt1 | contig 182985 bp, 163 predicted proteins | sample 3512311 | NCBI WGS metagenome assembly VFQU01 (sample SAMN10412377, study PRJNA504923) | tailings metagenome | isolation source: Relicate 3 Philex TSF3 active mining site | place: Philippines: Tuba, Benguet | collected 2017-08-29 | reverse complement strand
GTTTGATTTTGACAGATCACTCCAAAAACCCAACGCTCTAAACGTTGGGTTTTTATTTGAATCCAAGTTTTGATTTTAGTTTTAAAAATAAAAGCGCAATAGAATAAGCATCATCTAAAGCTGTATTTCTCTCATTTTTAGGAATTTTATAAGCTGTAATTAATTCATCTAACGAAAATGATTTATTAGTAATGTCATACAGTTTTTGATGCATAATTTCAATATCCAAAGCTTCATTTTTGAGTCTGCCACATTCCATTTTTTCTAAAACTTCATTAATCATTTCGATATCAAAATGTATTCGATGACCAACCAATGTAGCATTTTTTATGTATTTTAAAAACTCCTCAATAGCCAATGGTTCAGCAAATTTTGGTAATTTACTTTCTAATAAAAATTCATTAGACAAGTTGTTGTCATGCAAATATTTATATTGGAGAATAACCAATTCTAATGCATCATTCACATGAATAACATCATCAACGACAGCAATAGTCCCAAGAGAAAGAATTACGTCTTTTTTAGGGTTTAAACCTGTAGTTTCCAAATTAAGAATGACATATCTGTTAGTTTTTGTTTCAAATTCAAATATATATCTTTTCCAGAATTCAGGATATTCTTTATTTATGTTTTTAATCCAATCAAACATTATGAAAATTGTGTTAGTTGAAACCTGTCCTTAATCAATTCCTCTAAGTCTTTCATAGGTGCAAGAGCACTTTTTAATTTTTCTTTATCGACTTTTGAAAGTTCATCAACATTTATAAATTCACCTGTAGAATCATTTTTTAATCCTTCTAAAGTTCTGTATTTTGACAATGTAATAAAGGCATCAGCACAGCTAAGATATATTTCAGAATACTTTGGATCAACCATTGCTAATTGTTTAAACCTTAAATAAGTATTATTGATTCCTTTGATTTGCATACTCAAAGTAAAAAGCCTTGCTCCATCTACCAAAGGCATTATTCCTCTGTTTTTAATATCAAATTTTCCTTTATTTTCACCTTCTTCTTCAAGATTGAATTTTTTAAAGAAGTTTAGAGGTGGATTTTTTCTAAGTGTATCGTTGCCTAAATAATCAAAAAACAGATTGTTATTTTTTACATTGCTGAAAATAATTTCAGTAATAGCATCTTCAATTTTATTTTCTCCAAAAACAATTTCATAATCAAAAAATATACTACTAATTTCATTAGATTGTTCACCTGGAGTTTTCATCCAATTATTGTATTGCTTTATCCAGTCTGTCAATGATTTACACCAGTTCATATTACTTGCCATATGACCATTTGGACAATATGTAAAACCTACTTTTTCCAGAATTCCGGTAGTGCGTTTAGATAGTTTTACAAAATAATCTTTTACATCTCGGTATTTATCAGCTGCAACATCTTCAAATACCAAAATGCTATCTTGATCGGTTAATAAGAGTTGCTCTTTTCTACCTTGACTACCAATACTTAACCAAGCAAAGCGGGCAGGAGGCGAGCCTAAATCTAAAATCGCCAATTCTAAAGCTCTTTTATTAATGGCCGAAATTATTTCTCCCGAAATATTATAAATGTGTGGCAAAGGAATATTCTTAGCTATAGAAGACTGAATTAAATCGGTTAATTTCTCTCTTACTTGTTTTAATTCCTTTGGAGTAATAGCACGTTTGATTTCTTTAACTAAAACTCCCGGATTATTGGATTGAGCAACAACCAAATCATGCTCGGAAATTACACCTTTAACATCTGATTTGTCAGAACCATCGGCTGTTACACAAAGATGACTAACGCTATGTTTCAATAGCATTAATTGAGCTTCAGCAACAGAAACATTTTCAGCAACTGTTACAACAGGAGAAGACATTATTTTGTCAATATTGGTAGTAAGAGGAAATCGGCCATTAGCAATTTTACTCCTGAAATCGGTATCGGTTACAATACCAATAGGATAATTTTGCTCTGTAATAATAACACTATTAGTCAAATTATCAGTCATTAATTGAGCAACATCTTTACAAATAGTGTTTTGAACCACTTTCAAAGGTGTTTTGTTATAGCTTAATGATTGAAAGTATTGAATTTCTCCAGCTGTTTGATCACTATAAATAGTATCGGTTATTAAATGACCGCGATTTTCTTTATCAAATGAGTTTCGTGTATTTGAGGCAAAACTTTCAAGTAAAAAATCTAAAACATCCGGATTTTGTGAAACAAATGGCTTGAAAATCTTGATAGGAATTGCATAAACAATACTGTCTTCACGAGCTTTTGCTGTCATCATATAATTGTTTTTAGCAAAAAACGGACGTAAACCAAAAACATCACCGGCATAGCATTTATTTAATAAAGTTTCTTCTGCATCTGCAATAAATGATAAATTGATAACGCCGGAAGCAACTACATAAAAACTCTCGTGCAATTTATCATCGATTTTAAAAAGAGTTTTATTTTTTTCAAGCATGATAACACCAATACTGTTACTGACTTGAATTAATTCATCATGATTTAAATGATTGAATGGTGCATGTTCTTTTAGAAAAAAAGCGATATTTTCTGCAACTGTATTCATAAATTTTAAAACTACATTTTATATTACAAAAATAATGAATGTTAGGATGTAATGATTAAATATTTTGAATATAAACAGGAATTAGTTAGAATATAATTTGATTTTTTATTTTACATAATATAAATTATAGTTCAAAAAAACAACATAATTAATTTGAAAAAAGGAAGCTTTTGTGATTTTATGAAATGGAAAATTAAGAATAAAATGATTAAAAAAATGCAAATTAATGACTTATAAACACCTGAAATAAAGAATGTTAATAACTTTTTTAAATTAAAAATATGGTTTAGATTACAAAACAATCCATTATTGTAATATAATTCATTAAAATTTATTTAAAAAGTGTATTTAATCGATTTTTATAGCTTTTTTTTACACTTAAACGATAAAAATTGCATTTAAACTATATAGATTTGCAATGTAACTTTCTTGATGCCCCAAATCTGAAAGTTCAAAAATAAATCAAGAACTAAAACCTACACGATTATGAAAAAAATCTTTACATTGTTCGTTTTATTTTTTGCATTACTTCTTAATGCACAAAATTCTACTGTAAATTATACAGTATCGACTGAAAACTTTCCCAATCCGGAAAGAGGATTTTATCATCATAAAGAAACGAAAGCTTCTAGCTATTCAACTTTAACACAAAGTTCTTTATCGAATTATAGAACCAATGAAAAAATCACCTTGATTTTACGATTGTTTTATTTGGAGCAATTTTTAACGACTCCAATTTCAGAAAGCTACTTAAATAGTATGAGAACTGATTTTGACAGAATTAGAAATGCAGGAGTTAAATGTATTATTCGTTTTGCTTATTCTAACAAAACTGCTCTTGGTCAACGTGATGCTTCAAAGACGCAAATGCTTGCTCATATTCAACAATTAGCACCAATTTTAAGTGCCAATAGTGATGTTATTGCTGTTGTACAAGCCGGTTTTATTGGTACTTGGGGCGAATGGTACTATACAGATCACTTTGGAATGAGCCCAACAACCGTTGATTATGCTAATCGTAGAGAAATTGTAGATGCTTTATTGAACGCTTTGCCTTCCAATATTAAAGTACAAATCAGGACACCAAAATTAAAGCAAAAGTTATTCAACTCTACTACTGCTTTAACTCAATCTCAGTTTTTGACCAATAGTTCAATAGCTCGTGTTGGTCATCATAATGATTGTTTTTTATCTAGTAGTTCAGATGTTGGAACCTATACAAATACAACAACGGAATATCCATATCTTGCTCAAGAAACCAGGTTTGTTCCTATGGGTGGCGAAACTTGTGATTTTGATCCAAATCGTTCCAATTGTAATGTTGGCACATCTGAAATGGCTCTTTTTCATTGGTCATATATGAATATAGATTATTATCCTGATGTAATTGATGAATTTGCAGAAAATGACTGCTTGAATGAAATGAAAAAGCGTCTAGGTTATCGTTATGAATTGGTTTCGGGAACTTATCCAAATGCTGTTGGCGTTGGAAGCAACTTATCAATAGCTTTACAAATAAGAAACTCCGGATTTGCTTCTGTTTACAATGAAAGAAAGGCTTATATTGTCTTAAGAAATACTATTACAAATCAGGAATATTCAATCGCTTTAGCTTCAAATCCGCAACTTTGGTTGGATGGAAATGTAATTCCGGTTAATGAGCAATTGACTTTACCTTCCAATATTATTCCGGGAAATTACCAACTGTTTTTACACTTGCCTGATGCTAATGCATCGCTAAGAGCAAGACCCGAATATGCTATTCGTTTAGCAAACAATGACACTTGGGAAGCTTCAACAGGTTATAATAAATTAAATCATACTGTTAATGTAACTTCTGCTCTTTCAATTGCTGATAATACTAAAATCAATCCTGTAATTTATCCGATTCCTGCAAATGATGAATTGGTTGTAGAAATGGATAACATAATGGATTATAAAGTTACATTATTCAATACTTTAGGACAAAATTTTGGTGTAATTTCTAAAGAGATTAGCAGCAATAAACTAAGCTTAAATACTCAAAATCTTTCTGACGGTGTTTATCTAATCCGATTTGAAAACGGAAATACTTCAGAAACCAAGAGAATTATAATTAAACACTAAAAATATAACCTACACTTTTAATCGGAGTTGAAATTTTATATTCAGCTCCGATTTTTTTTATTTCTTTATTTTTTTCTTTAAGCTATGTTTCAATCCAAGCTGAATAGCATTAGAATAATATAATGATTGAACGAAAACCTCTACTCCTATTGTAATTTCGGTATAATCAAATAACAAATAATTCAATGTACCATTATATCGTTGAAATTTATCACTAAAATCATCCAAGAAATAGCCGCCTTCAACTCTGGCACTAAAATCATCGGCTTCTTTTCCAAATTTCATTGCTAATCCACCACCATAATAGAATCGATCATCAATAACCCAAAATGGATATCCAAATCTCAAGTAATATGCAAATTGGCTTTTAATTGAACCTTGAGAACGAGATGATTCTATAAAAGGTAAAAACTTTAATTTCTTTTCAATACCATTATCATAAAAAACTTTTCCGGTAATAGAACCGTCATAAGTTTCTCCGGTAATCACATCTGTATTTTCTGTGCTACTTTTATTGTAGAAATTACCTTCCAATGCAAGATTAGCATTAAGAAAACCAAACAGATAAATGTCTTGATAATAATTCAACTGAAATCTGTAAATATTTTTACTGTGAGCACCACCCGTTTCGGCAGGAGCAATTTTGAACTCTAATGATCTGAAATTCTTTTCTTTGGATAAATTAGCTCCGGCAGCAAATTGAAAGAAAGCCTTACTTTGGTTACTATATTCCAATCGTCCTGATGTCCAATAATTTATTTTATTCTCTTTAATTGCTCGGGTGAATTTATATTCTATTCCGTAAACATCATGTGTTATATTGTCAAACTCATCTTTAATATCAAAGTCTAATTCATACATTTTACTAAATGTGGCTCCAAATGAGTGAATATTTTTCTTTTTATCAAAAAGATTATATGAGAAAGCATTTTTTACTGCAGCATTTTGTTCCCTGTTTGTTTCTAATGAACTGTCGAGTTTCAAGAAATCTCCGTTTTCTTTTCGGTCTTTTTTCAGAACTTCTTTCAATACATCAGGGTAAAATAGTTCTACATGATTTGTAGCCAAATCCAATTGTAAATTGATTTCTTCATAAATAACATCTTTATTGTAAAGAGCTCTTAAAACTTCTTTTTCCTCAAAATTATCAGGCAGATTATTTGCGATAACCCATGCATTTTTAAATTTTTCTGTATCGTGATAGTAAGAACTCATCAAAGCTTTTGCTTTATAATCTTCCGGATTTTGAGCAATATAATTTGTATATTCTTCAACTAATAAGTCATTTTCTTTAGCTTCAATCAGCCAATTCATTTTAGTAACAAAATCAATTTCTGTTGAAAATTTAGACCATTCAAAAGCTTTTAAATATATCTTTTCATCAGAATACAACCAAACTATAGAGGAAACCAAATTTTCATAATCAGCCGATGGCGGAATGTTTTCAAGTAATATCAACGCTTCTTTTGGCTCGTATGCTAATAAAAACTCCAAATATTTCAACATTGTTTCTTTGGAATTATCAACTTTAATAAGATTTTCTAAAGCAAATTTGATATGTTCTTTATTTTCCTCTGAATTATAACTTTCAATATAATCTGTTAAAATAGATCTGTCATTTGGCTTGGCGTACATTTGCATTCTAAGCCATTTTTCTCTTTCGGCTTCTGTCGGATAATAGACTACATCACTCAAACTGGCTGAATACAATATGTTTTCAGTCATCGGATACTTTGCAACATGTTGATCTAACATTTTCCATACTTCGTTTCCTTTTTCATCCCAAGTCATATAGGTTGCATATTTATTCCATATAGCAGCATCAATTTTGGGTTCTGAAAGCATTTTTTGTTTTAGGGCTGCAATTTCCTTTCTCAAATCTTCCTCATAGGTATCAATCCCTAATTGTTCTTTTTTATATGCTAATACTCTGGCATTGAATGTAGCATATTTTGCTCTGACATCTTTTTGGATTTCTGCTAAAGCATTTGCATCAAGCTGAGATTCATGGTATAAGTCAATCATTTTCAGTTTAGAAACAGTTGTAAAAACAGAATATAGATTTCCCTCTAAATAAGATGTCTTTCTAAAAACGGCTCCTTCTTTTTTAAGTTGTGCTTCTATCCTACCCGAATTTTCATTACTTCCGTATAAAAACCAATATTGTTTTTCAGATATGGACTCTTCATTATTTAATTCTTGAACCAAATAATATCCATTTCCTGAAGTATGTAAAAATTTTGAAGCTCGCCAATCGTTTACAATATAGCCGCCGTCTGTAGCGTTTACAAAGCGTAATTGAGGATAACGCTCTTTCATCTCTTTAATTAATTGCTTAAAAGACGGATACATTGCACGGTTGGAATTTTTAGTTTTGTGCCATCCAAGACCTTCAGTATTTCTTAAAGCATAGTTTCCTTGACTCATGTTGTTTTCACCAGGAATTTGAAAAACATCATCAGGATGCACAAAATGAGCCCAAATTCCAGTATAGAGATAAACTGAATTCAAAGCAAAATTGGCTTCTTCTTTTAAATAAAAACCACTGGCAGTTCTTGGAAAATCAAAAAGTTTTGGCTCTAAAGGATCGAAATCAAACTCTCTGTTTCCTCCATCTTTAAAATCTCCGTTATAAATACTGCACATGAACTTTATGGAAGGCATTCCTTTTACCAATTGATGTAAACCTGTTTTATCAATGACATTTGAAGGCGGAACATAAACGGAAGGTAAATTACCAAAACCATTAATCCTCCATTTCTTTTCAGCTGAAGCTAATGCTAAACGCATAAACTCAGGGTTTTTCCAATCTTTTTGAACTAATGAAACGTGATTATAACCGTGAAAGCCTAATTCATGTCCGTTTTTAAGAACTTCTTTTGACAACCAATTACTTAAAACCTGAGTTTGATTGTTTATTTTGACTTTTTTACTATCCCATTGATTGAATAAAAATGGAGGCTGTATGTTCGAATCGTAATCGAAAGTTGTTAAAGCAACGTATTTTATATCAAATTCATCAGCAAGTTTAACCATATCTGGCCACCAAGTTTTATAAACATAATCTGAGAGATTTTGATTCAATTCAGAAGCAATAGGTTCCTGCATTACATCATATAACGGCGATGGAAAATCGTCCAAATGAATGGTATTTACGTTCGCAACAGGATAAGGAACTGCTTCCAGAGCTTTAAGAATTCCTGAAAAAAGCAATCCTCTATCGGCTTTTTCGTTATAATTTGTTGTGTTATAGAAAATGACTTTTCCGTTGCCTATTTTATTTTCAGTAATTAACGGATAATAATCATTATTGGCCGCTGAAGCAAAAACCTTGATGTTTTCATTAAAATTATTTCTTTTTAAACCAAAGAAAATTATTTCTTTACCAAATTTTTTGTTGCTATAACCCGGTAACATTGGAATTTTAAAATTATATCCGGCTGAAACTTGATCTATTTGCATCTCGGCTTCAGGTTTTAAACCGATTAAAAAAGAAAATCGAGCATCTTCACTGTTATAAGGTAAATAAAGCGTTCCTCCTTTTGCCACAAAATCAATTATCTTAGCAATTGTTATTGTACTGATTTTTTTTGTATTATAAAAGCCTAATACTCTAATGCTTTCAGGTATTTCTGTTGTGGTATTCCATTCTTTCAAAGAAACACTCTTGAGAGGCATTTTTGTATAATCGCAAACCTTTTTAATATGATTAAAAGTTTTTACATTCTCTAAATCGTTATTATCTACGATAAATTGTATTAATGGCGGATTGTTTGGAGATTCATTAGTGTATCTTCTCAATTCTCTCTCATCTCCATCAGAATTTAGAAAATCAAATTCATCACCATTCGTTAGTTTTTCTAATTTTCCACAGCTTACAATAACGATTGTCATCAATAACAAAAAAATATGTTTGCTGAAAAATTTATATTTTATAGTAATTCTTTTCATCTGTAAATAGTTATTGTTTTATACAGTTTCTGTAAATGCAAATCATCTATATTTTGAAAATCAAATCGTTGATTCGAGATTCATTAGGTTTATTGACAATTTCATAAACTGTAAAAATATCATTACTGTAAATAGTAGTAATTTTTCGTCCTCTTTGTCTTAAAACATCAATTTGTTTTATAATTTCTGAAGAAAAATTATGGCTATTTGCCAAAGAACTGATTCCTTCTGTTTCTTTTTTATAAACAAATACAATTACACTTTTGGGCAGAACAGCTCCGGGATTTTCTTTTAAAAATTTTTCGTTTTTAATGTTTTTAAAATACAACTCATCTTCTTTCAGATATTTTTCGAGAAAATCTTCATAATTGATGAAAAAATGTTGATTTGTACTGATAGAATGTGCTGAATAATCATTTACAACAGCATAAGAAAACGGAAAATATACATTGGAGATATTCTCGTAAGCATCCAATATTTTTCGAGCAGTGGTGTCTGATTGTTTTAGTTTATCAAATTCAGGCTGTTGAAAATAAATTGCGGTATATGATAATCCAATAATAGTTAAAGCCGCTACATATGGTTTTATAATCATTACTTTTTTGTAAATAGGAAAAGTAATTCGAAGCAAAACGGCTATCAGTATTCCAACGAAAATAGGAATGAATATCGCAATAGCCTGTTTCATCATTTCTTGGTCAAGCCATTCGTTTTTTACATTACTTGCTAAAATGAGAAATATAAATAAAATCAAGAAAGTAAATGATTCGTGCCATTTTTCTTTGAAACCATATGTCAAGATTAGTAATAGCACAATCAATCCTAATGAAATCAACACATAGTATGACATCAATAAGTTATACGGTAAAATTAAATGTGGAAAATAAGTATAAGAACTTGCTGCAATTAAACTCGATTTAAGGAAAACTTCAAAATCATATCCAAAGGAATAACATTCGGCGCCATAAATTATAGAAAGTACAACCGATGAAATAAAAAAAGCTTTAATTACGGTGAAGTTATCAGAATTGAATTTTCTTCTGGAAAACAGAAAACCAATAATTAAAAAAGGTAAAACTATTACTATCAGCGTGAAAATATCAATTAACCCGATAGCAATGAACGCAAAAATATAATTCAGAAAATAATTTCTTTTATTTGATTTGAAATGTTTTGGGTTTAGATAAAAAACCATTCCGGGAATAGCTATTGATAAAGCTAAAAACATGGCTTTATGCTGTAAAATATACGAAATATTTATAGGAGACAAAACATAGCATAAAGCAAAGAAAAGGCTTGCTACTATCGGAGCTATAAGTTTTGAGGCTGTAATTTTACTGATAGTCCAAAAAATAAGAATTCCGATTAAAACAGACTCGATAATTCCTATCGACTCCAAAGCAATTTCGGGCGGAATGCTTGATATTTTACTGTAAAAATTAATCAGAGCCAATTCGCCTACCGGAGTAACACCATTGTAAAACCATTGTTGTTTGTCAAAATCGATTATGGTTTCTAATTCTAAAATCCAAAGATTTGACAACGCATACAAGTCATATTTGGTAAAATAATAACGACTGAAAAACGTAATAAAACTTAGAACAAATAATAAAAACAATATCCAAAGACGCTTTTTTCTGGTTTTAGAACCTGTTTTGGTGTTGATGTAAAATGACCAACTTTTTTTAAGTTCAATGTTTTTTATCAGTTCAAATGTTTTTTGTTTGACTTTACTAAAACTAAAAGCGAGTGACTTACCAATTAATCGTACTCCTAGATAATCAATCACAATAAAAGCCATGAAGATTACTATCGTATTGAATAAATTATAAATTCCAAGTTGTACTAAAGAAAAAAGCAATATAATTAACAAACTTCCGTATTTGAACCATTGATTAGCAATGAAATCAAATATGTTTTCAGGTTTATGGTAATTGACAAACTTTCTGTTCAAATAAAACAGTATCAAGACCAACAAAGAAAGTCTGAAAAAACCAAGTGCTATAGTAGTGGAATAAATCATTGCCTATTTCTTAAAATTTGGTATTGTCTGTAAGTCTATTTTGCCTATGAAATAATCTAATTTGTATTTGGTCAATCGTTCTGTAATCTTTTTGTATAATACTTGATGATCAGCATATTCTACTAAAATAAAATGTTGCTTGTGTTTTTCTTCTAAATTCTTGATTCGAGTAATATAGCTTTCAAATTCTTTCTTATTTCTTAGTTGATAACTTTTATCTTTAAAATTATAACTACTTGCTACCGATTCTACCACTACTCCATCTATGTACCTGTTTGTTTCTTCCAATAACTCTAAACCGGCATTTTGAAAAAAAATCTTATTTGGATATTTCTCTTTGATTGTTTTTAAAAAAGCAATCAGTTCCTTTTTGTCTTCTTTTTGAGGTCCGAATTGGGTAAAATTATCAATATTATCCAAAAACATCCCATCAAAACCTTTATCCAAACATTCTTTTATAGAAGCTAATAAAACTTCTTTTGTCTTTTCAGATTTTAAATCAAGATAATAACTATTCCAATTGTTGTTTTTTCCTAATGTAATGTTTTTTAATTCTTTATAATACTTTGCCTGACTATTTACTTCACCTAAACTTATATATGCTAAAACATTTTTATTTTGTTTGTTTAACTTTTTAACTTCTGCTGAAGTAAAGTTTAAAGATTCCAAAATCAAATAATCATAATTCTTTACAATATCTGTATTAAATTTTCCGTAACAAAACAGCACATTACTTTTATCCAGACTTTTATCAAAAGCTCCGGGCAACAAAACCGATGGTAATAACCATAAGAAAAATTTAATATGCCGCATAGTAATAATAATCCAGATTTTTAAAGAATTTTTTATTTTCAACAATTGTATAAATCATATAAAATATTGAACCGCAAAGCATTCCAACAACACTATATTCATAAGAAACAAATCTGCTTAAAATAAATCCAACAAAAATATTAATCAAACAAGCAATCACGATACCTTTTACAGCAACATTTGGTCGCCCTAAAGTAAACATATATAAAGAATTAAGCATTCCCCATGCTAGGAAAAAATATCCTATTCCGGCAATAATACAAACTCGAATACTGATAATATCTAAAACCTGATTAAACTGTCCTTTATAACCCCAAGATGCCGTAATGATAAAATAGATTAAAACAAATACTAAAATAAAAGTTATAAATAGCAATAATATATTGTGCCAATACATCTTTATAAACTGTTTATTAAACTTTTCAGGTGTGTCGAAAGAGGTTACTTTTTGACCAATATCGAGGAATTTAGTAAACGAAACAATGCTGTATTCAAGAACTCCTGTCATTAATAAAAATACTAAAATAGCCAAGTCCATACCTAATTCATAATCTTTTTCAAAATAGACTATAAGCGGTAATTTTCCTTCAGTATCGGATGTCCAAGCTAATATTCGGTCAATGAAAATGAATATATAAACAGTAGTTCCATAAAAGAAGTACTTATAGTTTTGATACAATAAAATAGGCGTTTTAAATCGAATGTTAGAATGAATTTGTTTTTTCCCGATCTTAAATTTGAAATATAAAATTAAGAACACCCATGCAATAATGATAGCACAAACAATTCCAATCCAATGTGTTATGTAAATCAATAAGTTTGTTTTCTCTTTAGCATAAACAGCCAAGGCAGTTCCGGCTAAAATTGCTATTGAAATAACCCATCGTTGCTTTATTGTGTGAAGTGGTGCAAAAACTAATAATAATATACCTATCAAAAAAGCATAGGTGAAAATCACAAACAATACATTAAATGGAAATAAATGAAAGAAAACATTAAATAAAGTGACTGTAAAAATGACAAAAAGCAGACTTACAGTTCCTTTTTTAATTAAGTAGAAAACTGTTTCCTTTGCCATTTTATAGTCTTCATAATTCCAATAGAAAGTGGCTTGTCTTCCAATTACCTGAACAAAACCTCCTGTAATTATTAATCCTGCCATTACACCTAAAACAACCGCTGTTGACTGAATTTCATTAAAACCAATATAGGTCCATAATGAATATCCAAAAAGAATAATCGCTGCAATTTGAAGAAAAACCGGTAATAAATGAAGAATACCTAAAGGATAATGCTTAGCAAAGAGTTTTGCCTTAACATGCATATAATCTGAAACCTGAATAGTTTTTTGACTTGTTATTTCTTCAGTTTCTTTAGCATTTTTGATGTCATAATAATCCGGAAGCGAATTTATTTCTTTGAAGATATAGTCTGCTAAAGTTTTTATAGATGAAAAGCCATAATCGTCAGGAATATCAATATCTCTAATACCTAAAGACTCGATAGTTGCCATTACAACTCGAGCACTTACAGGTTTACCGACTTTATCTTTGACGTTTTCCATCAAAGACTGAATATTTTCAAATTGATTTTTCATTGTAGGTTAGGGCAAAGTAAATGAAAACTCTTTTTAATTTATTTTGAGTTTTATGAAGCTTCCATTGCTTCTTCGGTTTCCATTTGTTGAATAAATATTGGATGTGGCGTTTGAATATCTTTTTGCATTACTTTGTCATAAGCAAACTCATATCCTTTGATAAATTTATCAATTGTGAAATTATTGACTACTTTTTTACGAGCATTCATTCCCATTTGTATTCTAAGTTCTTCGTTTTGAAGTAACTCCACTACTCTTTTTCCTATTTCTACATGATCTTTTGGTTTACAGATAAATCCGCAAGATGAGTCCAATGCTTCAGAAACTCCTCCTACATCAGTAGCAACAACAGGAATTCCACAACTCATAGACTCAATTACTGTATAAGGAAATCCTTCAGAAATTGAAGTCAAAATAGAAATGTCTCCTTCACAGAAAAGCTTATGTGGTTCCGGATGAAAACCTGCTAGCTTGAAATTGTTTTTTAAACCAAGCTCTTCGATTAAGTCATTACATTGCTTTGTATATTCAGGAACCGCTTCGTTGTCGCCGTAGATTAAATATTGTACATTGGGAATGGTCTTTTTCACTTCAGCACAAGATTTAATCATAGTTAGAATATCTTTTAATTCAAATATTCTTGCTGCTGAAACAACCGTAGGAACATTTCTTAATCTTTCAGGTTTTGAACCCGGAACAAATAAATTATGATCAACACCATTGTAGATAACATCCATTTTTTCAGGATTTGCACCATACATTTTTTCCCAACTCATATTAAATTTGTTTACAGAAAGGATTACATCAGCTTTATAATAAACCAATTCTGTAATACTTTCAGAAAAACGAATTAATAATTTTTTCAAGAAAAATGAGTATTCAGAAGTATTGATAGCAATCAAACGCTCTCTGATAAAAACTCCATGCTCGGTAGCAATAATCGGTGTGTCATATTTGTATTTTAATACCAATGCCGGAATTACCGGAAATCCGGAAATTGTTAAATGAGATATATCTGCTTTAGGAACATCAATGGAAAGTGGAATTAAAAAACGATAAATCCAACGCATTCCTAATGTTAAATCATATAAAGTAGCTTGTTCATTATCTTTAGCAATCATTTCTTTTACCAAAGAACAAAAAGTTTTCCACACTTGTTCATGAAGCATTGTTTTTTTGTAATCGTGTTTTTGAAAATACTTCCACAAACTATAGATTATCTTGTCAAAATCCTCTGCAACTCTAGTATCAGAATAAATACTCGTAATTAATTTTCTAAAAAGCGGAATGAATTTTTCAACAACATCTTTTTCATCTGCACGTTCTTTTGTTTTTACAATCTTATAGAATTTTTTACCATAATCAACCATTTCCTGTGGTTCAAGTGGTGACCAAAGCGGAACTTGTATAACATTTTTAACATTGTCACTTAAATCATACTTAGGTTTAACTTCAAAAGAAGCGTTAATTGAATACAAATTAAAGTTAGCATTCTTAACTTCATTACATAGCATATGTGACCAAGTAGAAACTCCTCCACCATTGAATGGATAAGTACCTTCTAAAATCAATAAAACATCGTATTTATTTTCCATAGTATGATTAGTTTTTCACTAACGATTTTGTACGCTTAATTGTAATAATTAAATCTTAAACTTTTAACAATTAATTACATGACAAATTTATTTCGAAATGAAAAACTATCATTATTTCTGACAATAAATCAGTTAAACCTAAAATTTTAATCGATGAAATGCATTTGAATGAAAAATACATCGGTGTAAAGCACATTTAGGGTGCTAAAAACACGGATTGGATGATTTGTAGTTTTATTTGGAAAAAACTTATTTGCTAGAAAAATTTAGAGTTCCAATTGCTCTCTAAACTTTTTACCAATGGCCAAACTTAATTTGTTTTTATAGTCTTCAATCAGCCATTCCTTATAGTTTTTGCTGGTTTTCCCAAGACAATTTATGAACTGTTTTACACGATTTTCAATATCGTCATACAATAGTTTTGATAACGCTTTTGCCTCAGAAAGTTCTGTTGAATTTTCAACACACATTGTTGCGTGCTGGTCGATTGATTTATCAATAACTACTTTGGAACGTAGATTTTGTCGGGTAACACTTTTAAATTCTTCTTCCACATCAAAACTGATGTCTATTGATTTGCTGAATTTTTTCCTGATAGCCTCAGGCATTGTATAATTAAAATTACGTTCAATTTCAGCATCGTCGCGCAAACTCTCAAGATAATACTCCGGATTTTTAAAGATATGTTGCCAATCTATCGGTTCATTCCAAAGTCCGAAACGTAACGCATTATTTCCTAAATCAATGATAGAAAACTCAGACTTGTTAGGTAATTTTCGAGAACCTCTTCCAATCATCTGAAAGTAAAGTGTCAATGATTTTGTGGCTCGATTAAGAATAATTGTTTCCACCGTTGGTTCATCAAAACCTGTAGTAAGAATTCCTACCGAAGTTAAGATAGCATCAGGTATTTTTTTAAACCACGCCAGAATATCTTTTCGGTCTTCATTTGATGTTGTATTATCCAAATGTTTTATATTAAAACCAGCTTCTTTGAATGTGTCATAAACATACAATGACGTGTTAATTCCGTTATTGAAAATTAAGGTTTTTTTGCCAAATGATTTTTCGGTATAAGCGTGAAGTAATTTTTCCTGCATCACCATGTTCATATACAAATCATCTGAAGATTTAACGGTATAATCGCCATTAATTCCAACCTTTAATGATGTTAAACCTACATCATAACTGTAAGTTGTTGCCTTTGCCAAAAAACCATGGTCAATCAATGATTGAATAGTATCTCCAACAATCAATTCGGAATAGTTTTGATACATTGGCAGTTTGATATTCGAACTTAAAGGTGTAGCTGTAACACCAAGTATAAATGAATTTTTAAATGAACTAAATAATTTTCTGAAAGAGTTGTAATGAGCTTCATCAATAATCACCAATCCAACATTGTCAATTAGTAATTTTTCATCATTCAGCCTGTTTTTCAAGGTTTCTACCATGGCTACAAAACAAGCATATTCATCTTGATCGGGTAATTCTTTGATATTACTATTGATGATCTTATTTTTAACACCAAAGCCTTTAAGCATTTTTGATGTTTGCTTACAAAGTTCAATTCGATGTGTAAGAACAACTACTTTTTTATCGTGTTTTGATAAATAACGACGAACGATTTCAGAAAAAACAACAGTTTTTCCGCCACCTGTAGGTAATTGATAAAGTAAGTGATAATTACCAGATGCATTATCCAATCTTTCAAATATCTTATTGATATCTTTTTCTTGGTAACTGTAAAGCTCCTTTTTATCTTCTATCTCTAAAATAATATCGTTTTTTGACATCTGAATTTTGGTAATTTGCAAAAGTAATACTAAAAATCAGTTTAATTTTCGTCTGTTAAAAAATTAACTATTTTATCACATTAAAAAAACATTTTAAAACTTATTACTTAGCTTTGCTTAAAAATTTTAAGTATGACAAAATTGTTCAAGTTCGTTGCTATTGCTGAAGGTATTTCTTATTTAGTTTTATTTTTTAATATGCTTGTAATCAAGCCAACCAATATAGATTTGTATAAAACTTTATTGTTTCCTATTGGAATGGCACACGGAGTATTATTTATTGCTTATGTAATTTTGGCTTTTGTCATTCAGAGAGAACAAAAATGGAATTTTAAAGACTTGATGATTGTACAATTGGCTTCTCTCTTACCGTTTGCTACTTTTTATATTGAAAAAAAATATGTAAAAAATGTATAAACTCATCGAAAAACTATTTGGTTGGTGTTATCCTGTTTTGAAGAAAATAGGTTTGGGCGAAACAGTTTCCGCTTATCTAAGTCTTGCCATAAATATAGTTTTACTATGTGTTATTGCCTATTTCGTCTTTTTAATATTTCGTTATATTCTAGTCAGAGCATTAATAATTATAGCTCGAAGATCAAAAACGAGATTTGATGATTTTTTGGTTGCCAATAAAACAGCTAAGTATATTTCACATTTAATTCCGTTACTGTTTATCTACAAATCGGTTCCAATAATTCTAAAGAATTTTGTCTATTGGGAAGATGTCTTTGGTAAACTGGTTGGTATCTATATTGTGGTGCTTAGTTTGTGGATAATCAGAACGATTTTCAATTCTATTAGAGATTATTTGAAACAAAACCCTTCTTATAGTGACAAACCAATTGATAGCTATATTCAGGTGATTATGATAATCTTATGGATTTTTGGCTTCTTTTTGATTGTGTCAAAAATCTTTGATATCAATACCGGAAAAATGCTTGGAGCTTTCGGAGCTATTTCGGCTTTAATTATTTTGATTTTCAGAGATACTATTCTTGGTTTTGTAGCCAGTGTTCAGGTGTCACTTAACGATATGGTTCGAATTGGTGACTGGATTACTTTTGACAAATTTGGTGCCGATGGCGATGTTATCGAAATCAATTTAGCAACCGTAAAAGTTAGAAATTTTGATAATACAACTACGACGATTCCAACTTACAGTATGATTGCAGACTCATTCAGAAATTGGCGCGGAATGCAAAAATCGGGCGGAAGAAGAATTAAACGTCATATTCTAATCAAAGCGACCAGTATTCGTTTTCTAAAAGAAGAAGAATTAGAAGATTTGAAAAAGATACAATTAATTACAACCTACATAGCACATAGACAAAACGAAATCAATAAATTTAATACTATAAATAAGATTGATAAAACAGTTTCAATTAATGGTAGGAATATGACAAACTTTGGACTTTTTAGAAAGTATATATCTAATTATCTGCAAAATCATCCCGGACTTAATAAAAATATGATGCTAATGTGCAGGCAACTTCAACCAACTTCACAAGGAATTCCTCTAGAAATATATGCCTTTTCAAGTGATAAGCGCTGGGAAAATTATGAACACATAATGTCTGATATTTTTGATCATGTTATTGCTTCTATACCCTATTTTGATTTAGAAATCTATGAACTAACATCCGACAAAAATCAATAGAATAACAATTAATCTAAATCAGGTAGTCTGTTTTTAATGTATTCTATTTCGGTTTTTCCGTGAGCTTTAGGCTTTCCATCTTCACCTAAACTTACCATAGTAATTGTGTCAATTGTTATTATTATTTCTCTTGTCATCATATTTCTTACCTGACAAGTAAGGGTTATTGAAGAATTACCAAATTTGACTACATCAATACCAATCTCCACAATATCACCTTGTTTGGCAGAACTTCTGAAATTAATTTCCGACATGTGCTTGGTAACTATTTTCGGATTTTCCAATTGAATAATTGAATACAAAGCCAACTCTTCGTCTATCCAAGCTAATAGTCTTCCGCCAAAAAGTGTACTGTTTGGATTTAAATCTTCGGGTTTTACCCATTTTCTTGTATGAAATCTCATGAAATATATTTTTACCAAATTTATTAATTTGAAACAGCATTTCAGACTTTTTTAGAAAACCTTAACCGAAAACCTTTTCGTTAAAATTAACTGTTTTATTTTTAAACTTATAAATAAAAAACTAATTAAGGCTTTAATTCAAAACAACCTTTTTAATATAATGAAAAATGTTGATTTTTAAATGTAAAAGTCTATATTTGCAATAATTTAACAAATTTTTATATATATCAAACTATTTGGTTTATGAGAAAACATCTACTAGTATTATCGACATTTCTAATGATATCTTTTGTTTCAAATGCTCAGGATGGAACATCTACAAAGAAGAATAAGGAATTTAAAGAGGTTGAACAAGATCAAGAAATTGTTTATGATGCTTATAACAGATGGTCAATTGAATTAGCTGTTGGTCAGGCGAAAGGGATAAGACCTTATCAAGACGGTTATTATTCCAGTAATCCAGGGAAACTTCTTGGAGGGATTCAGGCAAATTCATTTGGTCTTGGAGCAAGATATATGCTTAGCCCGAAATTTGGTTTAAAATTAAGTTTTAATTACGATAAATTCACTGATCAAAATGACAGTGGAAGTTTAGATTTTGAAACCTATCAATACAGAGCAAACTTTGAAGGAGTTGTTAATGCAATTCGTTTGTTTAGTCTAGAAGAATCTGCAGGAAGATTTGGATTATTATTACACGGTGGTATTCAAGCATCCAGAATGACTTCAAAAGTATTGGATTTGACAGAATGGAATGGAGGTTTAATCGTTGGATTCTCTCCTCAATTCAGAATAACAAAAACTATTTCAATTATTGGCGATGTAAGTTTGTTAAATAACTTTAGACAACACTTTAATTGGGATGGTTCAAATTCAGATCCATCCAATAACCTTTCTGGACAAATGTCTTCCTTTAGTTTAGGCTTATCATTCTCATTCGGAAATGAAAAAATACATGGAGATTGGGCTATTATTGAAGATCCAAAATCTAAAGAACTTAAAGAATTAGAGTCAAGAATTGGAGAAATCGAAACCTTGATGAATGATACAGATAAAGATGGCGTGCCTGATTATTTGGATGTTGAAAACAACTCTCTTCCGGGTGTAGCTGTCGATACAAAAGGAAGAATGGTAGATTTGAATAATAATGGTGTTCCTGACGAGTTAGAAAAATATGTTGACAAATCAATTACTAATAACAACAATAATACTAGTATGGCTGTCAGCGATGGAATGGTTACCAAACTAATCAATGATGGTTATATAGCAGCTTACTTCGACAGTAATAAACGAGTTCCTACTTCTGCTTCTACAGACAATATTGGATTTATCTTGAATTATTTAAGAACTAATCCTGGTAAATCAGTTGATATAATCGGCTATGCAGATGAAATTGGAAGCTCTGCTTATAACGACAAGTTATCTAACGAGAGAGCCGAAAATATAAAATCAATATTAGTTAAAGCCGGAATTGAGGCTTCAAGATTAAATATTGTAGGTAACGGTATTGACAATTCGGTTGATAAAAAATCAGAATATGCTAGACGTTTAGTACGTAAAGTAGTATTTAAAATCAAATAACTAATTAACAATTAGTTTTTAATAACTTCAATAACCTCTGTAAATTACAGAGGTTATTTTTTTTAACTTTAAAAGAAAAAATGGAAGCAAGAGATAATCATGTTCTGGAACTTAGAGGCGAAACTTTAGGAGTTATTACAAGTCAATCTTCCTCCGAAGAAATTTTTCAAAATAAAACCCTCCGCCCTATTTTAAAACTACAAAACGACTTGTTTATTGCAGTTTTTGTAAACTATGCTGTAAAGCAAAAGAATGTGTTTTTTATGCTAACTCCGGAGAAGAAAATGGCTTATATAGAGAATGTCATTCAACGTGATATTAAATTTAGAAACTCTTTAAAAGGAATTGTTATAGGTTTGTTTACGGTTGATGAATATAATGAATACATTCAAAATTCTTCCAACCTCAATAAACGAATGATGAACATGCTTATTGAAAGATTAAAGAGCCAAATTCAACTAATCGTCACTGAATAAAGACTAAATCTGACAGATTTTTCATTTTAATATTATATTTTGGTAGGTCCAAAGAGCTTTCCTACTTCTGTTTTATTGCTAAATATTGAAAGTATCACTTATATTTCAATGCTTTTTTGGTAATTTTTCAAAAACAAATTATTAATAAGTATATTATCATAATTATACAGATAGCATAACTTTTAGCTAATTTTTTAATATTTTTTTCATTATAATTGTTAAAACTAAAAACATTTATGAGAGAAGAATATTTTAAATGGTATTCACCTAATCTAAGTCGTGAAATTCAAATGTTGGTTTTTGGACATTCAGGTTATCCTGTCATACTTTTTCCAACATCAATGGGGAGTTTTCATGAAAATCGGGACCAAGGTTTAATTGAAAGTGCCAAATGGTATTTAGAACAAGGCTTAATTCAGATATTTTGTCCTGATAGTATTGATAAAGATAGTTTTTATAATAAAAGTATACATCCGGCACACCGAATTCAAAATCATAGTTGGTACGATAAAATGATTTGTCATGAAATTGTAGAGCGGGTTAAGAATAATACTTATTCAGGAAAAGTGGCTGTCGCCGGCTGTAGTTTTGGAGGTTATCATGCAGCAAACTTTGCTTTTAAACATCCTGGTTATGTAAGTCACATGTTTTCCATGAGTGGTGCTTTTTCTATAAAGAGTTTTATGGATGGACATTGGGACGATGATGTATTTTATAATTCTCCTGAAGATTATCTACATGGACTTAATGATGGCGAACTTTGGAATATGGATATTATTCTTGGAACATCTAATTGGGATATTTGTTTTGATGCTAATTTGAAACTAAGTAAAATTCTAGCACAAAAAGACGTTCCTCATTGGCTTGATATTCGCCAAGACAAAGAACACGATTGGCCAGTTTGGAAAGAAATGTTTCCGCATTATTTATCCCGAATTAAATTCTTTTAAAAACACACAATAATATTTAATAAAATTAAGAACATGAAAAAAATAGGTATTTTATTTGGAATGGAAGACACCTTTCCACAAGCTTTTATCGACAGAGTAAATTCTAAAAATATAAAAGGTATCGTTGCTGAAGCAGTTTCTATTGATAAAGTGGTACAAAATAAACCAACAGAATATGCCGTAATTATCGATAGAATTTCGCAAGACGTTCCGTTTTATCGTGCGTATCTAAAAAATGCCGCTTTAACTGGAACTCATATTATCAATAATCCATTTTGGTGGAGTGCTGATGATAAATTTTTCAATAACTGTTTAGCAGATGTACTTGGTGTTCCACTTCCAAATACCGTAATTCTTCCATCAGCGGAACATCCAACCGATACAACTTCAAAATCCTTCAGAAATCTAGCTTTCCCTTTAGATTGGGATGGAATTTTTGATTACATCGGTTTTCCGGCTTATATGAAGCCTTATGCTGGCGGCGGATGGAAAAATGTATATCGACTTGAAAATAAAGAAGAGTTCTGGGAAAAGCATCGCGAAACCGGACAATTAGTAATGTTGCTACAAGAAGAAATTGTTTTTCAAGATTATTACCGCGTCTATTGTTTAGGAGGAAAAGCAGTTCGTATTATGCCTTATGAACCAAGAAATCCACATCATTTGCGCTATGTAGTTGAAAATCCAAATACCGATAAAAAACTAATGGCAACAATCAAAGATTACACTTTACGCCTTTGCAAAGGTTTAGGATATGATTTCAATACAGTAGAATTTGCTGTTCGAGACGGAATTCCTTATGCTATTGATTTCGGAAATCCTGCTCCAGATGCCGAATTGACTTCGGTGGGTGCTGAAAATTTTGAATGGGTTGTAGAAGAAGCTGCAAAAATGGCTATTGATTTTGCTAAAAAGCATAAAGATGGAAAAGCCAATATGACTTGGGGAACTTTCATCAAAGACAATGTAAAATAATTTCTTCGGATTATAATAAACTATCTGCTTATGCAAAAAAAACTACCCGTATTCACTCTTGGTGTAGAAGAAGAATACCAAATAATAGATCCGATAACCCGAGATTTACGTTCACATTTGTCAAAAATTGTTGACGGAGCTAAAGTAACATTAAACGAACAGGTAAAAACTGAAATGCACCAATCTGTTGTTGAAGTAGGAACGGTTATTTGCAACAATGTAAAAGAAGCACATGCAGAACTGAAAACACTGCGTAGTAAAATTGTAGAACTTGCTCATAAACAAGATTTAGTGGTTGGCGGTGCAGGAACGCATCCGTTTTCTCGTTGGCAAGATCAACCCATAACAGATGATCCGCGTTATCATCATATTGTTAACGAATTACAAGATGCTGCACGTTCTAATCTTATTTTTGGAATGCATTGTCATATTGGAATAGAAAATCGAGAAATTGGTTTACAATTGATGAATCAAGCGACTTATTTTTTACCGCATATTTTTGCCTTATCAACTAATTCGCCATTTTGGGAAGGTAGAAATACAGGATATAAGTCATTTAGAACTAAAGTTTTTGATAAATTTCCGAGAACAGGTTTGCCGGAGTATTTTGACAGTGTACAATCTTATGATAACTATTTGGAAACATTGGTAAAAACAGGCTGTATTGACAACCCGAAGAAAATATGGTGGGATTTACGGCTACATCCATTTTACAATACTATTGAATTCCGCATCTGTGACATGAGTTTGACCATTCACGAAACGATGGCTATTGTAGCACTTATTCAAGCCATTGTAGCTAAACTTTATAAACTTACAAAGGCCAATACAAGTTTCAATATTTACAGATTGGCTTTGATAAAAGAAAATAAATTCAGAGCTTCTCGTTATGGCGTTATGGGAAACATGATTGATTTCGGATTAAAAGAAGAAGTTCCAACCAGAGAATTAATCCTTGAGTTACTGGAGTTTGTTGATGATGTTTTAGATGAATTAGGCAGTAGAGAAGAAATCAGTTATATTCATAAAATTTTGAAAGAAGGAACCGGAGCTGCAAAACAATTAAAAGTTTTTGAACAAACTAAAGATTTAACCAAAGTCGTTGATCTTATAACTAGTGAATTTACTAAAGGTTTGTAACTAAAATCACCCTTACCTATCATTGTTGTTGAAAGTGAAAAAGTTATATTTGCATATTAAATTAAATCAGAAAAAATGAATAATCCCATCCGCATAGCGGTTTTAGATATGTATAACGGAGAACCTAATCAAGGAATGCGTTGTATAATTGACATTATAAACAGATTTAATCAAATAGTTACTTTTCAGATTTTTGATATTAGAGGCAAATCAGAGTTTCCCGATATTAAAAAGTTTGATATCTATATTTCAACCGGCGGACCAGGAAATCCATTGGAAGGAGATGGAAATTGGGATTTAAAATGGTATGATTTTATTGATAGTTTGTGGAATTGGAATAAAGAACATCAAACTAAAAAGCACGTTTTGTTTATTTGTCATTCATTTCAAATGGCTTGTCATCATTTTGGATTAGCAACCATTAACCAACGTAAATCTACTTCATTTGGTGTAATGACAATACATAAAACCGAGGCCGGAACCTACGACCCGATTTTGGAAGGTTTAAACAGTCCATTTTACGCAATTGATAGTAGAGATTTTCAAGTGGTTCAACCTAAATTAAGTATTTTCAAGAAAAAAGGCGCTATGATTATCGCTTTGGAAAAAATCAGAAATCATGTGGAGTATGAACGCGCCATTATGGGAGTTCGATTTTCAGATGAATTTGTTGGTTTACAATTCCATCCCGAAGCCGATGCATTAAGTTTTATTGCCAATTTAAAAAGCAAAGAAAGACGAGAAAACATCATTGCCATGAAAGGAAAAACCAAATTCCGAGACATGCTTGAAGATTTATTAGATGAAGATAAAATTTATAAAACTAATGAAACTATCATTCCTAATTTTCTCCGAATTGCAATAAACGATTTGATAAAACATAGAAAAACACTTTCTAATTAATTGAAGAATGATGATTAACGATTTTAGATTACAGATTTTAAAAACTTCAAAAATCACTAATCGTTAATCTTAAATCTCAAATCATTGCAACATGAACACCAACTATAGAAACCAATTCAATCAAGCATTTTCAGAAGCAAAATACAATGCCATGCAAGATGACATTACTGCTGATTTTGATTATAAAGTAACGTTTAGAATTGGTGAAACACCGTTTTTTATTTCCAACGAATTAAAAGAACAATTGCTTGAAGGTTGTCAACAAGTGATTGATTTTATTCAGCGTGATGATTTCAATAGTTTAACCGAAAGAGCTTTGGAATTGAACAGAAAAGTTCCAAACCAAGATAATCACACTACTTTTCTAGCCATCGATTTTGGAATTTGTGAAGAAGATGGACAAATCGTTCCGAAGCTAATTGAAGTACAAGGATTTCCATCGTTGTTTAATTTTCAAAATCATTTATCCGAAAAATTCGTTTCGCATTATCCATTTTTATCTGAATTCACACCTTTCTTAAATGGTTTAAATCAAGAAAGCTATTTAGCTTTAATTAAAGAAGTTATAACTAATAATATTCCTATTGAAAATGTTATTCTTCTGGAAATTGAACCTGAAAAACAAAACACCAAAATTGACTTTTACTATTGCAAGCAGGACATTGGAATTCCGTTTGTTTGCGTAACCGAACTATACGAAAAAGGAAATCAATTGTTTTATAAAAACGATAAAGGCGAAGAAATTCAAGTAAAGCGAATTTACAACCGTGTAATTTTTGACGAATTGGATTTACGCACCGATTTACAACTGAATTTTGATTTCTCAAAAAGCTATGATGTAGAATGGGCCGGACATCCCAACTGGTTTTTCCGTATTAGCAAGTTCATTTTACCTTATTTAAAAGGAGACTATTTTATAAAAACCACACTCCTTTCCGATTTGACAGAAATTCCAAATGATTTAGAAAATTATGTATTGAAACCTTTGTTTTCATTCTCAGGAAGTGGCGTTATTTTCCACGTCAAACGAGAAGATATCGAAGCTGTAAAAGAAAAAGATTTATACATTCTTCAGAAAAAAGTAAACTACAAACCTATCATACAAAGTCCTGACGGATTAGTAAAAGCCGAAGTACGGATTTTAGCCGTTTGGCCAAAAGATGACGAAAAACCAACCTTAGTAACCAATTTAGTTCGATTAAGTCGAGGCGAAATGATTGGCGTAAAATTCAACAAAGACAAAGATTGGGTTGGCGGAACAGTTGGAATGTTTGAAAAGTAAAGTGATTTCATTCTTTATACTCAAAGCAAACTTGTCATTTCGACGAAGGAGAAATCGCATCCAGTAATTTCCGTTATGAGATTCCTCGTTCCTCGGAATGACAATTAGATGTATATCTTTTTTATCTCCAAAAAACTCTTTTCAGTAGTAATCAATTGCTCAATAATTTCTTTTCGCAACACATCCAAATCATCAAATTGCAAATACTTTGACCAAGCGGTTTCAGTTAGAATTTCTTTGATAACTTTAATGGTTTTTGCAGTTTCGGAAGCATTTCTTAGAACATATTTGGCATCATAATCTGGTGAAAGTTTGTGATAAAAGTTTACTTCAATATTATCAAAATTCACTTTTATAAAAAATAATTTTGAGGTTTCATCATTTGAGTAAAAATCGGTCCAATTGGCAAAACCAACTTTTATTTGCTGTGATTTGAAGTTTTTATCGGATATCAATCGCCAGCGACAATTGGCAGCTCTTCCCCAATGATTGGAAATTCTATATACACCAATTTCTGTAAAAATATAACCACTGCCCGATTTGCTTTTGTGACTTAATGGTAAATTTTCAATTTTATCAAATGAAACTTCTCTCCAAAGACAAAAGGTGTGTTTGTGGAAATTGTTTTTATTATAGGTTTTCAGAAAAATAGTTTTTATTAATGTAATTTTTTAACCGCTTCTTGTTGTACGACTGTAGCAAAATCCCGAACTAATCGCTCGGCATAATCGTCTAATAATTCACGAACTCTGGCGTGATTATCACTTTTTACAATCAAACCAGCATGGTATTCTAGCGGAACGCGGAAACATACCTCACTATCATTAAATCCGCTTAAATCGGGATGTTCAAATTTGGAAAGCGTCAATACTATTCCAGCAAAACCTTTGTTGATTTTTGGTAATTTATACTCCTTACCTTTCACCAAGCAATCTTCAATTTTTGCCCATTCGCTCCAAAGATTTATACCCGAAGCTGCTTCCACCATTTCTGCTAAATGTGCACCACCAACTCGTGACGATGTTTCCAAAAAATAAATTTTCCCGTCATCGTTACATTTGATAAACTCCGTATGATTGGCACCATGTTGCATACCAAAAGCTTTTAAAACTTGTTCATTTACCTTTTTGATTTCTTTATCATCTTTGGAATTATATGGAATATTGGCACTTCTAAAAATACCGCCACCTTGCGAAATTTCCATTGGTGTTGCCAAATATTGTGATGTTATTGAAAATATTGTTTTCCCGTTTAAATTCAATCCGTCACAATGATAAACTGCTCCAGGTTTGAATTGTTCTACTAAATATTTAATACGATTTTCATCGCCTAATTCGTGAATTCTTTGCCATAATTCTTCTTTGGAATGTACTTTCATAATTCCCGATGCAGAAGCTTCAGAACGCGGTTTTAAAACCCATGGCGCATCAACTGTATCAGCAAATTCATTGATTTCTTCATCATTAAACAACGCACTAAACGCCGGAATTGGAATTCCTGCATCTTTGGCACGCATACGCATAGCGAGTTTATCACGAAAATATCTTCCGGTAGTTTGTCCCATTCCTTGCATACGAAGATTTTCTCGAAGAAACGCTGCTTTTTCTACATCAAAATCGTCTAAGGCAACAATGCCATCAATTTTTTTATGACGCATTAAACTCGCCACTCCAGAAAGCAAATCGTCTAAATTCCAATCAATATCTTGTCCGGGCATGAAAAATATTTCATCAATATAATCCATTGCCCAAGGTTTGTCACGCAATTTTTCGGACGTAATTAGATAAACACGATTTCCTTGTTTTTTTAAATTGATTAAAAAATCATTTCCTTTGAAGTAATTGGAAATACAAATAAAATTTTTGATTGGACTTTCCATACGCTATAGATTTTCGATGAATTTAGTAATTAAATGTACGCCATACGCCGTGGCATGTTTGGTTTTGGCAAATTCGCTATCGCCAAACGCCACTCCGGCAATATCAAGATGTGCCCAAGACGGATGCTTTTCTGTAAAAAATTCTAAAAACTTTGCTGCTGAAATTGCTCCGGCAACTGGTTTTCCCGAATAATTTTTAACATCGGCAATTTCGCTATCAATATCACCTTTGTAATCATCCCAAAGCGGTAATTGCCATAACTTCTCTCCTATTTGTTTTCCTGAATTTTGTAGTTTTTTTGATAATTCTTCATTATTCGTAAACAGTCCAGCACATTCATAACCCAAAGTTCCAACAACGCTTCCTGTTAATGTGGCTAAGTCAATAACTGTATCAGGTTTGTAATTTTTAATCAAATAAGATAATCCATCAGCTAGAATTAATCGACCTTCGGCATCGGTATCAATAATTTCAATTGTGTGACCTGAATAACTGTTAATCACATCGCTAGGATAAAAAGAATTAGCATCAACTGCATTTTCACAAGCCGGAACAATTGCAGTAACTTGATACGGCAATTGCAAATCGGCTATCAGTTGCATCGCACCTAAAACAGCTCCGGCTCCAGCCATATCGCATTTCATTTGAACCATTCCGGCTGTTTTAATATTTAAACCACCTGTATCAAATGTAATACCTTTTCCCACCAAACCAATATGTTTTTTGGCTTTGACAGGTTTATATTCCATAATGATAAATTGAGGTTCACGAACACTTCCCTGACCAACAGAAAGGAAAGAATGCAAACCAACTTCTGTTGACTTTTCTTTACCTAAAATGGTTACATCAAAACCATATTTTTTTCCGGTTTCAGTTGCCCAATCCGCTAAGTATTTTGGTGTTATTTTGTTTGGTGGTAAATCAACCAAATTAAATGTTTCAAGTTGTGCATTGGCTATCTTTATGCCTTTTTCAACATCTGATTGGCTATCTTTTTTACTTAAAATTTGTAGTTCAAAATCCTCTTTTTTTAACGGATGAACTTCTGATTTTTTATAATGACCTAAATCATACGTTCCTAATAAAAGTCCGGAAATCGTTGCTTCAACATCTTCGTTCTTGAATTCATTAGGAATTACCAAAGCCACATTTATTCCAAAAATATCTTTCTGTTTGGCAGAAATTCTTCGAAAAATGGTTTTTAATGCTTTGTAATCAACATCTTTTCCCAATCCTATAAAAACATGAGTGCAATCGTATTTTTCAACCAAATAATGTGTATCTTTTTTTCCATAAAACACTTTTGATGGAACTGAAATTCCATGATATTCTATTGGAACAATACTTTTTACATTGGTTTCAAAAACAGGAATTAAAATAGTTCCTGTGAAATTATCTAGGTTTTGTATGTATTTTGTTTTCATTTTTTAATTTAATAAGCACTTCGACTGCGCTCAGTGTGACACTAATTTCAAATTTAATCTTCCTTATTACTGAAAAACAACCATTCAATCGCTTTTGGGAATTCATCGCTCCAATAACGTTCATTATGTTTTCCTTCCATGTTAATACTTAATCGAACCTTCATTTTTTCGGCAAAACCTTCTTTGTTTAAAAGTCGCTTTTTGAAATTTTTGACATGATCAATCATTGTTGCACTTTCATCGCCGCCGGCATAAAGATAAATTCTCGTATCTTGCGGTTCGTCCATATCCAAAAAGGACAACTTAATTTTTGGCACAACCCAAAGCGACGGTGAAAAAATCATCAATTTTCCAAAAACTTCGGGATACATAATTCCTGAAAAGATACTAACCAATCCGCCCATTGAACTTCCACCAATTCCGGTAAATTCGCGTTCAGGCTTCGTTCTGAAATTTTCATCTACAAATGGTTTTAATGTATCAGTTAAAAAGCGAATGTATTTTTTGCCTTCACCGGTTCCTAAAACGGTATTGCCGACATTGTATTCTTTTATGCGCTCTTTTTCTGCATGCTCAACAGCTATAACAATAATTTTTCCAATTTTATATTCTGCCATTACAGCCAACTTCTTGTCGATTTCCCAATTGCCATATTGTGCATTTTCATTGAACAAATTTTGCGCATCTTGAAGGTAAATTACCGGATAATGTTCGATTGACGTTTCATAATCGTGTGGCAACAAAGCCCAAACTCTACGGGTTTTATTCAACTGCGGAATTTCGAATTCTTCGGAAATCAAGTGAACTTTGGGTAGAAAATTGGGTTTAAACGGTAACCAATTGCGGCGCCATTTAGCAACATGTTCTTTTCTAACGCCATTATGTTGACGGCAACTTCGATTTTCAGTTCTATTTCCAAACTTATCTATTTCAACTTCGCTCCAATCGCCACGAGTAAACTTATATAATAATTCATCGGGGTACACGAAATTATGAGCAAACTTAAAATGATACAAGCCTTGTCCTACTCGTTCCATTTCGAAGTTCTTATCTTGTGTAACCCAATTATTGAAGTTTCCTGAAATATAAACCGGACGTTCGTCATCCTCGTCAGTAGTTAAAATAATATTGAGTTGTGGTTCTATTATTTTTTTTATTTCTAAATCTTGAGTCAAGTTTCCCTCTTCTCGTTGCATTCTGATTTCATTTTACATGGAACGTAAATATAATTGATTGCCTACGGAAAAAAAAGTCTTTTGAGAAAATTAGTATATAATTTAAAATGATAGCCTTTTATTAAAAAATATGAATTAAAAGTTCCAAAAAATAAAAAAACCTAACAGTTTGACTATCAGGTTTGCTATTTATTAGTTATAAATTGTTTTAGGAATTGAATAACAAGGTGACTTTTGTACCGATATTTTCCTGACTTTCGATTTCTAATTCTATTTCAAGTAAATCACAAAGACGTTTTACAATAGACAATCCTAACCCAGTTCCTTTTATTTCAGGATGATTCGTTGCATTGGAACGATAAAACTGAACAAAGATTTTATCCAATTCATCTTTTGCTATTCCAATCCCAAAATCAATAATGGAACATTTTATTTTATGATTTTCATTCTCCAATTTAATTATAATATTAGAACCTTTATTGGAATATTTTACTGCATTAGTCAATAGATTATTGATAATTATTGAAAATAAATAACTATCGGTTTCAGTATAAAAATCTTGTGAAAATTCTGTAATGCAACTGATTTTTTGATCTTTTATTATCCTCGTATTCCTTGAAATAGAATCTACTATTAATGCGTTTAAATTAAGCCTTTCCAGTTTTAAATTTTGACGTTGATTTTCAAAACGAGCTAATAATAGTAATTCGTCAACCATGTGATTTAAACGATTTACTTCTTGAACACAAAAGTCTATTTTTTCTTTATACTCTTCTGGTTTTCTTTCTTTTCTGATTAAAACTTCAAGCGTTCCTTTAATCACGGCCAAAGGTGTTCTTAATTCATGTGATGCATCAGAAGTAAATTGTTTTTCTCTAATTACAGCATTTTCAATTCTATCCAAAAGGTCATTTATAGTTTGTGAAAGTAAATGTAATTCGTCTTTATTTTGTGGTAAAGGAATACGCGATTTCAAATTGTCCTTAGTAATGAAATTTGCCGTGTCAATTATAGAACTTATTGGTTTAATACTTCTTCCGGCAATAAAACGTGCAATAAGAAACAGCAATAGCAATATCAAAGGATATGCAATCAACATAATGGTAAAAAGATTATTCAATACCATCACAGAATCTTCCAAAGACATAGCAACTAAAAGGTAACCGATAATTTTTGTGCCTTGATATAATGGAACCTGAATTTGCCTTATAGCATTGGACTCCAACTTTGTGTCAAAAAGTTCATTTACAGGTGCATCACTATTAAATATGAGTTGCTTTTGTTTTAAATTAGGTGATTTTTCAACTAATGCTCCAAGTTCATCCACAAACTGTATAAACGCCGGACTGACATCTACTTTGTTAAACTGTTTGGATTTCCATTGTTCTTCGCGAATAAGCAAAACACAATTTTCAATAACTTCAATTTCTTTTAAATGTTTAGTTACTTCAGTTTTTATCTCATTATTTACTCTAACGTAAACACTGAATTTTACAATAGAATACAATGCAAAAAACACCACAAAAATCAATAATCCTGTAGTGATAATATAATTGGAAGCTATTCTGTTTTTAAATGAAAGCTGTTGCATATCAATCATTTGCAATATAACCAACACCTCGTATGGTCTTGATATAATCTTCTTCTACTTTTAAATTCAGTTTTTTTCGGATGGCATTCATGAATACATCAATAACACCTGTATCATATTCAAAATGAATATTCCAGACATCCTGAATGATTTCGGTTCTGGTACAAACTTTACCTTTATTTTTAACCAGATAACTCAATAATTCAAACTCTCTTTGTGTTAATACAACTTCTTTATCATTAACTGTAACAGTATATTTTTGAGTATCTATGAGAACATTTCCAAGTTTTAAAACATATTCTTGATTTTTTCCGCGAAGCTGCACTTTAATCCGTTCCAATAACTCATCAAAGCTGAAAGGCTTTTTAATGTAATCATTTGCTCCTGCCTGAAGTCCTTCGACAGTTTCCTGAACGGTATCTTTCGCTGTTAGAAATATAATTGGTGTAGTAGTATTTTTTTCTCTAAAAGAAGTACAAATTTCATAACCAGTCATTTCAGGCAACATCCAGTCTAAAAGAATTAAATCAAAATTATCGTTAAGCGCTAATTCCAAACCTAATTTTCCATTATTGGCAGTTACTATTTCATAACCTTCTTCCTCTAATCCTTGTTGGAGAAATTGCATAATACCTATTTCGTCTTCTACCAGTAGTAATTTCATTTAATGCAAATTAAAGTGTAAAAATACTGATTTCTGATAATGCAATTGGTTTCGGATTATGATTTTAAGTAAAAGTTAATTTAATTATCCGCCCGAATATTTTTCAAAAAAAGCAGTTTTATAAACATCTCCTAACGGAATTTCGGCTTCTCCTATGTAAATATTATGATTTCCAAAAGAATCGATGTGATTGGTATTGATTACAAATGATTTACTTACCCTAAGAAATGTATTTGATGGAATTTTTTGATGAATTGTTTTAAGATTCATCGCTGTAATTAGTTTTTGATTCTTGGTATGAATAACAACATAGTCTTTTAACCCTTCAATATATTTAATATCATCAAAACTAATTTTGTAATGACGCCTATCTGCTTTTATAAATAAAAAATTTTCAGTGTTAGCTTCAATTGTGTTCTTTATAATTTCATTTGAAAGCAGTTGTTTGTATAAAACTGCCTTATTTATAGCCTTCTCTAGTCTATTCTTTTCGATTGGTTTCAACAAATAATCTATAGCATCAAGTTCGTAGCTTTTTAAAGCATATTGAGAATAAGCTGTAGTAAAAATTATCAGGCTTTGTTTTGGTAGCATTTCAGCAAATTCCAATCCGGTAACCAAAGGCATTTCTATATCCAGAAAAATAAGATCCACTTCTGCTGTTTTTAAAAATTCAACTGCCGCTGGAGCATTAGCAAAAGTTTTTAAAATCTCCAATTGTGAAACTTCATTTATCAGCGATTGCATTTCTTCTCTAGCTAATGGTTCATCATCTACTATAATACAAGTCATACAGGAATTATTAAATTTACGATGTATTCTTTTTCGGTTGAACTTATATCTAAATTATAGTTGTCATTATATAACAATTCTAAACGGCGTTTAATGTTAGCCAAGCCAAGCCCACTATAATTTTTATCTGACATTGGATAATCCGGATTTTTTGAATTACTACAAACAAAATGTAATTTTTTGTTTTCCACTTCTATACTGATATTGATATATGACTTTTCTCCACTTATATCAACACTATGTTTTATTGCATTCTCTACAAAAGTGGTAAACAGATTTGGAGGAATAAAAACATTATTTAAAGTTCTTTTATCTGTCGTTGTGTCCAAATTGACAAAAAGATCTTCTCTCCTAATCTTTTCAAGATTGATAAAATTTGACAAAAAATGTATTTCAGATGTTAATAATGTTCTTTCTTCATTGTTTTCATATAACTGATATCGTAAAAATTCTGAAAGCTTAATTATTACTGTAGTCGCTTTTTCCGGATTACTTCTAATTAAAGCTTTTACGTTATTTAGCATATTAAAAAGGAAATGCGGATTTATCTGATTACGTAATTCATTCAGCTCCATTGTTAATGTCAAATTTCTTAAATCAGAAATACGTTGATTATCCTTCGTCCAGCGCTGTAACAGTTTTATCGTTGTAGTCACCATAATCAACGGTACACACATAATAATCCCTTCATAAATTCCTTTATTGTGAATATGCATTTTAAACTGTTCCAATTTATGCTGTGCAAAATAAGTTTCTATGAAATAACCAATAAAATTAAGCCATACAATCACTAAAATGATAAGCAAAATAATATATAACAGATATCGGTTCTTTAAAAAAAAGTATGGTACAAGAAGATAAATATTTATATAGGCTATAATCACAAACTGAACATAAACAAAGGACAGAACATAAACTTGATATTCTTTTGAATATTCTCGAAAAAAAGATGCATTATAAATAAGAATGAAAAAACCCAATAAAAATCCGGCATGACGCCAAAACCTAAATCGGTCTTCAACTAAAAAACTTAAAATCTTTTTATCTTTTATTTCAAAAGCTTCGTAACCCATTCCTAATTACATTTCATTATACAAAACTAAGGAATCAACAACTACATTTTGACTTAAATTATACAAACAACCTGTTTTATTATACTAATTTTTATCGTTTTAGGGATTAGTAGAAAAAATGTTGGGTTTGGTATAAATTTTAATTAGAATAAAAATATTCTGTATTTCTTTGCGACAATCAATCTCAAAATTAACGATATATGTTGTTCCATAAAAAGGTATTCTCTTTCATGTTTTTCATATCAGTAAGTATTGGATTTGCACAAACTATTGATAGTATTCCACAAAAAACAATAGCCTATGTTACCGATAAATTTCCAACAACACGTGTTTTTAATGTAGAATATTCTCATCTTTCTCCATATAAGTTTTCTCCTGAATTAGACGAAGTTAGCTTACCTAAAAATAAAGTTGAAAGTTCATCTCAACTGAAAGCCAATGCTAATTTTTATTTTATAAAAAAACAAAAATGGACATTAATAACAACCTTGAATTACCGATATATATCAATGAATACGGAAAATTCTACACCTGTCTTTCCTGCTGAAAATCATAATAAAGGTAATTTCCACTATCATTCTGAAGCTTTAACATTGACTTATTTTTCCAAACTTTTTAATAAGATGGCGATTTATTCTGCAACGGTTTCTGTAGACGGAAGTGAAGAGCGCTTTGAAAGAATTCGAGGTATGCTTACCGGAACAATTGTTTTGAAAGCCAATGCACAAACCAAAATGACTTTAGGATTGGCTGTAATGATTGATCCAAGCGTTCAAGTTCCTGCAATTCCTATTTTTTCATACGAACATAAATTCAAAAACGGTTGGGTTGCCGATGTTATTTTACCTAGAAAAGCTGTTATGAGAAAAGATATTTTTGAAAATAGCAGAATTTCATTTGGTTCTGAAATGGAAAATACATCTTTCTATTTATACAATTCAAATAAAACTTATGAATTCCGACAATTAGAAATTAATTCCGGAGCTATTTATGAACATAAAATCAGCGATGCTTTTATCGGCACATTTAGAACAGGATTGAAAATTTTTCCTAATTCACGAATATTTGAGAAGAACGAATCATTTAACGATTATTTCTTCGATGCAAAACCAAAGCCTGCTTTCTATTTTAATTTAGGTATTTCATACAATCCTTTTGTAAAATCTGTAAAAAAGCATAGATAATTAATTTCAATAAATCATGGTACGAATTTTTAAAACCAACGTAGAACGTTTAGAAAAAGCAAACGGTATTACAGTAGTTTTATCAGAAAGACTTCCTGCGCATAAAATTAACTTTGATCTTGAAGATTGTGATAAAATTTTGAGGATTGAAGGCGATGATTTTAATCCTGATTTAGTCATCAGACTACTAAAAACACTGGATTATGAATGTAAAGAAATCGAATGACCTATTAATTTCACTTCATAAATCACTCATTTTTAACCTGTTTTCTTTTAAAAGAAAATAGTTTGTATTCTTAATCATTTTTTATCATTCAAAACTTGTAAATCCTTCTTTCAGCCTTACCTTTGCCGACATAATTTATTTCACAAAAAAAATCAAAAAATAGCTTATGAATGCAAATCCTTGGCACGATGTGTCTTATGGAGAGAATGCTCCTGATGTAGTAAACGGAATCGTTGAAATCCCAAAAGGTTCAAGAGCAAAATATGAATTAGACAAAGACAGCGGAATGATAAAACTGGACCGTGTTCTTTATTCTTCAGTTTATTATCCGGCAAATTATGGCTTCATACCAAAAACATATTGTGATGATCACGATCCATTAGATATATTAATTATTTGTCAAATAGATCTTATTCCAATGTGTTTAGTAGAAGCAAAAGTAATTGGTGTAATGCGAATGATTGATGGCGGTGAAGCTGATGATAAAATCATTGCTGTTGCTGCCGGTGATCCAAGTGTGAACCACATCAACGATATTTCTGAACTACCTCAACATTTTATTTCAGAAATGAGAAGTTTCTTTGAAGATTATAAAAAATTAGAAAACAAAACCGTTATTGTTGAAGAGTTTCAGGACAATGTTGTAGCAAAACAAATTGTTCAAAAAGCTATTGAAGATTACAATAACAAGTTTCAGTAATAACTGATTTTTACTAAAAAGTGCTATGTTACGCTTTAACAAAACTTATTTTCTACTAACGATTATATTATTTTGTATTGAAGTAATCATAGCACTTTTTATTCATGATAACTTCATTCGTCCTTATTTTGGTGATGTTTTAGTGGTAATTTTAATTTATTGTTTTATCCAAACATTCTTCAATTTGTCTAAAACAAAAACCGCAATTTATGTTTTGCTATTTGCCTTTTTAATAGAAACGTTGCAGTATTTGAACTTCATCTCTTTCCTCGGATTAGAGGACAATAAACTAGCCAAAACCGTTATTGGAAATTCGTTTTCCTTTCACGATTTACTTGCTTATGTTGCGGGAATTTTGATTACACTTGAGATTGAAAAAATAGTTTCCAAAAAGAAAGAAAAACTACAATAAGCCGTTATATTTTCTAACAAACCATTCGGTTGCCAAAACAATTGCGATTAAAACCAATAACCAAACCCAATCAATCAAAGGTGATTTTTTAACCAACGTTTTTTGAACAGCTTTATAACTTTCGTCAGCCATCAATTGTTTTACTAAATCATCGGCTTGGTTTGACAAATAAGCTTTTCCGTTAGTTTGATTTGCTAATTGATTTAGTTTGTTCCAATCTGGATTAACAAATTGCTTTTCAATATCAAAATCCAATACTTCAAACATACTGCTGTAAACCGAATTTGAATTAAGTTCTTTTACCGTAAACGAATAATTTCCGGCTGATAATCCGTCGAGATTTACTTTAAACGCATTAGAAGTTCTGAGTAAATCGTATTTTTTCTGTTGCTTAGTTTTAGCATTGGTTACGGTAATTGTCAACCTTGCTTTTTCGTCTAATTCGTAGTTTTTATTGAAATATTGCGCTGTAATTTCAATCGCTTCGCCTGAATTATAAAAACGTTCATGATTGACAACCAATGATTTTCTAGAATTGTTTGAAGCCAAAAACTGAATGGTTTTATCCAAGAAAATATCAAAGTTCTCAAAGTTTTTATTTTTCAGATAAACCGCAGCACGCCATTTCCAAATGTTTTCACCAAATAAAAAAGCATTTCTGTTTCCTTGATTTTCAGCAAAAGCAAATAAAGGTTGCTCGGCAGAAATTCCTCTAATAGTTGCCGAAAGTAATTCATTGACATTACCTTTTGGCATAATTTTTCCAAACGAATTTTCTAATGGTGGAAATTGCTCAAAACCGATATTATCCAAAGCAAAAAGATTAAATTGTGAATTAAATCCAGCAAGAAAATCTTCTTTTTGACTACTCATTTTAAAATCAAAATTTTCTTGGTATTGGTTTAAAAAATTGAAATCGGTAGCATTTCCGGTAATAATCCAAGTGTTTATTTTAGCATTTTTGTTTTGCTCAAAAACCGATTTGAAAGTTCCATTTGGTTGATACAAAACTAAAACATTGTAATTTTGTAAATTATTGATTTGATTTGGTTTAATCAAAGTTACTTTACGTTGCGTATTAGTTTCAATACTTCGCTTTATCGCACCTAAATCGGGATGTGAAATATCAGAAATCAGCGCTACTTCAGTCTTTTGATCAATCACTTCTACCGCAAAGTTTTTGATATTATTGTAACTGTTTTTTTCTTGCTCTTTTGAAGTAATTGATGCTTTGAAAATTTGCAACCCAACTTTTTCTGCCGGTAATAAAACATTCAGAGTTGCCGATTTTTTAGAAGGCGAAAACGAAACCGTTTGCTCGTTTAAAACCGAATTTCCTTGCGTGATTTCAAAGGTAGCATTAACACTTTTAGTCCCAGCATAATTCAAGAAAATTTCTACTGGAAATTTATTTTTGTGAAACGCATATTTGTTGACATTCAACTGCGTTACTTTTAAATCCAAATACGTCGTTGTATCGCCAACAACCAAAGGGTAAACTTTGTTTAACGGACTAAAAGTAAAAACATAATCTTCACCCGAAGTCTGATTTCCATCTGAAATTAAAACCGTTGGAAACGTTTGATTTTTGTAGATATTTTTCAGGTTTTTAGCAACGACATCAATATTGGATTGTTTTCCTTTAAAATTGATAGTATCCGAAGGCAAAAAATCTTCATCAAACTGATAGGTTTGTACGTCAAATTTATCGGCTAAATCAGCATTGGATCTTAGTTTATTGAACAATTCCAACGCTTCCTTATCTGATTTTAAATCCGCCATCGAAGCCGAATTATCAATAACAATCGGTAAAGGAGTTTTGACAGTTTCCGTTATTTTTCGGGTAATAATTGGATTTATCAGCAAAAGCAATAACCCAAAAACCGAAAAGAAACGCAAAAAAGCCAAAAGCAATGTCATTTTTGACCTGCTTTTGACCTTGTAAAAATATTGGTAGAATGAAACGCCAAATGCGATTACTAAAGAAAGTACAATCAATAAAATAGTATTTGTCGTCATTTAATGAATTATTCTAAATGATGAATTTTAAATGGTTATCTTAATAAAATTTAATTCAAAATTTATAATTTAAAACTTAAAATAGCTTAAGTAAGCATTCCTCCACAAACATTCAATACTTGTCCTGAAACATAAGCACTCATGTCTGAAGCAAAGAAAAGGCACGCATTCGCAACATCTTCTGGAGTTCCACCACGTTTCAACGGAATAGAATCTCTCCAACCTTGAACCACATCATCGTTTAATTTAGCCGTCATTTCGGTTTCAATAAATCCCGGCGCAATAGCATTACAACGGATATTTCTTGAACCCAATTCCAACGCAACTGATTTGGTAAAACCAATCATTCCTGCTTTGGAAGCTGCATAATTGGCTTGTCCGGCATTTCCTTTCACACCAACCACAGAACTCATGTTAACGATAGAACCTTTGCGGTTTTTCAACATAATTTTTTGAACTGCTTTGGTCATATTAAATACCGATTTCAAGTTGATTTCGATTACTTTATCAAAATCTTCTTCGCTCATTCTCATTAATAAGTTATCCTTAGTAACTCCAGCGTTGTTGATTAACACATCTACATTTCCAAAATCCGCAATAACATCATCAACCAATTTTTGAGCTTCGTTAAAATCGGCTGCGTTTGATTTATATCCTTTGGCTTTAATCCCTAAAGCCGACAATTCATTTTCCAATGCCAAAGCACTTTCGGCAGACGAACTATAAGTAAAAGCCACATTAGCACCGTGTTGTGCAAAAACTTTAGCAATTCCGCTTCCAATTCCTCTACTTGCGCCAGTGATAATGGCTACTTTTCCTTCTAATAATTTCATATCAGTAAAAATTAGTTTGTTTATTTTTTAATGAACTACAAATATAGCGGAATAATGAAGTATTAAAAATGGTTTAACAAAAAAATCCCAAAAACTAATTTTTGGGATTTTAAATATTTATTGTTTTATCAAACTATCCAATAACTTCTTTTACTTTTTTACCAATCTCAGCAGGAGAATCAACCACGTGAATTCCGTTTTCTCTCATGATACGTTTTTTAGCTTCCGCAGTATCATCAGCACCACCAACGATAGCACCGGCGTGTCCCATTGTTCTACCTTTTGGAGCCGTTTCTCCGGCAATAAATCCAATAACCGGTTTTCTATTTCCATCCGCTTTAATCCATTTAGCAGCATCAGCTTCCAATTGTCCACCAATTTCACCAATCATAATGATAGCTTCAGTTTCCGGATCATTCATCAATAATTCAACAGCTTCTTTTGTAGTAGTTCCAATAATTGGATCACCACCAATTCCAATAGCTGTAGTAATTCCTAATCCTTGTTTCACCACTTGATCCGCCGCTTCATAAGTTAATGTTCCTGATTTAGAAACAATACCAACTTTTCCTTTTTTGAAAACAAAGCCCGGCATGATACCTACTTTTGCTTCCTCCGGAGTGATAACTCCCGGACAGTTTGGTCCGATTAAACGACAATTTTTTCCTTTAATATAGTCATAAGCTTTAATCATATCTGCAACAGGAATACCTTCGGTAATCGTAATAATTACTTTGATTCCAGCATCAGCAGCTTCCATAATAGCATCAGCAGCAAAAGCCGGCGGAACAAAAATGATAGAAGTATCTGCTCCTACTTGGTCAACCGCATCTTTAACCGTATTGAAAACCGGTTTATCTAAGTGAGTTGAACCACCTTTTCCCGGCGTAACACCACCAACAACATTGGTACCGTATTCAATCATTTGTGAAGCATGAAAAGTTCCTTCGCTTCCTGTAAATCCTTGTACTATTATTTTTGAATTTTTATTAACTAAAACGCTCATGTGTGTGTTTGTTTAATTGATTTATTTTAAAGTATCGCAAAAGTACTAATTAGTAATTAGTAAACAGTAATTAGCAATTAGTTTTTTTGCAAAATTTCTATATACAATTTTATAATTGACTCATTTGATAGCCACGAAACAGTTTATTGTCTTTTATTTCCCAAATAACCATAAAATGAGCTAAAAGCATTTCTTCTCGAGGGTTTTCAATGGTTTTTACATATTGAGAATAGCGAACAGCAACGGTATCACCTTCTTGTGCTATATGTGAAATTTGATATTTGGAACGAACATACGTTTTTCCTAATTCATGACTAATAGCGATTATTTGCTCATGATTAAGTTTTAAAAAACCTTTGGTACTATGCCATTCCAAAATAACTTCAGAGTGCAAAAACGTATTAACAGTTTCGACTTCAAGAATAACATCCGATTTGTAAAAATTTTGAACGATTTCTTTTGCGCTCATACTCTATTTAAGTTTATCTAAAATTTCCGGAATACGTTTAACATTTGCTAATTGCTTCAATTTTTCACGCGATTCTTCTATTGGTGTTCCAAAATAGCTTTTTCCACCTTCAATCGATTTGGTTACACCTGTTTGACCAAGAACAACTGCTTTTGCACCAATGGTAATTCCGCTAGTGGTTCCGACTTGTCCCCAAAGAGTAACTTCATCTTCAATGATTACGCAACCTGCAATTCCTGTTTGAGAAGCAATCAAACATTTTTTTCCAATAACGGTATCATGACCAACATGCACTTGGTTATCTATCTTTGTTCCGCTACCAATAGTTGTATCACCTGTAACGCCTTTGTCGATAGTACACAATGCTCCTATTCCGACATTGTCTTCAATAACAACTCTTCCTCCGGAAAGCAATTGATCAAAACCTTCGGGACGTTTTTTATAATAAAAGGCATCCGCACCAAGGATTGTTCCCGAATGAATAATAACATTATCGCCAATAACCGTGTTATCATACACAATTACATTGGCATGAAGCAAACAATTATCGCCGATCGTTACATTATTTCCAATAAAACAATTGGGTTGAATTATCGTGTTTTGTCCAATTTTAGCAGAAGCCGAAACACTAACATTAGCTGCAAGAAACGGACGAAAATGTTTCGTCAAAGTATTAAAATCTCGAAAAGGATCATCAGAAATCAATAAAGCTTTGCCTTCAGGACAATCAACTTCTTTGTTGATTAAAACAATAGTTGCCGCCGATTGAAGCGCTTTGTCATAATATTTTGGATGGTCAACAAAAACAATATCACCTGGTGTAACCACGTGAATTTCGTTCATGCCATGAACCGCAAAATCATCGGCTCCAATGTATTGGCAACCGATGATTGTAGCAATTTCTTTTAAAGTATGTATTCTTGAGAATTTCATTCTTTTAGTGATTAGTGAATAGTGATTAGTGAATAGAAAAAACTAATTACTATTCACTAGCTACTAATGACTAGTTTATACTCTTTCCATATATTTTCCGGTAGCCGTATCAATTTTGATTTTGTCTCCTTCATTAATAAATAAAGGAACGTTTACTGCTGCACCTGTTTCTACTTTAGCTGGTTTAGTAGCATTAGTAGCTGTATTTCCTTTTACTCCCGGCTCAGTATAAGTAACTTCAAGAACAATCGAAGCAGGCATATCAACTGCTAATGGCAAATCAGTTTCGGTATTAATTTGAACCATTACATTTGTTCCTTCTTTTAAAAGTTCTGGAGCATCAAGAACATCTTTGTTTAAAGTTATTTGTTCGTATGATTCAGTATTCATAAAGTGAAAATCAGTTCCTTCTGCATATAAAAATTGGAAAGTGTGTGTTTCTACACGAACTACATCAATTTTATGACCAGCAGAAAACGTATTGTCTAGTACTTTTCCATTGGTTAATGATTTTAATTTTGTTCTTACAAAAGCAGGACCTTTACCCGGTTTCACATGAAGAAATTCTATAATTTTATAAATATCATGATTGTGTTTAATGCATAATCCGTTTCTAATATCTGCTGTAGATGCCATTTTTATTTATTTTTATTAATATCTATTGTAACTTAATTTGAATTCTAAAATTAATACGCTCCTGTATAACCTTTCATAATACCGCGAGATGAACTACGAATAAATTGTAAAATTTCATCACGCTCAGGTGTTGCTTCCATTTCGGCTTCAATAATAGCTAGTGCTTGTGAAGTATTATAATTTTTTTGATATAAAATTCTATAAATATCTTGAATTTCTCTAATCTTTTCAGAAGTAAAACCTCTTCTTCTCAGTCCGACAGAGTTAATTCCAACATATGACAAAGGTTCTTTGGCCGCTTTGGTAAACGGCGGAACGTCTTTACGAACTAATGAACCTCCAGAAACCATAGCGTGATCACCAATATGAATAAACTGATGTACAGCAGCTAATCCTCCGATGATAGCATAGTTCCCAACTACAACATGTCCTGCTAATGCCACGCCATTTACAACAATAGCATTATCACCAATATGACAATCATGGGCAATATGAGCTGTTGCCATAATTAAACAATTCTTTCCAATAACGGTTTGTCCTGAAGCAACGGTACCACGATTAATGGTAACACATTCTCTAATAGTAGAATTATCTCCAATGATAGCTAAAGAATCTTCTCCTCCAAATTTTAAATCCTGTGGAACTGCAGCAATTACTGCTCCCGGAAAGATATTACAGTTTTTACCAATTCTTGCTCCTTCCATAATAGTTACATTGGAACCTATCCAAGTTCCTTCTCCAATGACAACATTATTATGAATAGTGGTAAATGGATCAATAACTACATTGCGTGCAATTTTTGCTCCGGGATGAACGTATGCTAAAGGTTGATTCATAAATTTGTGTTTATTGTTTTTTTGCAATTTGAGCCATTAGTTCTGCTTCGGCTACTAATTTACCATTAGCATAAGCATTCGCTTGCATGTGGCAAATTCCTCTTCGAATAGGTGAAATCAAATCACATTTGAATACTAATGTATCGCCAGGCAATACTTTATGTTTAAACTTTACATTATCAATTTTCATGAAGTAAGTCAAATAATTTTCAGGATCCGGAACCGAACTCAATATCAAAATTCCTCCGGTTTGTGCCATTGCTTCTACAATCAAAACACCCGGCATAACTGGCGCACCAGGAAAATGTCCTACGAAGAAATCTTCATTCATAGTAACATTTTTTAGACCAACCACATGACTATCGGACATTTCCAATATTTTATCTACTAATAAAAATGGCGGACGGTGAGGCAACATTGCCATAATTTTATTCACATCCATCAAAGGTTCCTTGTGTAAATCATACACCGGAATTTGATTGCGTTGCTCTATTTTAATGATTTTAGATAACTTTTTAGCAAACTGAGTATTTACAAAATGTCCCGGTTTGTTGGCAATAACTTTTCCTTTGATTTTTGTTCCAACTAATGCCAAATCACCAACTACATCAAGCAATTTATGACGCGCAGCTTCGTTTGGATAATGTAAAGTAAGATTGTCTAAAATTCCGTTTGGTTTAACTGAAATATTTTCTTTCCCAAAAGCAACTTTTAAGTTTTCCATTGTTTTTGGAGAAATCTCTTTATCTACATAAACAATGGCGTTATTCAAATCGCCTCCTTTTATTAAACCGTTATCTAAAAGTGTTTCCAGTTCATGAAGAAAACTAAAAGTTCTAGAATCGGCAATCTCTGTTTTAAACTCACTAATATTTTTCATAGTAGCATTTTGTGTACCTAAAACTTTAGTACCAAAATCTACCATTGCAGTAACCTGATAATCATCTGCAGGCATGACTAAAATTTCACTTCCTGTAGCTTCATCAACAAAAGAAATTACTTCTTTCACTACATAATAGTTACGTTCTGCATCTTGCTCAACTATTCCTGCTTTTTCAATAGCCTCTACAAAATATTTTGAAGAACCATCCATAATTGGCGGCTCTGAGGCATTTAATTCTATTATAACATTATCTACGTCACATCCCACAAAAGCCGCTAAAACATGCTCTGAAGTTTGAATTTTAACACCTAATTTTTCTAAGTTTGTACCACGCTGTGTATTTACTACATAATTGGCATCTGCTTCAATAACTGGACTTCCTTCTAAATCAACTCTAACGAAAGTAAAGCCATTATTAATTGGTGCAGGTTTAAAAGTCATTGTAACTTCTGCTCCTGTGTGTAATCCAACTCCGGTCAATGAAATTTCGTTTTGGATGGTTTTTTGTTTAACCATTTTTAATCTATTTTAGTTTGTTTTCTTTTTTAAATCTTCTAAATCGGCTACTATTTTAGGTAAATTTCTAAAATGCACATAGGATTTATTCCAATCTCCATAATTAAATGACGGCGAACCTTGTAACGTTTCTCCATCTTTAATACTTTTTCCAACTCCTGATTGGGCTTGAATTCTAACATTATCACCGATAGTAATATGACCAACAATTCCAACTTGTCCGCCAATCATACAGTTTTTACCAATTTTAGTTGAACCAGCAATTCCGGTTTGAGAAGCAATTACAGTGTTTTCACCAATTTCAACGTTGTGAGCAATTTGAATTTGATTATCAAGCTTCACTCCTTTTCTAACGATGGTTGAACCAAGAGTTGCTCTGTCAATTGTTGTACACGAACCAACTTCAACATCGTCTTCCAAAATTACGTTACCAATTTGTGGTACTTTGTTATAGGTTCCGTCTTCTTGTGGCGCAAAACCAAATCCATCGGAACCAATAATTGTTCCCGAATGAATAACGCATCGATTGCCAATTACCGATTCTGAATAAATTCTAACACCAGCAAACAAGATACAATCATCGCCAATGATTGTATTATCACCAACAAATGAATTGGGGTATATTTTTACATTCTTTCCAATCGTTACATTTTTACCGATGTAACAAAAACTTCCTAAATAAAGGTTTTCTCCATAAGTAACTCCTTCTGAAATAACCGATGGTTGCTCGATACCCGATTTCATCAACTTTACTTGATTATAATATTCAAGCAGTTTTGAAAACGATTTGTACGCATCATCTACTTTTATTAAAGTGGTAGAGATTTCATTTTCGGGTTCAAAAGAATTATTAACGATAGTAATCGTTGCTTTGGTAGAATATATATAATTAATGTACTTTGGATTAGCTAAAAAAGTTAGCGAACCTTCCGTACCTTCTTCTATTTTTGATAGTTTGAAAACTTCTGCGTTAGGATTACCTACTACTTCGCCTTCTAAAATTCCTGCTATTTGCTCTGCTGTAAACTTCATTGCCACAAAAGTATAAAAAAATCAATTTTAATGTTAATTTTCGATAAGTTGTTTTGGAAAACAAATAAAATATTTGGTCACAGGCTTTGATAATGCCTTTAAATTCAACTGATCAGAAGCTTCCACAACATCTTCAATACTTTTGTCTTTTTTCAAAATTCTGATTGGTTCCGCTTCTTTACTGTAGGCTTGATTTTTTATTTTCCCTTTGAATATAAAGTATGATGCATCTTGAATACTAACATTATTTTTCTTGGAAAAAGCAGTTAAATATTCATTTAAAACTTCTTTGGGAAACTTATCACTACTCAGTTTTATTTTAGGCAAATCCCTATTAATAATCATCTTACTCAAGCTGCTTAAAATAAAATCTTCATGATATTGCCAAGCTTTAAGAGCTGAAATAATATCAAAGTCATCCAATTGTGCAAATGTGTTCAAGTCATCAATTGAAAAGCTATTAAATGTAATATTGTTATCCATAAAATATTTAAAAGGGTTACTGCTTTCAACAGATATTCCTTTATGTATTAATTCTTTAGCTCTTTTTAAAGCTTTAGTTAATGTAAGTTCAGCTACTAAGCTTGTTTTATGCAAGTAAGCTTGCCAATACATTAACCGTCTTGCCATCAGAAATTTTTCTATAGAATAAATTCCCTTTTCTTCCATTACTAATACATCATCAACTACATTCAACATTTGAATCAATCTATCCGAATTAATATTCCCTTCGGCAACGCCTGAATAAAAACTATCTCGTTTCAGATAATCCATTCTATCCATATCTAATTGACTGGAAATTAATTGAAGCATAAACTTTCGATGGTATTCTCCTTTAAAAACCTGAATAGCCAAACTTAATTGCCCTTCAAATTCTTGATTCAATTGTTCCATAAAAAGCAATGAAATTTCTTCATGATGAACCGCTACTATACTATGTTCCATGGCGTGAGAAAATGGTCCATGGCCTATATCGTGCAACAAAATAGCTATTAACAAAGCATTTTCTTCATCTTTAGAAATTTTCACTTCTTTAAAACGAAGTACTTCTATCGCTTTTTGCATCATGTGCATTGCGCCAAGCGCATGGTGAAAACGTGTATGATGCGCACCCGGATAAACTAGATAGGACAAACCCATTTGGGAAATTCTGCGAAGACGCTGAAAATACGGATGCTGAATTAAATCATAAATTAATGTATTAGGGATGGTTATAAAACCATATATAGGATCGTTGAATATTTTTAATTTGTTAGTTTGACTCACAATACTGTTTTAAGTTATACTAATTTTTTAAAATATTGGAGTAATACTTTGTCATTATCTTTTGTTGGCGTAAAAACTTCCAATATTGAAGGTTTGTCATTATTTTTAAAAAATTGTTTCAGATTTTTATTCAATGATTTTTCATCATTTGCCACGATATAATCAAAATGAAACATTTTTGCTAAATGCTCGGCTGTTAAACAATGTGATGTTTCAAAAAATGTATTAAAAACAGTATTTTCCTGATGTCCCGGAAGAATTCTGAAAATACCGCCACCGCCATTATTCATTACGATTATCTTAAAATTTTTGGGAATATAATTGTTCCAAAGCGCATTACTATCATATAAAAAACTAACATCGCCTGTAATGATTACTGTTGATTTTTTACTGGCAATTGCACTTCCGATAGCGGTTGAAGTACTTCCGTCAATCCCACTTGTTCCGCGATTACAAGAAACATCAATAGATGAATCAATATCAAACAATTGTCCGTATCGAATAGCAGAACTATTACTGAAATGCAGATTTGTATGCTTGGGTAAATTCTCCAGCAAAATTTCAAATGCTTTCAAATCGGAAAATAGAACTGATTCCAAATAGTTTTTATGTTTTAGCTGACGTTCTTGAAAAACAGACAGAAAACGGTTTTTATAATCACTCTCAACGGTTTTTACATAAGGTAAAAACTGCATAAAAAACTGATTAGGACTTACATGAAAATGCTTCGTTAACATTCCAAATGTATCATAAGCTCTAAGCTCATCTATGTGCCAATGATGCTTTGGTTTGTATTTTCTCAAAAGAGTTTTAATTCGCTTTGATACTATCATTCCACCAAAAGTAATCAAAATTCTAGGCTGTAAATTCAAACTATCTTTTGAACTAAAAGGTGTAATTAATGTATCTATCTTATTTATAAATTCAGGATGATGTAGATTTGATGTTGTTTCCGTCATTACAACAACCGAAGGAAAACTCGCCAGCATTTCAATCCATTTTTTCTCAATCGAATTTGGTGCTAATTCACCCACCAAAACCAGTATTTTTTTACTATGATTCCAAAGAGTTGAAAAAGCGATAATATCATCAATACTAACCAAACGATAAATCTTAAATAAACTTGTTATATTTACATCTACTGAACGTTTTGTCACAGTTTCATATAAAGGTTCTTCAAATGGTACATTGATATGTGTTGGCCCTTTTTTACTAATGGCTACATTGATTGCTTCATTAATAAAAACATCATTTTCTTCAGAAGCTTCTTCCGTTAAATTAGCATTATACAGGGAATGATTACTATAAACATTTTCCTGACGAATAGTTTGTCCGTCGCCAATATCTATTTTATCAAAAGGTCTGTCTGCCGAAATGACAATCAATGGAATTTGACTGTAGTAAGCTTCGGAAAATGCCGGATAAAAATTTAACAATGCTGAACCTGAAGTACAAACAATAGCAACAGGTTTTTGTTTTTGTTTAGCTATTCCTAAAGCAAAAAAAGCAGCACAACGCTCATCTGCAATACTATAACAAGTAAAATTTGAATTATTAGCAAATCCAATAGTTAATGGTGCGTTTCTCGAACCCGGACAAATTACTATATCGTGTACACCTTTGATATTGCAAATTTCGATAATACTTTGCGCCAAAGGTATTTTAGGGTAAATCATTTCTAATATTGTATGTTATACAAAGATACAAACAAATCAAATTATTTAACATATTTCACTTGGACTTTATACTCATTTTTTGATATAAAAATCATCTTAATCTTTTTTCTATTTTTGTATTATGAAAATAGAGATTCGCAGTTATCAAAGTAATGATTTACAAGAAATAGTAGAAATAATCAACTATAACATATTAAATTCTACAGCTTTGTATGATTACAATCCAAGAAGTATTGCTCAACAGTCATCAATTTTTGAAGAAAAGCTAAAAAAAGGGTTTCCTATAATTGTAGCTATTGCCTATGGAAAAGTTGTTGGTTTTGGTTATTACAGTGAATTTCGTTTTCGTGATGCTTATCGTTTCACGGTAGAGCATTCTGTATATGTAGCCCAAGATTTTCACGGAAAAGGCGTTGGTAAACTACTGATGAATGAGCTTATTTATTTGGCACAACAACAAAAACTTCACACAATGATTGGAGTTATCGATTCTGAAAACATAAACAGCATTGCTTTCCACGAACAGTTTGGTTTTGAAAATGTAGCTATCATCAAAGAAACAGGATATAAGTTTGATCATTGGCTACATTCAGTAATTATGCAGAAAATGTTGGAATGAATTAAATTAGTTTTGACATAAAAAAACTGAGTATTAACTCAGTTCAATTCCGCTTTCTTCTAATACGGTTAGCAAATAATCACTTTGCTTGACATCATACTTTTCTACACCACTTTGATACCACTTTTGAATTACATCAAGTTGATATGGTGAATAACCGTCGGCATTTATACTCATTCCAAGCATTCCTGCCAAAAGAAAATCTTCCAATACTTTATTTGTAACAATCAACTGAGGAATTCCGTGAATGATTTTACCATTCATACTTTCATAATCTTCTCGACCTTGACGAAAACCTAAATTAAAACCTTCCGTCTGATTTTCTTCAAATTTGATATAAGGATTAAATCCTCTTGCATATCCTAAAAGATAATCTTGTCTATATACCGGGTTAAAAATATTATTCATTTATTACTGGATATGATGTTAAGTAATCCTAACCAAAACTAAAAACAATGGTTAACTCAAAAATGAATAATCGTTGAATGTAATAAAGAAGTCGATTAATCACGAAGCAAGTGATGTTTGTCGATAAAAATATCCGATGAAAAGCTTTATGGCACAAGCGCTTATAGGCACTCTAAAAGTTATAAAAATAAAGAAGTCCCAAAATTGGGACTTCTTATTTGTTATTGTAAGCTTGCTAAACTTTGTTCAATTGTTGCAATTTTTGCCAAGGCATCAGCTTCTTTTTTTCTTTCGTTTTCAAGAACCTGAGCCGGCGCTCCATTGACAAACTTTTCATTTGAAAGTTTTCCTTGAACACTTTTAAGAAAACCTTGCGTATATTTTAGTTCTTCTGTCAATTTTGCAATTTCAGCAGCAATATCAATATTACCTGAAACCGGAATAAAATATTCATTTGATTTTACTCTGTAAGTCAGTGCTCCATCTATTTTTTCAGAAATGTATTCTAATGATACTATATTTCCTAATTTGATAATAACGCTATCGAAATGAGAAGAAACTTTTTCGTTATTTATTACTTTTAAATCGATTGTTTCTTTGAATGCGATATTTTTCTCTTTTCTAATAGTACGAATACCGGCAATAACTTCGGCTGCAAAATCAAAATCAGCAATTAATTTTTCATCAAATGATTTCAATTTTGGATATTCGGCAATAATCAAAGCTTGTTCCGGTGTTCTTTCTGCTGTATGTTGCCAAATTTCTTCGGTTAAGAACGGCATAAACGGATGCAATAATTTCAAATTAGCTTCCAACATTTCTATGGCTTTGTCAAATGTAGCTCGATCAATTGGTTGTTGATAACTCGGTTTTATCATTTCTAAAAACCACGAACAAAAATCGTCCCAAACCAATTTATATATTGCCATTAATGCATCTGACAAACGATATTTTTCAAAATGGTCTTCAATTTCTACTAAAGTTTGTTGCAATTTAGCTTCATACCATTCGATAGCTACTTTAGAACTTTCAGGTTGTGGAATATTGGCAACTTCCCAACCTTTTATCAATCGGAAGGCATTCCATATTTTATTAGCAAAGGCTTTACCGTTGTTACACAATTCTTCGTCAAATAAAATATCATTTCCGGCAGATGCACTCAATAATAGTCCAACACGAACACCATCGGCACCAAATTTTTCAATCAATTCTAATGGTTCAGGAGAATTTCCTAATGATTTTGACATCTTACGACGTTGCTTATCACGAACCAAACCTGTTAAATATACATTTGTAAATGGTTTTTCTCCGGCATACTCATATCCGGCAATAATCATTCGGGCAACCCAAAAGAATAAAATATCCGGTCCGGTTACTAAATCATTTGTTGGATAATAATATTTAAAATCTTCGTTTTCCGGATCAAGAATTCCTCCAAAAACAGCCATCGGCCACAACCAGGAGGAAAACCATGTATCCAAAGCATCAGCATCTTGCGTTAAATCAGAAGTTTGAAGATTAGAGTTGGAAGTTTTTTGTTTGGCTAAAACTAATGCATCTTCGATGTTTTCCGCCACTACAAAATCTTCTTTTCCATCACCATAATAATAGGCCGGAATTTGTTGTCCCCACCAAAGTTGGCGTGAAATGTTCCAATCACGAATGTTTTCCAACCAATGACGATACGTATTATTAAAACGACTTGGATATAATTTAATTTCCTCGGTTTCCAAAACAGCTTTGATGGCCGGTTTAACCAACTCTTCCATACTTAAAAACCATTGATCAGAAAGTCTTGGTTCGATTACAGCTTTAGTTCTTTCGGAAGTACCTACCTTATTAATATGATTTTCAGTTTTGGCTAGTGCTCCGATAGTTTCTAATTCTTTGGCAATTTCTTCACGAACAACAAAACGGTCTTTTCCTTGATAATGCAATCCAAAAGAATTTAAAGTTGCATCCTCATTGAAAATATCGATGATTTCCAAATTGTGTTTTTCTCCTAATGTTTTATCATTTACATCGTGAGCCGGAGTTACTTTTAGACAACCTGTTCCAAATTCCATATCAACATAGTCATCAAAAATGATTGGAATTACACGATTACAAATAGGAACAATTGCTTTTTTTCCTTTTAAATGAGTATAACGCTCATCATCAGGATGAATACAAATTGCAGTATCTCCTAAAATAGTTTCCGGACGTGTTGTTGCAATAGTTACAAATTCATTTGAACCTTCGATTTGATAGTTTAAATGATATAATTTCCCTTGTCTTTCTTCATAAATAACTTCTTCGTCTGACAACGTTGTTTTAGCCTCCGGATCCCAATTTACCATTCGGTAACCGCGATAAATCAAACCTTTGTTATATAAATCAACAAATGATTTTATAACCGAAGCCGACATGTCTTCGTCCATTGTAAACTTGGTTCTATCCCAATCACAAGAACAACCTAATTGCTTTAACTGTTCGAGGATTGTTCCTCCGTATTTATTGGTCCAATCCCAAGCGTGTTTTAGAAATTCTTCACGGGTTAAATCGTTTTTATTGATTCCTTCACTTTTTAATTTCGCAACTACTTTTGCTTCAGTAGCAATGGATGCATGATCGGTTCCCGGAATCCAACAAGCGTTGAAACCTTTTAACCGTGCTCGACGAATTAATACATCTTGAATGGTGTTGTTCAACATATGTCCCATATGAAGAACTCCGGTCACGTTTGGCGGTGGAATGGTTATAGTATAGGGTTTTCTATGGTCTGGTTTTGAATGAAAATAATTATTTTTCATCCAGTAGTCGTACCATTTTTTTTCTACTTCTTTGGCGTTGAATTGAGTTGGTATCATATTATTTTAGATATCTGATATTAGATTTATTTTAGATTACAAAAATTCGATTAGTTTCCTTTTTAGCCCTGATGGAAGTGAGCTACCGTGTAGCGCGAACAGCAGGAATAAGGATTAAAGATGCAAACCGTAGACTCGCTCATGATGATTGAACGAAGAAATGTATTTATAAATATATATCGAATCGTTTTGGTACACTTTTTGTAATTTGATTTGCAAAAGTAGTTAATATGTACTTTAGAAAAAATTAAGAATTAAATTTTTGTGTATTAATTTAAACGAAGTATTTTTACAGAAACCAAATATTAAAATTTTTAACCTATGAAAAAATATTTACTTTTTGCTGCATTGTTTTTAAGTTTTGGTGTTTTTGCACAAAATGGTGCTAAAATTGAGTTTAAAGATAAGGACAATACTATTGACTATGGTACGGTAAATAAAGAGGAAGATAATGGTTTGCGTGCTTTTGTATTTACCAATACAGGTGATGCTCCATTGATTATCAAAGATGCTAAAAGTACTTGTGGTTGTACTGTTCCAAGTTTTCCAAAAGAGCCAATTGCTCCCGGACAAACAGGAAAAATTGAGGTGAAATACAATATGAATCCCGGACCGATTAGAAAAACGATTACGATTGAAACCAATGCGGTTAATTATGAAGAAGGTCGTGTAGCCTTAAAAATTAAAGGTGATGTGGTGGTTAAACCGGTAGAAAACTTATTGGAAAAGAAAAGTAAAAGTCCGATGATGCAATAATTAAAAAACTCCGAAAATATTCGGAGTTTTTTGTTTTTATAAAATAGCTTTTAGCTGAAATTTGATTTTGATAGTTCTTCCATTACGTTCAACTTCCATAGCAATATGCTTTCCTTCTTCTGATTTTAAAAGATTGTTTATCTTTTCAATCGTCATATTGAGCATATTGTGGTTGTTTATTTTTACAATCTTATCTCCTATTTTTAGTCCGGCAATCTCAGCCGGAGAATTGGGACGGATACTGAATATTTTGAAAATAGGCTTTAGATAGAATTTCACTTTGAGGTGACTTTCTGCATTGCTTTCTGTGTAAATTTTTACTCCTCCGTTTTTATTTTCTTGGTATGTTTCATTTACCCATTCCAATCCTGCATGCTGCACTTCTATTCCACTCATGTTATAGTTAAACGGTTCGCTTATTTTAGAATTTGTTCTGGTATACATGACCTTATTTTTGTAATCAAAAAAAACAGTATATCTTGAGATTATTTCTCCACCTATTGAACCTACTCTATTTTCTACAAAATTGACATTTTTTATAGAAATAGAATCCGGATAGGTTGCGATAGGTTTTTCAATATGAACATTGCCAAAATCTATAGCTGATAATCTACCTCTTTTACCATAAATACTTCCGCTAAAACCTCTTCCTAAATAATCATCAATTATTTTTTTAGGATAAACAATATTTTTATTTTTACTGGGAAACAGCCAAAGAGCATCACTATGTCCGGTATCCAAAAGTAGTTTGGATTTTATTTTTTTTGTTTCAAATGTTACGTTGGTAAAAATGTAAGGTTTATTCAATTCTATTGAAATGGTATCTTTATGAAATCGCTTCAACTCTTTAGATAGTTTTTCGTTTTGTTCTGAATAAACAATGATTTTCTTTTTTTGATAATCAATTTTTACCAAATGATTCTTAAAAAAATGGTAACCTAAAATCCCGTTAACAGGGATTCCTACTTGAGAAGAAAAGTTGAATTCCTGATCCAAAATAATATAGATTGTATGTTTCTCGTCAATAAAATTTTTAATTTGGATTTTGTTATTTGAAGATTTATAAGCGCTTATTCCATCGCCTTTCCCAAGACCTTTTATTGTTATGGTTTCCACTTCATTCAATTGAACTTCATTAGTTTCATCTAAACTAAATAATACTGTTTCATCAACTCCGGTATCTAATAAAAAGGTAAGTTCTTCACCATTTAAGTTGATTGGAATGAATATCAAATTATTGATTAATTTAAACGGAATGGTTATCTTTTCTTTTTTTGTATCAAACTTGAATTCAGATTGACCATATAGGGAAATAGTAATAAAAAAGAAGTAAAATAAGAATGATTTAAACATTGATGATGGTTTTTGCTAATTTAATAAAAAATATCATTCCTATTACTTAATCAATATTTTTAAAACTACTCAATTATAATTGGTTTCAAAAAAAAATTATCGCAATTTTGCACAACTAAATTTCAATATCATGCCAAAAATTTCAACCAAAGGTCAGCAGATGCCTGAATCTCCTATCAGGAAATTAGTTCCTTATGCAGAAGGAGCAAAAAAGAGAGGACACAAAGTATATCATCTAAACATCGGTCAACCCGATATAAAAACACCCGAAGTTGCTCTAAATGCTATCAAAAATAATACTATTGAAATATTAGAGTATAGCCATTCGGCAGGATTTGAAAGCTATAGAACCAAACTTGCCAATTACTATAAAAGTCATGGATTACCAATAAATACTGAAGACATCATTATAACAACCGGAGGCTCTGAAGCATTGCTTTTTGCTATGGGAAGTACAATGGATAGTGGAGATGAAATTATTATTCCTGAACCATTTTATGCTAATTATAACGGATTTTCAACTGCCTCGGGAGTTAATGTAGTTCCTGTGATTTCAACTATCGAAGAAGGTTTTGCTTTACCTCCAATTTCGGCTTTTGAAAAATTAATTACTCCTAAAACTAAAGCCATCTTAATTTGTAATCCCGGAAATCCTACCGGTTATTTATATTCTAAAGAAGAAATTATGCAATTAGCCGAAATTGTTAAAAAACATGATTTATTCTTAATTGCAGATGAAGTGTATCGCGAATTTATTTATGATGGTGACAAGCATTTTTCTGTAATGAACGTTCCGGGAATTGAAGACAATGCTATTATGATTGATTCTGTTTCAAAACGCTATAGTATGTGTGGAGCAAGAATTGGTTGTATTGTATCTAAAAATAGAGAAGTAATGGCTACAGCTATGAAATTTGCTCAAGCCAGATTAAGTCCGCCAACTTATGCACAAATCGCTAGTGAAGCGGCACTTGAAACACCTCAAAGTTATTTTGATGATGTTATTCACGAATATAAAGAGAGACGCGACACCCTTATTTCTGAATTAAATAAAATTGACGGTGTAAAGGTAGCAACTCCAAAAGGTGCTTTTTATTGTATTGCAAAATTACCTGTTAAAAGCGCTGATGATTTTGCAAAATGGTTATTAGATTCTTATGATAACAACGGTGAAACCGTAATGGTTGCTCCGGCAGCCGGGTTTTACTCTACACCAAATGTTGGTTTAGACGAAATCAGAATTGCTTATGTATTGAAAAAAGAAGATTTAGTTCGCTCAGTAGAAATCTTAAAAGATGCTTTGAGTAAGTATAATGCTTAAATAAAAATCCCCATCAAATGATGGGGATTTTTTTATTTTTTCACTACCAATCTAAAACCTTCTCCGTGAATGTTTAGGATTTCAACATTTGGATCTTCTTTCAAGTATTTACGAAGTTTAGCAATGTAAACATCCATACTTCTCGAAGTGAAATAATTATCTTCTCTCCAAATTTTAGTCAAGGCTAATTCTCTAGGCATCAAATCATTTTCATAGATTGCCATCATTTTTAACAATTCTGACTCTTTTGGTGAAAGTTTAATAGGTTCATTATCTTCAAATGTTAAGAATCTTAACTTTGAATTCAAATTAAACTTACCTATCTGGAATTCAAATTTTGCAGGTTCATTTTTATTTTCACTGGCTTTTCTTTGAATAATGGCTTTAATTTTCATTAAAAGTACATCAGAATCAAATGGCTTATTCAAATAATCATCTGCTCCTACTTTGTAACCTTTCATCACATCTTCTTTCATTGACTTAGCAGTCAAAAAGATAAGTGGAATATCTTTGTTTTTTTCTCTAATTTCTTTTGCTAAAGTATAACCGTCTTTGTATGGCATCATGACATCCAAAATGCACAAATCAAAATTGTCCTTTTTGAATTTTTCAAAACCTTCCATTCCATTTTTGGCTAATGTTACATCAAAATCATTTAATGACAAATAATCTCTTAATACAACACCAAAATTTTGATCATCTTCAACCAGCAATATTTTTTTAGTAGTTTCCATATATATTAATTAATGAGTGGGACTTTTATTACAAACGTACTTCCTTTTCCTTTTTCACTTTCTACAAAAATCTGACCATTATGGTCTTCAACTATTCTTTTAACATAGGCCAATCCTAATCCGTGACCTTTTACATTATGAACATCTCCTGTATGTTCTCTATAAAATTTTTCAAAAATTCTTTTTTGAGCAGCTTTGCTCATTCCAATACCGTTATCCTTAACTTTGATAATGATAAAGTCTTTTACATTTTCTGTCGTAACTACAATTTTTGGCGCTACAACAGAATATTTTATGGCGTTGTCTAAAACATTTACAAGAACATTTGTAAAATGTACATCATTAAGCAAAACTGAATTTCTCGGTGCATCAAGATGTGTTTCAATACTTCCTTCTTTGTCTTCAATAATCAGATGTACGTGTTCAATTGCATCTTCGATAATTTCATGAACATTATGTGCTTCTTTGGTTATATCGAGTTCTCGCTTTTCCAGTTTTGAAATTCGCAATACATTTTCCACTTGCGCGTGCATGCGTTTATTTTCATCTTTAATCATTTGCAGATAGCGCGTGACTTTTTCTTTATCTTCAAATACTTTAGGATTTTTTATAGCATCCAATGCTAAATTAATTGTAGCAATTGGTGTCTTAAATTCATGCGTCATGTTGTTTATGAAATCGGTTTTAATTTCCGAAATCTGACGCTGTTTAATGATTTGATTTAATGCACTTGAATATGCAATTACAATTACCAAAGTAAATATCATGGATAATACTGCAATGCCTATTAATTCTGATATTATAAATTTTTTCTTTTGAGGAAACTGTAACAATAATTGATATTTTTTATTTCCTTCATTATCAATTAAAATAGGAATTGAGTAGGTTGACTCTTTATCATACCTAAAATAATCCGATTTTATTTTTGTTGCCAATCCGTTACTATAAACACTAAACTCAAAAGGCGTATTTACACCATAATCTTTTAATTCGCTTGATAACAATCTATTAAGCAACTCATTTGAAATTCTGTTTTGAATGGAATTTAATGCAGCTATATCTTTATAAAAAATCTCAAATTGAGCATTATCCAATAATTCTAATTTTCCAGATTTTTCTATTCTGAGTTCAGGTGTGATATTTTGCTTCATTCCTGAATTATCAACATTTTCGCTGTAAACTTCTGTTTTTCTATTAGCCGAAAAATTTTTTATTTTATTGACTTCACCATTTTTATCAAAGAACGACGAGTTTATTCCGTAATCTTCCGAAATAATACTGTTTGAATAAATTATAGTTTCGTTTGTTCTTGAATCTCTTTGGTAATAACCGAATTCCAAAAAGTCACTCTTTTGAGGAGTTTTTCCAATACTATCTTTTAAACGATTATAACGTTCATAAAAAGTATAGGCTTCATATTTATTTAGTTTTTCCGCAACGTTACCTAAAACCTGCTTAACATGATATCGAAATTGTTCTTCATTATTCTTTAATGAAGTATTAAACCAGTACACTTGAACAAGTATTATTCCTATTAAGGATAAACTCATTAGCACAACAAGCAAACGGAAAAATAATTTATTCATCGAACAAATTTAACATTTTAACATTTAAGCAATAAAAACATTAACCAAAGATTAACATCTTGCCAAAAAATTATTGATAATTCAATTTTTTAAGAATTATTTTTGCTTGCTTTATAGCTTCATTAACAGAAGTATTGATAATAACATAGTCACTTTTAGAAATTCGTTCATCGTCTGTCCACTGATTCTTTATACGATTCTCAACAGCTTCTCTAGTCGTATTATCACGATTAATTACACGCTTTATTCGTTCCTCAAGTGGTGCTGTTACCGTAATTACAGCATCACAGTCTTTATAACTGCCACTTTCAAAAAGTATGGCTGCTTCTTTTATAACTATTGGTGACGTTTGATGTAATAACAGCCATTTGTTAAAGTTTTTTTTAACAGCTGGATGAATAATGGAGTTCAGAGTTTTTAATTTTTCAGGATTTTGAAAAACTATTTTGGCTAATTGATTTTTATCTATAATGCCATTATCTAAGATTATATTTCCAAAAGCCAATAATAATTGATTTATTATATCCTGACTTTCCATAAGCTTTTTTGCTTCATCATCTGCAATATAAACCGGTATGCCTAATGAAGCATAGTAGTTTGCTATAGTAGTTTTACCACTACCTATTCCTCCGGTTAATCCAATTATTTTGGTCATTTTTTAAAGAATAATTCAGGAAATGCTTTTTCCGGTTGTTGTTTTAAAATTTTGATTTTAATAAATGATTCCAAATAGCCGATTCCATAACCAAAAAACTGATGATTTACTGCTATTAATGAGAACAAGCCTATCATAAAACTTTTGTTTTGAATCGTTGAGAAAAACAAAATCAATGCATAATAAAATACATAAAGTAATACCGGAAATTTGTATCCAAAAATTAGTAATACTAAAGCAAAAAACAATCCAATAATAAAAAGTGACGGAAATAGAAAAGTGACTTTACAATATTCCGGATACCAAGAATCGAGTATTGGTCTTGCTTTACCAAATTTATTAACTTGAATCGAGAATTTATTCCAGTCAATTCTCCTCTTATGGTATACAAATGCGTTAGAAAATAATCGGGTTTTATAACCTAATTTCCATAAACGAATTGACAAGTCAGGATCTTCTCCGGGATGAATATTTCCAAAGCCTTTAGAATCTTCAAATGCTTTTTTAGATATACCCATATTAAAACTTCGCGGTTGAAACTTTCCTATTTTTTCAGAACCACCACGAATTCCTCCTGTAGTTAAAAATGAAGTCATCGTGAAATTAATAGCTTTTTGGATATTAGAAAAAGAATCGTGAGCAGCATCAGAACCGCCAAAACAATCTACATAATCATTAGTGAGTTCTTTTTCAACTTCAGACAAATAATTAGCTGGAATTAAACAATCGGAATCTAATATGATAAAATAATCACCTTTAGCTACTTTCATTCCGTAGTTTCTGGAATCTCCCGGACCTGAATTTTCTTTATAATAATATGATATGTTGAATTTATTCGAATATTGTTCTACAATTTCCCGACAATCAATCTTAGAGCCGTCTTCAACGATTACAATTTCATATTCTTTTTTATAATTAGATAACAACAAACTTTCAAGTAGCTCTTTGATTTCTTCCGGTCTATTATAAATAGGAATAATTATAGAAAACATTATCTTTTTTTTACAAATATAATTCAAATAAAAAAACCATCCTGATTACTCAAGATGGTTTTGGTTTTTTAATTTAAAATAATTATTGCTTAATCACTTTAACAGTTCTAGTTTCATTATTAGAAGTTACCTTAACAAAATAAGTTCCGTTTGCTAAACTAGATATATCTAATTTTCCGTCGTTAGCATTTGGTGCTATTGTTGCAACTCTTTGTCCTACTAAATTAAAAATTTCAACATTAGAAATTTCTTGATTATAAGAAATATTTAAAATATCTTTAGTTGGATTTGGATATACTTTTAATGCTGATTTATCAAAACCAGGATTACTTAAATCATCACAGGTAACAGTACCAACACCTGTAATTGTTGTTTCAAAATTTCCAAAATCTCCAGAATCAAATCCTGTAGTAACAAAATAGTACTGAATGCCCGTAGTTAAATTAGTAGTAATTACAGAACCTGGTCCTGCATCATCGTTTCCTGCTACATAATTTGTAAGCTGATCTGTAGGAGTAAATGAATTTTGATACACAAAGATAAATCCATCCCAATCAATTTGAGAACTTGTAAAAGTATAAGACCCTGAAACATCTACCGTAAAAGGACCATAAACATGATATGACACATCAACCCCAACTCCTGATAAAGCAGAACCATCAGCCAAAGGCCTTGTCCATATATTTACCCCTAAAGATGCGTCTGGAGTACTTGAAATTAAATTACAATCTCCCGTTGCAGGTTCACCTGGTTCAACAGTCAAAACACCGCTAATAAATCCTGTTCCATCCCAAAAATTACCTCCTGTTTCAGGATTTGTTGCATTAATTCCTCCATAGACATATGGACCTCCATTAAGAGTAAATCTAGTAGCATAATAATATGTTCCAGGCGCTAATGTAGCTCCTATTTGAACTTGATATTCATCATCATTTCCATATTCATCATTAAAAGTTGCCGGAATCCAAGTCGTCCAAGTATCAGGACTTGTATTTTGTCCTTGTGGGCTAATTCCAACCCAAGCTAAAATTCCAGGTGCTTGTCCTGATGTAGTATCCGTTAATCCTGGTTCATATACACGTCCATATACAGTTTCTGAATTACCTGCTTGAATAGTAATACTTGGAGGCCATTGTAAATTTACAAAATCAGGAGTATCTGTTGGTTGCGAAGCAGATGTAATACTGTATACTGGGCATCCTACGGCTTCACCAAATTCATTAAAAGGAACTATTTGCCAATATGCAGTATAATCATATTCGTTAATCACAATATCTTCTAAAATTGTAGTTCCTGCAGGAAGTTGATCAAAAACTTGTAAATCATCTTCTGTTTCTCCTACATAAATCAAATAGCCTTGTATGGTACCTCCAGTTGTTGGAGCTGTCCATGATAAATCAAAAGAAGTAAAAGCCGGAATTATTTCCCCATCTGCAGGAGAAATATTTTCTACACATTCAGGAAGTTCAGCTACACCTATATCAAATACTCCAATATCAAAAGTTCCCATTTCTCCATCATAACCATCAACTTGTATATAATAAGTATCTCCAGGAGTTAATCCTACATATTGTAGTATAGAAAGCACCCCTGCATTTTCATCTAAATCATTATCATCATCTTCATCACATCCAAGCTCAGTTAAAGTACTTAAATCTGAACAATCACCAACTTCATATAGAGTAAGTTGAGTATCTGATAAAGTCCCATCTTCAAAAACTGTACTAATTCTAACATTCCCTGATGCAGGTGCCACAAACGAAAACCAAACAGATTTACTAGCAACATCACCAAAAAACCAACAAGAACCACTTGGTTCTCCATTCTCTACTGAAGACCCAAGATTAGTATAAGTACCTCCAGATGAAGGAGAATCTAAAGTTAAAGCTGTTGCTTCACAAAGATTATCATTTTCAGGGATATCAAGGACACAGCTAGCACATTGTACTGTAATAGCTTTACATTCTGTATCTTCCCCACAATCACTATCCGTGTGAATATTAAGATTTACTTCCGTTACGGTAATTCCTGTAACCGTTAAAGGTGAAAATCCTTCAGCAATAACCGTTGAGTTATCTGAAGAAGTTACTGTAAAGTAAACAGGTAAATCACTATCAAAAACATAGTCCTCCCCTATTTGTAATGACGTAATTACAGCAAATTCTCCTGCATAATTACATGGTCCAAAAAAAGAGTCGTCAATAAATTGTGGAGTGCCATAATTATTAGAAACAATAGGGTCTTCTGGGTATTGGACACTTGCAATACATTGTGCTTTTACTGCCACTGAAAATAATAGTAAAAGAAATAAAGTAACTTTTTTCATGAATAAACTTTTTGTAATTAGAACATAAAATTAACTAATAAAATATTATTTTCATACATACTCATACTTTTTTTAATGTTAAATTAAAAAATAACCCCGAAGTTTTACTTCAGGGTTACTTTAATTTGAATACTAATAAAATTATTCTTTAATAACTTTAACTGTATTTGAAACATTATTTGAAGTCACTTTAACAAAATAAGCACCACTTGCCAAATTTGACATATCAACTTGACCTGTGTTTGCGTTTGGCGATATCGTTACAACTCTTTGACCAACTAAATTAAAAATTTCAATATTAGAAATTTCTTGATTGTAAGAAATATTTAAAATATTTTTTGTTGGATTTGGATACACTTTAAGAGCAGATTTATCAAATGAAGGAGATGACAGAGCTTGATCCTCAACCGTTATTTGATCTAATATATTAGCTCTACCATAATAATTTATTCCTTCAAACGCAATTTGATACATTTCAGATGGTGAAGGTAAATCTAAAATAACATAAGTCCAAGCAGCTATATTTTCAGTGTAATGAGCAATTTCAATCCATGGTGAAGACACACTAACTCTATAGTAAACCTTTAGTTCATTTTGATCACCTGACCAATCTTCTTGTGCATAATAAAATGTTAGCTTTGGAACAGATAATGTTGAGATATCAAAAAATGGAGACACTAATTTTGTTACAGGACTTGCAACTCCAGACTGAGAAACAAAACGTGCATTCAACGAGCCTTGATATGCTGATGTAATTGAGCCACCATTAGCTCCTGTTGTGTAAGTCCAATTCGACGCTCCTTCCACTTGTTCATTTGTCCAACAACCTCTTGATGCTGAAGAATTTTCAAAAGTTTCAACAAAAGGGAATGATGTTACAGCGATACATGCAGTTGTAAATGACTTAGAGATCCAAATACCAAAGTTTTCTCCATTACAAGCAGCTCTTACATGTAAATAATATAAAGTATTTGGTGTTAATCCAGATGCTTCATAAAAAGAATCACTAATCGCTGTTCCCGATGCTGGTGGTGTAGCAGAAGTTGTAATAGCATATTCATAACCTGTTGCTCCATTTGCACTCATGTTGTCCCATGAAGTATCTGCCTCTGTTGCAGTAATATTTACTACTGTCAAACCAGTTTGATCTGGACATGTAGGAGCATCTTCAACTGTAACATCATCGATTGCTAAATACCATCCGTCTGCAGGTGCATCTTCTCTGGCAAATGCAATATAAATAGTAGAGTCTATATAATCTGATAAATCAACTGTATATTCTGTATAATCAGATGTTATTTGTGTAATTGATAATGTTAATACTAAATTTGTAAAATCAACAATAGCTCTTCCTGTTGTTGAAACTCTCACATTCAAATTATCTGGTTCTCCGTTACTATAATGTCTAACCCAAAACTTCAATCGTTTTGCTGTAGAACCTAAATCCAGTTGCGGAGTTATCAAATAATCGTTATTGCTTGCATTATAGTCAGTATATAATTGTGCCGATTGGCCTGATCTCGGAATTTCCGTTCCATTTAAACTCCAAGAGTCTGCGTCTGCATTTCCATTAATTACTGTCCAACAAACTTTTGAAGTTGAGTCTGTATTAAATGTTTCAACAAAAGGAAATACTGTTACGGCAACACATGCAGTTGTAAATGACTTAGAGACCCAAATGCCAAAGCTTTCTCCATCACAAGTTGTTCTTACATGCAAATAGTATAAAGTATTAGGAGTTAATCCTGACGCTTCATAGAAAATATCAGTAGTTGCAATTCCCGATGCTGGTGGCGTAGCAGAAGTAGTTATAACATACTCATAACCTGTTGCTCCAAAACCACTCATATCATCCCATGAAGTGTCTGCTTCTGTTGCTGTAATATTTGCAACAACTAAACCAGTTTGATCAGGACATGTAGGAGCATCTTCAATAGTAACATCATCAATTGCTAAATACCAACCGTCTGCTGGTTCGTCTTCTCTGGCAAAAGCAATATATACAGATGTATCAATATAATCTGATAAATCAACTACATATTCTGTATAAGTTGCTGTTATTTGTGTAGTAGATAATGCTAATACTAAATTTGTAAAATCAGCAATAGCTCTTCCTGTTGTTGAGACTCTCACATTTAAATTATCGGGTTCTCCGTTACTATAATGTCTAACCCAAAACTTCAATCTTTTTGCTGTAGAACCTAACTCTAATTGAGGAGTTATCAAATAATCATTATTACTTGTGTTATAATCAGTATATAATTGTGCCGATTGTCCTGATCTTGGAATTTCTGTTCCATTTAAACTCCAAGAGTCTGAATCTGAATTACCATTAATTACTGTCCAACAAGCTTTTGAAGTTGAGTCTGTATTAAATGTTTCAACAAAAGGGAATGTTGTTACTGCAACACACCTTGTTGTAAATGACTTAGATGTCCAAAGTCCGAAATTTTCATCATCACAAGTTGTTCTTACGTGTAAATAGTATAAAGTATTTGGGGTTAATCCAGATGCTTCATAGAAAGCATCTGTAATTGCCGTTCCCGATGCCGGTGGTGTAGCTGAAGTTGTAATAGCATATTCATAACCTGTTGCTCCAAAACCACTCATATTATCCCATGAAGTATCTGCTTCTGTCGCTGTAATATTTGACACAACTAATCCTGTTTGGTCTGGACATCCAGGAATATCCTCAACAGTAACATCATCAATTAATAAATACCAACCGTCTGCCGGTTCATCTTCTCTGGCAAAAGCAACATATACAGATGTATCAGCATAATCTGATAAATCAACTACATATTCTGTATAAGTTGTTGTTATTTCTGTTGTTGATAATGCCAATAATAAATTTGTAAAATCAGCAATGGCTCTTCCGGTTGTAGAAAGCCTTACATTCAAATTATCAGGTTCTCCGTCACTTCTATGCCTAACCCAAAATTTTAATCTTTTAGGAGTTGCTCCTAAATCTAATTGCGGAGTAATCAAATAATCATTATTACTTTCGTTGTAATCAGTATACAATTCTGCTGATTGACCCGATCTTGGAATATATTCACTATTTAAATCCCAAGCATCTCCATCAGAATTACCGTCGATAACAGTCCAACAAGCTTTTGAAGTTGAATCCGTATTAAATGTTTCAACAAAAGGGAATGTTGTTACTGTAACACATCCTGTTGTAAATGAATGTGAAATACTCCAATTACTAAAATCTCCCGAACCACAATTTGCTCTAACAAATAAATAATAAGTAGTTTGTGGATCAAGGTCATCAAAACTTGTAAATAAATCTACTGTTGGTGTTCCTGAACCCGTTGGTATTGTATTTGAAGTTGACAATACATATTCATATCCTTCAGCTATTGCAGAAGCAGACGCTTCCCAAGAAACTTCGGCTGTATAAGCTGTTACATTAGCAGAAATCAAACCTGTTGGAGCTAAACAATCAGCTAAATTAGCTGTTACAACTAATAAAGGTCTGGATACAGAGGCTCCTCCAAAAAATAGAGGTATTGTAGTTATATTACACGGATCTAACTCTTCATCGCTATAAAAATAAGCAGACCCATTAAATGATAATGTAGAATTTAAACTTATAACATTTTCTGTATATTCTCCATCTGCCGATCCTGCGCAAACTTCAATAATTATATTAGAAGTTCCATCCCAATTAAAAGGTGTATCCAATTCAAATGTCACATTTCCTGTTGCACTTGGAGTAAAATCAGTCGGACCATAAACTAGTGTGGCTCCAGTTTCAAAAGTTGTTGTTAATGATGTTGTAGCTGTAGACTTCATCGAAATTTTATATCCTTCCTGAAGGCCACTCTCTCCAATTTCTGTAACAACCCAGCCGATTTCTGTAATTGGTCCTGCTACTAATCCTGCCGCACTTAATTCAGACGCCAGAAAAAGATACTGCGATCTATTTGTCTTATAATAATCTTGTAATGGTGCCGGATATCCCTGATTTCCGTTTGGTGTACCGTCATCAACACCAATAACAACAGTCCCTGTTTGAGCATTTATTTGCCAACTCATAAAGAAGGCAAACAAACACATTGTAATTTTTTTCATATACTTTAATGATTAAGAGTTAATTACTAATAAATCTACAATAAAATATCTTAAAAACTAAATTTATTCTATAAAAAATGTTAAATAAAAAAGACCGTCTCTAAAACGAGACGGTCTCTTCAAATTATTAAACCAATAAGAATTATTCTTTGATAACTTTTACAGTTTTAGTAGCATCATTAGATGTAACTTTTACAAAATAAGCACCGCTTGCTAAATTAGACATATCTATCTTTCCTTCATTAGCATTTAATACCATATTATTAACTCTTTGTCCAACCATATTGTAAACTTCAATAGAAGAAATATCTTGATTACAAGAAATGTTCAATATGTTTTTAGTTGGATTTGGATAAACTTTGAAGATAACACTATCAAAGTTTCCATTACCTAAATTAACATCAACAGTAATAGGTGTAGCATCACTTGTACAACTTCCTACAGTTTGAGTAACATAATAAGTAGTGCCATCAACTGCTTCTGTTGTAGAAGAAATTTGATTCGTTAATCCGGCATCTGAATACCAAGTTAAGCTACCTGTTGCTGTAACTACTAAATCAGCCAAAGTTTGTCCTCCATTAAGTGTTTGAGGAGAAAGAGCAGCAGGAGCATCTGGAGCATCCGTTACTGTTACATCTATACTTTCAGAAGTTTGACATCCTGTACTAGAAGCGCTAGAAGCAGTATAGCTATATGAACCTCCATTTCCTAAGAAATATACAATAGGAGCATTAGTTCCACCAACATATGGAATAGTACCTGCAGCATCTGTATATAAATTAGTAGCTGGAGACCAAGTAACCTCATGGTTTACTTCTCCTGAAAGAATAACATTATCAATATTCCAGTTATGCATTCCAAAAGTTTGACCTTGATTTGTGAATGAAACATAGAATGTAGAAGAACCTACATCAGATGTAGCAATTGTTGTTTGAACAACAGAAGCTGCTTGAGTAGCTGTAACAGGACTAAATACCCAGTTAGTATCATTCCATGTAACTCCATCAGAACTTGTTTGAATTCTTACAGAATAGTTATAAGTAGCTTGATAGTGATAAAGATAATTATTCCATTGTAATGTCAGCTCTGATAATCCAGAAGTGTTTATAGGACCATAATAAACTCTATTTGTAACATTAGCCGTTTGACTATTTCCTGTAATTTTCACTTCATTAGCAGTACCTCCAGCTGTATTAGCATTTACTACTGCAACTGCATCTCCTGCACCTACTACAGCAGTCCATCCTGAAGGAAAAGTAGTTCCACCAGAAAACGTTTCATTAATAAATTCAGCTGAAATATTATTAACACCTGAATTCAACTCAGTAACATTACCTGAACAAGCAGATAACTCTTCCGGCATATTAAGAACTGGCGATTGACCAGCTACAATTGTTACATCTTTTGTAGAAACACATCCTGTTACAGAATTAGATGCTGTCAAAGTATAAACTCCACTTTCTGTAGCTGTAAATGTCCATCCATTTGTTGCATCTCCAGAAACATTTGTTGCAGGTTGCCAAGCAAACACATCATAATCAGAAGAACCTGCTGTAACAGTAATAGCATCAGAAGGATTTCCATCACATACAGTTACCGATGCATCGCTTAAAGTAAGTACTGGTGCAGTTGTTACTGTAGCCACAACTTCCGTTCTTGGAGAAGCACATCCTGAAGTATAGGCCCAATTATAAAAATAATAATAAGCTGTTGATGTTCCTAATATATATCCATCTGTAATTGAAGCTACATCTCCAACAGGATAAGGATAGCCTCCTAAAGCAGACTCTCTAACCATATCAGGTCCAGATATTGCTAATAATCTATATGTACCAGGGGTAATATTAAAATTCAATTCAATTGTATGTTGAACAGGTGTTGTTGCATTTCCTGCCGGAACAGCTATTGTTCTAGTATCCAGAACAGTACCTGAATTATTAGTTAAATTAACAACTAAATTTCCTGCAGAAGTTCCTCTTAAATATACATCAACTGTATTCAATGTAAAATCATTTGTTGCAGTAAACACTAATCCATAAGTGGAAGGTGTTGTCCCTGCTGTAGAGGCTGGAGCTAAACGACCTCCTACCCCATTTTGTCCTGCAAATGCTGCTACCCAATATGATGTTGTCCCTGTTATAACCGGAGTATTAAATGTAGCTCCTGTAGACAAAGCTACCCCTCCTGTTTGAGCTGCATACCAAGCAATTGTTCCATTGTCAGAAGTTGCAGAAAGCGCAACTGAACCTTGACCACAAACTGCTCCAGGTGTTGTTCCCGTAATATTCGGTGGTAAACAAAGTGTTTTAAACGAAGTAGAAACCCAAATTCCAAAATCTCCATTTCCACAATCTGTTCTTACGTGTAAATAATAAACTGTTAATGGATCTAAATTATTTATTGCTTCATAAAAAGTTGCTGTAGTAAAAGTTCCTGATGTAGGTGGTGTAGCTGAAGTAGTAACAGCATACTCATATCCATTTACACTCATATTATCCCAAGACATTTCAGCTCCAGTAGCCGAAATATTACCTACTACTAAACCTGTTTGATCAGCACAAGCCGGAATAAGCTCTACTACAAAATTATCTACCCAGTAATACCAATTATTTAAAATAGTATTATGTCTAATCGCAACATATCTATTTACACCTGTGAGTGCTGTTGCACTTAAGTTAAAAATATATGCAGTATGATTATCATTAGCAGGATTAATAGTTTGAACAACTTCAAAAGTACTTAAATCTGACGGATTACTCATAACCCCGATATCTATTGTTCCTGAATTTGGACCTTCTCTTTTCAAAGAAAACTTAACACGAAGATTATGAATATCTTCTGCAAATGCTGGAGAAATAGCATAAGTAGGCACACCTACATCTGACTGAAATCTTAAACTATTAGGTGCACTAACAGGATTAGCAGCTACAATTGACGGATAACCGCTATAAATTACAGGTCTTGACCAACAACTTGGAAATGCATTAGAACCAGTTCCAGAAGTATCAAAATTTTCAGTATATGGAAGATTCGTAAACGGAACACAAAGTGTTGTAAAAGGTGCTGAAGTAGCCCAATTTCCAAAACTATCAGTATCACAAACCACTCTTACGTGTAAATAATAAACAGTCTGTGGAGTTAATTCATTTGTTGCAATATGAAATGTGTCTTCTGTTGGTTCTCCTGATGCAGGTGGTGTAGCTGAAGTAGTAATAGCATACTCATAAGTTACATCTCCTACAGAACTCATATCATCCCAAGAAAAATCTGCTCCTGTTGCTGTAATATTACCAACCACTAAACCTGTTTGATCAGGACAAGCAGGAATAAGTTCTACTACAAAATTATCTAACCAATAATACCAGTTACCTAAAATAGAGTTATGTCTAACAGCAATATAATTGTTTTCACCTGCAAGTGTAGTACCATCTAAATCAAATGTATACGCATTAAAAATGTTATCACTTGGGTTAATCGTTTGAACAACTTCAAAAGTACTTAAATCTGATGGATTACTCATAACCCCTATATCTATTGTTCCTGAGTTAGCTCCTTCTCTTCTTAGAGAGAATTTAACACGAAGATTATGGATATCTTCTGCAAATGCCGGAGAAATAGCATAAGTAGGTGTATTTACAGCAGACTGAAATCTTAAACTATTTACTGTGCTTAGTGGTGCCGCATTAACATTAACAATTGATGGATACCCACTGTTAATTACAGGTCTCGCCCAACAACTTGGAAATGCTGTAGAACCGGTGCCATAAGTGTCAAAATTTTCAGTATATGGAAGTGTTGCCACTGCAGAACAAAGAGTAGTAAATGTATATGGTCCAGCCCATGTACTAAAACCATCCACATCACAATTACGACGTACAAACCATCTATATGTAGTATTTTGTGTTAAATTATTTGGGAAAGTAAATGATGTTCCTGAAACACCAGTCTCTGTATTAGCTCCAGCACCAGCTGTAAAAGTTCCTGTACCCCAATTTATCTCAAAACTAGTACCTACACTTGTCCATCCCAAAGTAGCTGCACTTGTAGTAAGCCCTGAAGATACTCCTGTAGTAGGAGCCGGACAAGCAACTGTAGTCGTGAAAGAACGGGATGCCCAATTACTAAATCCATCCGCTCCACAATTAGATCTAACAAATAAATAATATGTTGTTTCAGGTGTAAGTGTATCAAATAACACAAAAGTATCAGAAGTAGGAGTTCCTGCTCCTGAAGGAACTGTATTTGTTGTTGAAAGAACATATTCGTATCCTTCAGTCGATCCGAATGCAGGCTCTTCCCAAGAAACATCAGCTGCATAAGCAGTTATATTAGCAGTAACCAATCCTGATGGACTAGAACAAGCAGGTGGTGTAAATGTAAATTTTTTACCTGCCAAATTAGCCATAACAGTTGCATTTATACTATTATTGGCTGTAGTAGAAGATACAGTAGAAGTTGCTGCTGGAGTAACACTTAAAAATGATGTCATATCATTAAGTCCTACAGAAGCCGAAACTGTATTTATAGTTGCAAACGGAGAGCTATAAACCATCTCGATTACATTTGTTGACTCATATAATCTAAGTATAGTCGAAACAGAAGCTCCTGCAGTTGATCCTGTCGATCCAATTTTAGTATTATGCCAATTAATGGACAATACTTGATTTGGAGCAGTACCTGTAAGAGAATATCTTATTTCTCCTGTACTCAAATGATTATCATCCCAAAATGGAGCAATAAATGGTTTATTTACTTGAGTACCGTTTGTCAAGGTATTTGTCCAATGGTTATCTGTACCATCAACAATAGTTCCTCCCAGCTTTATGATTCCATTTGTACTAATACTGAAAGTACTATAACTCGCTCCTCCAAAGACAAAATTAAATCCGATTGGAATAGCATTTTGTAAACCATCATCACCTACAGCAGTAGATGTTGTTCCTGTAATTTGCGCATAAACCTCTGTGGATTCAGAAAAGGAATAAGCACTTACCTGTGCGCTTATTTGCCAACACGAAAAGAGAGCAAATAACCATAAAGTAATTTTTTTCATATTTATAAATAAAGTTAAATTAATTGCAATAAAGATATGGTAAAATAAAAAGGCTCGCAAATAATTGTAAGATTTTGTTAATAAAAAACAAAAGGTCATTATACAAATAAAGAGAATTAAAAATCTTGAAATGCCTTTAAAAATAAGACATTGTTAATAAAATCTTAACCTTAATTTATTTTATTATTATCCATATAAAACTAAAAATAACAAGTAAATCTTCTCATCCTTTTTAATTAAAAGATCATAAATGTGTAAAAACAAAAAACCTACAAAAATATTTTTGTAGGTTTTGACTAGTAAAGTTACTAAAACATATCTCTATTTTATACTTGCTATCATCTTTAATTCATTGGCTTCTGCTTTATAATCAATCGCATCAAATCCAAAACCAAACAGGTTTAAAAAGTCATTTTTATAACCTACCAAATCGCCGTTTTCTTCTAATGTTTCTGTACTGATTGATTTCCAAAGTTCAGCTATTTCATCCTGATAAACTTGTCTCATTTCCCAATCATCTATTCGAATTCTTCCTTTATCATCTGTTGGAATCTCGGAACCATTATATAGTCTGTCAGAGTATAGTCTTTGCATTTGTTCGATACAACCTTCATGACTTCCATCTTTTTTCATAATCTTAAATAACAACGACATATATAACGGAACTACAGGGATAGCTGAACTAGCTTGAGTTACCAATGCTTTATTGACAGAAACAAATGCTTTTCCATTAATTGATTTTAAACCTTCCGTTATTTCAAATGCAGTAGCTTCAAGATGATCTTTTGCTCTGCCAATTGTTCCTTTTCTGTAAACAGCTTCTGTAACTTCCGGACCTATATAAGAATAAGCAACAGTCATCGCTCCATTTGCTAAAACTCCGGCTTCTTTCATTGCGTCCATCCACATAGACCAATCTTCACCACCCATAACCACTACAGTATTATCAATATCTTCCTGAGTAGCCGGTTCAATAGTCACATCAGAAACAATACCGGTATGAAAATCTACAGTTTTATTAGTAAATGTACTTCCGATAGGTTTTAAAACTGAACGATGTAAAACTCCTGTTTCAGGGTGTAATCTAACCGGAGAAGCCAAACTATAAATAACCAAATCAACTTGCCCAAGATCATTTTTTATCAAATCAATTGTTTGCTGTTTTACTTCTTTTGAAAAAGCATCTCCATTAATACTTTTAGCATACAAACCTGCTTTGGTTGCTTCTTCTTCAAAAGCAGCAGAATTATACCATCCCGGAGTTGCTGTTTTTCCGGCTGAAGGTTCTTTCTCAAAAAACACTCCTATCGTTGCTGCATCACATCCAAAAGCACTTGTTATTCTCGATGCTAATCCAAATCCTGTTGAAGCTCCAATAACTAAAACACGTTTTGCACCGTTTATTTTACCTTTTGACTTTACATACTCGATTTGGTTTTTCACATTTTGCGCACAACCATCAGGATGAGCTGTAAGGCAAATAAAACCTCGCATTCTTGGTTCGATTATCATATCTTTAATTTTTTGTTATTCTTATTTTACAAAAGTAATCAATTAAATTTTTCTAATTCAACAATGCTTTGGCATGAGTTAAAGCAGAGTCTGAAGGATTTTTTCCTGATAACATTTCAGCAATTTCTAAAACACGTTGTTCATCATTCAACTGAATAATTTCAGAAATAGTCGTGTTTTCATTCGTTGTCTTGAATACTTTATAATGTGATTTTCCTTTTGAAGCAATTTGTGGCAAATGAGTTATTGCGAAAATTTGCATTTGGCTACTCATTTTTTTCATAATCTCAGCCATATTATTAGCAATTTCACCTGAAATTCCTGTGTCAATTTCGTCAAAAATAATTGTTGGAAGTTTTGTATCTTCTGCCAAAACAGATTTTATTGCTAACATTATTCTTGACATTTCTCCACCCGATGCTACTTTTTTTAACAGCCCGAAATCCGATCCTTTATTTGCTGAAAACAATAATTGGACATCATCTTTACCATTTGTCAAATAATTTTCTCCGTATTGTATCTCAAATTTGAACTTTGCGTTCACCATTCCTAATTCTGATAAAATAACACTAAGCTTTTCGGTTAAATTAGGCACAACTCCTACTCTCTTATTATGAATTTCTTTGCTTATTTTTTCTAATAGATTCTGAGTGATTATTAGTTGATTTTGAAGTTCGGCTATTTGGTTATCTATATCATTCGACAAAAAAACTTTTGCTTCCAATTCTTCTTTTATCTTAATTAAATCATCTACAGTTTCAACTTGATGCTTTTTTTGAAGTGAATAAATCATCTGCAATTTTTGATTGACCAACTCCAATTTTTCGGGATCATTAACTAATTTTTCCTGCTCATTATTCAACTCATCATTAATATCTTCAAATTCTATAATAACACTATTCAATCGTTCGAAAAGATCCTTATAAGTTTCAGACAAACCATTAATTTTTTGAAGTGATAATTTTATTTCTTTTAGATTTTGGATAACTCCAAACTGTTCTTCATTTGAAATGGCTATTGATTTTTCAATACTTTCTTTGATAAATTCAATATTGCTTAACATTTCCAATTCACCTTCAAGAATTTCCTGCTCACCCGATTTCAAATTAGCTGTAATTAATTCATCCAATAAAAATGTATTGTAGTCTTGTTCTTTAGCTAATGAATTCTTGTTTGCTATAAGTTCATTTAATTTAGTCTGAAGTTTTTTATATGATAAAAGATTTGACTTATATTGACCTATCAAATCTTGATTTTTGGCCAAAGAATCCAAAAGAGTAATTTGAAAGTCTTGATTACTTAATTCAAGTGTTTGATGTTGTGAATGAATGTCAATTAAATAATCACTTAAATCCTGTAACTGTTGCAAATTTACAGGTGAATCATTGATAAAAGCTCTGGATTTTCCACTAGGAAGAATTTCTCTTCTAATAATAGTTTCAGTTTCATAGTCCAAATCATTTTCTTCAAAAAATGATTTTAATCCATAATTTTCAATAGAAAAAACAGCTTCAATAACACATTTTTCTTCCTTATTTTTTAAAGAAGTTAAATCGGCTCGTTTTCCTAAAATAAGACCTAACGCACCAAGAAGTATAGATTTTCCTGCTCCGGTTTCACCAGTAATTACTGAAAAACCTTGAGAAAAATTAATATTTAATTTTTCAATTAAAGCAAAATTTTCAATTGAAAGCGATGTTATCATAATTGAGAATTAAATTGAGAAAATTATATCACAATCTAATTGTTGACCATTTAGTTGAATTTACAGGAGAAATTCGATTAAGTTTATCTACAAAGGCTCTGATTTCCATATTAGGACCGCCCGATAATACAGATACAATTTCATCTGATTTTGCATCAAAGAAAACTCTTGTCAAAAAGGCATTAGGACGTGAACTATAAATTGAGGAAAGCATTTCTATTGCTCCGATTACATTCTCCTTAGCTACTTTTACATCTTCGGTCATTGTATCTAAACCTTGTCTATGATAAGCATAAAGCGCATCACGATAAGGCTGAAAAGTTCCCGAAAGTAAATCATTTATAAGAAAAAATCGGTTTTGATTTCCATCCGATTGACTCCATCCTTTATAACCGCCTTGTTGTGCAGCAGTTTGGACTTGTAAAGCCAAATCTAACCATTCTTTTCCTCCGTTTAAAGCATAAGTATCAGCATCTAAACCTAAAATAATATAACTATAAAATGACAACATAGAAACCAAGTTTGACTCAAAAGTTGCCGGATTAAATATTAAATTTTCAAATTCAGTATAACGAAAAGAAAAATCATTATCATTAAAGTTAAAAACCGGAGAAGCATAGGTTGAATTAAAAACCGGTCTTGTAGATTGCACTTGGATAGAGGCTGTGAAGCTATTATTATCATATGAATTCACAATAATAACCATTGAACAATTTATTTTTTCATGTTGTTTCAACGTTTGACCTGTAAAATCAGTTTTATTTACAAAATCAGTAATAGCTCCTTGTAAATTTTTAAATATCTGATTATTGGTTGTAGCAACTTTATCTGTATTTAATTGAACAGTACAATTTAATTGTTGTGCAGAAATAATTCCGGTAAACAGCAACAAAAGAGTATTAAATATTTTTTTCATAATATGAAATTATTTTGTTCACAATATCATTCGCCACTTCTTCTTTTGACTTAAGCTCTTGAGGTTCAATGGCAAAATCATTATCAATAAATGTTACTTTATTAGTAGATTTTCCAAAACCAGCGCCTTCGTCTTGTAACGAATTTAAAACAATCAAATCTAAGTTTTTTTTCTGAATTTTCAACTTAGCATTTTCAATTTCATTTTCAGTTTCTAAAGCAAAGCCAATCAAATATTGTTTTTTCTTTATTTTTCCTAATGAAGCAAGGATATCTTTTGTTTTTTCAAGTTCTATTGAAAACTCAGCTTCTGATTTTTTTATTTTTTGTTCTGCTACTTGTTTAGGTTTATAATCTGCCACCGCCGCAGCACAAATTGCCACATCAACACCATCATAATATTGATGACAAGCATCAAACATTTCCTGAGCAGAAATCACTCTGATAAGGCTAATTCCAGTTTTTTTTATATTCAAATGTGTAGGTCCAGAAATTAAGATTACTTCTGCTCCAAGATTAGCTGCAGCGTCAGCAATATCAAATCCCATTTTTCCTGAAGAATGATTTCCTATAAAACGAACAGGATCAATCGCTTCATAAGTTGGTCCCGCAGTAACCAATATTTTTTTTCCTCTAAGCGGAAGCTTACTTTCTATATCTTTTTCAAGGAATGCAATAATATTTTCAGGTTCTGCCATTCTTCCTTCACCTGATAAACCGCTGGCAAGTTCACCACTTTCGGCAGGAATTATTATATTCCCAAATTGTTTTAAAGTGTTAAAACTGGCAATTGTTGAAGGATGCTTATACATATCCAAGTCCATTGCCGGAGCAAAATAAACCGGACATTTAGCCGATAAATAAGTTGCAATTAAAAGATTATCACAATTCCCGTTAACCATTTTAGATAACGTATTAGCTGTTGCAGGAGCAATAAGCATTAAATCAGCCCAAAGTCCAAGCTCAACATGGTTATTCCACTGAGCATTCTCATCTTCTTCGTTATAAAAAGTAGAATGTACAGGATTTTTAGAAAGTGTAGATAAAGTTAATGGAGTTAAAAAATCCTTAGAAGCAGGTGTCATGATCACTTGGACATGTGCACCTGCTTTTATGAATAACCTAACTAAAGTTGCTGTTTTATAAGCGGCAATTCCACCAGAAATCCCCAGTACTATTTTTTTTCCGCTTAAAACCGACATCTTCCTTTAGTCTTGGTTTGTATTTCTATAATAGATTTTATCGTCTAACCATTCTTGAACTGCTAGAGCATGTGGTTTAGGTAGTTTCTCATAAAATTTAGAAACCTCAATTTGCTCTTTGTTTTCAAAGATTTCTTCAAGACTATCATTATAAGTAGCAAATTCATCTAACTTTTCAATCAATTCCTTTTTGATTTCAGAGTTGATTTGGTTTGCTCTTTTAGCCATAATTGTTATAGCTTCATAAACGTTTCCGGTACGTTCTTCAATTTGACTCTTGTTGTACGTAATTGTATTTACCGGAGCATTCGTCTTTTTTAAATCCATCACTAATTTATTTTAGAAAATTGTTTTAAATCGTTTTCAATTCTTACTAACATTTCGTCAGCTTTACTTTTAAATTCAGTATTTGCATTAAACTTAACTAAACTATTATATGCATTTTTGGCATTTTCCAGTCGTTCCTGCATTTTTGCCGGAACACTATTTATAGCAAGTTCATAAGCTGATGATAATTTATAATACAATGCTTTTTCTTTAAAAGGTGTTCCCGGATAGTTAATTATAAAATTATCCATCGCAACAATAGCCGATTGATAGTTTCCGATTGTATTATATTGTTTAGCATTTTCAAATGCTTTTTTCTCTAATTTCTCTCTTAAATCCTTAACCAAAACATTTGCTTCTGATAAATAGGTTGATTCAGGATAAGAGTCAATAAAGTTTTGTAATTTATCGATTGCTTTATATGTATCTACCTGATCTAAACTGTAAACAGGTGATAATTTTGAAAAGCATTTTGCACCTAAAAATGAAGCTTCTTCCATTTTTTGGCTTTTTGGATAACTCGCTGCAAAACTCTCAAACTGGTAACCTGCTAAATAATATTGTTTAGTAAGATATAATGACTGAGCATACATGTAAAACATTTTTTCAGCAGAAGGTTTTCCTTTATATGCCGGAGCTATTTGTTCAAACAAACGGATTGCTTTGCTGTACTTTTTTGCTTCATACATTTTAGTTGCAACGTCAAATTTTACCGCTACATCTTCTGATTTCATCGCTTTCTGATATTCGCTACATGACGAAAAAAGAAAAACAAAGGCAATAAACACTAAAAATTTCTTCATTTAATTTATTAATTCAGCCCAATTTTAAAGCCATTGATGAATTTAAAAAAGCAACTGCAAATTTAGTTATTAATTACGGAATACAAAATATTTTTTTTCTATCTAATTCAGATTACATTTTTGTAATCTTATTTACAAAATTAGAAATTCGATTTGCTAAATCTTCATTGACATTTACCAGTGGCAATCTAACTGTATTTTCAGATAATCCAAGTGATTTAAATATTTCTTTAATACCGGCCGGATTTCCTTGTTCAAAAATCATATCAATTGATTCTGCTAATAAATAATGAATTTGATAAGCTTCATCTACTCTTTTATTTAATCCCAGTCGAACCATTTCGGAGAATTCTTTAGGAAAACCTTCAGCAATAACCGAAATAACTCCTGCTCCTCCGGCTAAAACCATTGGTAAAGTAATCATGTCATCTCCGGAAATTACCAAAAAATCTTTGGGTTTGTCTTTGATTAAATTCATTGCCTGAACAATATCTCCGGCAGCTTCTTTAATTGCTACAATGTTTTTAAACTCATTTGCTAATCTTAAAACTGTTGACGGAAGCATATTACTAGCCGTTCTTCCGGGAACATTATAAAGAATAATCGGTAAAGGAGAAACTTCGGCTATTGCTTTAAAATGCTGATAAACCCCTTCTTGAGTTGGTTTATTATAATAAGGTGAAACTGAAAGAATTGCTGTAAAATCAGAAAGGTCTCGAGATTTTATTTCATCAATCACACTTTGCGTATTATTTCCGCCAATCCCAAGAACTAAAGGCAATCTGCCATTATTAGTCTCAATAATTGTTTTAATTACCAATTCTTTTTCCTCTTCATTTAAAGTTGCTGTTTCGGCAGTTGTTCCCAATACAACAAGATAATCTATTCCATTGTCAATTTGGAAATTCACAATTTTTCTCAACGCTTCTACATCTATGGTAAAGTCTTTTTTAAATGGCGTAACCAGAGCCACTCCGGTTCCAATTAGTGATTGCATGTTAAATTTTATTAAGTATTCTTAAATATTTGAAAAGTTCATCTATAAAAACTTTATAATTCTCTGCATTTGTATCAATCATAAAATGATTCAAACGTTTATCAACAACACTAAATCCAACTTTAAAACTTGCTTTTGACAAATGTGAAACAAGTAACAAAGCAGATTTTTCGGTGTCATAATAATTTATCAGTAAATCAAATGTTTCAGCAACAAAGTCATTTACTTCTTTTTTTTCTATTCTTCCATTCCAAGTTAAATCAGTATAGCTAAAAACAGGATAATCAAACACTTCTTTCTTTTTGACTTTGTCTTTAAACACTAGAACTTTAATGTTTTCTTCTAAAATCCCATTTTTAACAAGTTCTTTAACCAAATCTCCCTTTTCATAGAAGTAGCTTTCATCAAAAATAATTCCAACCGTTTTTATCGATATATCAGAAGATGAAAGTTTTACGTTTAATAAACTATTCTTAACTATTTTTTTTGTTAAAAGTTCCTTGATATAATTGAAAAACATTGTATTTTTACTTGAGTTACAAATTTACTAAATTTAGTAGCATTAACGATGGTAAAACTAAAAAACTATAACGTTGTATTAAAACATTTTGTTTTATTATTAACATTTGGAATTTTCTTTTCTTGTGCCGAAAAAAAATACTTCGCAACAAGAATTGAAGGAAAAAAAATCGAGATACAAAATACAATTTCCGAAAGCTCTGAAATTGAAAACTTTATAAAGCCATATCGGGATGCTATCGATAAAGATTTGAGTCAGGTTTTAGCTGTTGCTCCGGTTACATTAGACAAAAATGGCCAATGGCAAACACCAATGGGAAATTTTCTTTCTGATATTACATTAGAACAAACGAATCCTGTATTTCAAAAAAGAGAAAATAAATCTATCGATATTTGTTTACTCAATCACGGCGGAATCCGTTCTATAATTTCTGCCGGAAATGTTACAGCAAGAACTGCTTATGAAGTTATGCCATTTGAAAACACTTCTATTGTCGTTGGTTTAAAAGGTGAACAAATAGAAGAAATTGCCAATTACATTATATCCGAAAAGAAACCACATCCGTTAGCCGGAATGAGTTTTACGATTGATAAAGAGAGAAAAGCAACAGCTATTTTTATACAAGGTAAACCTTTAGATAAAAATAAAATTTACTACGTTGTTACATCAGATTATTTGGTTAATGGTGGAGACAATATGACTTTTTTCAAAAAAGGTGTCGAAAAATATGATTTAGAATATAAGTTGAGAAATGTTATGATTGATTATTTCAAAACTCATAAAGAAATTAAAGCCAATTCCGATATTCGCATAAAAGAAGAATAACCATGAAAAGAAGAGATTTTATTCAAAAAACAGCTATCAGTTCTGCTTTTTTAGGACTTGGCGGATTTTCTTTAAGTAGTTTTTCTACTTTAAACACTAAGCATTTAACTATTTTACATACAAATGATGTTCATAGTTACATTGATCCATTTCCGGCAAATCATCCAAAAAACCCAAATATGGGCGGTGTTGCGAGACGTGCCGCTTTAATAGAACAAATCAGAAAAGAAAATCCAAACGTGTTGTTACTCGATGCGGGAGATATTTTTCAAGGAACACCTTACTTTAATTATTTTGGTGGTGAATTAGAATTCAAACTGATGAGTATGATGAAATATGATTTAGCAACCATTGGAAATCACGATTTTGATAATGGAATCGAAGGATTATATGCTCAGTTGCCTAATGCAAGCTTCCATTTTGTAAATGCTAACTACAATTTAAAAAACACTATATTAGACGGACACATCAAACCTTATAAGATTTTCAATAAAGACGGAATTAAAGTTGGTGTTTTTGGTCTTGGTGTTGAATTAGAAGGCTTAGTCGATAAAAAGAATTACAAAGAAGCTGTTTACAACAATCCTATTGAAATCACTCAAGACATAACAAGAATACTGAAACAAAATGAAAAATGTGATTTGGTAATTTGTCTTTCTCATCTTGGCTATCAATATAAAAACGACCCTGATAAAATAAGTGATACTAAATTAGCTTCGATAACAAAAGATATTGATTTAATCATCGGCGGGCATACTCATACATTTTTAGACAAACCAACTATTCTTAAAAATTCTGAAGGAAAAGATGTTATTATCAACCAAGTTGGTTGCTATGGATTAAATCTTGGAAGAATTGATTTTTATTTTGATAATGATAAAGCAAAAATCGCTGAAGGCAAATCAATCATCATCTGATTTTTCTGCTACTATAACATACTTATAGAAAGAAAAAAATGCCATAGCATTCAATGTCATTGATAACGGACGTAATATTTCTGAATATTCATTGTCCAAATAATATTTTTCTATAAAAACTGAAAACTGCAACATCACAAAAAGTAATGCACTAATTAGCAGAATAGAATTTTGCTTATTATCGTTCATCACATAATCTGACAATGATATTCCTGCAAAAATTGAAATCAAAACGTTTTGTAAAATCAGTAAAAAAGCACTGTTTTCAGGCAGACTAGGCGTTTCATAATACAGATAAAAGAATATAATCAAAAATGGCGCTGTAGCAATAACAACCGGTATAATGTCTTTAATGTTATTTAGTTTGAAAATTAAATAAATTACCAAAATGCGATGCATTGCAAAAACAATTAATGCATAAAACAAGCATTCAAATGTATTAGGTATAAATAATAAATTAGTCACTAATGATAGAAACATCAAAAAAATATAAATCACATTTTTCTTTCGACTCTCAATTAGATACAACACAATAAGTGTTAAGGGAATTAGCGGCTTAAAAAATAAAATCAAAGGCTTATAAGACAACGCTTCACCTATGATTTCTACAAGGAAGACTAAGAAAAACAAAGCTACAATGCTTTTTATTAAATTTTCTTTTTTAGTCATAAAATGTTTATTTACAATTCATTAATATTTGTAACAAAATCGTGTTTAGCTTTAGGATTATCCTTTATAATCATAAATCGGGTTAAAAAATATTGTGCCATCACAAACAATACCATCGCAACAGAATGAAGGAAAAGGTCATGATCCGAATAGAGTTTCAAAACAAAAATAAATTGAGATATTGCAAAAAAAATAGTGCTTAAAAAAAGAAAGAGATTTGGCTTATTTGAATTCATAATATAGCTTCCCAAACTATAACCTCCCAAAATAATAATAAAAATTCCATGAAGAATAAAAAGAAAAATAGAAACTCCCATCATATCAAAAGTTAAGAAACAAACCGTTGTATACAAAAATAAAAACGGAATAGAGCCTAAAACAAACGGAATTAAATAAGGTAATTTTACTAATTTGAAAACAAGATAAATAATCAACGATCTATATATAAGAAAAAAAATAGAGCCATAAATAATATGGTCAAAATCCCGCTCGATAAACAACAGATTAGCAATCCATGAAAAAATAAGTGATATAACAAAAATTATATTCGGGCTTTTTGATTTTTTTACATAATAAGCAATCAGTAAAGGCATCAAAAAAGGCTTTAGCAACCACAATAATTTTTTATTATAATAGAATTCAGCAATAATTTCAAACAGAGAAACTATTCCAAAAGCAGTAATTAATATTTTTGATATATTATTTTGTTTAACAGCACTCATTTACTATTTTATAAAATATAAGCTAAATTTAATGTGAAATTAAAAAAAAATTAACATATTTTAACAAATAGTAAAAAAAGTATTTATTAACCAATCATAGCTATGTAATCATCTTCCGAAAGAATAGGAATTTTCAGTTGATTTGCTTTTTCTAATTTTGCCGGTCCCATATTTTCGCCTGCAATAACATAATCCGTTTTAGCCGAAATAGAGCTTCCTACTTTTCCTCCATTATCTTCAATGGATTTTTTTAATTCATCTCTTGAAAATTTAGAAAACACTCCTGAAACAACTAACGTTTTGCCCACAAGTTTATCAGTTGCATTTGGATTATACTTTTCTATCATTTCAAATTGCACTCCAAATTGCTTTAAACGTTCTATAATTCTTAGATTCTCCGGATTTTCAAAAAACTCAATTACACTTTGCGCAATTTTATCTCCTATTTCATCTACCAAAACCAAATCCATCAAAGAAGCGCTTTGTAATGCATCTATATTTTTATAATGCTTAGCTAACTTTTTTGCAACGGTTTCACCAACATACCTTATGCCTAAAGCATATAAAACTCTTTCAAAAGGAATTTCTTTTGATTTCTCTATCCCGTTTATGAGATTTTCAGCCGATTTCTGAGCCATTCGTTCCAAAGGAATAACCTGTTCAATTGTAAGTTCATACAAGTCAGAATAGTCTTTTACCAATCCATTATTATACAATAAAGCAACTGTTTCACCACCAAGTCCATCAATATCCATCGCTTTTCGGGTAATGTAATGTTGAATTCTACCTATAATCTGTGGTGGACAACCGTAAAAATTGGGACAATAATGATTCGCTTCACCTTCTTTTCGTTCCAGCTCTGAATTACATTCGGGACAATGTGTAATATATTTTGTTACTTCGGCATTTGGATTTCTCTTAGAAAAATCAACAGCAATAATTTTCGGAATAATTTCGCCTCCTTTTTCTACAAAAACTTCGTCACCAATTCTTATATCTAATTTTTCAATTTGATCAGCGTTATGTAAAGAAGCTCTTTTAACAATCGTTCCTGCCAATTGAACCGGTTCAAGATTGGCTACAGGCGTAATTGAACCTGTTCGTCCTACTTGATATGAAATTGAATTTAATCTTGTAGAAACTTGCTCTGCCTTGAACTTATAAGCCATTGCCCAACGCGGAGATTTTGCCGTATATCCTAATTCATCTTGATATTGAAAACTATTGACTTTCACCACGACTCCATCCGTTTCATAAGGTAAATCATGACGATGTATGTCCCAATAATTGATGTAATCAAAAACTTCGTCAAGACTATTGGCTAATTTAGCTTCTTTTGGCACTTTAAATCCCCAGTTTCTGGCCGACTCCAAGCTATCGTATTGTGATTTTATATTCAGATTATTTCCAACTATAAAATACAAAAGACATTCTAAGGGACGTTTTGCAACTTCAGTACTATCTTGCAACTTTAAACTTCCCGAAGCTGTATTTCTAGGATTTGAATAAGGTGTCTCACCTATTTCTATCAATTCCTGATTCATTTTTTCAAAACCTTCAAATGGTAAAATAATCTCACCACGAATGTCAAATCGTTCCGGATAATCTCCTTTGAGTTTTAATGGAACCGATTTTATCGTCTTAATATTATTCGTTACATCATCACCTTGAAATCCATCGCCACGAGTTACTGCTCGCTTTAATTTTCCATTTTCATAGGTAATACTGATTGATGCGCCATCATATTTTAATTCACATGTATATTGTAACAAAACATTCCCTAAAACTTTTTGAATACGATTTTCCCAATCAATCAAGTCTTCTTTAGAATAAGAATTATCCAAAGAATACATCCTGTAATCATGAACTACCGTTTGAAAGTTTTTAGTAATCATTCCCCCAACACGTTGTGTCGGGGAATTTTCATCAAAAAATTCAGAATGTTGATTTTCCAAGTCCTGAAGTTGTTTCAGTTTTTGGTCAAATTCAAAATCAGAAATCGTTGGATTATCCAACACATAATAATTATGATTGTGCTGATTAAGTTCTTCTCTTAAATCCTGAATAGTTTTTTGAATATCCATAAAATAATATTGGCTATTTTAGTTACAAATCGTGTGCACTAAAATAGCCAATATTTTTTAAAAACAGTATAAAGTCTACGATTGAATTATTCCATTGATTTGCAGATATAATTGACCGTCGCTTAAAATTGCTCCTTGTGAAATAAGATCAAAAAGTGCAGCATTTCGCTCTTGCTCATACTCTTTTTTACCTAAATGAATTTCCACATTATCAGTAAACATATTTTCACTTAACCATTGCAAACCTTCTTTTTGCATAAAATCGATTTCAGAAACTAATGATTTCAACACAATAGACTGAATTAGTTTTTCCTGACAATGAAACAAGAAGATATAATTTTTTGAAAAATGTTCCAAATATTGTGCACTAGTTAAAACACCTTCCCAAATCAAATCGGAAAAAACGTCCAGTTCTTGTTCAGCAACTTCAGGTTTATCTTTTTTTATCACATCCCATTCTGCTTTATTTATAGATTGAGTTGCTAAAAAATTACTAAACTCCTGATGTAATACTTCAAATTGTTCTTTGGTTAATCTTTTGTATTTCATAGTCATTGCGAGGAACGAAGCAATTTCATTCCTAGTTTTAATTACTAAATAATTATTTTAATGAGATTGCTTCGTTCCTCGCAATGACATTAAAAAAAAATCCCGACTTACATCGGGACTTTTAGTTTGTATGTTGAAATATTATTTCTCAGCTACAATTTCGTATGGTAATTCAACAACTACTTCTCTGTGTAATCTCACAGTAGCAGCATATTTACCAGTACGTTTTACCACACCGCTAGTGATGAATTTTCTATCGATTGGTTGACCCGCAGCTTCAAGAGCAGCAGCAATGTCAATATTAGTGATAGAACCAAATAATTTTTCACCACCTGCTTTTGCAGTAATTTTAATTTCCAAAGCTTTTAAAACTTCAGCTATTTTCTTAGCATCATCAACAATTTTAGCTTCTTTGAAAGCTCTTTGTTTTAAATTTTCAGCTAAGACTTTTTTTGCAGAAGGAGTTGCTAATTGAGCAAAACCTTGCGGGATTAAAAAGTTACGACCATAACCTGGTTTTACTGTTACGATATCATCTTTAAATCCTAAATTTTGAACGTCTTGTTTTAAGATCAATTCCATGTTGTTGTCCTTTTTTTATTAGAAGTTAGTCTCGTTATACTACAACGAGACAACAACTGTTAGTTTATATTATTTTAATAAATCAGCTACGTATGGCAATAAAGCTAAATGACGAGCTCTTTTTACTGCAACTGATACTTTTCTTTGGTATTTTAATGAAGTTCCTGTTAAACGACGTGGTAAAATTTTACCTTGCTCGTTGATAAACTTTAATAAAAAGTCAGGATCTTTATAATCTACATATTTAATTCCTGATTTTTTGAAACGACAATATTTTTTAGTTTTGTTCGTGTCAATGTTTAACGGTGTAAGATATCTGATATCTCCGTCTTTTTTTCCTGAAGCTGATTGTTGCAAATTTGACATGATAATTAAGCTTTAGATTCTTTTAATTTTGTTCTTCTTCTTTCTGCCCAAGCAATTGCGTGTTTATCTAAACTTACAGTCAAGAAACGCATTACTCTTTCGTCACGTCTAAACTCAGTTTCAAAAGCAATTAATACTTCAGGACTTACTTGGAATTCAAATAAATGGTAAAAACCACTTTTTTTGTTTTGGATTTCATAAGCTAATTTTTTTAAGCCCCAATCCTCTTTCGATACCATCTTAGCGCCCTTAGAAGTAAGAAAATCTTCAAACTTGCTTACTGTTTCCTTTACCTGAACTTCAGATAAAACGGGATTTAAGATGAAAACAGTTTCGTAATGATTCATAATAAAATGTTTAAAATTTTAAATTGGGCGCGAAGATATAAATATTATTTCATTACTCAATCAAAAAGTTACGGAAATCGTCAAAAAGTAAAAAATATCGTTTAAAAGCAAAAAAAATCGACGAAATGCTTGGTGGTTACAAAAAAACTACATATTTTTACAGCACCAAATCTATTAATAAAGAAAATATGAAATTAAATTGTGTTGTAGTCGATGATAGCTCTATACAGAGAATGATCATTGCAAAGTTAGTAAATAATCATCCAAATTTACATTTAGTGGGTGATTTTTCTAATGCAATTGAAGCAAAAAATTGCATGTCGGTTCATACTGTTGACTTAATTTTCTTGGATATCGAGATGCCGGTTATCAGTGGATTTGATTTTCTTGATGGATTAAAAGTAAAACCCCAAATTATTTTTATCACATCAAAGGCAGAATATGCCATGAAAGCATTTGATTATGATGCAACAGATTACCTACAAAAACCTATTGCTTTGGATCGTTTCAATGCTTCTGTTAGAAGAGCTATGGAGTTTCACATGCTGAAGAGAGAAAATCAAGAAGAAGAAGGTGAACACATATTCATAAAGAGCAATCTTAAAAAGCTTAAAGTTTATACCAATAAAATTAAATGGATTGAAGCTTATGGTGACTATGTTAAAGTAGTAACTGAAGAAGATAGTAACCTTGTATTGTCTACAATGAAATCATTTGAAAAAGATTTGCCGGGCGATAAATTCATCAGGGTTCATAAATCCTATATTATTAATATAGACAAAGTAGAACGTTTTAACAGTAAATTTGCAGAAATCGGAGTTACAAAAATACCTTTAAGTCGCAACAAAAAAGAAGATTTGATAAAAGCATTAGCACTTGCTTAATAAAAATCGACATTTACAGTAATTTTAATTGTTCTGTATTGCGCAACCGTATCAAAACTATTCAGTACTTTCTGGATAGTTTTTTTTGTGCTTTGCAAATTAGCATCAATTGGAATTTTTACCATAATTGTTCTGATATATTCATTTCTAATTCTACTAATTGCAGGTTCTTCCGGACCAAGAACCGGAACAGAAAGATTTTGTTGCAAAACCTGATACATCCACATCGAACCTTCTTTTAGTTTTTCAAAATCACGATGCTTCAATGTTAACCGAATTAATCTGAAAAATGGCGGATATTTATAAATACGACGTTCATAGAGTTGTTCTTTAAACATTCCGTAATAATCATTATTGGTCACTTGCTGAATAATATTGTGTAACGGATTATAGGTTTGAATTACAACTTTCCCTCTTTTTTCAGAACGTCCTGCTCTACCCGATACTTGTGTCAGCATTTGATAACATCTTTCGAACGCACGAAAATCGGGATGATACAACATATTATCGGCATTCATTACTCCAACTAATGAGACATTATCAAAATCCAAACCTTTAGCAAGCATTTGCGTTCCTACCAAAACATCAATTTCACGATTTTTAAATCCGTCGATAATTTTTTCAAAACTATATTTACCCCGAGTTGTATCTTGATCCATTCGCTTAATATTTTTATCCGGAAACAATTCTGCCAATTCCAACTCGATTTGTTCCGTTCCAAAACCTTTGGTTTCTAAATCTACACTCGAGCACGCATGGCAATTTGTAGGTTTAGCAATACTATGACCGCAATAATGGCAACGCAATTGATTTTTAAATTTATGATAGGTCAAACTCACGTCGCATTGTGGACATTGCGGCACATGACCACAAGTCAAACATTCAATCACAGGAGAAAATCCACGTCGGTTTTGAAATAAAATTACTTGTTCGCCATTAGAAAATGCTTCTGTGATTTGCTCAATTAAAGTCAAACTGAAATGACCTTTCATTTTTTTCCTGAAATAACTGTCTTTCAAATCGACTAACTCAATGTCGGGCATTTGAACTTTTCCGAAGCGTTCTTTCAACGAAACCAAACCATATTTTCCTGAAGTTGCATTATAATAGGTTTCAATACTTGGTGTTGCCGAACCCAATAAAACTTTTGCCTGATGAGAATTTGCCAAAACGATTGCCGAATCTCTTGCATGATATCTTGGTGCCGGATCATGTTGCTTGAATGTTGCTTCGTGCTCTTCGTCAACGATAATTAATCCTAAATTGGAAAAAGGTAAAAACAAAGCCGATCTTGCTCCAATAACAATTTGAGCTTTCTCAGAATTTTGTAGCACATTTTGCCAAACTTCTACTCTTTCATTATTATTATACTTCGAATGAAAAACGGCAACTTTATTTCCGAAATATTGCGCTAATCTAGAAACCAATTGTGTTGTTAAAGCAATTTCAGGCAAAAGATATAAAACCTGTTTTTCTTCCTTAATATATTGTTCTATTAATTTTGTATAAATCTCGGTTTTTCCACTGGAAGTTACACCATGCAATAAACAAACTTCTTTTTCGGCAAATGATCTTTCTATTTCAGTAAATGCGGTTTGTTGTGCATCACTTAACGATAGTTGATTTTCGGATTTATTTTTATCAAAATTTACTCTGTCTTCCTGAATGTAATATTCTTCAAAAATATTTTTTTCGACTAATGCTTTTACAATCGATGATGAAGCACTGGACGTTTCGGTTAATTGCTTTACCGAAATAGGATTTTTTTGTTGTGCTTGCAATTGAAAATACTGCAAAACCAAATTTTTTCTTTTATCAGATTTTAAGCTATCCAAAAGTTCGACTAACTTATTTTCTTCCTGATAATCCTGATGTAAGCGAATATACTTTACTAATTTTGGTTTGTATTCCTCCTGAATTTCTTCTTGAAGCGAAATAATGTTTCTGTGTAACAGTTTTTGAATAACCGGAAAAACTGTTTTCTTGTTTAAAATAGCAACAATATTTTGAATTTTTAACGACGATTGATGTTGCAACGCTTCGTAGATTAGAAATTCGTCGTCTGTTAAAGTAGATTCATCAACAAGAATTTCTTTTTGAAGTGAAATGATGGTTTCACTTTCTAATACTAAAGCTGAAGGCAAAGCTCCACGATATACATCTCCAATGTTACACATATAATAGGAAGCAATCCAAAACCAATGGTTGATTTGAAATTCGTTTACAATGGGTTTTTCGTCCAGAATTTGATGAATTTCTTTGGCTTCATATAATGTTGGCGGATTTTGATGTAAATCAACTACCAAAGCTGTGTACACTTTGTTTTTACCAAATGGGACTGCAATTCGCATTCCTTTTTTTATAAAATAATATTCAGACTCTGAAACCTTGTATGTAAAGGTTTTAGACAGTGATAACGGAACTATTACTTCTATAAAATAATTCATAAAATGGTTTAAAGAATGCCTATCATTTGGACTTTAACCCTGATTGAAGCGGCATCTCGGCTTTTTCAGACGAGATATAGCGGAAAGCAGGAATTTGGTTTAAAAAATACTATTGATTGGTTTCTACTTCTTTTTGTTCTTCTCGTTCTCTTTCTCGTTTAAGTTTATTGATGGACGCATTTAAATCGAAACCTAAAAGCAATATCATACAGTTGATCCAAACATAAAACATGACAACCAAAAGTGTTCCGATGGAACCATAAAGTTCGTTGTATTTTGAGAATTTTACCACCCAAATTCCAAAAAAATAGGATGATAAAATGAATAAAACTGTAGTAAAAACTGAACCAATGGAAATAAAGGCACGATTTTTTTCGCGTTTTACGCCAAATTTGAAAAGCAACGATGTTGAGAACAAAATCATTAAAATTACGAAAATGTATCGACCGGTTTCAATCAGTGAAATTTTATCGGAAAGCACGTCTTGAATGATGGTTTTTTGAATGATAACTTCCAGAATTACAATGGCTGCAACGGTTATAATCAAAATTAATGACAATAATAATGACAATGCCAATGACACAAAATATTGACGGAAAAACTTTCTTTTGAGTGAAAAATCAATGTGATGGGAATTTTCAAAACCACCAAGAATGGCATTTACTCCATTGGTCATCAATATGATAGCCATAAAAAAACCGGTAGAAATTAATCCTGTATTACTATTATTTAAAATATCACTAATGATAGAATAAATTGCATCATAAGTTGTTGGTGGAACATTTTGCTGGACAAAACTGAGAAAATCCTCCTGAAAACCTTCAATTGGAATATATGGGATTAGGTTGAAAATGAACAGCATAAACGGAAATAACGCCATAAAAAAACTCCAGGCAATGGCTGCAGCACGGTAGGAAATTGCGCCTTCAATAATACCTATGAAGTAGATATCAAGCAAATCATATAGTGAAAGTCCATACAACCATGGCAATTTTATTTTTTGCAAAAGCACAATAACCTGCTTAATTACAGGTAGTTTCATCAATTTATTTTCAATTGGCGAAGACATTAGATTGCTTTTAAACTCAAATCCATGTTATAAACTGAATGTGTTAACGCACCGGAAGAAATGTAATCAACACCACATTCAGCATATTGGCGAATAGTTTTTTCGTTGATGTTTCCCGAACTTTCGGTTAAACATTTGTTGCCAATTAATTCTACAGCTGTCCGCGTATCTTCAAAATTAAAATTGTCAATCAAAATTCGATAAACGCCTTCGTTTTCAAGGATTTCTTTGATTTCGTCCAAGTTTCTGGCTTCTACGATAATTTTTAAATCGAGGGTATTTTCGGCTAAAAAGGCTTTCGCTTTATTGATGGCATGTGTAATTCCGCCAGCAAAATCGTTGTGATTATCTTTTAACATAATCATGTCATACAACGCAAAACGATGGTTTTCGCCACCACCAATTTTCACTGCCCATTTTTCGCAAGCACGAAATCCCGGTGTTGTTTTTCGAGTGTCAAGGATTTTTGTTTTTGTCCCATCTAAAAGTCTTGCAAAATAGTTAGTTTTAGTAGCGATTGCCGACATTCTTTGCATGGAATTGAGTACTAAACGTTCTGCTCTTAAAATAGATTGTGAACTTCCTGAAACGTGAAAAACTACATCGCCGTGTTTTACTTTTTCACCATCATTGATAAAGGTTTCTACGATTAGATTAGCATCTACTTCGGTAAAAATCATTTTGGCAAATTCAACTCCTGCGATAATTCCTTCATCCTTAACGAGAAGTTTGGCTTTCCCTTTGGCGTCAGCAGGAATACAAGCCAATGAGCTAAAATCGCCCGGACCGATATCTTCTCTAATTCCGTTTTTTATAATTAACTCAAGTTCGTGCTGAAACTGTGCTTCTGAAATCATTTTATCATAATTGAATGGCTAAAATAATACAATAAAACTTGATTTAAAAAGAAAGTAACTGTTTTGGCTTATTTTTTCAGAACAAAATAAAAGTTAGAACCTTTGTTGACTTCGCTTATAAAATCAATGGTACCTTTGTGTTCTTTAATTATCTTTTTAGAAATAGCCAACCCCAAGCCTGTACTGTGCTCGCCTGCTGTTGGTTGTGTTGTTGTTCGTTGAAAATAATTAAATAACTTATAATGTTCCGATTGAGGAATTCCTTTTCCGGAATCTATAATTTCTGTTTTTAAATTTTGATTTTCATCTACCGAAACTTTAATTGTTATTTCGGAGTTTTTATCTGAAAACTTGATAGCATTTGACAATAAATTAGAAGTAACTTCCGCTAAATAACTTTCATCAAAATCAAAGAAACATTCATCAAAATTAGTTTCTAAATTCAACTGAATATCTTTCTTTTTGGCGATAATCTGGTGATAAAACACCTGTTTTTGAATAAACTGAATATAATCTTGTTTTTGAATTTTAAGATCAATTATTCCTGATTCAATTTTGGAAACATCAAGAATATTTTTAAGAATATGTAATGAATTAGCACTCAATTCTTTGATATAACCTACTATTTCTTTTGCTTCATTATCCATAGTGTTTGAAAAATCAGAAATTAATAAATCTGAAAAAGATGAAATTGTCCCAATAGGATTTCTTATATCATGAGAAGCAATTCCAATAAATCTGTTTTTCTCTTCATTCAACTGATTCAATTGTTTGTTTAATTCTTCCAACTTTAATAAACGTTCGTTTAGTAAACGGAGTAACATTCCAAAAACAAGAAAAATAAAGAATCGAACTAATGCATTCCAAACCGGTATTACATCATTGGTATATTCTCTCGAATAATATTCTGAAACAAACCATATAACCGCTGCAATTATTGTGTTGATTACAATTAAAGTTTTATTGGAATTTCTATGAAGCGACAAATAAAATACAGGAATCAGATAAAAAAACAGTAACGATATCTCTGAACCGGTAAAATAGTCGATTAAACCAACAGCTATCAGAAATATAGATGAAATGGCTAGTATTGTTACTTTACTGAAATTGTTATTCAATAACTTCATTCTTTTGATTTTTTTTCGAAAATAAAATAATTTCTTTCAAAAAAGCAAATTTTTAATTTTTTATTCTTAAGTCTAAAAGTTGAAAAGAAGCTTTTTTAATACTATTTTTGCACAACAATCCTATTCTTCAATAGGACAAGCACAACTACTATGTACAAACTAATTATTCGTCCGATACTCTTTTGGTTTGATCCTGAAAAAGTACATCACTTTACATTTTCTGCTATTTATTTTTTTTCTAAAATTCCTTTTTTTTCAAGCATTTGTAATTCGTTATATGAAGTAAAAGATAAACGACTAGAAAGAGAAGTTTTTGGCTTAAAATTTAAAAACCCGGTTGGATTAGCAGCTGGTTTTGACAAAGATGCTAAGCTTTATAAAGAACTTTCTAATTTTGGTTTTGGCTTTATAGAAATCGGGACTTTAACACCAAAACCACAAGAAGGAAATCCTAAAAAGCGCTTGTTTCGATTAAAAAGTAACAGTGCAATCATCAACCGAATGGGGTTTAATAATGGTGGCGTTCAAGAAGCTGTTGAACGTTTGAAAAAGAATAAAAATGTTTTAATCGGTGGAAATATCGGTAAAAATAAAATCACTCCAAATGACGAAGCTGTTGATGATTACCTGATTTGTTTTGAAGCTTTATTTGACTATGTCGATTATTTTGTAATCAATGTAAGTTCGCCAAATACGCCAAATCTTCGTGAACTTCAAGATAAAAAACCGTTGACAAATCTTTTGAGAGATTTGCAAAATTCAAATATCAAAAAACAAATTCCAAAACCAATTCTGCTAAAAATCGCTCCCGATTTAACCGATGAACAACTTTTGGATATTATTGATATCATAAACGAAACCAAAATTGCTGGCGTAATTGCTACAAACACCACAATTTCGAGAGAGAATTTAAAGACCGAAAACAATCCTGAAGTTATGGCAGAAATTGGCGGATTATCGGGAAAACCGTTAACAAAACGTTCTACTGAAGTTATTCGTTTTCTTTCAGAAAAAAGCAATAAAGCGTTCCCAATTATCGGTGTTGGCGGCATTCATTCGGCCGAAGATGCATTGGAAAAACTGGAAGCCGGAGCAAGTTTAATTCAGCTTTATACCGGATTTATCTATGAAGGACCAAAATTGGTTAAGGAAATTAATCAAGCGATTTTAAAATCTAAAAGTTAATTTTAAATAACGAAATCGATTTCTTTAGTATATTTGGCATCCGATGAAAAAAATCAAAATCATAGAATGTCCACGCGATGCGATGCAAGGCATCAAAACGTTTATTCCTACCGAAGTTAAAGTACAATACATTCAGTCGTTGCTTCGCGTAGGTTTTGATACGATTGATTTTGGAAGTTTTGTTTCGCCAAAAGCCATTCCGCAAATGCAAGATACCGCAGAAGTTTTGGCACAATTGGATTTATCTAAAACTGAAAGTAAACTGCTAGCTATTATTGCCAATACCAAAGGTGCGGAAATGACTTCGGTTCACAAACAAATTCAATATTTAGGTTTTCCATTCTCGATTTCTGAAAATTTTCAGATGCGAAATACACACAAAACCATAGCGGAAAGTTTGGTGACTTTACAAGAGATTTTAGACATTGCAAATGCTACCGAAAAAGAAGTTGTCGCTTATTTATCGATGGGATTTGGTAATCCGTATGGAGATCCTTGGAATGTTGAAATTGTTGGCGAATGGACGGAAAGATTGGCAAAAATGGGCGTAAAAATCCTGTCGCTTTCTGATACTATTGGAAGCTCAACTCCCGAAGTTATTGACTATTTATTTTCAAATTTAATTCCAAAATATCCCGAAATTGAATTTGGCGCGCATCTTCACACTACACCAGATAAATGGCACGAAAAAGTAGATGCTGCTTTTAAAGCAGGTTGTACTCGATTTGACGGTGCTATACAAGGTTTTGGTGGTTGCCCAATGGCAAAAGATGATTTAACCGGAAATATGCCTACCGAAAAACTTCTCTCCTATTTCACTGCCCAAAAAGCAGATACTAATTTAAGTGCTATGAGCTTTGAAAGCGCTTACAACGAAGCTTCTAAATTATTTGGAAAGTTTCACTAATTTGCATTTTACATTTCGTTTTTTGTATATTAGTCCCGAGACCACAAATTTGATATAGATTTGCCCCAATCTGTAAATAAATTACTATTGCTTTTGTTACACTTATTTTTATTTCAAAATAATGTGTACGCAAATTCTTATTCAAAAGATTCTGTTGATTATTATATCAAAGAAGCTAAAATATACTCCTACACCGATTTTAAAAGAGCCGAAAATTACCTCGATAAAGCTGCCGAAATTGCAAATCAACTCAAAGATAAAAATCTAATTGCCGAAGTAATTTTCAACAGAGCAGCAAATCATTATGTAATCGGTTCTTATGACATTGCTTTAAAGAACTTTTTAGAGGCTTCAGAATTATTTGAATCTCAAGATAATCAGCTAGGAATTGCCAAATGTCTTATGGGTAAAGGAATTATTCAACAAGGCATCGGTCGTGATAAAGAAGCTATTCAAAACTTTACCAAGTCAATTGCTATTTGCAGAAAAGTGAATAATGATAAATTTATAACTAAAAATTTACTCAATCTTGGTATTTCTTATATCAATTTAAAAAACTATAACGAAGCTTATAAAAAATTTTCTGAATCATTAAAAATTAGTCGAAAGAATGTACAAATCGATGATTTCCATATGAGTTTGAACAAATTAGGTCAAGTTCACTTCTTTAAAAACAATCTTGATTCGGCATTGTATTATTATAAAAAAGTTATTAATGATAGTGACAAACCAAATTTATGGGAAATTTCATTTGCTGTTTCAGGAATAGCTGAAACTTATTTGGAAAAAGGCAATTATCCTAAAGCTATAGAATATGGTTTAAAAGGTTATCAGTCTGCCGTAAAAGTTCAGGCAAAATGGGATATTGCTCGTGCCTCTGAAATAGTATCTAGAATATATCGTAAGCAAAATGATTTTAAAAACGCCTATCGCTATTTAGAAATACACAAAATTTATAATGATTCTCTCTATGCCGATTCCAAAATAAAGCATATCAATATTTTGCAATTGGAAGCAAAAGAAGCTGAAAATCAAAAACTATCAGCCAAAGCTGAAATTGCACAACAAAAATTAAACAACACCCGAATTTTTGTTGGATTCATCTTTTTCTTGTTGGTTTCCCTATTGATTTTTATTTATCAGTATTCAAAATACACTAATCAAAAAGAAAAACTGTACAAACAAATTGAGGCAAAAAATAAAGAAATTGAAAGCCAACAATCCATGATTATTTCTCAAAATTTGGCTTTAGAAGAATTAAATCAAACAAAGAACAAACTCTTTTCTGTATTATCTCATGACTTAAAATCTCCTATAAATTCACTTCTTCAAGTCATTGAGTTAAACAAAGATGAAGATTTAACAAAAGAAGAACAAGCAGTCATCTATGAGCATTTACACAAGCAAGTTGAAGGAACTTCGGTAATGTTGAACAATATATTATCTTGGGCAAGTTCCCAAATTGACGGTGCTAAAGTAAAATTTGAAAAAGTAGAACTAAATCAAATTATAGACGAAACAATTAATTCATTTTATCGCGATACCTTTAAAAAGAAAATTTCATTTATCCATGATAAAAAAGAAATATACTTTGTAAACGCTGATATTGGTCAAACTAGAATTATCATGCAAAACATCTTGGCAAATGCATTAAAGTATGCCCCTTTAAATAGTAAAATAGAGATATTTTATTCCGAAGAAGATAAATATCAAAATGTACATATCAGAGATTTTGGCGACGGAATTAATCAAAATAAAATTCAAGAAATCATAAGTTTTGATAAAAGGCTTTCTTCTGAAAAAGGAACTTCAATGGAAGAAGGAACCGGTTTGGGCTTATTATTGGTAAAGCAATTTTTATTAAATAATAAAGGAAAACTAGACATTAAAAGCACCGAAGGTAAAATGACAGAATTTGTTATCTCATTTTTAAAATACCATTCATAATTAATTCAGGTATTTTCATTATATTTGCACGCAATTTAACTACAACTACAAATTGCAATGCACACACACAACTCAAAAATCATCAGTGAAGGGCTAACATATGATGATGTTCTTTTGGTTCCCAATTTTTCGGAAGTTTTACCAAGAGAAGTTTCCATTCAATCTAAATTTTCAAAAAACATAACCATTAACGTTCCTATTGTTTCGGCAGCAATGGATACCGTTACCGAAAGTTCTATGGCAATTGCCATGGCTCAAGAAGGCGGAATTGGTGTACTGCACAAAAACATGACCATCGAGCAACAAGCTGCTAAAGTTCGTAAAGTAAAACGTGCTGAAGCAGGAATGATAATTGATCCGGTAACATTACCTTTAACAGCTACGGTAGGCGATGCAAAAATGGCTATGAAAGAATTTGGCATAGGCGGAATTCCTGTCGTAGATAAAAATGGAACGCTAAAAGGGATTGCTACTAATCGTGATTTACGTTTTGAAAAGGTAAATTCACGTTCTATTATTGAAGTAATGACTTCTAAAAATTTAGTTACAGCTGCTGTTGGCACTACATTACAAGAAGCCGAAGTTATACTTCAACAAAATAAAATTGAAAAACTTCCAGTAATTGACGAAAACTACAAATTAGTGGGTTTAATTACATTCAGAGATATAACTAAACTTTCTCAAAAACCAATTGCTAATAAAGACTCTTTTGGTCGTTTGCGTGTTGCTGCAGCTATTGGCGTCACAGCAGACTCTTTGCAAAGAGCGGAAGCTTTAGTAAATGCCGGAGTTGATGCTATTATCATCGATACAGCTCATGGACATACCAAAGGCGTTGTTTCTGTTCTAAAAGAAGTAAAAAATAAATTTCCACAAATCGATATTGTAGTTGGAAATATTGCAACTCCTGAAGCTGCTTTATATCTAGTAGAAAATGGAGCCGATGGTGTAAAAGTTGGAATTGGTCCGGGTTCAATTTGTACAACAAGAGTTGTTGCCGGAGTTGGATTTCCTCAATTTTCGGCAGTTTTAGAAGTTTCAGCAGCATTAAGAGGTACGGGAATTCCGGTTATTGCTGATGGAGGAATTCGTTACACTGGTGATATTCCAAAAGCAATTGCTGCCGGAGCAAGTTCAGTAATGCTAGGCTCATTATTAGCAGGAACAAAAGAATCTCCGGGAGAAACTATTATTTTTGAAGGAAGAAAATTCAAATCTTATCGCGGAATGGGTTCTGTTGAAGCGATGCAAGAAGGCTCAAAAGACCGCTATTTTCAAGATGTAGAAGATGACATCAAAAAATTGGTTCCCGAAGGAATTGTTGGCCGTGTTCCATATAAAGGTGAATTAAACGAAAGTATGCAACAATTCATAGGTGGACTTCGTGCAGGAATGGGTTATTGTGGTGCAAAAGATATTCCAACATTACAGGAAACCGGACGTTTCGTTAGAATTACCTCAAGCGGAATTACAGAAAGTCATCCACACAACGTTACTATTACTAAAGAAGCTCCAAATTATTCTAGGTAAACTATTTTATCTATATTAAAAGTTAAATCCGGAAGTTTTCCGGATTTTTTTGTAGATTTTTATATTCCTAAACTTTATTTTCTATGAGAAAACTAATGATGTTAAGCTTAATTTTAATTTTTGCTTCTTGTAAAAGTAAAAAAATGTTAAATGACTCTAAGGATGAAAATTCAAAAGAAACTTCTGAAGAAACCGTTACGATTTTAAAAACAAATGAAATAGACAAAATTAAAAGTGACAGAGCTTATAATTTAGGTAAACGTTTATTAGAAACTTGCAATACATCAAAGTTTAAAGCTTTTACAAAAAATGAAGCCACGGACAAAGTAATTGCTAATGCAACTCCCGAAAAAATTTCGGCAACATGTAAAAAAATCAATCAACGTAACGGACGATTTATAGACATCAAACTCATTGAAATAAAATATGACAAAATTTTAGATGAATATCTATTCCGATATTCTATAGATTATGAAAAAAAACTATTCAAACGTGAATTATATGTAACAGTTAATTCAGAAAATAAAGTTTCTGCAATCAGTACTAAAGAAATAAAACCTACTCCATTTTAAATTCAGTCTAAAAATGATTTTAATTATCTTTGCTAAAAACAAATTTTATGCAAAAGATTATTGACCGCTTCATAAGCTATGTCACTATTGATACAGAATCAGATCCAAATTCGGAAACTACTCCAAGTACAGAAAAACAATGGAATTTAGCCAACAAACTGGTTGAAGAATTAAAATCCATCGGAATGGAAGATGTTACGATTGACAAACATTCCTATGTTATGGCAACTTTACCTTCCAATGTTGAACACAATGTTCCAACCATCGGTTTTGTAGCACATTTTGACACAACACCTGATTTTACCGGAGCAAATGTTAAACCTCAAATTGTAAAAAACTACGATGGTGGTGATATCATTTTAAATAAGGAAGAAAATATTATTCTTTCTCCAAACTACTTTAAAGATTTACTTCAATATAAAGGTCAAACATTGATCACTACTAATGGATTAACACTTCTTGGTGCCGATGACAAAGCCGGAATTACAGAAATTGTTACAGCCATGGAATTTCTGATTCAAAATCCAGAAATTAAACACGGTAAAATTAGAATTTGTTTCACTCCTGACGAAGAAATTGGTCGCGGTGCCGATTTATTTGACGTAGAAAAGTTTGGCGCAGAATGGGCTTATACTATGGACGGAAGTCAAATTGGCGAATTGGAATATGAAAACTTCAATGCTGCCGGAGTAAAAATTACTTTCAAAGGAAAATCAGTTCATCCTGGTTATGCTAAAGGAAAAATGATTAATTCCATGTTGATTGCTAACGATTTTATCAGCGAATTACCTAAAGGTGAAACACCACAAGAAACTAAAGGTTATGATGGATTTTTTCACGTAACTGGGCTTTCAGGAAATATCGAAGAAACAAAATTGGAAATGATTATTCGCGATCATGACATGAAAAAATTCACCAAGAGAAAAGAATTAGTTCACAAAATCATTAAAAAAATCAACAAACAATATCGTAAACAATTCGGCGAAGATATTGCAATATGCGAAATAAAGGATCAATACTATAACATGAAGGAAAAGGTAGAACCTGTAATGTTCATTGTTGATTTAGCTGAAAAGGCCATGAAAAGCTTAGGCATCAAACCGTTAATAAAACCAATTCGCGGTGGAACTGACGGTTGTCGTTTATCTTATATGGGTTTACCGTGTCCGAATATTTTTGCTGGCGGACATAACTTCCATGGAAAATATGAATATGTTCCAGTAGAAAGCATGCAAAAAGCAGTAGAAGTAATTATTAAAATTGCGCAACTAACCGCTACAACTGATTTTTCTAAAAAGAAGAAGAGTAAGAAAAAATAATTTTTCAATGGCAGAAACAAAATCATGGCATAGTAATGATCTGTGGGAAGAAGAACTAGGAAAGCTCAGAGAAATCATTGCTAAAACTGAATTAATTAAAACCCAAAAATGGGGTGGCGAAGTTTACACAATCAATAACAAAAATGTAATTGGAATTGGTGGTTTTAAAAACTTTTTCACCATTTGGTTTTTTAATGGTGTTTTCCTAAAAGATGAGCCTAAAATTTTGGTGAATGCCAATGAAGGTATAACTAAAGGATTACGTCAATGGCGTTTTCATTCAATAGAAGAAATCAATGAAAAGTTCATTTTACAATATATTAACGAAGCCATTGAAAATGAAAAAGCAGGACTTTCTATCAAACCTGAAAAAAAAGGAGCGATGAAATGTGATGTTTTAGAAAAGGAATTAAAAAATGACCGGATTTTAAATGAGGCTTTTCTGAGATTTACACCTTATAAGCAAAAAGAGTTTTGGGAATATGTGGCAACTGCCAAACAAGAAAAAACAAAATTCACTCGTTTAGAAAAAATTAAACCTTTGATTTTGGAAAATAGAGGTTTAAACGATAAATACCGTAAATAAATTGAAAACGCGATATGGCTACAAAAAGTAAAACCGCCTACACTGATGTCAATGTTTTTGATTTTATTAATTCCTATGTTGATAATGATCAAAAGAAATCGGATAGTTTACAACTGATTAAATTACTGCAAGAATGGTCTGGTTTTGAACCCAAAATGTATGGACCAACAATTATTGGTTTTGGTAATTACAACTATAAATATGTAAGTGGACATGAAGGTAGTGCTCCTATTTTAGGTTTCTCTCCTCGAAAAGCTGAATTTTCGCTATACATTTATTCTACTACAAAACGAAGTGAAGAAATTATACCCAATCTTGGAAAATTCAAAATGAGTAAAGCCTGTATCTATATTAAAAAACTTTCTGATATTAATCTTCTAGTTTTACAAGAACTCTGCATAGAATCAATTAATTACATTAATGAACACTACGAATGTGCTTGTAGAAAATAAAAAATCCCAAATTCCTATCAGAATTTGGGATTTTTTTTGAAATTAAAATCATCTACTATGCTTTTTTATTCAAAGCCGCTGTTAATTCTAATGAAATTGCAGAACGCTCCATTTTAAGTTTTCCCGACATTGTTTCAATAACAACAGTAGTTTCTGCCAATTCAGAAACTTTTCCGTGAAGTCCGCTTTTAGTGATGATTTTGTCACCTACTTTTAATCCGGCTTCAAATTCTTTTTCTTGTTTCATTTTCTTTTGTTGTGGTCTTATCATAAAAAAATAGATAATCACAAACATTAATACAAAAGGTAAAAATTGATTTAATTGTCCCATAATAATTGATTTTTTGTTCCTTACTTGTTAGGAACCTGAATATTAGTTTTAATTGTTAATTTTTCATTCTCATTAGCAGTATTGCAACTAATTGTAACTGTTTTTAAAGTTTGCCCTTGCTTTCCGGCTGAGTTAAAAGTTACTTTAATTGTTCCATTTTCTCCCGGTTTTATAGCTTCTTTAGTATATTCCGGAACAGTACATCCACATGATGCTCTTGCATTTGTAATGACTAAATCTGATTCTCCTGTATTTTTAAACTCAAAAGTATGCTCTACTTTATCTCCTTGATTAATATCACCAAAATCATATTCAGTTTCAGTAAAAGTCATTACCGGATATTTACCATCTGCTGGTATTTTTTTTCTTTCTTCTTTTACTACTGTTGTATTATCAATCGATTGCTGTTCGGGAGAAACTAAAACATCTTTTTTACACGATACAACAACTGTAAATAAAAATGAAAAGACTAAAACGGTATTTTTTTTCATTCTTTTTTAGCTTTTATAATAAACCTCTTCCTGTTTTTTTCAATTTATTTTCATTGGTAAACTCTTTTACCAAATTATCTAAAATTCCGTTGATAAAGATACTGCTCTTTGGAGTAGAATATTCTTTGGCTATTTCAAGATATTCGTTGATAGTTACTTTTACAGGAATTGATGGAAACTTTAGAAATTCACAAATTGCTAATTTTAAAATAATAGTATCGATTTCTGCAATCCTTTCCGCATCCCAATTAGGAGTTTTATCAATGTATTCTTTAGCTAATTCAGCTTCATTCAAAACTGTCTTTCTGAATAACAAACTTACAAACTCTTTATCTTCTTGATCTTTATATAATTTTGGCACTTTGAATTCATCTCCAACTGAAATTTGCTTCAATTGTTTTTGAATTTGTGTATTTACCATCGGTATATCATCAATCCATGTTAATTTATTGTCTTCCAAATATTCATACAACTTTTCATTTGGCGCAATAACTTCGGTAAATAAATCAACTATAAACTGTTTGTCTTCTTCAAAAGTCGTAGTTTTAGTTTTCATGTATTCATCATACAAACTACTTTTTTTGACTTCATTAAGTAAAATCAGAATATAGTCATCATTCATTGACCAATTATTGATTTTTCTTGTCTCAAGAGCAATACTAATTGAATTACTTTCTTCTAAAACTTGAAGTAAAGCATTGTTGACAAACTTTTTATTAGGATTTTTTTCTTCGGGTGTTGCAAGATGCTTTTTACTGGAAGCTTCGAGAAAAACAACTTCTTTTTTCCTGATTTCAATAAGTAACGAAACCATTATCAGATACAAATCCAGAATATTATCAATACTGTGGTAAAGGAATTTCTCCTCTTTTTCTATTTCATCTGAATTTTTTTGATGCATTGCATAAATGGATTGCATCACTTTTACTCGAATATGTCTTCTGTTTAACACCTGTAAGAACTTTTAAAAATTAACAACGCGAAAGAAAATCTTCCGCGTTGCAAAAATAATACTATTTTAAAAACTACCGTTATTTAGTAGCGTTTTCTTTTCTTCTTTGTTCAATTCTGTTTTCCGCAATTTGCATAGCAGCTTGTTGCGTTGTCATATTGTTGGTATCCGCATAATTGAAAATTTCTAAAGTAGTGTTATAGATATTTTCTGTTCTTCTGATAGCTTCACCTTCTTGGTATTTTACAATTTCGCCATAAACATTGATAATTCCTCCGGCATTAATCAAGAAATCAGGAGCATAAGCAATTCCTCGTTCTCTAAGAATTTTTCCATGTACAGACTCAACGGCCAATTGATTGTTTGCTGCTCCGGCAATTACTTTTGCGTTGATTTTATAAACTGTATCGTTATTAATTGTCGCTCCTAAAGCACATGGCGAATAAATATCAACATCTGCGCTATACAAATCGGCACCTGTGAATATTTTAGCTCCATATTTTACAACCATACTCTCCATTTTGTCTTGGTGAATATCCGATACAAAAACCTCTGCTCCTTCTTTTATCAAATAACTAATCAATGTTTCTCCAACATGACCTGTTCCTTGAACTAATATCTTTTTTCCATCTAAATTATCAGAACCAAACTGATATTTAGCTGCTGCTTTCATCCCCATGTAAACACCATAAGCAGTAACCGGAGAGGGATTTCCTGAACCACCTTTTTCTACTGAAATTCCTGTAACATGATTAGTTACTTCGTGTATTCTATCCATATCAGCAGTTGTTGTTCCTACATCTTCCGCAGTAATATATTTCCCACTTAATGAATTTACAAATTCACCAAATTTAGTAATCATTTCAGGAGTTTTATCCAATTTAGAATCTCCTATAATAACTGCTTTTCCTCCACCAAGATTTAATCCGGTAATTGCTGATTTATAAGTCATTCCACGAGAAAGTCTTAGAACATCATTTAATGCTTCCCATTCATTAGCATATTTCCACATTCTTGTTCCGCCAAGAGCTGGTCCCATAACTGTATTATGAATACCAATTATTGCCTTTAAACCCGTATCTTTGTCGTGACAAAAAACAATTTGTTCATGATTATCAAATGATAATTGTCCAAATACAGGATCCATTTTTTGTAACTCAACCGGAGTTGTAATTTCTGAAGTCATAAAAATAAAATTTAATTGGTATTTTTAGTTTTTCCTAAAAACTATAGGCAAATTTAATGTTTTATTCAATAAAAAACATTAATAATAGCAATAATTATGAAATTGTTAATAAAATAGATTTAAAATAAAGATATAATAATTATATTTTTAATAAATTTTTAACTATTTAAAACGATTAAAACTAATTTTTAAAATAAAAAAATGAAAGAACTTCAATATCTCAATAAATATTTTATCAAATACAAATACCATTTTCTTTTAGGTATTTTTATAACCATTGTTGCACAAATTTTTTCCTTGTTCACTCCAAAGTTAATTAGTAGTTCATTCAAAGCGATTGAGGATTACAACAAAAGCAATATTAACTCTGATGTAATTAAAACGGAATTAATCAATAATATTCTATTGATAATCGGAACAACTTTAGTTGCCGGAGTTTTGACTTTTTTAATGCGACAAACTTTAATTGTAATGTCAAGACATGTGGAGTTTGACCTTAAAAATGAAGTCTTTAAACATTATGAAGAATTAGATCAAAACTTTTACAAACGCAATAGAACCGGCGACTTAATGAGTCGAATTAGCGAAGATGTTTCAAAAGTAAGAATGTATGTTGGTCCGGCAGTAATGTACACTATCAATACAGTAATTCGTTTTGCAATAGTAATTATATATATGTACAATGTTTCACCAAGATTAACATTATATACCATTTTACCATTACCATTACTTTCTTATATCATTTTCAAGTTAAGTACTGAAATAAATAAACGAAGTACGACATTCCAACAATATTTGTCTAAAGTTTCAAGTTTTACTCAGGAAATTTTTTCCGGAATTAGAGTTGTAAAAGCATATGCCTTAGAAGACCAATACCAGAAAAACATGGTTGATTTAGCAAAAGAGAGCAAAACCAAAAGCATGAGTTTAGCTAAAGTACAATCGCTTTTTGGTCCGCTGATGATTGCCCTAATCGGTATTAGTAATTTGGTCGTAATTTATTTTGGCGGAATGATGTATATCAACGGAACTATAAAAAGCATCGGAACTATAGCCGAATTCATTCTCTATGTTAACATGCTAACTTGGCCAGTCGCTTCCATTGGTTGGGTTTCATCATTGGTTCAAGAAGCCGAAGCATCTCAAAAAAGAATTAACGAATTTCTAAAAGTTCAACCTGAAATCAAAAACAAAAGTAACGAACACTTCAATATCAATGGAGAAATTCAATTTAAAAATGTAACATTTACCTATGATGATACCAACATCACAGCTTTACAAAACATTTCATTTACGGTAAAAAAAGGTGAAACATTAGCTATTTTAGGAAAAACCGGATCAGGAAAATCAACGGTACTTTCATTACTTACCAGAATGTATGACATCAAGAACGGAAACATATTAATAGATGGAAAAGATATAGATAAAGTAAACTTATATAATTTAAGAGACAGTATTGGAATTGTCCCTCAAGATGCTTTTTTGTTTTCTGACACAATAAAAAACAATATCAAATTTGGGAAAGAAAACGCTACCGATGACGAAGTTTTCACCGCAGCAAAACAAGCTGTTGTCCATGATAACATCATGAATTTCAACAACCAATATGAGACTATCCTTGGTGAAAGAGGAATTACACTTTCCGGCGGACAAAAACAGCGTGTTTCCATTGCAAGAGCAATTATCAAAGATCCTGAAATTTTACTTTTTGATGACTGTCTTTCTGCTGTTGATACTGAAACCGAAGAGCAAATTCTAAATAATCTTTTAAAAATAACCAAAGACAAAACTACTATTATCGTCAGTCATAGAATATCATCTGCCAAAAATGCTGATAAAATTATCATTCTCGAAGAAGGAAAAATTATTCAAGAAGGTTCTCATAATCAATTAATAAACCAAGAAGGTTATTATGCTGAATTATATTTGAAACAACTTTCGGAAAAAGAATTAAATTAAATGTTGTTTCATAACAAAAAAATTACCATTTTTGAACAATACAGAAACACTATTAATTGATTGAAAAAATATGAGAGAAAATGATATGTTAGAAAAAGATGAAATTTTTTCTAAAGTTTTAAGAGCAGGAAGAAGAACGTATTTCTTTGATGTTAGAGCTACAAAAGCTGATGATTACTACATCACCATAACCGAAAGTAAAAAATTTACTGAGGAAGATGGTTCATTTCACTTCAAAAAACACAAAATTTATTTGTATAAAGAAGATTTTGCAGCATTTACCGATATTTTAGGAGAAATGACCGCTTATGTCCTAAATAATAAAGGGGAAGAAGTGATTTCAGAAAGACACCAAAAAGACTTTAAAAAAGAATATTCACAAGAAACTAATGAGGTTTCAAATTCTGAAAAGAAATTTACCGACATCGATTTTGATGATATCTAAAAAGGTCGTGCTTAATGCACGACCTTTTTTTTAACACTTTGATTACAAAACCATTCGATAAATTTCAGTAACTTTATTAAAATTCTTTTCAGATGAAATCGTTTGGCGTTGTATTAATTATTTTACTGGCAGTTATTGGTTGTAACAGCACGAAAAATATTGGTACAGACTCAAGTGAAATTGTATCGACAAAACCATCAGATACTATTAGAATTGCCAATGATAGTTTGGAATATGAAGTCATAATTATTGATCCCGGTTTTAATTCATGGATAAATGGTAGAGCATTTCCAAGAGGTTATTATTCTGAAAGTTTTTTAGAAACAAAAAACCGAATATATGTAACACAATGGAATATTAGAGCTCAAAATCCATATCAATTTGACCCTAATTTGTATTCTATGAGAATCGATTATGATCCTAGCATTCGGTACGGATATGAAGTAAATTACTTAATTTATAATTATTTCATTTATTTTCAGAATACATACAATCAAAGACTTGCCGGATTTGTTCCAAACCGATAATAGTTTATATTTGTAAAAAAACTTTATGGCAGGTTTTAAAGAACGATGGAATATTACTTCAAATTGGCAACTTACTGTTATTTTGATTGTTTTTGCCATTACAGGCTCGACATCCGCTTATTTATCCAAACCTGTTTTAAGTTTTCTTGGTATTGAAAAAGGAGATGTCTCAGGTTGGATTTATTATCCGCTATACATTGTTCTTATTTTTCCTGTATATCAGGTACTTTTAGTTAGTTTCGGATTTATTTTTGGGCAATTTAAATTCTTTTGGGCATTTGAAAAGAAAATGCTACGTAGTATGAAACTTGGTTTTTTACTCCCTAAAGAAAAGAATCCCGAATAGTAACAAACCATCCGGGAAATCTAACCCAAAAAACCTACTAATCTATTTTATAAATTATCTCTAATTTATTTCTCTTTTTTTATGACATGTACATAAATCCATGTCAAAGTAAATGTTGGAATGACATCGGTGAAAGGAAATAATTCTTCTGAAAATCCTACTAGTGAAGCTGTTATACCTATTTTACCTTTATACATTCTGGCTAATAATATTCCCGAAATTGGAGCCCATATTAAGTCAAAAAGTTCCCCAACTATTGGTATACTATAAGAAGACATTCCAATAATATCCAACAAAACACTCCAAATAAGTTTGGTTGTTATTGAAAATTTATTCTCTTCATTTAAAGAATATTGCTGAATTTGGTTCATTATCTTTTTTTATTTATTTACTGCAAAAGCAATGCCAAACACATTTTCTTTATAGCATCAACTTTCGTTTTTATTATATTTTTAACTTTTATAATAAAATATTAATTTATAATCTAGCTTAGAATAGGATAAACCAAAATACTTTGTTACTTTGTAAAAAATTCATTTTCATGATTACGGCAAAAAATATTCATAAATATTACGATACATTACAAGTTCTAAAAGGTGTTGATTTACATATAAACAAAGGTGAAATTGTCTCTATTGTTGGAGCATCGGGAGCCGGAAAAACCACCTTATTACAAATACTTGGAACTCTAGACAATCCGTCAAAAAAAAATGAAACATCACTTGAGATAAATGGAAAAAATATATTGAAAATGAACGATAAAGAGATTTCTAAATTCCGAAATCTTCATTTAGGCTTTATCTTTCAGTTTCATCAACTTTTACCTGAATTTACAGCTTTGGAAAACGTTTGCATCCCTGCTTTTATTGCCGGAAAAGAGAAAGCAGAAACCGAAACTGAAGCTAAACGATTGTTGGAATATCTTGGACTTTCGCATCGCATTAATCATAAACCAAGTGAACTTTCAGGTGGTGAACAACAACGTGTAGCTGTAGCAAGAGCCTTAATAAATAAACCGTTGGTTATTTTTGCTGATGAACCTTCAGGAAATCTCGACACACATTCGGCGGAAAATTTGCATGAATTATTTTTTAAACTTCGTGATGAATTCAACCAAACTTTTGTAATTGTGACACATAATGAAGATTTAGCTAATATGGCTGATCGCAAATTAGTTATGGTTGACGGACAAATAACATAATAACTATGCTGGTAATACTTATCTGTTGGAGTTATATCTTTTTTACTTCCATTAGTTTTGGATATGTATTGCATCGTGTTTGGAAAATTCAAACCCAAAATATTGCTTTAATCAGTTTTTCAGGGCTTTTTGTAATCACTTTGTCAGCAAGTATTTGGGCAATTTTCGGGCGAATAAATATTGAATTTCAATTGTTTTTGCTATTATCTAATAGTATAATTTGGTTTAAAAATTTCAAACCTTTAACTGAAATTTCAAAATCCATTTATATTGATATTCAAAATCTTATCAAAACAGCTAAACTCTTTTTAGGGCTTTTTTCAATTCTGATTTTAGCACAATCTGCCAATGTTCCAACATTACCCGATAATGATTCCTATTATATACAAACAATAAAATGGTTAAATGAATATGGTTTTGTAGCCGGACTGGCGAATCTACACTTATTTTTAGGGCAAACTAGCGCTTGGCATATCACACAAAGTGTTTACAGTTTCTCTTTTTTATATGATAACTTTAATGATTTAAATGGTTACATATTATTATTGGGTAATTTTTGGGCTTTTCAAAAACTTCACTCCTATACAAAAAATCAGAAAAAAATAGATTTAGCTTTCGGATTGTTACCGATAACCTATTTAATATTATTTCAATTCATAAGTTCGCCATCACCTGATTTACCTATTTATATTTTTTCACTAATTCTTATTGATTTATTTCTTAATAAGGATGAAAATAAAGTAAGAAATCATTTTTTATTGATGGTTATTATTAGTTTGTTTTTACTGTTTATCAAAATAACTGCATTTATTTTGTTTCTATTTCCGATTATTCTTTTATTTCAAAATTATAATTCATTAAAAAATAGTCTTCCAAAAGTTGCAATTCTAAGCGGATTCGTTTTCATTATTTGGACTATTAAAAATTGTATAATTACAGGTTACCCTTTGTATCCTGTTAGCACTTTTACAATATTTAATTTTACCCATCAAGTACCCAAAAATGTACTGGATTATTTTTTCAGTTCAGATATGATGCACTCTTTTTACGTACCTTTTGGAGTTTATTCGGAAATATCATTGTGGAATCAATTAAAGTTATATTTATTTCATAATGGTATTGAAGGCTATTTAGCTTTAGGAACTTTACTTTTGGTGATTACAACTCCGTTTTTAATCCAAAAGCAAACCGAAAAAAAGCAACTTTTATTAATTTACGTTATCTTTTTATGCCTTTTGATACTACTTTGGATGAGCTCACCTCAAATTCGTTTTTATCTTTATTTTGTTATCTTTTTTGGATTGCTTACCATAGCTTACTTAATTAAGGACAATTTGATTTCGATACTTTTTTTTGCAAATGGATTGCTTTTATTTTCATTACTTTTTGTTCCGATTGAATTCAGTCAATGGACAAACGATAGAATTTTAGCTAAAAACAAAACATTAGATATAAATTCTGTTATTTTACCAAAAAAACAACAAAGAACACATTTTAAGAAAGTTCAAAAAGGAAATTTAGAATATTTTACACCTATTGATACACAATCTTTTTGGATAACAGGAAATGGTAATTTACCTTGTGTTAACGAAAAACAAATCGATTATTTTGAAATCCATTTTAATATAATTCCGCAACTCAGAAAAACTAATTTGAAAGACGGATTTTATGCAAAAAACATCCCCCAAAATGAATAATTCTGAACTAAAAGATTTTTTGGACGAGAAAGTCATTCTATATAATAACCCTAAATTTATAGAGACCGATCCAATTCAAATTCCGCATCGATTTGAATTAAAGCAAGATATTGAAGTTGCTGCTTTTTTAACCGCAACTATTGCTTGGGGAAATCGCAAAATGATTATCAATAATGCTTCTCGAATGGTAGAATTAATGGGTAATTCTCCTTATGATTTTGTGATGAATCATAAGAATCATCATTTGGAAACTCTAAACGGTTTTGTTCATCGTACTTTTAATTCAGTAGATTTTGAAACTTTTGTCATCGGACTAAAAAATATTTATGAGAAACACAATGGCTTGGAAACGGTTTTTTCATCAACTGAAAAATCGATGCAAGAAAACATCAGTGAGTTCAAACGATTATTTTTTAAAATTCCACATTTAAACAGAACAACTAAACATATTTCTGACCCAATGCAAGGTTCGGCTGCTAAAAGAATCAACATGTTTTTAAGATGGATGGTTCGTCAAGACAATGCCGGTGTTGATTTTGGTATTTGGAAAAATATTTCTGCATCTGAATTATCATGTCCGCTAGACGTTCATTCCGGGAATGTTGCCAGAAAATTAGGCTTATTAACTAGAAAGCAAAATGATTCTAAAGCATTACTGGAACTTGATAATTCTTTAAAATTACTTGACTCAAACGATCCTGTAAAATATGATTTTGCTTTATTTGGACTTGGTGTTTTTGAAGGATTTTAGAAAATATTTCTCCAATTCATCTCAACTTGTTCTTTTAATTCTTCAACTGAAATGTTTTTATAAAATGCTGCCTTTTGGTACACTTCTTCCAACGTTTCTTCAATGATATCAGTTTCTAAAAAGAATTTATCATCAGGAATGGATTTAAAAACTGCTTCAAGTTCCAGATTACGAAGTAAATATTTTCCAAACGAAAGATAAAATCCATTATCTATTAATTGTTTCGCAAGTTGTTCGCTTTTTGAAAAACCATGAATAATAATTGGAATCGAAATATTTAATTGTTTTTTTAATGCAATCAGTTCATCAAAAGCCGCAACTAAATGCAAAACCAATGGCTTTTGATATTTTTCAGCAAGAGCAATTTGCTTTTTAAAAACGTCTACTTGCAATGTCATTGGAACATCAATCCGTTTATCCAATCCGCATTCACCTAAAGCTAGACATTCCGAAAGTTGTAGCTTCTCCTCTATTACTTTTAAATCCGTTTCTAAACGATTTTCATCAATATACCAAGGATGAATACCGATGGAGTAATTTGGAATTGCTTCATCAAATTCCCATGGATATTGATTTACTAATTCAAAAACATCCGGATTATTACTGAATTTATGTGTATGCAGATTATAGAATTTCATTAGTCATGGAATTTTTTAACTCCGGCTTTAATTGCTATCGGTAAATCATTTTCCATTGGAACAATCGGACAAGAATATTTATAATTATAGGCACAATATGGATTGTAAGCCTTATTAAAATCAATTATCCATTCATTACCATCTTGAATATAACAATCGATATAACGTCCGCCAATATAGGTTTCATTACCATTAGTCGTATCAGAAAATGGTAAAAAGAGATAGTTCTCATAACCTTCTTTTTTGATTAAATCAAGGTTTTGATATACACTAAGCTTGTATTCGCTTCCTTCAATTACAAAATGAAGTGCTCCATATTTTTTGTATTTCGGAAGTCTATCTGTTGTCGTTTTCATTTCAAAAGCTTTTTCTTTTCGAGTTCGAACAAATTTCGCTTTTACCACAAATGTTTCTGAAATAGGAAAAAAATCCAAATGGGTAAATGTTTTAAAATCTTCTTCAGTTAAAGGGCTTTTCTCTTTATCTGCAAATTTTTCATTCAAATTATCCTGAAATTCTTTAGCTGTTTGATTATTTTTCTCTTGCCCGAAAAGAGAAAAAATATTCATTATTAATAAAACAAAAAGTAACTTTTTCATTTTCTTTTTTTATCAAAAATAGTTTAAAAGTCTTATGTATGAAAGTTTAAAGTCAAATAGAACTTTGTAAATTTGTTTCATCAATCAAGCGTCATGTTACAAACTGCTCTTCAGCGTTATTTCAATAACTTCAAAGGTTTTTCAAGAGAAATCTGGATTTTAACCATCATTACTTTTATAAATCGAGCAGGAACAATGGTTTTGCCATTTTTGTCCAAATATTTAAATGAAGATTTAGGATTTTCTTATTCTAAAGTAGGCTGGATAATGGTTTGTTTTGGAGCAGGCTCTTTATTAGGCTCATGGCTTGGTGGAAAATTAACCGATAGTATTGGTTTTTATAGAATAATGATTTTTAGTTTACTCACTAGCGGATTAGGCATGTTTACACTTGTCTTTATTAAAAGTTTTGTTGGGTTATGTATAGGAATGTTTGTTTTAATGAGTATTGCCGATATGTTTCGACCGGCAATGTTTGTTTCGCTTGGAGCTTATGCAAAGCCTGAAAACCGTACCCGAGCTTTAACCTTAGTTCGTTTAGCTATTAATCTTGGTTTTGCTGCCGGACCGGCAATGGGTGGATTAATTATCATGGGAATTGGCTATGAAGGATTATTTTGGGTTGATGGAACTTCATGTATCATAGCCATTTTAATCTTTTGGTTTTTAGTAAAAGAAAAGAAAAAATCTAAATTTCAAGACAAAGAACATCCCGGAGAAGTTTTAATAACTTCCGTTTTCAGAGACAAACCTTTTTGGTTTTTTCTTATCATGTGCTTGATTACAGGTATTCTGTTTTTTCAATTATTTAATACCATTCCGTTGTATCACAAAAAGCAATTTAGTTTGACCGAATTTCAAACCGGATTATTACTTACTATGAATGGTATTATGATTTTCTTTCTTGAAATGCCTATTGTGAGCTATGTTGAACGAAAACACATTGATAAAGTAAAAGTAGTAACCTTAGGCTGTTTATTGATGGCTTTAAGTTTTTTCCTTTTATTGATTAACGGATTTATCTCAGTATTAGTAATTATGATGATTATAATGACTTTTGCCGAAATGTTTGCCTTTCCTTTTTCCAATTCAGTAGCTCTAAGTCGTGCTCCAAAAGGTCATGAAGGTCGCTATATGGCTATTTATACTATGAGTTTCAGTTTGGCTCATATATTTAGCCCGATGATTGGAATGGAAATGATAGATAATTTTAACTTTTTTTCAAATTGGTTATTAATGGGCAGTATTGGAATAATTGGTACATTATTAGGAATTTACACTTACAAACTCATTAAAAAAGAACATTTATTCAAAATCAAGTCTCTTAAAAAATAGTTAAATAACTATGTTTATAGTTGTGTAACTAAAAAAATAGTTATACGTTTGTTGTATCAAATTATAAAATGCAACAAAACGAAATGACTATGCAAAAGTTGACTAACAAAGAAGAAGAAATCATGCAAATTTTATGGAAGTTGAAAAAAGCTTTCGTAAAAGAAGTTTTAGCCGAAATCACCGAAGATCAACCTCATTATAATACACTTTCTACCATCATTAGAAATTTGGAAGAAAAAGGATTTGTTGGACACAACGCTTTTGGAAATACACACCAATACTATCCTATCGTACAGATGGAAGATTACAGAAAACGTTTCATGAATACTGCCATCGAGAACTACTTTGACAGTTCTTATAAAAACTTAGTTTCATTTTTTGCTGAAGAAGAAAAAATTTCAGCAGAAGAACTTCGAGAAATTTTAGCCATTATAGAAAGCAAAAAAGACTAAACTATGGAAACCATTTTCATATACTTATTAAAATCCAGCGGCTTGATAGCGATGTTCTTTTTAGCCTATTATTTCTTATTAAGAAAGGAGACTTTTTTTGATGGTAATCGATGGTTTTTATTGTCAGGATTAGTTACTTCACTCCTATTACCGTTGTTTTTTATAAAGAAAGTGGTTTATGTTGAAAGACCAAAACTTACCATGGATGATTTGATTGCCTATTCGCAGCAAAGTCCGGTTATAATAAAAGATGTTTCTGCTGTTGAAGCATTCGATTGGATGCAATTTTTTTGGGTTAGTTATATTCTCATCGCTTCATTATTAGTGATAAAAATTATGTTTAGTTTAGTATCGCTCTATCGAATGCTTTTTCAACAGCAAATAATTAAAAAAGAGCAGTTTAAATTAGTTAACCTAAACCAGAATATAGCTCCTTTTTCATTCTTCAATTATATTGTAGTAAATCCTGACTTATATTCTCATGAAGAGTTGAGAAGCATTTTATTACACGAAAAAATTCACAGTCAGGAAAAACATTCTGTGGATATTTTAATAGCCAAATTATTTTGTACAATATTTTGGTTTAACCCATTCGTTTGGTTATACAAAAAAGCCATTACACAAAACTTAGAATACATTGCCGATCAAAAAGCAATGCAACAAATAGAAGACAAAAAATCATACCAACGTGCTTTATTAAAGGTAGTTTCTCATCAAAACTGCTTATCAATTACCAATAATTTTTATCAATCATTAATCAAAAAACGAATCGTTATGTTAAACAAAAATCAATCACGAAAAAGGAACTCATTAAAATATGCTTTAATCATTCCGGCATTAATTGGGTTTGTTATTTTATTCCAAATTAAGATTATTGCTCAAGAAAAGAGAAATTTCACCACTTTTACTTCAATAGGAAATCCAACTAAGGAAGTAAAAGTTAAAATCGACAAAAACTCATCAGAAGCAAAACTTAAAAGTGAAGCCAAACGTCTTAAAGAAGAACATGACATAACATTCAAATGTTCTAAAGTAAAACGCAACTCTAAAGGTGAAATCACTGAGATAAAAGTAGAATACAAAGATAAAAATGGAAACAAAGGCACTTCTCATATTAAAGGAGACGAACCTATTGAACCATTTGTTTTTTTCAAAAACGACAACAATCTTTTAGGTTTCTCTAAGCCAAAAACCAATAGTATCATTGCTAAAAATGGTTCTGTAATCATAAACGGAAATGATTTAGAAAGTTTAAAAGGATTAGGACACATTAAAATTGACACACTTATAAGTAATAAAATTAACTTTGATATTGAAAACATCGATAAAATAATTGCATTACAAGACAATGACAGTAAAATAGTTTTAAAAGGACAAAAACCTTTGGTCGTTATGAATGGAAAAGTTATTTCCGATGATAGTGAAATTGAAAAAGCACTGAAAGATGCTGGAGTAGAAAATAGTTATAGTTATTCTTACAGCAGTAGTAGTGATGATTCTGATAACGAAATTATCATTAATGGTAGAAAATTATCCGAGTATACTAAAAACGCACTTCAAGATGCAAGAGTTCATATCAACAAAATGAAACCTGAAATTAGAGAAAAAGTAAAAAAAGAAATTGAACGTTCTCGAGCTCAAGTTGCCAAATCAAGAGAAGAAATCATGAAATCAAGAGAAGAAAGGATGAAATCGATGGAAGAAGTCATGAAATCAAGAGAGGAAATGATGAAATCGAGAGAAGAAGTTAGAGAATCTTTAAAAAATTCTGCAATTGCAAGATCTGAAAAAGCGAAAAGCGAAATTGAAAAAGTAAAAGCCGAACTACAAAAAGTAAAAGAAGAAATGGCTAAAGCAAAAGAAGAACTTGAAAAAGAAAAAGCCAAACAAAAACGTTAATTTTTTGTCAATCTAAATACAGTAAAAAAGGAAACTTTATACGTTTGTTATAAGAAATCATAAACAACAATTTTAAATCTAAAAATCAATATCTATGAAAAATAAATTGAATTTAGTAGTTGCTTTATTGTTCACCACTTTTTTTAGTTTTGCTCAAACCAGCAGTAAATCATTTACATGGAATAAAAAACCATCAAGCGATTCTGTTGTAATGACTTGGAACAAGAATACTCCTGAACAAGAAATGAAAGACGATATTAAAGCTCTTGCCGAACATGGAGTTACAATCAAGTATTCTAATGTAAAAAGAAATGACAAAAATGAAATTACTGCTATTGATGTTTCCTATGAAGACAAAAACGGAAGTAAAGGTTCATTAAGCTACAAAAATAACAAACCTATTTCAACAATTAAATTCTTTAAACAAGATGATGAAGTTGGTTTTGGTAATCCGTCAAATTCATTTGGAGATATAATGGCATTTAGTGATTTATCAGGTGATAGAGAAATGTTTAAACAATTCGATTTCGATTTCAATACAGATAGCATCCCGTCATTTAACTTTTATTCACCGGAAAAGAAAGCTAAAGTTTTTTCAAAAAAGAGAAGCATTTATAAGAAAGATGGCAAAAAGCCATTAATCATAGAAAACGGAACTATTGTTGAAGGCGGTGATGATTATACAACAGAAGAATTAGAAAAAATCAAAAAAGATTTTCCTTCTAATGATGATGAAAATGAAATCAGTATTTTATCTGATTTTAATTTTAACGATCAAAAAGATGTGTCTAAGCAAATGGAAAAAATGCAGGAACAAATCAACAAGCTTTTAGAAAAAAATGATTTAACCGAAGACAAAGAATTAGAGCAATCTAAAAATGAATTGGAAAAAGCAAAAAAAGAGCTTGAAGCGACAAAAAAAGAATTGCAAAAAACAAAATCCAGTTTGAAAGTTAAAAAAGTATAACAAACTGTAACAATATATATTGGAAAGCCACTAATTCTTCTAGTGGCTTTTTTATATCCAAAAATTATCAATCAAATCAATCAAAAATGAACAAATTAATTGCAATTACGACCGCCTTTATACTTCTTTCTGTACTAGAAGTTACAGGCCAAAATGGTTTCAGTATTACAGGAAAAGTCAATGATAAAGACAATAAAGTCTTATCTTCTGTTCAAATTACATTAACTAATGCTAATGACAATACGGTTGCCAAAATCGAAATTACTGATACTGAAGGAAAGTTTTTAATTCAAAACTTAAAAGAAGGCAACTATAAAGTAGTTATCGATGATATGGAATATTCTCCTTATCAAAGTGAATCTATTACTTTGAATACCTCAAATCCAAATGTAAACCTCAACTCTATCACTTTAGCTTCTAAATCAACAACAAATCTTAATGAAGTTATCGTAACGAAGAAAAAACCATTCATAGAAAATAAAATTGACCGAACGGTTGTAAATGTCGATGCTTTTATCACAGCTGCAGGTGGTGATGCTATGGATGTTTTAGAAAAATCACCCGGAATTGTAGTGGATCAAAACGGGACAATTACTTTCAAAGGAAAATCGGGAGTTCAGGTATTTATTGATGATAAACCTACTTATCTTTCCGGAGCCGAATTGGAGGCCTATTTAAAATCTCTTCCGGCAAGTACATTAGACAAAATAGAACTAATGACCAATCCTCCGGCAAAATATGATGCTGCCGGTGGCGCAGGAATTATCAATATTGTTTCCAAACGAAGTAAATCAAGAGGTTTTAATGCCAATTTGACTTCAAGATTTTCACAAGGAAAACGAAGTGGTAACCGTCAAGGAATAAATTTTAACTATATGGAAGATAAAATTCGTGTCTTTGGAAATGTTGGTTATGCTCAAAACAATCCTATTAACGATTTATTTATTTTCAGAAAGTTCAAAAATACTAATGGTTCAACCAACAGCCTATTTTACCAAAATAGTTTTATTGATACTAAAATAAAATCCACAAATGCCAGAATTGGTATGGATTATTATGTTTCTGACAAGACAACTATTGGATTAGGGTTGTCCGGTATTCTAAGAAGCAATAATCAAAACTCAGATGTAAATAGTGAGGTTACTGATGCCAACTCAGTATTAGATTCATCAATCGTTGCTTATAACCGTCAAAGACAAAAGTTTAAAAATGGTGGAATTAACTTTAATCTTCGTCATGAATTAGATAGTTTGGGACAAAAAATAACTGTTGATTTGGATTATTTAAAATATGACACTTCCAGCCGACAAACATTTAACAATTATATTTATCAGCCGGATAATTCATTGTCCAGTCAAGACGAATTAAGAGGTTTTTTACCTTCTGATTTGGATATCTATGCTTTAAAAACCGATTATATTTTACCTTTTAAAAACGGAAGTACATTTGAAACCGGTTACAAAGTAAGTTATACCAAAACCGATAATATTGCTGATTACAGAGACATCATCGATGGAGAAGAAATTCCTAATTATGATACCAGCAATCATTTTAAATATGATGAAATTATTAATGCAGCTTATATAAATTTCAATACTTCTTATAAGCGCTTTGGAATTCAAACCGGTTTGCGTGTTGAAAATACAGAATCAAGAGGAAATCAACTGGGAAATATAGAACAACCTTCTTCTAAGTTTAAGCGTAATTATACCAATTTATTTCCAACAGTTTTTGTACAATATAAATTAGACAGTATTGGCAACAATCAATTAGTTGTTAATTATGGAAGAAGAATCAATCGTCCTTATTTTCAAGATTTAAATCCATTTATCAGTCCGTTGGATAAGTTTACTTTTTATTCAGGAAATCCATTTTTAAATCCTTCATTCGCTAATAATTATGAACTTTCTTATCGTTACAAAGGATTATTTTCTACAACGCTGAGTTATGGTTCTTCCAAAGATGATATTAACGAAACAATAGAAATCAATGATGGTATTTATTACAGTCGTCCTGGAAATATTGGAAAAAGTGAATTTTTCAGCATAAATGCCAATGTGCAATTATCATTTACCAAATGGTGGACAGCCAATGCTTATAGTGAATTAACACATAGTAAATTCCGTAGTAAATTATATACTGAAGATTTAAATTCCTCAGGAACATTTTGGTATTTCTCGATGAATAATAGTTTTAAGTTTAATAAAGGTTGGTCAGCAGAATTAAGCGGAAACTATCAAACTGACATCGTTTCTTCTCAATTTGTATTACTATCACGTTCAAACATCAATTTTGGAATACAGAAAAAATTATTACAAGACAAAGCAACAATTAAACTGTCTGCCAATGATATTTTCTATTCTAATATGAATAATGGTATTATCAAAAACCTTAAGAATACAGATGCTAATTGGACCAATAAACTTGACAGCCGATTTGTAGCTATGACTTTTACATATAGTTTCGGAAAATCATTTGCTCCTAAAAATCAGTATAATTCAAATGGTGCTGAAAATGAAATGAACCGAGTTAAGGGATAATTTCAAGTTTGAAGTTGTATTGCTGCAAAGTTTATGTACAAAAAAGGGGTTTAAAACCCCTTTTTTTATGCTTTCTATTTCTTGATTAACTTGAAAGTTTCTGTAGTATTTTCTCCAGTTACTTTCATTACATAAGAACCTGATTTCAATAAAGATGTATCAATCGTTTCTTCGGTTGTGTCTATTTTTTTAGAAATAACTTGCTGTCCCAGAATATTAAAAATAGAGATAGAATTTATTTTACTATTATGTGATATTGTTACACTATCAGTAAATGGATTAGGATATACTTTTATACTACTTGATACTACATCGTCTATTGATAATGCTGCACATGCCACAGAAGTAAAGGTGTTTTTACTCACCAGTGTTCCATCTCCTAATTGTCCATAATCATTACTTCCTGCTACATATAGAAAACCATCTACATTCAATAAAAGCGTAAAACGATTACCTGCAGCAATTACATTTCTATCACTTGCTGTACCAATTAAGGTTGGTGTCCATACAATCCCTGTACTTCCTGTACCTAATTGTCCTTTATCATTTTGTCCCCAAGTATAAAGATAATGATCGGTTGTAATAACTGTTGAGTGTGAAAATCCAGCTTCAACTATCAAAGCTTGGTCTGTTATAGCATTTGGAAGGTTTCTGCTAGTATTACTACCATCACCCAGTTGACCATAGGTATTTAAACCCCATGTATATACAACTCCATTAACTTTATTTGCCATAGAATGATTGCCTCCGGCTGAACAACCTTGCCAATCGGTATCGGTACCAATTTTATTAAAAGTAGTTTTATCGGTATTATCACCAAGTCCTAATTGTCCAAAAAGATTATATCCTGCAGCCCATAAGGTTCCGTCGGTTTTAATGGCTAACGTATGACTTGTTCCTCCTGAAACTTTTTGCCAATTCGTATCTATTCCTACTTGTGTTGGAACAGCACGATTAGTATAACCACCAACACCTAGTTGCCCTTTGTTATTTTCTCCCCAAGACCAAAGCGTACCATTACTTTTTATTGCAAATACAGCATAGGAACCTGAGAATATATTTTGCCAATCAGTATCGGTACCTATTTGAGTAGGAACAGTTACATTACCGGTAATCGAACCATTACCCAACTGACCATTATTATCACCACCCCAAGTCCAAAGAGTACCATCTGATTTTAATCCTAAAGAAAAATTAGAACCTGCAGCAATGTTTATCCAGTTATTGTCTGTACCAACTTGTGTTTGAACGTTCTTGTCAACAGTTGAACCAATACCCAATTGTCCATTGCTGTTTGCTCCCCATGCCCATAACGTTCCATCGTTACGAATTGCTAAACTATGTGTTGTTGCGGCTACTATTTTTTGCCAACATTGTGCAAAGCAAGTTGTGCTAATGGCTAAGACTAATAATAATGTAATTTTCTTCATGTCTATTTTAAAATATTGCTATGCTAATTATAAATAAAGCGCCAAAAATAAGCTAATATTTGGCACTAAAAATGTTTTTCCTTTTTCTTGAGGAAAATTATTGAACTTGTCATTGGTATTGTCATTGCCGTCGATATTGAAAACTTTTCTTTTCTTTGTAGAAAATAATTTTCCATGTATAAATTATTAGCTAAAATTAACAAAGTGCTTCTTCCAAGTTTTACCAAACAACAGCTTGATATAGCAAAAGCTAAAAAGCGGCAATTAGCCATAATTGCTTGGCGATATTATATAACGACACGGGCTTTGGACGAAGAAAAAAAATAATTTTTATTTTGATTTACATTTGCAACTTTAACAATAATAACTATATTTGCACCCACAAAAAGGCCTCGTGGCGCAACTGAATAGCGCATCTGATTACGGCTCAGAAGGTTACAGGTTTGAATCCTGTCGAGGTCACTAAATTAAAATAAAAACCCGCTAAATTAAATAGCGGGTTTTTTATTATTTTACCTAATTCTTTAGATAATTATCTTTATTTTTTTATCTCAAAGAGGTTTATTTTTTTCTTTTAAAACCTTGTTTCCAAAATTATATAACAAAAACTCTTCCATTTGTTTCCATTCAGAATTTGGATGCATTTGAACTAATTTTTGATAAGCATCTGCATTTTCTTCCATTTGTTCACGAAGAAGTTTTATGATCCCGCTTGGAATTTTATCAAAGTCGATTGTCTCGCCTCTGCTAATAGCTTTTGCCATACTAGTAAGTACAAAACGTTCTATTGGATTATATTTCATCTCATAAATAATTTAACTCCATATTATCGATTATTTACCAAGTTAGCTAAACGCTCTTTTTCTCTTTTATGTTCCAAAGCAATTTCCACCATTATATTTAATATAGGAATCCTTGTTGATGGATATTTAGTTATTCTATAACGTAGATTACGAATTATTCCTTTTGTGAGTGTTCTGTCCGATGACCTTTTTAGAACTTCTTCCGTATAATTCTCAGGAAGATGTGCTTCAATTATCTCATAGGCTTTATCAATATTGAAGTGCACTTCATTTATATTACTGTTTTGTATTATATTTGTCATAAAACTATTTTAATATTACAAATTTAAATAAAAAATTTACTTAAAGTAAATAAAATCTCATTTTTTATTACATTAAGTTTTTATTTATAAAAATTATAAATAAAAAATTATGGCATTTGATTACGAAAGTGCACGAAAGTATTTCAAAAGTAAAGGAATAAGCAGTAAAAAAATAGCCTTAATGATGGATAATTATAGTGAAAGCTTAGTTTCAAGATACTTAAATCAGAGAGAAGAATCTCCTACATTCATATACAAACTAAGAAAGTACTTTCCTGATGCTCCGGTAGATGAATGGATTATTAACGATATTAATATTGCGTCAGAACAAAGCGAAGTTTATCAGGTAGATGTTAATAAAAGATTGCAGTTCATTATTAAAGAATTATCAGAAATACAAAAGATTCTATCTCAAAAGTAATATCATATTCAAATTAGAATTATATAATTTTCAGAACTCCTTATTATCCCCTATAAAACTCCTCTATTACTTTTTTAATAGATACAAAACCTATTTTTTCTAAATCTATTTCAGTTCTTTTTACCCAAATTAATTCTTGAATTTCATCTTGAGCAGCAATTGTAATACTATCCTTTTGTAGAGTACATTCGTAAAAAATATCCATAGTTCTGTAAGCCACATTTCTATAAATATAATTGTTTGGTGCCGTTGTTATATAAATCAAATCATCTGGTGCTATTGATAAGCCTAATTCTTCTCTGATTTCACGACATGCAGCTTGTTCTGCTGTTTCTCCCGGATCGATAAAACCTCCGGAAAGATCAAGCTTTCCTTTATCTGGATCAACATTTCTAACAGTAAAAAGAATTTTATCTTCAAATGTAAAAATAACAGCTACCGCTGCAGCTATATTGTGATATAACACAAAATTACAGTCGTGACAATGAAACTTGAAGTTATTGTCATAAGTAAAGTTTTTGCCGGCGCAATTGGGACAAAATTTAAAAAAATTGGTTTCGATTGACATTATAAAAACAGATATTCTTAAATTATAATTTACCAAAAACTGTATTCTCTTGTTCTGTTACACGGATAAACGTGGTTCTTTTGGTAAGTTCTTTTAGCTTGGATGCGCCTACATAAGTACAAGTACTTCGTAATCCGCCTAAAATATCTTGTAACGTACCTGAAACATTGCCCTTATAAATCACCTTTACTGTTTTACCTTCGCTGGCTCGGTATTCTGCAACGCCTCCAACGTGTTTTTTCATAGCTGTTTCAGAGCTCATGCCGTAAAACTGCTTGAATTTCTTTCCACTCTCTTCAATTAAATCACCGTCACTTTCAGTATGTCCGGCAAGCATTCCGCCAAGCATTACAAAATCGGCTCCTGCACCAAAAGCTTTAGCTACATCACCGGGAATAGCACATCCGCCGTCACTAATGATATGTCCGCCTAATCCATGAGCCGCATCGGCACATTCAATAATCGCAGAAAGCTGGGGATAACCAACACCTGTTTTTACGCGAGTAGTACAAACCGATCCCGGACCGATACCTACTTTTACAATATCGGCTCCTTCCAAAAGCAATTCCTCTACCATTTCACCGGTAACAACATTACCGGCAATGATTACTTTATTCGGATATTGTTTTCGAGCTTGCTTTAGAAAATTTACAAAATGCTCCGAATAACCGTTAGCAACATCAATACAAATAAAATTCAACTGTGGATGATTCTCAAAAATACTAGCCAGTTTTTTAAAGTCTTCTTTTCTGGTTCCGGTACTAACGGCAATATAATCGACAATATTTTTAGGTGCTTTTTGTAAAAAAGACTTCCACTCTTCTACCGAATAATGTTTGTGAATGCAAGAAAACAGTTTTTCTTCTGCCAACGCCAATGCCATCTCAAAAGTTCCGACGGTATCCATATTGGCTGCCATAATAGGAATGCCTGTCCAAGTAAGTGTACTGTGTTTGAACTTGAATTCTCGTTCCAAAGAGACTTGTGCTCGACTATTTAATGTGGAACGTTTCGGACGTATCATAACGTCTTTAAAGCCTAGTTTTAGTTCGGTTTCAATTCTCATAATAATTGTGTTTGGTGGTATTCAAATGTAATATTTTCAAGATTTGGAAATTGTTGATTACTAATTTTACTCTTTGAAAATTATCAACAATTGTTAGTAAACGTTCTCAATACTATTCTATATCTCAAAAACTAACATTTTCAAAATAAAAATCGAACTGACTATAGTAGGAAAACAAACTCTCTTAAACGTCACTTCGAGTGATTTTACGTAATGCAATGGAGTAAAATTGTATCGAGAAGCTCTAAAAAGCATTCATATTAATGATATTTTATTACTAGTTTTACAAACAAATTTAATTTATGTCTTCAGATTATATTATAGACCGTGAGTATAAAGATGAATTTTTTCTTGATGCCGATTTAAAGTACAAAGAATTTGAGAATTGCACTTTTCACTACTGTGATTTTACTGATTGTAAATTTCAAACGGTAACTTTCGTTGATTGCATTTTTTTTGACTGTAATTTTAAAGCAACTAAAATTAATTATGTTTCGCTACGAGGTGTATGGTTTAATCGTTGTGATTTTACAAGTGTGAATTTTGCCATGACTGATCAAGTCATTTTTGAATTTCATTTCAAAGACTGTCTTCTTGATTATGCTCAGTTTTATGCTTTAAAATTAAAAAAGATACAATTTATCAATTGTAGTATGATTGCAGTTGACTTTATGGCAAGTGATTTAACCGATGTTATGTTTGATAACTGTAATTTAAGAAGAGCTGTTTTTATTGACACTATATTAGATAAAACTGATTTTTACACCAGCTATGATTACACGATGGATTTAGAGAAAAATAAAGTCAAAAAAACTGTTTTTGCAACGGATGGTTTGAAAGGTTTATTGGAAAAATATAATTTAATCATTAAAAATTAGAAATGATAAACACAAGACGTCTTTCTATAATACCGCTTAACGTAAATCAATTAGAAAAATATGCGGCCAATGATTTTTCATTAGAAACTTCTTTGAACGTAAACAAAAGCAACCGAATTATTTCAGAAAAAATAAGAACTAAAATTATTGAAAATATTATTCCCGAAATACTAAATAATAACATCAATTATTTATATAAAACTATTTGGATAGCAATAGATAACGAAAATAAAAATATTATTTGTGAAATTTGCTTCAAAGGTATTCCTGATGCAAAAAGTAAAGTAGAAATTGGTTATGAAACCTATGTAGAATTTCGAGGAAAAGGTTATATGACTGAAGTAGTCGCCGGAATTATAATATGGGCAAAAAATCAACAGGAGATTAAAGCCGTTTGCGCTGAAACCGCTAAAGATAATTTAGGTTCTAACTTAGTATTGGAAAAGAATAATTTCAAAAAAATCACCGAAGATCAAAAATACTTCTATTGGGAATATACACTTTAAACTAACCGTGAACTGTTTCTTTTTTGCCATAATTTGAAATCACTTTTGCTTCATATTCAAGCCATTCTTTCCAGCGCTTGTCAACATCAATGGTTTCTGCATATTTTCGGGCAAAACCGATGAATGTTGCGTAATGACTTGCCTCACTTTCCATTAAATCACGATAAAATTCAGCCAATTCCTGATCTTTTATATTTTCCGAAAGTACTTTAAAACGTTCGCAACTTCTAGCTTCAATCATCGCAGCAAAAAGTAATCGTTCAATCAATCCGCTTTCTCTGCTTCCATCAGAAGATTGCTTCATGTATTTTGCTAATTCATTTACATAATCGTCTTTGCGCTCTCGTTCAAACGTTAATCCTCGCTTTTTGATAATATCATGAACCATTTTAAAATGCTCCATTTCTTCTATGGAAATCTCTAACATAGCCGAAACCAAATCTTCTTTCTCAGAATTATTGATAATCAAATTAATAGCATTTGTTGCTGCTTTTTGTTCACACCAAGCATGATCACTCAGAATCTCTACAATATTGGTTTCAACAATGTTTACCCATCTTGGATCAGTTGGTAATTGTAATCGTAATACCGACATACTTTCAATTAAAAAGAATTAGTATAAAGGGAAAAGCCGAAAGATAAATATTTTATTCATCTTCCGACTTATTAATTAATTTTCTTTTGTATTAGTATTAATAAACGAAAATAGCTCTTTCACTCATCATTTCGTTTACTTCTTCAGCTATTTGATCTAGAACTTCATCATTAGTTGCATTAACAAGTGCTCTGTCAATTAAATCAACAATAGTTTCCATGTCGGCTTCAACTAAACCACGAGTAGTAATTGCAGGAGTTCCCACACGAATTCCGGAAGTTACAAATGGTGACTTATCATCAAATGGAACCATATTTTTATTCACTGTGATTTCAGCTTTACCTAATGCAATTTCAGCATCTTTACCTGTGATATTTTTGTTTCTTAAATCAATCAACATCATGTGATTATCTGTTCCTCCTGAAATAAGATTATAACCTCTTTTTACAAATGCTTCTGCCATTGCTTTAGCATTTTTTTGTACTTGTAATGCATAAGTGAAAAATTCGTCTGATAATGCCTCACCAAATGCTACAGCTTTAGCAGCAATAATATGTTCTAACGGACCACCTTGATTTCCTGGGAAAACGGACATATCCAAAACGTGTGACATCATTCTGATTTCTCCTTTTGGCGTCGTTAAACCCCAAGGATTTTCAAAATCTTTACCCATCATAATCATTCCGCCTCTTGGTCCGCGTAATGTTTTATGAGTTGTAGTTGTTACAATATGGCAATGTGGAATAGGATCGCTCATCAATCCTTTGGCAATTAAACCCGCAGGATGTGAAATGTCTGCCAACAATAAAGCTCCAACACTATCAGCAATTTCACGAAAACGTTTAAAATCCATATCGCGTGAATAAGCCGATGCTCCGGCAATAATCATCTTAGGTTGCTCTTTTGTTGCTATTTCCTGAATTTTATCATAATTTAAAACGCCCGTTTCCTTTTCTACACCATAAAAAACCGGATTATATAATTTTCCTGAAAAGTTTACCGGCGAACCATGTGTTAAATGACCACCGTGAGACAAATCAAATCCTAATATTTTATCACCTGGTTTTAAACATGCAGCAAAAACTGCTGTATTTGCTTGTGAACCTGAATGTGGCTGTACATTTACATATTCTGCACCAAATAAAGCTTTAGCTCTGTCAATTGCAATTTGTTCAATAACATCTACTACTTCACAACCTCCATAATATCTTTTACCCGGATATCCTTCGGCATATTTATTAGTTAATACAGAACCCGCAGCTTCCATCACCTGCTCACTCACAAAGTTCTCAGATGCAATAAGTTCAATACCGTGAATTTGTCTTTCCTGCTCATCAAGAATTAAGTCAAAAATTTGTTCGTCGCGTTGCATTTCTAAATATTTCGTTAAATTGAGTTCAAAAATACGAAAATCGTTTGTTAAATTAATAGTAAATGATATATTTGATTGCGAATTTTTCAACAATAAAATCAACACAAATTATGCCTATATCCGCTACCAATAATCCTAACAGAAAATCATGGCTTCCTGTTTCGGAAAATAGTGATTTCCCTATTCAAAATATTCCTTTTGGTGTTTTTCTTACTAAAGAAGATGTAATAACTATAGGAACAAGAATTGGAGATTTTGCCATTGATTTAGGAGCATTACAACAACTTAATTACTTCGAAGGAATAGAATTGACTGATGACATGTTCATGCAAGATACATTGAATGATTTTATATCTGACGGAAAAAAAACATGGCGTTTAGTCAGAAACCGCATCGGAGATATATTTGACAGTAATAATCCAAAGTTGAGAGACAATCAAGAACATCGTGATATTGTTATTTTCAAAATGGAAGATGTGGAAATGCAGCTACCTGTATTAATTGGTGATTATACCGATTTTTATTCGAGTAAAGAACACGCTACCAATGTTGGAAAAATGTTTCGTGATCCTGACAATGCTTTGTTACCTAACTGGTTGCACATTCCAGTAGGTTATCACGGAAGAAGTTCTACTATTGTTCCTTCGGGAATTCCGGTTCATCGTCCAATGGGACAAACATTGCCTAATGGAGAAACTTCTCCGGTTTTCGGACCATCACGATTGGTAGATTTTGAGTTGGAAACTGCTTTCATTACTACTGATGCTAACATTATGGGAGAAAACATTCCTGTTAGTGAAGCAGAAGACTATATTTTCGGAATGGTTTTACTGAACGATTGGAGTGCACGTGATATTCAAAAATGGGAATATGTTCCGCTTGGTCCATTTTTGGCTAAAAACTTTGCTTCATCAATTTCGCCTTGGATTGTAACAATGGATGCTTTGGAACCTTTCCGTTGCAAAGGATCAAATCAAGAACCAATGCCACTTCCCTATTTACAACAAAAAGGTAAAAATGCTTTTGACATCAATTTAGAAGTCTATATCGAACCTGAGAACGTTGAACCAACATTGGTTTCTAAATCGAACTTTAAATATATGTATTGGTCAATGTCTCAGCAGTTAGCACATCATACATCAAACGGTTGCCGTGTAAACTCAGGTGACATGATGGGTTCGGGAACAATTTCCGGTCCAACTCCGGATAGTTTCGGCTCAATGCTTGAACTGACTTGGGGCGGAAAAAATCCAATTAAAATGGCTGATGGAACAGAACGTAAATTCATTAACGACAACGACACGGTAACAATGAAAGGCTTTTGTCAAAATAGTTCTGTACGTATTGGTTTTGGTGAAGTTTCATCTAAATTATTGCCTCCATTTGTCAGAAAATAACTTTCAATAGCAATTTCAATTAATAAACAACACAAACAAATTAAATTACAATAAAACAAAATGAAAAATACAGCTTTAACTCATGTTCACGAAAGTCTTGGTGCAAAAATGGTTCCGTTTGCGGGATACAATATGCCGGTACAATATGAAGGTGTAAATGCTGAACACGAAACCGTTAGAAATGGTGTTGGTGTTTTTGATGTTTCTCACATGGGTGAATTTTTATTGACAGGCGAAAATGCATTAGCATTAATTCAAAAAGTAACTTCTAATGATGCTTCGGTACTTGAAATCGGACGTGCTCAATATTCTTGTTTGCCTAATAATGATGGCGGAATTGTAGATGACTTGATTGTGTACCGAATGAAAGAAAACCAATATTTATTGGTCGTAAATGCTTCTAATATTGAAAAAGATTGGAATTGGATTTCGTCTCATAACGATTTAGGTGTGGAAATGCGTAATCTTTCTGATGACTATTCGCTATTAGCCATTCAAGGACCAAAAGCTGTTGAAGCTATGCAATCGTTGACTTCAGTAGATTTATCGGCTATCAAATATTATCATTTTGAAGTTGGACCATTTGCCGGAATTGAAAATGTAATCATCTCTGCAACAGGTTATACCGGTTCGGGCGGATTTGAAATTTATTGTAAAAATGATGAAGTAGAACAAGTTTGGAACAAAGTATTTGAAGCAGGAAAAGCTTTTGATATCAAACCTATTGGTTTAGCTGCGCGTGACACTTTACGCCTGGAAATGGGGTTCTGTTTGTATGGAAATGACATCAACGACAGCACTTCTCCTCTTGAAGCAGGTTTAGGATGGATTACAAAATTTACTAAAAAATTCACTAATTCTGAAAATCTGAAAAAACAAAAAGAAGCCGGAGTTTCAAGAAAATTAGTTGGATTTGAAATGATAGAAAGAGGAATTCCTCGTCACGATTATGAAATTGTAGATGCTGACGGAAACAACATTGGTATTGTAACTTCGGGAACACAAGCCCCAAGTTTGGGTAAAGCCATTGGAATGGGTTATGTAGCAACCGAGTTTTCAGTTGCCGATAGTGAAATTTTTATTTTGATTAGAGATAAAAAAATAGCTGCCAAAGTGGTAAAAATGCCTTTTTATAAAAAATAACTATTTAAAAATAAAGACAAAAAATACAGAAAACAATTATCGTTTTCTGTATTTTTTTATTTTAAAGTTTTTGGAGTAAAAAGTTCTTCCGCCATCATCGATTATAATTCCTTGTACATCATTTTGCATTTCATTTAAAAGTTTTAATCCCTTTTCTTTTCCCAAAACCATAATAGAAGTTGAAATTCCATTAGCCATCTCGGCACTATCAGCAAAAATGGTCACACTAGAAATTCCCGATGAAGGATAACCTGTTCTTGGATCGATAATATGTGAATATCGCTTACCGTCAATCATTACATATTTTTCATAATTTCCTGAGGTAACCACAGCAGTTCCGGAAAGCTCGAATAAAGCCAAAATATTTTTGTTTTTCATTGGATTGGTCAAACCTATAACCCAATTAGTTCCATCAGGCTGTTTTCCCCATGTATTCATATCGCCTGAAGCATTTATTATTCCTGCTTTTACTCCTTTAGAAATCATCAACTCCTTCGTTTTATCAGCAGCATAACCTTTTCCTGTTGCTCCAAAACCTATCTTCATTCCGGAATATTTAAGAAAAATGGTTGATTCTTCTTTATTAATGATAATATTTTTATACCCGATTTTCTTAACTGATTCGCTAATTTCTTCCGGAGAAGGAATTGTTGTCATAGAACCGTCAAATTTCCAAATTTTATCTGCTGCTGCAAAACTAATATCAAATGCTCCATCAGTAAGTTCAGAAAAATATAATGCTCTTTCTGTAAGTTCCATGACTTCTTTATCTACTTTAACCGGTCTTACTCCGGCATTTTGATTTATACATGACACCTGACTATCTGATTTCCAATCAGAAATAAGATTTTCAATCCGAGTAATTTCGCTTATACAGGAATCTATATATGCCTGAGCTACTTCCTTATTTTTTGCTACTATGGTAATATCAAAACGAGACCCCATAAGCGTTACTGTTCGCTTTTGCAGTACTTGTGCAATTGTATTTTGCAACAAGAAAATAAAAATAAACAATATATATTTTCTCATACTTGATTTTCAAATATATAAACGCATTAATACACTTTTAAAAAACTTTAACATTAAAAAGACCTATTTTAATCAATAAATTAAAGCAAGTTTGTTTTTATTTAGAATCATTCTTATTAATTTTGTCGCAAATATAATTCATTTTTAAAACGTACTAAAACATATAAAACGGAATGATAAAACAATTAATAATGTCCACAGCTTGTCTGTTTACTTTCTCAAGTCAAGCACAAAAGAACATCCTATTAGAACGTGACTTTTGGAAAAAAGATCCAGCTATAACTGATATTGAAACTTTAATTAAGCAAGGAAATGATCCAACTGAATTGAATGTAAATGCTTTTGACCCTACTGTATTGGCTATTAACGAAAAAGCATCAAACGATGTTATAAAATATATGCTTTCTATTAAGGGTAATGATGTCAATAAAATAACTCATGACAAACGCACTTATATATTTTGGGCTGCTTACAGAGGTAATATAGAATTAATGGAGTATTTGGTACGCAAAGGAGCAAAAACAAATCTTTTTGATGACAAAGGTTATTCAATATTGAATTTTGCAGCATCAACAGGACAATTAAATACTAAAGTTTATGATTTATGTATCAAACTTGGTATAAATCCTAAGAAAGATCTGGATTATAACGGAGCGAATGCATTATTATTGGTTGCTCCACATGATAAAGAACTCAATTTAATTAATTATTTTGTTTCAAAAGGATTAGATATTCATAGCATGGATAAAGATGAAAATACTGCTTTTAATTATGCTGCTAAATCCGGAAATATCTCAATCATGGAAGCATTGATAAAAAAAGGGGTAAAATATAATAACAATGCAATGATTTTGGCTAGTCAAGGCGGAAGAGGAATTTCAAATACTTTAGAAGTATATCAGTATCTCGAAAAAATAGGAATAAATCCAACAGCTATTGGTAAAAACGGAGAAAATGCACTTCATTATATTGTTCGAAGAGAAAAACAAAACAATATTATAGATTATTTTTTATCAAAAGGTGTTGATATAAATAAAACAGATAATGATGGAAATACTCCTTTTATGAATGCTGCTTCAGCTAATAACGATATTGAATTAATAAGCTCTCTCAGTTCCAAAATTAAAGATATCAATCAAGTCAATAAAAAAGGTATTTCTGCATTAGCTTTTGCCATTCGCGATAATACTACCCAAATTGTTCAATTTCTTATAGAAAAAGGTGCTGACACAAAAGTAACAGATAATAATGGCGATAATCTGGCTTTTTATTTGATACAATCCTATAATCCACAAAAAAAAGATGATTTAGAAAACAAACTTGAAATATTGAAAAAACAAGGTTTTGATTTTACAATACCACAAAAAAACGGTAACACACTTTATCATTTAGCAGTTGCCAAAAATGATCCGGTACTACTAAAGTTAATCAGCTCATATGATATTGATATCAATACTAAAAACAAAGAAAATATGACTGCTTTACACAAAGCTGCTTTAATTGCAAAAGATGATAGTATTCTAAAAATACTACTTTCACTTGGAGCTAAAAAAGATATCAAAACAGACCTTGGAGAAACTGCATATGACTTAGCTGTTGAAAATGATTATCTGACTAAAAACAAAATATTCATCGATTTTTTAAAATAATTATGAATACAATTCTTAAAACAAGTTTTATCATATTTTTTCTATTGACTGCTTCTATAAACACTGTTGCCCAAAACAATGGAGTCACTAAATATAAATGTATGGTTCAAATGACTAATTATACAGGAGAAGGTGCATATATCATTGTATCACTAATCAATCCCAAAGGCGCTTATGAAAAGACACTGCGTGTAATGGGATCAGATAAAAAATGGTATAGTGACATTAGAGAATGGAATAAATTTTATACTAAAAATAAAACTAACATTAGTGCAATTACCGGAGCTTCGGTTTCCGGTGGAGATAGAAGCGTAACAGTTATAGAAATTGAAAATTCAAAAATAAATTCCGGCTACAGTATCCGTTTTGAAACTGCTGTTGAAAATCAAGAATATTTTATAAAAGATGTAGAGTTTCCATTAACTACAGAAAACCTCTCCGGAAAAAACGAAGGTAAAGAAGGATATATAAAATATGTTCGTCTCAGCGCCAATTAATAAGTTCAGTATATGACAATTTCAATTTGGAGATATAGTCATCTTACTTTGGCTATATCTTCTTTTATTTTTATTCTATTAGCTTCCATTACAGGAATAATTCTTGCTTTTGAACCCATTTCACAAAAGATAAAACCTTATCATACAGAAAATTTCAATGATGTTTCTCTTGAAGAAATGATCATAAACTTTAAAAAAAATTATGATGAAATCCTCGATATTTCTATAGATCATAATCAATTTGTTATTCTAAAAGCAATTAATGAAAATGGTGAAAATATTGAGGTTTATGCCAATCCAAAAACAAGTGAAATATTAGGCAAAGTAGAAAAGCCAAATGATTTTTTTCAATGGATTACTACTTTGCACCGATCATTATTTCTTCATGAAACCGGAAGATTTATCATTGGATTAGTTTCATTTCTGTTATTACTTATAACAATATCCGGTTTAGCTATTGTTATTCAACGGCAACGAGGAATAAAACGCTTTTTTACCAAAATTGTAAAAGAAAACTTTGCCCAATATTATCATACTGTTTTAGGACGATTGTCTGCAGTTATTATCATACTAATTGCTGCCACAGGAACTTATCTTACTTTAGTCAAGTTTGAAATTTTTACGGAACAAAAAGTATTACATAGTATTGATTTTAAAGTTATTAAAAGCGAACCAAAAAAAGAGTTAGCAGAATTTGACATCTTCAAAAATACATTATTAACCGATGTTCAAAAAGTTGAATTTCCGTTTTCTGATGACGTTGAAGACTATTACACCATTCAATTAAAAGACAGAGAACTAATTATAAATCAATTTACCGGTGAAATTCTAAGTGAAGTTGTTTATTCTAAAATTAAAATTTTAAATAATTTAAGTCTTGACCTGCACACCGGAAGAACTAATATTATTTGGGCAATTATATTAGCAATTGCAACTGCAAACATACTGTTCTTCGTTTGGTCTGGATTTGTTATTACATTAAAACGAAGAAAAAACAAACTGAAAAATAAATATAAAAAAGACGAATGTGAAATTATTATTTTGGTTGGTTCGGAAAACGGAAGTACTATTCATTATGCTAATTTAGTACAACAAGAATTTATTAAAAACGGCAAAAAAACATTCATATCCGAATTAAATAATTATAGTGTTTTTCCAAAAGCAGAACATTTAATTATTATGACGGCAACCTATGGTTTAGGCGACTCTCCAACCAATGCTTCTGATTTTTTAAAAAAAATAAAAGAAACACCTCAATCCAATACTATTTATTTTTCGGTAGTAGGATTTGGATCAAAATCATATCCTGATTTCTGTCAATTTGCTTTTGATGTAAACAATTTACTTCTATCTGAAAATTGGGCAAAACCATTTATAAATATTCATACAGTAAATGACAAATCCCCAAATGATTTTATAGAATGGACAACAATTTGGTCGAAAAAATCTGAAACTCCAATAAAAATTTCGCCTGAGATCTTAAAAGTAAAATCAAAGCCTTTACAAAAATTCAGCGTCATTGAAAAAACTGACGTTACTCATGCTGATGGCGCTTTCTTAATTCGATTAAAACCCAAAAAGAAAATACAATTCACTTCCGGAGATCTATTTGCAATTTATCCTGCAAACGATCATAGAGAACGCTTCTATTCTATTGGTAAAATTAAGAATGAAATTCAGCTAAGTGTTAAATTACATCAAAATGGATTAGGTTCAAGCTACTTATACAACGTAAATATAGGTGATACTATTGAAGCACGTTTAGATTATAACATTCATTTTCACCTTCCAAAAGAAGCAAAAAATATCGTCATGATTTCCAATGGAACCGGAATCGCACCATTCCTCGGTATGATTGACGAAAATAAAAACAAAGCAGAAATCCATCTGTATTGTGGTTTTCGTGATCACAATTCGTATGAATTATATCGAAAAAATATCGAAAAAAACTTAGCTGATCAAAAATTAAAACAATTACATCTTGCTTATTCTCGTGAAGGAAATAAACAGTATGTCAAGGATTTAGTAATAAATGATGCTGAATTAATGGTAAAAACTCTCAAAAACAAAGGAGTAATCATGATTTGTGGTTCGTTAGCAATGCAAGAAATGGTTTTAGAAAAATTAAGTATAATTTGCACTGAAAATAATATAAAAAGTATTGAATTCTATAAAACCAATAATCAAATACTAACTGATTGTTATTAAATCAATATTTAAAAATTGCATTTTGAACTTGAAAAAGTTAATTTTGCACACGAAAAAATAAAATATATATTCTTAGAAATGGGAAGAGCATTTGAATTTAGAAAAGCGCGTAAAATGAAACGTTGGTCAGCAATGGCAAAAACGTTTACACGTATTGGAAAAGATATTGTAATGGCTGTGAAAGAAGGCGGACCAAATCCTGAAACAAATTCACGTCTTAGAGCCGTTATCCAAAATGCCAAATCGGCTAATATGCCAAAAGATAATGTGGAACGAGCCATTAAAAAAGCTTCTGATAAAGATACTGCTAACTTCAAGGAAGTATTGTTTGAAGGCTATGCTCCACATGGAATTGCTATTTTAATTGAAACTGCAACCGATAATAACAATAGAACCGTTGCTAACATCAGAAGTTATTTTAATAAATGTAACGGAACTTTAGGAACACAAGGTTCTGTAGAATTTATGTTTGATCATACTTGTAATTTCCGTATTCCTACTGAAGGTCAAGATGTTGAAGAGTTAGAACTGGAAATGATTGATTTTGGCGTAGAAGAAATTTTTGCCGATGAAGACGGAATTGTAATGTATGCACCATTTGAGAGTTTTGGAGCTATCCAAAAAGAATTAGAAAATCGCAATATTGAGATTTTATCTTCAGGTTTCGAGCGTATTCCTCAAATTACAAAAGAATTAACCTCTGAACAGGTAGCTGATGTTGAAAAACTTTTAGAAAAAATTGAAGAAGATGACGATGTGATGAACGTATATCACACCATGCAGGAATAAAATATTCACTATTAAATTTACGCTGAGAGAAATTCTCGGCATTTTTTATTTTTCAATTCTTCCTGTTTAAAAATTTATAGCAAACTATCTCCAAATAAAAAACACCAAACAATGTTTGGTGTTTTTTATTTTATATATGAAATCTATATTATTTAATTATTTCAATTTTCTGTGCATCTTCTGCATTAACGCTATCAAAAAAACCTTGTTCATTCATCCACTCATCACTGAATACTTTGCTCATATACCTTGAACCATGATCAGGGAAAATAGCAACAATGTTACTGTTTTCGTTAAATTCTCCTTCTTCTGCATATTGCTTAATAGCTTGCATTACTGCTCCGGAAGTATAACCAACAAACAATCCTTCTTTTTTAGCGATTTCTCTGGTTGTATGTGCACTTTCCTCATCGGTTACTTTCATAAAATGATCAATAACATCAAAGTCTGTTGCTGTTGGAATAAGATTTTTACCTAAACCTTCTATTCTATAAGGATAAATTTCTTCAGCATCAAATTCTCTGGTTTCGTGGTATTTTTTTAATACTGAACCAAAAGCATCTACACCAAGAATTCTAATATTTGGATTTTTCTCCTTTAAGAATTTTGCAGCTCCTGAAATTGTTCCTCCTGTTCCGCTACATGCAATTAGGTGTGTAATTTTTCCATTGGTTTGTTCCCAAATTTCAGGACCGGTAGTTTTATAATGTGCATCAACATTCAATTGATTAAAATATTGATTAATATAAACTGAACCTTTTGTTTCTTCATGTAAACGTTTTGCTACATTATAGTAAGAACGCTCATCATCGGCAGAAACATGCGCCGGACAAACATATACTTTTGCTCCAAGCGAACGTAACATATCTATTTTATCCTTTGAAGATTTTGAACTAACTGCCAAAATACAGTTATAACCTTTAATGATACTTACCATTGCTAAACTAAAACCGGTATTTCCCGATGTTGTTTCAATAATAGTATCACCTGGCGTTAAAATCCCTTGTCTTTCTGCTTCTTCAATAATGTATAATGCTATCCTGTCTTTAGTAGAATGACCTGGGTTGAAAGCTTCAACCTTGGCATAAAAATTTCCTTGTAAAGATTCTGTGATTTTGTTTAGTTTAATTAAAGGTGTATTACCTATTAAACTTAATACATTATCGTGAGCTTTTATATTTTCTTCCATAAAATAATTAGTCAAGGCAAAGAGAAGACAAGTTTTCAGTCTTCAAAACATTGCAAATTTAATAAAAATATTTTAACTATCTTTTTATTCCTTCTAAATCTAACAAAAAACTGAATTCTTTGGCTATTTCCTTCAAGGCTTCAAACCTACCTGAGGCTCCGCCATGTCCGGCTTCCATGTTTGTATCAAGATATAATTTATTGATATCGGTTTTTAACGTTCTTAGCTTTGCTACCCATTTTGCCGGTTCCCAATATTGCACCTGCGAATCATGTAAACCTGTGGAAATATACATATTAGGATAATCTTGTTTCATTACATTGTCATAAGGAGAATACGATAACATATAGTCATAATACTTTTTCTCATTAGGGTTTCCCCATTCGTCATATTCTCCGGTTGTTAATGGAATACTATCGTCCAGCATTGTTGTTACTACATCTACAAACGGAACCTGAGCGATTACTCCTTTGTACAAATTTGGTGCCATATTAACAATTGCACCCATTAATAATCCTCCGGCAGAACCGCCTTCGGCATATAAATGATCTTGTGATGTATAATTTTCAGCTATTAAAAATTTGGAGCAATCAATAAAATCAGTAAATGTATTTTTCTTTTTTAATAATTTTCCGTCTTCATACCATTGACGACCTAAATCTTCCCCACCACGAACATGAGCAATAGCATAAATAAAACCTCGATTTAAAAGTGAAAGTCTAACTGTAGAAAAATAGCAATCCATCGTGGCACCATAGGAACCATAAGCATAGAGCAATAGTGGATTTTTTCCGTTCTTCTCTACCCCTTTTTTGTAAATCATCGAAATTGGTATTTTGGTTTCATCCGTTGCAGTTGCCCAAACACGTTCTTCAATATAATTGTTTTTATCAAATGTTTCTCCTAAAACTTCTTGTTCCTTTAATATCACTTTTTCTTGGATTGTCATATTAAAATCAATCAATGAAGATGGTGTAGCCAACGATTGAAAACTATATCTCAAAATTTCTGTATCAAAATCAAGATTAGTTGTTGTATAGGCTGAATAGGTTTCGCTTTCAAATGGCAAATAGTATTCTGATTTTGTTTTCCAATTGATAATTCTAATTTTATTCAATCCTTCCGAGCGCTCCGAAACCACTAAATAATCTCTGAAAATATCAATATCTTCGAGCAAAACATCTTCTCTATGAGGAATAACATCAACCCAATTTTCTTTTAAAGTAGCACTTTCAGGTGTTCTCATCAATTTAAAATTGGTCGCTTTATCTTTATTGGTAACAATATAAAAGTTATCTCCAAAATGAGAAACAGAATATTCTAAACCTCGAGTTCGCTTTTGAAATACAGTAAATTCAGCATCCGGAGTTGCCGCCGAAACCAAACGATATTCGGTTGTCATCGTACTATCGGACTGAATTAAAATGTATTTTCTAGATTTGGATTTGAAAACACTAACATCAAATGTTTCGTCTTTTTCATGAAAAACTAAGACGTCTTTTGTAGTTTCAGTTCCTAATTTATGCTTATAAATTTTATCCGAACGCAATGTTGTTTCATCTTTTCGGGAGTAAAACAACGTTTTATTATCGCTAGCCCAAGTTGAACCTCCAGTCGTATTTTCCAATTTTATCGGAAGAATTTCATTAGTAATCAAATTTTTAATTTGAATGGTATATTGACGTCGTGAAACTGTATCAACACCAAAAGCAATCCATTGATTATCATCGCTCACACTCAAACCTGTCATTTGAAAATAAGCATGACCTTTTGCCATTTCGTTACAATCAAACAGAACTTCTTCTAATGCTTCAAGATTTCCTTTTTTTCGAGCATAAATTGGATAATCTTTTCCTTTTTCAAATCGGGTAATGTAGTAATAGCCGTTGTATAAATAAGGAACTGATTGGTCATCTTCTTTAATTCGGGCTTTCATTTCTTCAAATAAAGAAGCTTGAAATTCCTTTGTATGCGCCGTAGATTGCTGATAATATTTGCTTTCCTGATTTAAATACTCGATAACTTCAGGATTCTCTCTTTCGTTTAACCAATAATAATTATCGGTTCGAATATGTCCGTGTTTTTCGAGTTGTTTTAGAATTATTTTAGCTTTTGGCGGCTGAATGGAATTTGACATTTATTTTGAAATGAATTAAAGTACAAAAATAAGTATTATGCCAGCATAACTTTTCTAACTTTATAGGAAGTTATGCACTTAGAAATTAACAAAATTCCTATTTTAGCACACAAATTAAAATTACAGAATATGTTTGGAGATATGATGGACATGATGGGTAAACTAAAAGAAACCCAACAAAAAATTGAAGCTACAAAACAACGTCTTGATACTGTCTTGATTGATGAAAAAAGCAATGACGGTTTGCTTGAAGTAACGTTGACCGCTAACCGAAAAATTAAATCTATCACTATAGACGAAAGTTTATTACAAGACAAAGAACAACTGGAAGATTATCTGATTTTGGTAATTAACAAAGCTATTGAACGCGCTACCAACATAAACGAAGCCGAATTAGCTTCAGTCGCCAAAGAAGGAATGCCGAATATTCCCGGAATGGATTTGTTTAAATAATACAAAAACCAGTAAATTAATTGGTTTACTGGTTTTTTGTTTATACTTTTATCTTCTCTAAAGCATCGATTACATATTCGTGCATGACTTGTTTATAATCCAAATGAGTAACCATTCGTAATGTATTTTTTGCCATCAAACTAATCCCAATTCGCTTTTGTTTTAGTTTTTCGATGACCAATTTATCATCAATTCCATCGTTTACCGAAAAAATAACAATATTGGTTTCAACAGGTTCAACATTTTTTACCCAACTCAAACCTGACAATACTTTACCCAATTCCTTTGCGCGTTTGTGATCTTCCTCTAGCCTATTGATATTGTTATGCAAAGCATAAATTCCGGCTGCCGCTAAATAACCCGATTGACGCATATTGCCGCCAAAAATCTTTCGAATTCGAAGTGCTCGATGAATAGTTGTCGCATCAGAAACTAAAACTGAACCAACCGGACAACCCAGACCTTTTGAAAAACAAACCGAAATCGTGTCAAACAATTCTCCAAACTGTTTGGGATGTTGCTTCTTGGCAATCATAGCATTCCAAAGTCGGGCGCCATCCAAATGATATTTCAAATTATTTTCAATGCAAACCTGTTTGATCTTTTTTAATTCTTCCAAGTCATAGCAAGCACCGCCACCTTTGTTGGTTGTATTTTCAATACTTACCATTTTTGACAATGGCGCGTGATAAAACTCCGGATCATTAATTCCGTTTTTTACTTGTTCTGCCGTAATCATCCCTCGATTTCCATCCAATAAATCAAAGTTTACACCGCTGTTAAATGATGCTCCTCCGGCTTCATACAAGTGAATGTGTGACCATTTATCACAAATAATTTGATCACCTGGATTGGTATTCAATTTAATCGCCGTTTGATTTGCCATCGTTCCCGAAGGAAAAAAAAGTGCCGCTTCCTTTCCAAATAAATTGGCTACAATACGCTCAAATTCATTCACTGTTGGATCTTGTTTAAAAACGTCATCGCCTACTTTAGCATTAAACATCGCTTTCAACATTTCCGATGAAGGCTTTGTAACCGTATCACTGATTAAATTAATTTCCATATTCAGATTTCTTGTCTTACTTTCGCAATAATATTATTTAGGAGCTGATTCCCGCTATTCGTTACAATCTTTTTTTATTTTTTTGCACATTCTGAGTATAATCGAAAAACTTTAGTCAAAAAAAAATAAAAAAAGGATTTCCACTATTATCGGGGCTAGGGTTCAACAGTAAAACACAAAACTACATTATTTATGACAAATACCGAACAAATAAAAGGTATTGTGGAACGCCTTGGTGCGTTGAGGAGGTATCTTTGACATTGATGCCAAACTAATTGAAATCACAAACGAAGAAGAAAAAACTTTTGCTCCCGACTTTTGGAACAATGCAAAAGAAGCTGAAATAATTGTCAAAAATCTACGTTCAAAGAAAAAATGGGTAGAAGATTTTGAAAAAGCCGAAAACTTAACCGAAGAACTTCAAATAACCTATGAATTCTTTAAAGACGGCGATGCTACTGAAGAAGAACTGGACAATCAATATGAATTAACCAATACACATATTGAAAATCTGGAATTCAAAAACATGCTTTCTGATGAAGGCGATAGTTTAAGTGCTGTATTACAAATTACAGCTGGAGCTGGCGGAACCGAAAGTTGCGATTGGGCTTCTATGTTGATGCGAATGTACTTAATGTGGGCAGAAAGTCAAGGTTATAAAGTGAAAGAACTTAACTTTCAAGAAGGTGATGTTGCCGGAATTAAAACCGTTACACTAGAAATTGAAGGTGATTATGCTTTTGGTTATTTAAAAGGAGAAAATGGTGTTCATCGATTGGTTCGTATTTCGCCATTTGATAGTAATGCTAAACGACATACCTCGTTTGCCTCAGTTTATGTTTATCCATTAGTTGATGATACTATCGAAATAGAAATCAATCCTGCCGATATTGAAATCATTACTTCGCGTTCGAGCGGTGCCGGTGGACAAAATGTAAACAAAGTAGAGACCAAAGTTCAATTATTTCACAAACCTACAGGAATTCAAATTCAATGTTCGGAAACACGTTCTCAGCAAGATAACCGTCAACGAGCAATGCAAATGTTGAAATCGCAGTTGTATGAAATTGAGCTAAAAAAACAACAAGCACAACGAAGTGACATCGAAGCCGGTAAAATGAAAATTGAATGGGGTTCACAAATTCGTAACTACGTTATGCATCCGTATAAATTAGTAAAAGATGTAAGAACAAGTTATGAAACCAGTGATGTTGAAGGTGTTATGAATGGTGAAATTGATGAATTTCTAAAAGCTTATTTGATGATGATGGGACAAAAAGACGAATAATTTGTAATTTAAAATAAAACTGTAATTTCTATCTGTAATTAATAATTTAACCATATATTTGCATCGAGGATTCCGAAAGGAAGTTACACCTCACCACAATAGCCGATCGCTCCAGGTCGGCTATTGTATTTTTATGTACTATGCAGAATAGATTATAACACTTCTTTTAAAAAATTCTGGAAAGCAATCCACGAACGTTTGTCGGCAAGCTCGTTGTAAGCTGCTCCTTTGCTATTGTCATCGCCAGCATCTTTATGTGAAAAAGCATGAACTGCATTGGCATAATAAATCATTTGCCAATCTGCACCAGAATTTCTCATTTCAGTTTGAAAATTTTCAATATCAGCTTTAGGAACAAAAGGATCATCAGCTCCGTGTAATACCAAAACTTTTGGAGTAATTTTTCCTATTGCTCTGGTCATATCTCGTCCTAAACCTCCATGAAAAGAAACAACACCTTGCACTTTCAAATTACCTCTTGCTACTTCAATTGCTCCTGTTCCTCCAAAACAATATCCCATAACTACAATTTTATTAGAATTAGCTCCTAATTTTATTAATTCATCTAGTGCTAATTGAATTCTTTTTTGATATTCTAAAAAATTATTTTTGAAATAACCTGCTTTTTGTCCGGCTTCTGAAGTATTTTTTGGTCGATTATCTTTACCGTAAATATCTGCTACAAAGGCATAATATCCTAAAGCTGCTAATTTGGTGGCACTTTCTTTAGAATGTTCATCTATTCCCATCCAAGCCGGAAGAATTAAAACTGCTGGTTTACCGTCTAATTCTTTTTTGGGTTTAATTCCAAAACCACTTAGTATTTGTTGATTATCTCTATATTCAATAGGAGTCAACTGGGCAAAAGTTGTAAAAGACATTTGAAGTAATAGAATAAATAATATTCGTTTAATTTTCATAATTAATAATTTTGATACTAAAACTAATGAATTAAAATGTAAACAAAAGTTAATAGTCTATTAAATAAAAAAAGCATCTTCGAGATGCTTTTGATTTATATTCCAATTTCAATCTGGAAACGTAAATACCAATTATTTTTAGTTGTTCCGTCTGCAAAACTCAGTTTATCAAAATTGAGTTCGGTTTGGAGTTTAAAAGCATGTTCCCAAATGTATTTGGTCAAACCAATAGAATATTGACGTGTATTTGGAGCTAAATCTCTAATATCTTTACCTACGTTTTGTATCGAATAACGAGCAATAATTTCATAGTTTGATTTTGTATTGTAACTCGCTTGATAATCAAACCCGTTACCTACATAAGCATAACGTATTTCATCAGTATCTTCAGGATTAAACGTTAACGCATTTTGATTGGTCGCTCTTGACATATAACTCATCATAGCTGCCCAACCATTATATTTAAACATGGCATCAAGCATTACTGACTTCATAGTTCTTTTATCAAATAAATCTTCACCTAATTGTCCTTGAGTTCTTCTGGCATGATTATTTTGTTGAAATGCTCCGGATAACATCAATTTTGGCTTCTTTTCACGAACTACATCACCTTCAAAGTAAGTTCCGTCTTTAGTAAATGCTCCAAAAGGAAAGGCTTCAACTTTTCCGGTAAAAGCAACGCCGTCATCAGGTTTTTCAGTACTATTTCGCCCTTCTCCGGTAGAAACCGCAGCTTTAAAATTATACGAGAATTTATCTTTGAATTCATTTAAATTATGAACTTGAAATCCGAAATCCCTATCAATAGTAAATCGTGCGTTATTTATTGTTCTATCTGTCAACTGTAAACCTCCGGACGAATTAACACGCTGGCGATTTCCTGGTAATTTTGTTTGTCCGAAACTAATGTTCCAATGTTTATTTGGACGGTAAAAAATTACCGCATCACGAATAATATTGATGTTTTCACCATCACGAATTTCACCTACATCTCCGGGAGCAAATGACAACTGAAGAGCATATAAGAATTTAGGATTCCCCACATAACCGTCAAAGCGTAAACGTAAACGACGAATTTGCCCGTCATAAGCGCCGTTTTCATCTTCATTCTTCAAATAGGTTACACGGTTTTGTATTCTAAAACGAATATTTAACTGAAAAATACTGTCAGGAGAAGTCAATCCTAATCCTTTTCCATAACTATAATATGGTAACGCAGAAAGTTTTAAGTCATTATCATCTTTCGTTTGTTTAATAGTAACTTGTGAAGTTCCTATAAATGACATAAAGAATAAACTCAGTAGTAGTATTTTCTTCATTTTGATGTTGTGTCTTTTAGTTAGTGTTGTTTACAAAAATTTGATGTTTTATATACTATTTTGTAACAATCATAAATTACTCATAAAAAAAGCCAACCATAACAGTTGGCTTCTTTATTTATTATTTTTTATAAAAATATTTTAAGCAAATAATAGGTTAACGCAGCCAATACTGCCGATACAGGAATAGTTAAAATCCAAGCCCACAACAATTTTACAGTTACACCCCAACGAACAGCAGAAACTCTTTTGGTCACACCAACTCCAATAATGGAACCGGTAATAGTATGTGTAGTAGAAACCGGAATTTTAAAATGTTCTGTTGAAAACAAAGTTAATGCTCCGGCCGATTCTGCTACAACACCTTCAAAAGCGGTAACTTTTGTAATTTTTGAACCCATTGTTTTAACAATTTTCCATCCACCACTTAAAGTTCCCAATGCAATTACAGTATAACATGTTAACGGAATCCAACCTGGCATTGTACCCTTATCAATATCGATATGTAAGTCTAAAATACCACCAATAGACAATTCTGCTTCAGGATTTGACTTTACATAAACCATTACCGCAGCGGCAATAATTCCCATTACTTTTTGAGAGTCATTTCCTCCGTGACCCAAACTAAAAGCTGCAGACGATAATAATTGCATTTTCTTCAAAACTCTCTCGGCTGTAGCAGTTGAAAAACTACTGAACAACAAGTTAAAAATAGCCAAACTGTAGAAAATAACAGCCACCAAGAACCATTTGATATTATGCGGTTCGCTAATGAAATACCAAAATTTATTATGGAATAATGCCTTTTCCGGAACATAATCAAATTTTAAAACTGTAATCAAAAACCATAATACTAACAGCATTAAAACTACAGTTAAAACTTTTGGCCATTTATTTTTCTTTGAAGAATACATCAACCAAAGCGATATGAAATAGGAAATTATCATCCCTAATAACGGTGCAAATGCAATAAACAAAATGATTATAAAAACTCCCGAAGGTAACAATTCTCCTGCTTTAGCTGCTTTATACCAGTTTACAATTTTAAACCCGGCATGTTCAGGATCGGTAACACCATAAAAACCATGTGCTATAGCAGCTCCGGCAAAACCTCCAATCAAGGTATGTGACGACGACGACGGTATTCCTTTCCACCAAGTCAATAAATTCCAAATAATTGCCGCGATAACTCCGGCAAGAATAACAACCAAGTCTATACTGGCTGTATGCGCAGTTTTGGCTACTGTATCGGCAACTCCAAATCCAAAAACCCAATAAGCCATAAAATTAAAAAAGGCAGCCCAAAGAACCGCTTGGAAAGGTGTTAAAACCTTAGTTGCCACAATAGTCGCAATTGAATTGGCTGCATCATGAAAACCATTGATGTAATCAAAAACAAGAGCTAAAAAAATGATGACAATTAATAATGTAAAATCCATAAATTAATGTTTAGTTTTTAAAGATTAATTATGAATGCTTTACTGAAATTTGTTCCATTACATTAGAAACACTTTTACATTTATCAGATGCCGATTCAAGCGCAGAAAGTACTTCTTTGTACTTAATGATGTTTTTTACATCGGTTTCATTTTCAAAAATATCAGCAACTGCTTTATCAAAAACTGAATCAGCTTTACTTTCTAGTTTATTAATTTTTTTACACGTATCTTTAATCGCTTTGTGATCCTTCATATCTTTCAATTCTTTGATACCAACTTGTATCAACTGACATGCTTCAACATTAATTTCAGTTAATTTTCGGATAGATTTTGTAATTTTATCTACTTGATACAAACGCATTCTACTTGCTGCTCCATGCATAAAATCAGCTACATTATCCATTGCCTTTACCAAAGCATAAATATCTTCACGATCAAACGGAGTAATAAAATTTCTACTTAACTCTAAGTGTGTTTTATGAGTGATTTCTTCAAGTGTTGCCTCAAGCTCTTCAACTTTTTTGAAATATTCTTCACGTTCAACTTTTGGTGCGTTTACCGCTTCGTGCAAAGTTTCTGCTAATAAAACTAAATTTGATGCTGCTTGTTCAAAAAGCGGAAAGAATTTTTTATCTTTTGGAACTAAAAACTGGAAGATGTTGTTTAATGTCATGATGTTAAAAATTTGATGCAAATGTATTACTCTAATGTTAAGTGAATATTAAATATACTTTGGTCATTTTGATTGAAATTTACAATTTGTTAACATTAAAAATCCAGACATAAATCTCTATAATTTTTGGCTTTGAAAACGTTTTCGTAGATTAGCACCTTCATACAAACAACTACATTATTTACACGCAATGGATATTAACTTCAATAAAAACGAAGATCACAACAAACTTTTATTATCAGATTTAAAACAGCGTTTTGCTAAAGTCAAACTTGGCGGAGGCGAAAAACGTATCGAAAAACTTCATGCCGAAGGCAAAATGACCGCACGTGAACGAATTGATTATCTGCTTGATGAAAAAGCAAAAAGTATCGAAATTGGTGCTTTTGTTGGCGACGGAATGTATGCTGAACATGGCGGATGTCCTTCTGGTGGTGTTGTCGTTAAAATGGGTTATATCAAAGGAAAACAATGTATTGTTGTTGCCAATGATGCGACTGTAAAAGCCGGAGCCTGGTTTCCAATTACAGGAAAAAAGAACCTTCGTGCGCAAGAGATTGCTATGGAAAATCGTCTTCCAATCATCTATTTAGTCGATTCGGCTGGTGTTTATTTGCCAATGCAAGACGAAATTTTCCCAGACAAAGAACATTTCGGTCGTATTTTTAGAAACAATGCCATAATGTCGAGTTTGGGAATTACCCAAATTGCTGCTGTTATGGGAAGTTGTGTTGCTGGTGGTGCTTATTTGCCTATCATGAGTGATGAAGCAATGATAGTCGATAAAACAGGAAGCATTTTTCTTGCCGGAAGTTATTTGGTCAAAGCCGCCATTGGAGAAAATATTGACAACGAAACACTTGGTGGTGCCACAACGCATTGCGAAATTTCAGGTGTAACCGATTATAAAGCCAAAGACGACAAAGATGCATTGGACAGAATAAAAAGTGTTGTTGGAAAAATTGGCGAATATGAAAAAGCAGGTTTCAACAGAGAAAAACCACAAAAACCAGCTTTGGAAGAAAAAGATATCTACGGTATTTTGCCAAAATCAAGAGCGGAACAATATGATATGATGGAAATCATCAAACGATTGGTTGATAACTCTGAAATGGATATGTACAAACCTGATTACGGGAAATCCATCATTACTTGTTATGCCCGAATTGACGGTTGGGCTGTTGGAATTGTTGCCAATCAACGTACGGTTTCCAAAACCAAAAAAGGCGAAATTCAGTTTGGTGGTGTAATTTATTCCGACTCAGCCGATAAAGCCACACGATTTATTGCCAATTGTAACCAAAAGAAAATTCCGTTAGTTTTTCTTCAAGACGTAACCGGTTTTATGGTTGGTTCAAAAAGTGAACACGGCGGAATTATAAAAGACGGAGCCAAAATGGTCAATGCCGTTTCTAATTCGGTTGTACCAAAATTTACGGTTGTGGTTGGAAACAGTTACGGTGCCGGAAATTATGCCATGTGTGGAAAAGCTTATGATCCGAGATTGATATTTGCTTGGCCAAGTGCGGAACTTGCTGTTATGGGCGGAACACAAGCTGCCAAAGTTTTAGCACAAATTGAAGCTTCTTCGTTAAAAGCCAAAGGCGAAATTGTGGATGAAGCAAAAGAACAAGAACTATTTGATAAAATCAAAGCAAAATATGACGAACAAGTTTCTCCTTATTATGCTGCAGCACGACTTTGGACCGATGCGATTATCGATCCTTTAGAAACCCGAACTTGGATTTCTATGGGAATCGAAGCCGCAAATCATTCACCGATTGAGAAGAAGTTTAATTTGGGTGTTATACAGGTTTGATATTAGATATTAGACTTAAAATATCTATCCATAAAGTTGTCATTCCGACGAAGGAGGAATCTCATTACATTTATCAAATGCATAAAATTCATCAAAATATATTAGTTATTATAGTTTCATTATTTGTTATTCCACTAACTTTTTACATTTTTGGGTTGATTTTTAATTATTTTAATCTTGAAAGATTTACTTCCGAAAATATTTTTATTGAAAGGTCATCTTGCGATCCATCTGAAGCCGAGCCAACAATATTTGGAAGCATTATTGTTTTACTAACTGGATTATTTATTAGTATAACTATTTCTTATTCTACAGTCAAAACTTTAATCAGATATAGAATAATTAGATAAAAAAATGGAATTACTCCAAACATTCAAAACCAACATCTCCACTATTCCATTACCGGAAAAATTCACATTTCCGTTTTATTATGAACCGCATGCATTAAGCATCATTGCAGCAAGCGGATTGCAAAATTACTTAGAAAACCAAACCGATTTTGAACATAATTTTGGTTTAGACGAGAAACAAAAAGGTTTGGAAATCGGGAAAATGTTTGGAGTTTTGGTCGTTCAAAATCAAAATGGTGAACTTGGTCATCTTTGGGCATTTTCGGGAAAATTAGCCGAAAGCAATCATCACCCAAAGTTTGTTCCAACGGTTTATGATATGCTCGACGAAAATGGTTATTTCAAAAAAGAAGAAATCATTCTCAATCAATACAATGCCGAAATTGAAGCTTTGGAACAAAATCATGACTATTTATCAGCCATTCAACATTTGGAACAAAACAAATTTCAAGCTGAGAAAGAAATTGCGATCCAAAAAGAAAAAATAAAACTCGGAAAAAAACTTCGTGCCGAAAAAAGACAAACAGCAACTCCGTCAGCACTCGAACAATTCAACAAAGAAAGCCAAGACGAAGGTATTTTGCTCAAAAAAATGACGCAATATTGGAATTATAAATTGGAAGATGCCAAACAAAATTTGGAACAATTCACCAATAAAATCAACCAATTAAAAGAAGAAAGAAAAGAAAAATCGGCTGCATTGCAACAACAGCTTTTTACCGAATATGCTTTTCTCAATAAAGACAAAGAACTGAAAAGCTTAGCCGAAATCTTCAACGGAAATCCGCCAGCTGGTTCAGGTGAATGTGCTGCGCCAAAATTATTGCATTATGCTTTTCAACATAATTTAAAACCCATCGCTATGGCGGAATTTTGGTGGGGAAAATCGCCAAAATCTGAAGTTAGAAAACACCAACAGTTTTATCCGGCATGCATGGGTAAATGCGAACCTATTTTAAAACACATGCTCAGCGGCATTGAAACCGATGAAAATCCGTTTGAAATCAATCCAGCTGATGGAAAAGAACTCGAAATTATCTTTGAAGACGATCATATCATTGCTGTAAATAAACCCGCAGAATTTCTTTCCGTTCCGGGAAAACAAATAACTGATTCCGTACAAACTCGAATTCAGTCAAAATATCCTAAATCTATGATTGTTCATCGCTTAGACATGTCAACTTCAGGTATTATTTTAATTGGAAAAAACTTTGAAAGCTATAAAAATCTACAAGCACAATTCATCAAACGGAAAGTAAAAAAACGTTACGTTGCTTTGCTTGACGGAATTTTAACAGCAAAAGAAGGAACAATTGAATTGCCGCTTCATGTGGATTTAGATAATCGTCCCAATCAAATCGTATGTTTTGAGCACGGAAAACCCGCAAAAACCGAATGGAAAACCATCGAAATTCGCAACAATCAAACCTTGGTTCACTTCTACCCGATTACCGGAAGAACGCATCAACTACGTGTTCATGCAGCGCACAATTTAGGATTGAATTGTCCAATCGTTGGTGACGATTTATACGGAACCAAAGCCAATCGTTTGCATCTTCACGCCGAAAGTATTACATTTATTCATCCTTTTTCAAAAGAAGATATGACAATTCAAGTAAAAATTAATTTTTAGGAGCCAAACGTTCGGGAATCAATTAAACCCTATTCCTGCTTTTCGTTCCAATCTTTTTTTATTTTTTTGTCACATTGAGCGCAGTCGAAATGTTTTTTAAAAAAAATAAAAAAAGGATTTCCACTATAATCAGGGCTAAAAACAAACCATAATATGAAAAAAACATCCATATTCCTATTTTTTTTTATAACTCAAATCATTGTATCACAGGAAAATTTCACCCGAAAAGACACACTTCAAGGTGGATTGCGTTTTGAAAGAACTTGTTTTGATATTTTGCGTTACAATCTTGATATTATGGTTTTTCCAAGTACAAAAAAGATTAAAGGCAACAACGAGATCGTCTTTAAAGTAGTTGAAAACACTACAAAAATTCAAATCGATTTATTTGAAAATATGCAAATCGATTCCATCATTTGGAACAAACAAAAAATAAATTACAAAAGAGAATTCAATGCCGTTTTTGTCACTTTTCCAACAGAATTAAACAAAGAAACGACACAATCCATCCAATTTTATTACCAAGGCAATCCGATAGTAGCAAGAAATGCGCCTTGGGATGGCGGATTTGTTTTCAGTAAAGATAAAAACGGAAAAGATTGGATTGGCGTTGCTGTTCAAGGAACCGGAGCAAGCTTATGGTATCCGTGTAAAGACAGTCAAAGCGACGAACCTGATTTTGGCGCAAGCATAAAAGTAGCTGTTCCTAACGGTTTAATGAATGTTTCCAACGGACGATTTATGGGTTCAGAAAAGCTTGAAAATGATTTTACACGTTGGGATTGGGAAGTTAAAAACCCAATCAATAATTATACTATCACACTAAATATTGGTGATTATGTTCATATTCAAGATAATTACAAAGGATTGGATTTAGACTATTATGTTTTAAGCTATAACAAAGAAAAAGCCCGAAAGCATTTTGAAGAAGTAAAACCAATGATGGATTGTTTTCAAAGTAAGTTTGGCGAATATCCGTTCAAAGACGATGGTTATAAATTGGTTGAAACTCCTTATTTAGGTATGGAACATCAAAGTGCTGTAGCTTATGGAAATAAATATTTAAAAGGTTATCTTGGAAGTGATTTATCAGGAACTGGAGTTGGACTTCTTTTTGACTTTATTACCATTCACGAAAGTGGTCACGAATGGTTTGGCAATAGCATTACTTCCAAAGATATTGCGGATATGTGGATACACGAAGGTTTTACACAATATTCGGAAATTGTTTTTATCGAATGTGAATTTGGTTATGAAAAAGCCATGCAATATGCGAACGGTTTGAGAAGAAATGTAAAAAACGACAAACCTATAATTGGAAACTACGGCGTTAATAACGAAGGTTCAGGCGATATGTATCCCAAAGGTGCGTTGCTTTTAAACACGTTACGACATGTGATAAATGACGATACAAAATGGTGGAAACTGATTTTGGATTATTCTACTACTTTCCGTCATAAAATCATTGATACAGAAACCGTAATTGCCTTTTTCAACAAAGAAAGTGGTATGGATTTAACACCTGTTTTTAATCAATATTTACGGTATAAAAACATTCCAAAATTAGAATATAAAATTGCCAAAAATCGGTTAGAATACAAATGGATTGCAGATGAAAAGAATTTTGATATGCCAATTGATATTAAAATCAATGATAAGTTAAAAAGAATTTATCCTGTCAATACTTGGAAAAAATCGGATTTTAAAATAAAATCAACAGATAGAATTGAAATCTTAACCAACAATTTTTTTATCAAGTAATTTTCTGAACAACAGCTACATAAATCTTAAAAACAGTACAAAACATTTTCGTATCTCATTAATAAATAGTAATTTAGTTTAAATTTTAAACTTATTATTATGGATACTACAGTAAAAAGTTTGAATAAATGGGCAAATGCTCATTCTACAATTTGGTTTGACGCAGGTAGAATTCTGCTTGGCGTTTTCTTATTATACAAAGGTGCTTATTTTGTTGGAAACAGCGGACAATTTGAAGATGCAATTGCTCCTATCAGCAACTTTTTAGGCGGAATGTTTGTTTTTCATTATGTTGCTTCAGCTCATATCATGGGTGGAATAATGATTATAGTTGGCCTATTTACCCGATGGGCTTTATATGCTCAATTACCTATTTTAGCTGGTGCTGTCCTAATAAACTTTATAGGGCAAATGAATGCAATCAATTTACTTATAGCTAGTATTGTTTTGATTGTCAGTATATTTTATTCAATATATGGCAGCGGAAAGCATTCTGCAGATTATCTTTTTAAATTACAGAAATAAAAAAAGTCCCAAAATGGGACTTTTTATTTTTTCAAGCTTTCTTTCCTCATTATTTTTCCATTCGCAGTTTCTTTAAATTTTGATATAAAGATGATTTCTTTGGGTTTTTCATATTTATCCAATACAGAAAAAATACTCTCATCCAAATTTTGTTTTTTACCTTCAATAACTAAAACTACTTTTTCGCCTAACTCTTTATCTACTTTTGAAGCAATAAAGAAACGAGCCTCTATTTTACCTGTGAGTTTTTCTTCAATCTGTTCAGGGATTAATTTAATACCGCCGCTATTAATAACATTATCGATTCTTCCTAAAAAAACAAACTGATTTTCGTTCATTAATTCTACAATATCATTAGTTACAATAACTTCTTCAGAAATCCTTGGTGCATGAATAACCAAACAATTTCTATCATCATAGGAAATCGTAACATGTGGTAAAACTGTGAATGCCTTCTCGCCTACTTTTTTAGCGGCAATATGCGTGATGGTTTCAGTCATGCCATAGGTTTCATATGATTGTGTTTTTAACTTGATAAGCTGTTTTTCTAAAGCATTATTAACTTTTGCTCCACCAACAATTAGTTTTTTTACTTTTTTCAATTCCTGTATCGAATTTTGAGCCTGTAACGGAACCATTGCTACAAAATCATAATCGGTCTCATTGTTTCGTAACGGGTTTGAACTTGGTGCTACAAAATCCAAATCAAGTCCTAAAATCATAGCTCGAACCAACATCATTTTTCCGGCAACATACTTTACCGGAAGACAATGCAAGGCTTTATTTCCTGGTTGTAGCTCAAAAAAATCACCTGTTGCCAACGCCGAATTCACCATAGCTTGTTTACTTACTGAAATAACCTTTGGTGCTCCGGTTGTTCCCGAAGTTTGCATTTCTATATAAGACTTTCCATCAAACCAATCCAAGAGAAAATCGCCTACAGGTTTTTCAAAATCTTCACCTTCTTTTATAAAACTATAAGCAACACGACATAAATCATCTTTATCCAAATGAAAACCGTTAAGCTTAAATCTGTTATGTACATTTTCATACGTTACCATCATGATTTCCAATATTTTCAACAGGTTCAACTTTTACTATATTTCCGGTCAATCTTTCTTTCCAATTAGTCCAACCGTATTTTTTACTAAAAATAAACAATAACAATGGAAAAATAATAAAAACCGGAACCAATATTTCTAAACCGGCTGATGGTTCTGAATTATCTTTTAGAATTGATTCCGTTTGAAATGCCGACCAATCTGATGTAATTAATAATGCTGAAATCAAATTATTGGAGGCATGAAACCCTAAAGCCAACTCCATTCCTTCGTCCATTAAAGTGATAATTCCTAAAAACAATCCGGTTCCGATATAATAAATCATTACAATGTATCCCAACTTTTGTACTTCGGGATTAGCGATATGCATTGTTCCGAAAATCACCGATGTCATCAATAAAGGAAACCATTTGTTTTTTGCTAAATTGGTAAAACCTTGCATCAAATAACCTCTAAAAATATATTCTTCAGTACTGGTTTGTATGGGTATCATTACAACAGCAATCAAAGTCAATATCAAAAAAGGAATTGGTTTAAAATTCATGGTAAAATTCTCCGGACTAGTATAATACATTAGCACTGTTGAACCAATCGTAAAAAAAGCCCAAATCGAAAACGAAAAGAAAAATCGTTTCCAATCCATTTTATTTCTTGATGTTGTAACTGACAGAAAAGATTGCTTGTGAAAATATTTTATAACTAAATAAATAGCCAAAAAAGCGAATGCAAATGAAAGCAACAATAAAAACAATGATAAATTAGAGTTCAAAAATGTCAATAATGATTTTTCATCAGTTGGAAAAGGTTTCCCCGATGAAAAAGATTTCACTGCAATGGCAATCATTAAAGGAATTTGTCCAATAAATGATGCTGCTATAACAACGACAGATCCAACGATATACTTCCAAAACTTATTTTCAGGCGTTACTGCATTTTCTAAAAACATACTCTAAATTTTATTTTACTAATTTAATTTTTTTATGCGAAAATATAGAACTTTGCAGAAAAAAATATATGATTGAAGTACTTCACAATCCCAGATGTGGCAAATCAAGAACTTGTTTAGCCTTTCTTGACGAAAAGAAAACAGATTATACCATTATTAAATATCTCGACAATCCGTTAAGCATTAGCGAAATAGAAATTCTTTTAGCTAAATTAAATATGAAACCTATTGATTTAGTTCGTCAAAAAGAGAGTATTTGGATAGGAAATTTTAAAGGAAAAAATTTGGATGATAAAGCAATTATTGAAGCCTTGCATAAATTCCCCATTTTAATTGAAAGACCAATTGTAATTGGCAAAAATCATGCTGTTATTGCTCGAGACTTAAGCAAATCTGAAGATTTATTTAACAAAGTTTTGGGAAACCAATCTTAAGTGAAAATGTACTTTTGCCATTGAATTTAACTTAATTCTCAATGAGAAACGCCAAACTGATACTAGCTTTAGCTATTTTTTTTATTTCATTTTTGACTTATGCTCAGCCTAATGCCGGTCAAAGCAAATTAAAAGTAACCGGAAAAGTAATTGAAAAATCAACTAACTTACCTCTAGAGTATTCAACAATTACGTTAAAAAGCGCTAAAAATCTAAATCAAATTTTTGGAGGAATAACCGACGGAAAAGGAGAATTTTCTGTCGATGTTGCTCCGGGAGATTACAATATCATTATTGAGTTTATTTCGTTTCAACCCAACGAAATAAATAATAAAAGTATTACTCAAAATACGAATTTAGGAACAATTCTTTTAGAAGACGGAGCCAAACAATTAAATGAAGTTATTGTTAGAGCCGAGAAAACAACCGTTGAAATTAAACTAGATAAAAAAGTTTACAATGTTGGTAATGACCTAATGGTAAAAGGTGGAACGGTAAGTGATGTTTTGGATAACATTCCATCGGTTACAGTTGATACTGACGGTACAATTAGTCTTCGTGGTAATGAAAATGTAAAAGTTTTAATCGACGGGAGACCATCAAATGCTATCAATATTTCTGATGCTTTACGACTAATTCCTGCAGATGCCATTGAAAAAGTAGAAGTCATCACAAATCCTTCTGCTCGTTATGATGCTGAAGGTGGCGGTGGAATTTTAAATATCGTTCTTAAAAAAGGTAAAAACCAAGGTGTGAACGGAACTGTTATTGCCAACACAGGTGATCCTGAAAATCATGGTGTTAGCGGAAATTTGAATTATAAAACAAAAGAGTTTAACTTGTTTACTAATCAAGGTTATAGCTACCGTAAAAGTCCCGGAAATGCATTTACTAATTCAAGATACTTGAACGACGACAATACAACGCGTGACTATATGTATGAAAAACGAAATAACGATCGTTTAAACAAATCATACAATGGAAATTTTGGATTTGATTGGTTTTTAACCGAAACATTAACGTGGACAAATACAGTAAATTACAGAAAAAGCAGTGGAAATAATGTTGATGATGTATTCCAAAATTATTATGATCAAAACTTTGTTTACGATTACACTAGAAATCGTGTAAATGAAGAGGACGGACAAAGTGAAAACATTGAATTCAGCACTAATTTTACGAAAAAATTTAAAAAAGACGGACATAAATTAACCGTTGACGGATCATTTTCTTCTAATGGCGACAATAATACAGCGCTAATTACCGATAGTAGAAACGATAATGCAACTGTATTTTTTGACGAAACTTTTAATAAACAAGATCAAAGTCGAAATTTAATTCAAGCTGACTATGTGTTGCCTATCGGAAAGAAAAGTCAATTTGAGGCCGGATATCGTGGAGACTTTCTTAAAAATACCACTGATTATAGCGTGATTAAAAACGGAGTCCCTTTTCCTCAATTTACAAACATATTAGAATACAAAGAAAAAGTAAATGCATTGTATTCTCAATTTGGCACAAAAATCAATAAGTTTTCAATGCTTTATGGATTACGTTGGGAAGATTCCAATATTGATGTAAACCAATTGGTTACAAATGATTTCAATAACAAAAGATACAACAACTTTTTCCCTTCGGCATTTTTTACATATGAATTAACCGAAAGCAGTGATGTTTCTTTGAGTTATAGCAGAAGAATTCAAAGACCAAGAGGAAGACAATTAAATCCATTTAATAACCTGTCGAGTAATGTAAATATTTTTGTCGGTAATCCTGATTTAAATCCGTCGTTTACCAATGCATTTGATTTAGGCTATATTAAAAAATGGAATAAACTTACCTTCAGTACTTCTGCTTATTTTAATGCAACAAGTGATGCAATTCAATTTGTAAGACGACCAAATGGTGATTTTCAAGATGGTATTCCTGTAATCATTACTTCGCCAATTAACTTAGCAAAAGAATATCGTAGTGGTTTTGAATTTACCTTAAATTATTCTCCATATAAATGGTGGAAATTGAATTCAAACTTCAACTTTTTCTATAATGAAACCGATGGCGACTTTACTTACATAGATTCCAATGGAGATGAGGTATACCAAAACTTTGACAATAGTGCTACTTCATGGTTTGCTAGATTAACATCAAAAGTGAATTTACCTTATAAAATTGACTGGCAAACCAACATGAACTATAATGGTTCACAAAGAAATGCGCAAGGAAGAAACTTAGGCGTATTTGCAATGAATTTAGCCTTTAGTAAAGATATTTTGAAGGAAAAAGCAACTGTAGCATTAAATGTTAGTGACGTTTTTAACTCCAGAAAAAGGATTTCAGAAGTGTATCTTCCGGGGGAAGTAGAATCGTATGGAGAATTCCAATGGAGAGAAAGACAAATCACACTTTCTTTCACTTACCGTTTCAACGTTAAGAAAAACGAAAAAGAAAGAAAACCAAGAAATGGAAACCAACAAGATGATGGTGGTGATTTTCCAGGTTAATCGAAACAAAAGCAATAAAAAAAGTCCCGAAATTATCGGGACTTTTTTTTGAACAAAACTTAAAAAATTATTGCTCTTTTTCTTTATTAGCTTTTCTTTCTTTCAAAAACTCTTTCATACCACCAATTACCCAGTAAGGAATAATCGCCGTAATCAAGAAAATCATCAACCAAAATCCAATGGTCAATACCGTTAAGAAAAGTAAGAAACCTAAATACTGTTGAAATTCAAACATGTTTTCCGGAATTTTTTTGAATTATACGCAAATGTATGAGTAATATTTAAGCTAACCAAAGAAGATTACATATTTTATTAACCAAAATGATTGTCTTTTTTGTTGAAAACAATCTCTCTTTTCTATAAAGCCATAACTTATATTTTATAATTCTTATTATTGAAAATCCTTCTATTTTTGTAAAACAGTACTTTTGATAATGACAAAAAAACAAACCTTTGCTGAAAAAGTTGTTGATTTTAACAGAAACTTGAATTATTCAGGAGAATTACCCGATGGTTTTCAAGTGATGAATCCTTATTTAGACAATCCTGAAACATTGGACGTAATGCAACAATTTTATCATAAATATTACAACGATACTTTACAGCGAAAATTTATTATTGGAATAAATCCAAGTCGAAACGGTGCCGGTGTAACTGGAGTTCCTTTTACCGATACCAAACGTTTGGAAAGTGTTTGCGGAATTAAAATGCATTCAGCACATACTCATGAAATTTCTTCGGTCTTTATATATGACATGATTGAAGCTTTTGGCGGAGCAAACGATTTTTACAAAAAGTTTTATATCAATTCTCCATTTCCTTTAGCTATCGTTCAAAAAACAAAAACCGGTAATTGGCTAAATGCAAATTACTATGACGACAAATCTCTTTTTGAAAATGTAAAAGAGTTTATGATAGAATCACTTCAAAAACATATTAGCTTAGGATTAGACACTTCTGAAGTTTTTGTCTTGGGAAAGAAAAATGCCGATTTTATCCAAAAACTAAACAAAGAGAAAAAACTATTTGGCAAACTAACTGTTTTGGAACATCCACGATTTATCCAACAATATAAATCAAAAGAAAAACAATTATATATTGATAAATATATTTTGGCTTTGAGCAAAGCTTTATGAAAAGCTTCGTAGCGAATCTATTTTGAATTAAAAAAGAACTTGTCTGTTAACTAGTTTAAAACAATTTCAATGTTATTTTAAAAACTCATCAACCGCTATTATACCTTCCAAAAAATCAATCGCTTTCACTTCTTCAAAAAAATCGATTTCAGTTTCGTGAGGTAGAAAGTCGGAGATTATCCTAACGATAAAATCCTGTGGCTTTTTTAAATACATAAAAGTATAATCTTCCATATTGACCACGGTTTTTTCGGCTAAATCGGTAGTGCGAACAAATTTATCAGATGTTAACGAAGCCAAACACGACAAACCCAACTTAGGCTCAGCAAGGATTGGCGCACCGTTTTCAAACAAACCGCCTTCGTATCCATACAGCGAAGCATTGGTGATTTCGATAGGTTTACCCAGTTGAAGATAATCAGGTAACTGAGTTGCTTTTCCTACCACAGCGGCAAAACCCATTAAGATACAAATATCATGAACAGGCAACTGCATCATGGTTTTAGCCGTGCTTTCACGACCAATACCGGAAACAATTACCTCATAAGTAGTATTCAAATTAGGAATACGAGCCAAAGCATTTAACACTTTGTCACACTCAATTTCCATTGGGGTAAGGATGATTATTTTCAAGGTTATAGTGTTTGATTGCAAAATAAGGGAATTTGGATGGTATAATTTAGTTTTTTGTATATTTGAATTATTACGCAATAATTTAATAGTAATTATTACCCATAATCAGATATACAGTAGCTATTATTAGCGTTAATATATTAAGTTATAGCCAATCCACAACATATGAAAAATAAAATTTGGTATGAATTAGTCGACATTAAGTTTGGGGAAATTTACCTAACAAAGTATCTCTCATTTCACCGAAAATTGAAAAAACTATTCAATATCATGACTTTATTAATTTCAGTTAGCGGAATTTTAGGATGGAAATTCTTCGAAGATTATGCATGGATAGCATTTATTCTCATCGCAATAATGCAACTTTTTACTTTAATTGAAAATCAACTTATTAGATCTGACAAGGAAATTGAACAAATCTTCGAATTAAAGATGCTTTATACTAAATATTTTCATAAATTAGAAAACTTATGGTCTGATTACAAGGAAGATAAAATATCTGAAGCTTCTGCCTCAACGTCTTTTTTCGAGTTAAGAAAAAATGATTGGGAAAAAATACAAGAATTAGATGGAAAATTAGACATTAAGGATTTGAAAAAAATGATGGAAAAAACTGAAACAGAAACAAATAACTACTTAAATAAATATCATCTATGAGCGACAAAAACAAAAATTCAAATTCATCTCCTTCAGGAAAACCAACAAATAATCCTGGAGGACAAGGAGAACTCGTTAAAGGTCAAGTGCCGAATATGAAGAATCCGCCACCACCACCGCCAACCAAAAAGGATTAAAACTGTCTATAGCAACGGTTTGGCGCAATAGTTCCAAACCGTTGTTATTGAAAATTCAATGAATTTTCAATGCACGTTTTTTTCCAAGCTCTACGAAGTCTCCTGACTTCCGTTGCTCTTTTAGTTACTATATTAACTACACCCGATAGCTCGGATTTGCAATCCGTGCCAAAAATCAAGAATAGTTATAAAAACATAACCTTTGTTAAACAAAGGCTTTTTAGTATTAGGGTTTTTACTTAGTAGTATTTTTGGTAAAAGGGTTGTGAGAAGGTCTTATTAGTCACTTAATTGTATTAATATCAAATAAACTGAAAAACAAAAAATGAATTTTATAAAATCTATATTTAAAACAAAACAAGACGAAATATACTTATCAAAAGGCTTTCTAGATTCAATTGAAAAAATCATAAAAGAAATTGAAGCTTCTGATAAAATGCTTAATGATGATGAATATTATAATTTGATAAGTCAAAATACTTTAAATATAGATGAAACAAATGAAATATATATTTTTTTACCAATTGCTTTTACTCAGCTTTTAATGCCTATAAAATGGCATGATGAATATATTGAGCGTAAAAAAAGCGGAAAAGAAATTATTAAAAAGTTTAATGAAACCGAGTCGTACAAGTTGATAATGGAAGTTTCGAAAAGTTGCATTGAAAAAGGTCTTAAAAAAGATTGTATAATAAACATAGCGGGAAGAAGTGCTGAATTTAATGCTTTAAATGATTTTTTATTAGAAGATGGAAATATTAAAGATATAAAAGTTACGAAAACAATGATTATTAGATAAAATCCAACATTCCAAAATGAAAAATATCATAATATTACTTTTTGCTTTATTAATTTCGTGTAGTGAAAATCCCAAGCTCTGCGAAGTCTCCTGACTTCCGCTGCTCTTTTAGTTACTATATTAACTACACACTATAAAAATTCTAAAACTCAAAAACACCTCAAAACCCATTCACCTCATCCATTTTTTACAATAAAAAAATGCAGAGTACTACAATTTAGCTTTTACAATATCCATCAACACTTCCTTTTCAATTTTTAGCTTCTCGATTTCTAATTCGAGGTCAGCAATTTTCTGTTGGCTTTCTGCTTGCGCATTAATGGTTGTTGTATATGTAGTAGGCAATTGACTGGCTATATCCGCAAAAAAATTATGCTCTAAAGCATGACTTAGTTCCCATAATTTATCGGTTTGGAGGCTTACCTTTTTTTGGTAACTTAAAAGTGATTGCAACAATATCCCCATTTTTCGGGCTAAGGCTGCTCGCCGTATTCTTTTGGTTTCTAAATAGTTGGTTAGTATTACACCTACATTCAATTGTTGATTTGTCATGTCTTTATGCTTTTAGAATTAAACAAAAGTATTCATTCTTATTAAAATTTAACTTTTTACTGTATTAATTACTATATTATATTTTAATAATTACTAAAATTTACAACATTAATTATTATATATAATTTTATTTATTATATTTAACTATTACATTAATTATACTATAAAATAGCATTAATTATAATTAAAAGTTAACTATAGTAAATTTTATATTCACTTATAGAGTATCATTACTGTTTTTACCTTGATTTTTATTAGTATAGCGTCCTTTTAGGTTTTCATAAGCACTCTTGGTTCCTGGCACACCTACTTTGGAAGCGTTCTTTATGAATTCATAGGTAACATTGGAAGTCATGTAGGCTTCGTGTCCAGCAATTCGTTTAGCATCTTGTAGTTTGTTTAAACCTTGCAAAAGAATCGATTCTAGTTGGTCTAACTGAGTAAATACCTTCAAATCATTCTCTAATGAAGATAAATCAATGTAAGTAGGCAACACATCGGGCAAGGTTTTGGCAGCGTTTAGCACATTCTCCGAAAAAATTTTATTGGCAACATTTATTGTTTTTAACCTTTTTCGCTCTTCCGGAGTAAGTCCGCCACATTCTGGAATTTTAGAAATAAAGGCAGCAATATCTTGAAGCATACTGTCTGTATCTGCTTCTGGAAGTACCACATTAATTCTGTTGTAATTAATATTCGCCATAGTTAGATTTTTTTGCATCAAGTTGCATGTTATACCATTTATACTTGAAATTATTATGAAGTAAAGCTACTATTTATATTTTGGAAAAAAAAGACTACAATTTTAATTTTAAACCTGACAGGTTTTAAAAACCTGTCAGGTTTAAAACCCAATCAAATACAATTTGTCTTTGGCTCGGGTAACGGCAGTGTACAGTTAACGGTTAGAAACCTGCCAGATTTGGGAAGTAAAGACTACATTTATTTGGTTACACTATTGAAAATAATTTTATATTTGTAATTCAATATAAGCCAATCAGTTATGATACAAGCACTAGAAAACGGTAAATACTACCATATTTATAATCGTGGAATAAATAGTACAACACTCTTCAAAGAAAAAACAAACTTTGAACATTTTCTTAAACTTTATGATTATCATATTAATCCAATAGCAGAAACCTATGCTTGGTGTTTAATGAAAAATCACTTTCATTTTTTGGTTAGAATTAAAAATGTTAATGAAATAACACTTGAAAAGAAAATTCTACCATCACAATCTTTTTCAAATCTTTTTAACGCTTATACTAAAGCTTTTAACAAAAGCTATAATCGACATGGAGCATTATTTGAAAGACCGTTCAGAAGAAAAGAAATCAATTACGAAACTTATTTCCAAAATGTAATTGTTTACATTCATAAAAATCCTGTTCATCACAAAATATGTGATCATCCATTAGAATATCCATGGAGTTCTTATGTAAGCTGTATTTCTGAAAAACCAACAAAACTTCAACGTAAAGAAGTCATTACTATCTTCAACGACGTTGAAAACTTTAAATTGATTCATGATGAAGTAATAAATAATTTTGAGATTGAAAATTTTCTAGGTATTCAACCCTAAACCTGAACCTGTCAGGTTTAAATCCACCGCCATTATACCTTCAAAAAAATCAATAGCTTTCACTTCTTCAAAAAAATCGATTGTAAATTCGAATTATCAGAAGAAATTTTAATTAGTTCGTTGATATGGGCACTAAATCCATAGTATCGATGACTTTTGTTTTTAAACTCAATCTTTTTTAATTTTTTTTTAGTAAATTGCCAACTAATACTAATATAAAATATTTTACATGAAAAAAATTTTACTTTCTTTATTTACATTATCAGTTAGTACTTTTTGGGTACATGCACAAACGACTACAATTTCTTTTGAAACTTCAGAAGGTTATACAGTAGGAAATTTGGGAGGTCAGCAAGGATGGGCAACTTGGGGAGGAATACCTACAAGTAGTCCTGGAGTTGTAAACGCTAATGCAACAGACGGAGTAAATTCATTTACTATGGCAAGTCCGGGGAGTGTTTTTAGTTTTTGTGGAATTGAAAAAAATATTTCAAGTTTAGTTACAGGAAACGATGTTGAAATCTCGTTTGATTATAAATTTGATGATGTTGATGGTTCAGACTATGAAATGGCTATTTATAATGATGGGGTAGATTATTATTACACAGCCGTTTTAAGAATTGACTATGCAACGGGAACATTAGAATATAGAACTGCATCAGCTTTTGCAAATGGACCTGTTTTAACACCTAACCAATCGTATAATCTTAAAATGATTATCAAGAAATCTAATAACACGCTACAATATCTTGTAGATGGAGTTTCTATTTATTCAGGAGCATTGGGAACATATAAAAATGTACAAATTATTGATTTTGTTTATGATGATTTCGGAACTGGTTTCGTAGTAGATAATTTAAAAATCACCAATCTTGATAATTTAGCAATAGGAGAAGTATCTAAAAAAGAAGTGGTTACTATTTCACCTAACCCAACAAGTGATTTATTAAATATTGAAACAGACAGTAAAATTAGCATGATTTCAATTTTTGATGTTAAGGGAAGTTTGGTGAGAACACTTTCAAATCCTGATAAAACGATTAGTATTTCTGATTTGAATACAGGAAATTATGTATTAAAAGTAAAAACAGATGAATCTGAGTTTACAAAGAAATTTATTAAGAAATAATTAATTCATATTCTAAAACTCAAAACCTTCAGAAATTCTGAAGGTTTTTTAATTAATACAATCTTAACTACTCAAAACTCTCATCTTTAAATCCAATCAAATACAATTTATCTTTGGCTCGGGTAACGGCAGTGTACAACCATCGAACGTAATCTACAGTAATACCATCGGGTAAATAAGGTTGTTCGATAAAAACCGTATTCCATTGTCCGCCTTGACTTTTGTGGCACGTAATCGCATAAGAGAATTTCACTTGCAAAGCGTTGAAATATTCGTTGTTTTTAACCTTGAGGAATTTGCGGTATTGCGGTTCGCCTTCGTAGTCTTTCATCACTTCTTGATACAAGGCATTGCTTTCTTCATAGGTTAATGATGGCGATTCGCTGGTAATGGTATCGAGCAACACAATGGTTTCAAATGGTTTTTGGTTTGGGTAATCCACCATTCTAATTTTAACTTTGGCAAATTTGAAACCGTATAATTCAACAAACTTAAAGATTTCCAACACTTCTACAATGTCGCCATTGGCAATAAATCCGGCTTCATCGGTTTCTTTCAGCCAAAAATAATTGTTCTTCACGACCATCAAATAATCGCCAACAGAAAGCTCGCTGTCTTTATCCAAAATTCGGGTTCGGATTTGCTGATTGTATTGGTTCGCTCGTTTATTGGAACGAACAATAAAACACGTATCTTCAATGCTGTAATTGCTGTAAGCACTTTGAATAGCATCTTGAATATCATAACCATCGGTTAAGCGAACGATGTCTTTAAAACCTTTGACCTTAAACTGAATATCAGTTAAAAATGTCTCTTTGAGTAATTCGCGCAATTGGGTTGCATTATACAAAATCCCTGATTTTTCTTCTTGACGCATTACTTCGTCCAACTCAATCGACAAAACAGTTTTATCATAATGCAAAGCCAAACTATCAGTATCCAATGCCGGACTAACTTCCATTTGAACTGGTGGCAACTGCGCCGTATCGCCAAGCAAAATCATTTTGCAATTCTGACCATTGTAAATGTAAAAAATCAAATCATCAAGCAACGAACCGTTTTCATACAGTTTAGAATCGGCAGCAACATCCGAAATCATCGAAGCTTCATCGACTATAAAAATGGTATTCTTGAATTTATTGGCTTGTGTCGTAAAAGAAACGCCACCGCTTTTTCCTTTTTTGGGAAAATAAATCCGTTTGTGAATCGTAAAAGCAGGTTTGTTAGAATAGCTGGCAATAACTTTTGCTGCTCGACCGGTTGGCGCCAATAATACTGCTTTCATATTTATATCAGCCAGATTATTTACGATAGTGGAAATAACCGTAGTTTTTCCCGTTCCGGCGTAACCTTTCAAAACAAAAATCTCTTCATCATTCTTTTTAGTCAAAAAATCGGCTATCTGCTGAAAAAAAATATCCTGTTTTACAGTAGGTTGAAACGGAAATTGTCTTTTCAAAAGACTGTAAAATTGGCTTGAAGTCATTTGGGAAATATTGAGATTTTTGGACTTCAAATATAACCTATTCAATAGCAAAAATCAATGGCAACTTCAAAATTCAATGGCAAATACAACTTCAATTACAAAAATCAACTTCAATAGGAATTGAAATTAAACTACACTTGAATTTTGAAGTTGACTTTTGAGATTGCTTTTTGAATTTGATTTTTGAACTTGATTTTTGTAATTGATATTGAATTTGTTTTTTGTAAGTTTGTCGAGTTGCAATAAAATGTTTCATCCATGTGGCAAAACACCAGCGTTATTGATAAAATGTACCGAAAATTGACAGTTCAGGTTTCTCTGAACGGCTTGTCGTTTGCTACTTTTGATACGCTGACCAATAAGCCATTGGTTATTCAAAAAATTACCCTAGGAAAGTTTGAAAAAAATACACGCATCGAAGATTTGTTTAGCGAAGCGTTTTTAAAATATCCCGAACTCAAAGCTAAATATGACGAAATAGCAATTATTCACAGTAATAATTTATCGACTTTTGTTCCCACAGCATTGTTTGACGAAGAATATTTAGGCAGTTATCTTCAGTTTAACACCAAGGTTTTTGAAACCGATTTTTTTGCGTTTGACCAATTGGAAAAACACGAAATGAATAATGTTTACATTCCGTATGTGAACATGAATAACTTTTTTATCGATCAGTTTGGTTCATTTGATTATAAACATGCCAATACTATTTTGGTGGAAAAATTATTGGATCTTTCGAGAAATAACGACGAAAGAAAAATGTTTGTTCACGTGAGCGAAACGCATTTTGAAATTATTGTCATCCGAAATCAAAAATTGGAACTTTACAATTCATTTGATTATAAAACACCCGAAGATTTTATTTATTATATTCTTTTTACAGCAGAACAATTACTCCTAAATCCGGAGCATTTCAAATTGGAATTATTAGGCAACATTAACGAAGAAAGTCCGTTGTTTCAAATGGCATTCAAATATGTTCGAAATGTTTCTTTATTCAATGTAAATTTTATTTTCAACTCCTTTTCCGAAGCTGAAAACCGCGAACATTTTATACTACTTCACTCATGAGAATCATTTCCGGAAAATACAAAGGCAGACGAATTTCTCCACCCAAAAATCTTCCTGTACGTCCAACAACCGATATGAGTAAAGAAGCATTATTCAATGTGTTGAATAATCATTTCAATTTCTCGGAACTAAAAATTTTAGAACTTTTTGCCGGAACCGGAAGTATCAGTTATGAGTTTGCTTCGCGCGGCTGTACTCCTATTTTATGTGTTGATGGCGATATGGGTTGTGTAAATTTTATCAAAAAAACCGCCAAAGAATTTGACTTTGACATCACTGCATTGAAAAGTGATGTTTTTAAATTCTTAGAAAAACACACCGGAAATTACGACATTATCTTTGCCGATCCGCCGTATGGAATGGAGCAAAAGGAATTCGAAAAAATCATCGAACTTATTTTTGAAAACGAACTACTCGACGAAGAAGGAATGCTTGTAGTAGAACATTCTAAATATACCAAACTAGAGCAAATGAGTAATTTTTCTTTTCAGAAGAATTATGGTGGTTCTGTTTTTTCTTTCTTTGAGTTTGAAATGGAAGAGGAAAATGAAGATAAAGATTTGGAAAGCGAAGAAGAATAAAATTTCTATTTTACCACATAGTTAGCGGTAATTTTTAAGCAACCTTTTTCAAACAATTACATCTTGCTAAAAAAAACAGATGAAAATTTTTAAAATTACCATTTTTATATTTTGTTGTCTTTTGATTTTAGTATCTTGTGATAAGCAAGTCGGAGAAAATGGTGTCGTTCAGGATTTAATTTCTGGAGAAAGATTACAAAACGTTGTAGTAAAAATGACCTCAAGCCAAGGCAATAAAACTGACACAACAAATACAAATGGTTATTTTAATGTGGTGAAAAATTTTTCTTGCGGTTTGGATAACTGTCATGATAATTTTCAAATTATTTTCATAAAATCCGGATACGATACTTTAAGGATTGACCAAGATTTTTATAATTCAAGTTTAGCTGAATATGTTAATGAAGAGAAACGTGATACACTCATTATAAAATTAAAACCTGAAGATTAAAACTAACAAATCATTACTTTATTCTTCCTGAATTTTCGTCAATACTTTTCTCTTTAAATTCAGAGTTTTTAATTTTTCCAAACGAATATTTTATCGATAGTTGTACCGAATGCGAATCGGTGAAATAAACACCTCTTGCCGCCACATTATTGATAGTAAAACTATTTGTAAAATTCATTTTACGGAAAATATCATTCCAACTCAAAGTACAATCAAGTTGCTTAAAAAAGGTTTTGGAAACGGCAGCATTCATTGTAAAAAAAGCACTTCCTCTATAAATCCCCATTTCTTGTTTGGTTAAACCCCAACCGGTTATATAAAGTTCTACTTTTTTTGGCAACGAAAAGATATGATTTGAATAATAATACATATTAGGTTTTGCTTTATTTACCTGAGCCGATTTATCTTCAACTTTATTTTGGCTAAAACTCAATACATTAATACTTTTCCAAAATTTATATTGAAAAGGTAATGTCAGTTCAAGATTAAGATTGGTTTCCTTATCAAAATTCGTTGAAATAAACGTCAATAATTTTTCAGAATCATCATAATTCGCGCCATAATAAACCGGATTTGAGGTTTTAAAATACCCTAACTTTATAGATTTATCTTTGTATTGATAATTAATTACAATTTCATCGGTAATGGTTGGATCCAAATTGACATTATTTGCCCAAACGAAATAGGGATTTATATAAACAGATGTTTGACTGGTAGAAGAAAAATTAGGTCGTGTAATCGTTTTGGCATAATTCAAACTAATTGTATTACTGCTGTCAATGGCAATTTCAAATTGCGCTTTTGGGAAAAGATTGATGTAATTTTTATCAATGGATAAATTATCTTCAGTATCATATTTTCCTTGTACGATGGTATTTTCGGCACGTAATCCAAACATATAATTCACTTTTTTATAACTTCCCGAAAACTGAGAATACGCCGCAATATTTTTCTCTTTATAATGATAAACCGAATGAATTTCACTTGGCGGATTTATGACTGAAACTTTAAAATCGGTTTGGGATTCTGCTTGTAGATATAAACCTCCAAATTCCAATTTTGCTTCGTTCTTAAACTTTTTTTCCAAATCAACTCTACCGGAAAAAACATCGGTTCCAAACTTTTGATTTCGGTTTTGCGATAGTTCAAATCCGGTGTTGTTGAAATTGTTTAAAATAGCACTGAACATTTTTTGATTGAATGATGAGTATTGAAATCCGGAAAATAAAACCATATCCAGACTTTTTATTTTATGATTATAATTCAGAAAACTATTTGTAAAATTTTGATTTTCATCATTTTGATTTAATGTATTAATAGTATCAATACTATTTTGATCTTGATTTAATGTATTGGTAATAATATCAAAAACATCTTTTTGACTTCGACGACTAATGTTCATCGAAAGATAATCGTCTTCGTTTATTTTGTAAAAAATGCCACCGCCATAAAAAAACTGAGGTCTTTTGGTTATCGCCGTTACTAAATAATTCGATTGAATATCATAATCCGGCATCGTGAAATTATTACCGTTACTTTCCCAAACTTTCAGCTGATTGTAATTGAAATTGGCTTTGAATTCCAATTTCCCTGTTTTGAAATTACTGTTAATTCCCGAAAAGTTATTGAACTTTTTTTGAAACGAAGCTGTTTCTGAAACTATAACTTTATAACCTTCGCGCTTACTGAATTTTCGGGTAATGAGAATAACAGCTCTTCCGTTGGCTTCATATTTTGATGATGGATTATGTATGATTTCGATAGTTTTAATGTCATCAACCGAAAGCGAATTCAACTCATTCATATCTACTTTTTGATTGTCGATGTATAAAAGCGGACTTCCTTTTCCAACAATCGAAATGCTTTCTCTGTCAGGACTGATTTGGATTTTGGGCAGCTTGGACAATAAATCAATCGTGTTTGGAACCGAATTATAAATAGAATTTGCCACATCAACTTTGATATTTCCATTTTTGGTAGTAAATGTTTTAGTTTCGTTTTGAATCACAACTTCTTCTAATTCTTTCGGTTTCTCTTTTTCTTCTTCCTGAGCAAAAGCTTTGTGACTTGACAATAAAGTGAGTAAAAAAATGGTAATGGCTGTAACTGATTTCATGGTTTTTTATTTGCCACAAAATTGTTTCAATAATTCATTAGCCTAAGTTAATTAGAGGTTAATCCACAGTTAAAAGTTTTACTTTGAAACAAATGCATTATTTTTGACACTCATTTACATCACATGAAGAAAAAAATAAATCTGTTAATTGGTTTTTCAGCACTTATATTGTTACTACTTTGTGCGATTCAGGTTTATTTGGTCAAAACTGCCTATGACTATAAAGTAGAACAATTTCATACTGAAGTAAAAGAAAAAATTGGCAATATTACCAATAATTACACTGAACTTGATTCCAGTGTTTTCTTGAAGAAAGATGCACTTTATAAAAGTTTATTGGAAAAAATAATTCATAACAAAAGCTACCGTTACAACGTTAAAAGTGATTTGTTAGCCAATGAATATCGGGATATTTTAACATTTCGTCTAAGAGAAAAACTAAACAGAGAATTTCCCGAAAGTGAAATTAATTTTGCCGTTGTCGTTAATAAATTCATTGTCTTCAACAACACTACCGAAACCGATACTGTTTTTTCTGAAAAACCAACAATAGAAAATTCCATTTATGGTGATTTGGCTTCGCTTGACAATGCTTTTTTAGTCCGAAATTATATTGGAACAACCAGCGGAATTCAAAACGATAATTACAAATTATTAACGGAAGATTGCTTGTATGTTTCGGTTCATAACATGGAACAAATCATTCTCAGCCGAATGACTTCCATACTTGTTTTGGCTATTTTTTCGATGGTGATTTTGATAACGCTTTTTGTCATTACTATAAAATCATTAATCAAACAGAAAAAAGTAAGCGATGTTAAAACCGATTTTATCAATAATATTACGCATGAACTAAAAACACCTTTGACCACATTAAGCGTTTCTACTAAAATGCTTGCCAGACAAGAAGTTAAAGAAAATGAAATTGTTTTTAATAATTTAATCAATACCGTTGAAAGACAAAACAACCGTTTGCAAAACATTATTGACCAAGTAATGAGTAACTCTCTGGGGTTTGAAGAAATCGAATTGCAAAAAGAAAAACTAAAACCTCATTCGCTACTGAAAAGTATAATTTCTGATTTCAATTTAGCCTATCCAACTATTGGAATTCAAACCATTTTTGACCAATCGGAAATTTCACTTACATTAGATAAATTTCATTTAACAACAGCTGTTACCAATGTTTTGGAAAATGCTGTAAAATATGGTTGCAATAATATTACCATCAGTACCAAAAACGAAAACGGAAATTTTCAAATCAGTATTCAAGATGATGGTATTGGAATTTCAAAGCAAAAACAACATTTGTTATTTGAAAAATTCTATCGTGTAGAACAAGGGAATCTGCATAATACCAAAGGACTTGGATTGGGTTTATATTATGTGGATCAAATTGTAAAAGCGCATAAAGGTTCGGTTAATGTTATGAGTGAATTGGGAAAAGGCGCTTCATTTACCATTAGTTTACCTACTGCTTAAGATATGAAAAAAGTACTTTTAGCCGAAGATGATGTTGATTTTGCTAATGTATTGAAGCAATATCTGGAAATCCATCAGTTTGAAATTCATTGGGCAAAAGATGGCGAAGAAGCTTGGTTGGCTTTCAATAATCAGGATTTTGACATTTGTATTTTTGATGTGATGATGCCCAAAATTGACGGATTTACGTTAGCCGAAAAATGCATACTGCTAAAACCTGAAATTCCTTTTTTATTTTTAACTGCAAGAAATCAAAGCGAAGACAAAATCAAAGGATTGAAACTTGGTGCCGATGATTATATTGTCAAACCATTTGAAGCTGATGAATTGGTTTTGCGTTTGACCAATATTTTAAAACGGACTTTACGGCAAAAATCATTAGAAATAATCCAAAACGACATTCAAATTGGTTTGTATCTTTTTGATACCAAACGGTTAGAATTAAGAACTGAAAACAGTAAACAACAACTTACCGAGAAAGAAGCCGCATTGCTCACTTTTTTGTTCCAAAATAAAAATCAATTATTAAAACGTGAAGAAGTTTTGAGAGGCGTTTGGAATAATGAAGATTATTTTTCCGGCAGAAGTATGGATGTTTACATCAGTAAATTGCGAAAATATTTCTCTGATGATAAAAGTATTTCGATAGAAAGTATTCGAAATATTGGTTTGGAGTTTAAGATGAAGATGTAAATTAATCAACTTGCATTTGTCCTAAAATAAAAAAAGCAGACCTATAAGCCGGATTCTGTTCTTTCTGAACTTGTTTCAGAATCTAAAACAAATTAGAAATACCTTATCATTTATCTAGTTCCGCAATTACTCACGGAATCAATCTTCCTACCCTTCGACAACGGACGAGTAACCCTTAAATGTCGATATACTTGGAATTTCACCGCATAGAGTTTACCTGGTTTCACTACAGCCGAACTGTACATACTTTCTGTTGCACTTGTCCTCGCCTCTCGACGGTTGGGCGTTACCCAATATGCTACTCTGTGGTGTCCGGACTTTCCTCCTCAATACATTGAGACGATAAGGCGGTCTGCTTTGCAAAGAAACAATTTTAAATGTGGAATTTTAAAATTTTGAATGATGAATTTGATTTCTTATCTTTAAACAAATTAAAATCATCCGTTTATCATGAAAAATATGTATCGCTATGCACCGGTCATAAAAGCTTTGGAAGAACTGAAATCAATGGGATTTGTAATTGATTTTAATCTGCAGGAAGAAATAATTAAAAACAATGCTAGTAACTATCAAATTGTACATATTTACCGTTATGAAGGCGATACAAATCCTGACGATGAAGCTATTGTATATGGCATAGAGTCAAGTACCGGCGAAAAAGGTGTTTTTGTTGCAGGATTTTCGGCTAATTCTGAAAATGAAACAGCTAGGATTTTACATGATTTGAGTATAAAAAGTAATAAACACTAATATTCGAAAATTGTGGAAAAGTTTTCTTCAATTAACCGAATGACCAAATCATCAAGCCAACAAAAATTCTATATTTGTAATCCAATAATTTCCTATGGAACAATTTGTAGTATCAGCCCGAAAGTATCGTCCGCAAACGTTTAAAGACGTTGTTGGACAACAAGCTATTACCAATACTTTGCTGAATGCTATAGAAAACAACCATTTGGCGCAAGCTTTACTTTTTACCGGACCAAGAGGTGTTGGAAAAACAACTTGTGCAAGGATTTTAGCCCGAAAAATCAATCAACCCGGATATGATGATCCGTTTGAGGATTTTGCTTTCAACGTTTTTGAATTGGATGCTGCTTCAAACAATTCGGTTGATGATATCAGAAGTCTGATTGACCAAGTTCGAATTCCACCACAAACCGGACAATATAAAGTATATATTATTGACGAGGTTCATATGTTATCTTCGGCAGCTTTTAATGCTTTCTTGAAAACATTGGAAGAACCTCCAAAACACGCCATATTTATTTTGGCAACTACCGAAAAACATAAAATCATACCAACGATTTTATCGCGTTGCCAAATATTTGATTTTAAACGCATAACTGTAAAAGATGCCAAAGAACATTTAGCTGAAGTTGCTAAAAGTCAAAACGTGGAATTTGAAGACGATGCTTTGCATATTATTGCGCAAAAAGCCGATGGTGCAATGCGTGACGCTTTATCCATTTTTGACCGAGTAGTTTCTTATTGCGGAAATAATCTAACACGTCAAGCTGTAACCGAAAATTTGAACGTACTCGATTATGAAACCTATACTCGAGTAACCGACTTAATTTTAGACAATAATATTCCCGAAGTTTTATTAGCTTATAACGAGATTTTGGCAAAAGGTTTTGACGGACATCATTTTATTGCGGGATTGGCTTCGCATTTCAGAGATGTTTTAGTGGCTAAAAATCCGGCAACACTTTCCTTATTGGAAGTTGGAGAACAAGCTCAACGATTATATTTTGAACAGGCAAAAAAAGCTTCTTCTGAATTTTTACTGAAAGGAATTGATTTGGCAAATGACTGTGATTTAAAATATAAACTTAGTCAGAATCAACGATTATTGGTTGAACTTTGTTTAATGCAATTGTGCTCTGTCAACTTCGACGGAGAAAAAAAAAAGCTAACTTCATAATTCCACCAACGTATTACAGAAATTCGGGTTACTCTATAGTCGAAAGTCAAAAGTCAAAAGTCAAAAGTGTAGATATTGAAGTTACAAAAACGGAAGAAATTGTTCCCAAAGTTGAAAATGTAGTTGTTAAACCCGAAGAACTTCAAACTCCAAATTCGCAACAAACAAACTCTGTCACACCGAGCGCAGTCGAGGTGCCAATTAACCAAACCAAAGTTTCTGCTTTATCGTTAGCCAGTATTAAGGCAAAAAAAGAAATGGCTGAAGCGCAAAAATCGGTGGTAAAAGAAACCGTTCATTTACCAAGCGAGCCTTTCACTGAAACCCAAATGCTGGAACAATGGATGAAATATGCACAGCGAATGGAAGATAAAGGTTACCGCATCATTGCTTCGTTGTTAACCTTAAATGATCCTATTCTTGAAGGAACGACAATCATCCATGAATTACCTAATGAAAGTTCAAAAATTGATTTTGAAAAGGAACGACCGGATTTATTAGGTTATCTTCGTGGTAAACTTCACAATCACGACATTGTTATTGAAGCAAGAGTAAATGAAAGTATCGAAGTTAAAAAGGCTTTTACTCCTCAAGACAAATACAATCGATTAAGAGAAATAAATCCTAATCTTGATTTGTTACGAAAAATGTTTGATCTGGATGTTTAAGTTCAGTTTGCATTCCTCGACTTGATTCGAGATGACAAACAAAAATCAAATAATCCCTTGATACATTGCTTTTACAATTCCGTCCGAAAGACCAATTTTTGGAACATAAATTTTGGTTGCTCCACTCCATTTCATGGCGTTAAGATAAATTCTTGTAGCAGGAATGATTACGTCAGCACGGTCTGTATTTAATCCTAATTCTGCAATACGCTGTTCATAGGTTAACGAATTCAGGTATTGATATTGTGAATTCAAATAAATATAAGACAACGGTTGATCTTGCATTTTTCCTGAAAGTTTAAACAATTTATTGATATTTCCTCCGGAACCAATTAGAATGACGCTATCGAACTCGGCAGTATGCAGTTTTATCCATTTTTCAATCTCTTCCCAAACGACATCGTTTACCATATTATTCAATAAACGAACCGTTCCGTTTTTGAATGATTTAGAAGCAATCATTTTTCCGTTATCGAATAGTGAAAATTCAGTGCTTCCACCACCAACATCAACATACAAATAGGTTTGGTCAGTTTTTATAAAGTGATGTAAGTCGGATGAAGCAATGATTGCAGCTTCATTTTTACCATCAATAATATCGATATCTATTTCGGCTTTTTCTTTTATTATGTCGGTAACTTCTTTTCCATTGTAGGCTTCTCGCATCGCCGAAGTAGCACATGCTTTATATTTTTCGACTTTATAAACCTTCATCAATAACTTGAAAGCTTTCATAGCATCAATCATTCGGTCGATGTTTTCTTCGGATATTTCACCAACCGTAAAAGCATCCTGCCCTAAACGTATTGGCACACGGATTAATGCACTTTTATTAAATTGAGTCTCTTTTCCTTGTTGCTCAACAATATTGGAAATCAGCATCCTCATAGCATTAGAACCAATATCGATTGCGGCATATTTTTTTATACTAATCATTTTCTCTCAGATTTGGGATTTGGCAGTTGGAATTTAGAATTTCCTGATTTTGATTTAAAAAATAATTATATGTTTCAAATTGTGCTCTGAAAATCGGTTCGTCTTTAGCTCTTTTTCTATAAGCATTATCTAAACTTTCAGAATGGATTCGAGCTTTTACATTTCCTTTCCAACCTACATTAAAAGTATCTATGATTTGTTTTTTTATATCTTCATCATATATTGGACAGGTTACTTCTACCCTAACGTCAAGATTTCTTGTCATAAAATCGGCCGAAGAAATATAGACTTCGGGTTTGCCATTATTACAAAAAATATACGCTCTGGAATGTTCCAAGAAATAATCTACAATACTAATTGCCTCAATATTTTCACTCATTCCGGGAACACCAGGAATTAAAGAGCAAATACCTCTTACCTGAAGTTTTATCTTTACACCGGCATTGCTGGCATCATATAATTTGTCAATAATTTGAAAATCTGATAAACTATTCATTTTCAAGTTCATATATGCCGGTCGTCCTAATTGAGCATTCATTATTTCCCTTTCAATGAGTTTTATAAACTTTGACCTTGTATAATGAGGCGAAACAATTAAATGCTTATATCGATGAAGTCTATAGTTTACATCAAAAAAGGCAAAAATTTTATTGACATCTTTTAATATCTGTTGATGACTTGTAAACAAAGTCAAATCGGTGTAAATTTTGGCTGTCGACTCGTTGAAATTTCCCGTTGAGATAAATCCGTAACGTTTAATTTTTGTTCCTTCCATCCGTTCAACGACACAGATTTTGCTATGAACTTTCAAACCTTTGATACCAAAAATAAGTTCGATTCCTTCCTGTTGCATGATTTCTGCATAGAAAATATTACTGGCTTCATCAAAACGTGCCTGTAACTCAATTTGAACTGTAACTTTCTTTCCGTTTTTGGCAGCATTAATTAGCGAACTGATTATCTGAGAGTTTTTTGCTAATCGATAAAGCGTTATTTTGATGGTCGTCACCCTTGGATCTAAAGCCGCTTCTCGCAAAAATTTTATCAAGTAAGCATATGACTGATAAGGCGTATTTATCAAATAATCTTTTTGAGCAATTCGATTCAAAATACTTCCGTCAAGTGAAAGTCCTTCTACCGGTAGTGGTACTTTTGGTTGATACAACAAATCAAATCTGCCCAGATTAGGAAAAGCCATATAATCTCGACGGTTATGGTATCGACCACCCGGAATTATACTATCGGTAGCATCGATATTCATTTTGGTTAAAAAGAATTTCAGTGTATCTTTTTCAATTTCAGTGTCGTATACAAATCGAACCGGTTCTCCTATTCTTCTGTCTTTTACTGAAGTAGCAATTTTTTCAAGCATACTTTTACTCATGTCACTATCGATATCCAACTGTGCATCGCGAGTAATCTTTATCATATGAGCCGAAATACTTTCATAATCGAATATATTGAAAATACTACTCAGATTATATCGAATCACATCATCCAATAACATTATATATTGTTTTCCGTTCTTTGATGGTAGCACTAAAATTCTGTTGAATGTTCGAGGAATTTCAATTAGAGCATAATGAATTTCCTTCTTCTTTTTCTTTATTATATTCAGCACCGAATTTGTTTCTTCGGATGGTTTCATCACCAATTTGATTGCCAAATAGCCCGAAGTATCTTTCAGTAAGGGAAATTCTGCTAAATCATTCAAAATGATAGTAACCAACTCCGGACTAACAGTTTGAATAAAATAATCTTTTACAAATTCTTGTTGATCTTCATCAAGTTGTGTTTCATTAAGTATGATAATATTTTCCTTTTCAAGTTCTTCTTCAATAGATTTAAGTACTTTTAAGCTTTCAGATTGTTGCTTAATTACAATCTCGGTAATATCCTTGACAAGCTGTTGCGAAGAAATTCCGCCGAGAACTTTCTCTCCCGATTTTCCGCTCAAAGCCAACCGTCTTACTGCAGCAAAACGGACTCTAAAAAATTCATCTAAGTTATTTGAAAAAATTCCTAAAAACCTAAGTCTTTCCAATAACGGAACTGCTTCATCGGCAGCTTCCTGTAGAACTCTGGCATTAAAAGCTAACCAACTTTTTTCTCTATCAATGTATCTGTAATTTTTTTCTTCGCTCATTTTTATCTAAAATCTCTGGGAAATATGATTTTGATTATTTTTCCGTTTGACAAGTTTTTCCATGAATTTGTTTCAAAAGTAATAGAAACAAAACCAGATGTTGTTACGTTATCAATAAATCTATCGCCAAATTTATTGACAAAATTTGTAATTGCCTCATTATGTCCAAAAACAATTAAATTTTCAATATCATCAGAGCAATCGGCAATGATTTGCTCTAATTTATATTCATCAAAGGTGTAAAGCTCTTTTTTGAAGTTTATATTTTCAACAGGAAAAGAAAAGTTTTGAGTAAATATGAGTGCCGTTTCGGCAGCACGCCTTGCAGAGCTACTCCAAACAACATATTTTTTTGGCAAAAATCTTACTGCATTGGTTGAAACCAAATGAGCATCTCTCACTCCGCTATTCATTAATGGCCTTTCGAAATCGTTCAACGGAGCATCCCAACTCGATTTAGCATGTCTTATTAAAATTAAATTCTTCATTGCTTTTTATTAATAAATGAAAGTTTATAAAGTTACGATTTTTATAATTATCACTATTTAATAAAAATAAACCTGAATAGTTAGCTATTTTTTGAATCAAAATTTCATTAGGCAAAACTGTCTTACAAAAAATATTATAAACAAAATAGTGTTAATATTTTTTGTAGTATTTTATACTTATTTTTTATATAAAAATGCATTTTATCTATAAAAATAAACACTTTATCGATAATTTTCTTTGTAAATAAGAAAAGAAAATATAATTTCGATTTATAAAACCCGAAAAAGTATGTTAAATAAAACTAAAATATATGGCAAAAAAGACGATGAATAGAACAAAAATGACAAAAACTGACGTTTTATCGAGTTTTCTGACCATTTATGGAAAAAATAAGCCTTAACAAACGGATGTATCTAAATTAGCTCCGTGAAAATCTGTCTAAAAAACATCAATTAGACAAATGATTATAGAGGAATACAAACAGTAATGAATATTTGTTAATATCATGAAAACAATGATCCCAAACCAATTAATTAACCTTCAAACTAATTTAAAGTTTGAAAAATCTAGTGAACCTATGAGAATAAAAGTACTGTTACTTTTACTACTTGTCACCATTTGTACAAGTGTGTCAGCTCAAAGGAATTTGGATAGTGATGAAACTCTTGTAGTTAAAGAGATTGATAGTTATTTGAATTCACAAGGAGCGATGAGACGAACTTCTGAGACCGCAAATTCGGGAGTTAAGAATTTAGAAGACTTGATTTTAAACAATCAATCATCTGTCTATTTGAATTCAGGAAGTGTTACTACTTATGGAGAAAAACCAAAAAATCTTTACACAGATTTGAATTCTTTAAATCAAATAACTAATGCTCAATTTATAAAAGATTACGTTGAGATCGTTATCGTATCAGTTAAAAACTCAGCTGAATTAAGCAGAACTTTTGATACATCATTATTATCAAGTTTAAAAAAGCTAAAATATGTTTATCTGGTTTTTGATGTAAATGTTACAGAAAGTAATGTGGCCCGTATGATTAGAAACAATAACGATAAGTATAGTTTCTTTTACAAAATAACTAACAAATCCTAAATCTAATAATTATAAAAAGAGTGTTTATGAAAGATTTATACACGTACAAAGTAAATCATCTACTCAAATCTCTTGTTTTACTTGTTGTAATTCTTTTTGGAAATACATATGATGCAACTGCACAGGTAATTAAACCTTTTACTCAGCGTACATCACAGTATACTCCATCTAAAAAGATATACAATTTGAAAGGAGATTTTACCATGATTGGTAATACCAACCTAACATTACAAAACTATACTACCGATGGAAGTAATAGTAGTAATATGGTATATGTAGATGTTGACAATGATCCTAATACATGGAACTCATCTTCTGCTTCTTTGAACTTTTCAACAGAAAACGGAGCTAATCCAAGTTGTTCTAACATCGTTTATGCCGGATTGTATTGGACAGGTAGAGCTTCAAATAGTTCTAGCAGTCCAAATTCGTTTGATGTGACTAAAACTAATCAGTTGATAGGAACTCAAACAGTTAACGAAACCTATAACAGTGTAACTCACAATAACAATATTAATTATACCGACTATAGCTTAAGTATTTCAAGACAAGGAAGCAACAACAGTCGCTATGTAAGATATACGTTTACTGGTGGAACAGGGCAACCAACCGTTGAATTTGAATTTCTTAATTCTTCTCCTTATATTCAATACAGAGTTAATGGAGGAAGTTGGAGTAACCCAACGAATCAATCTGTTTCAAATTCAGGAAACACAAGAACTGTTACTTTTGACCCTGTAACTATATATTCTCAATCTGGAGGAATTACTTTAACTATTAATCGTTTAGTACGCGATAGCAGAACAAATCAAAACACTAGTGATTATCAAAGTACTTCTAATGCCAGAGTTACCGTTACAGGAACTACTCCTCAATATGGAGATATTACAAAAACCTATAACAAAAGAATTATCTCTTTAAAAGGTCCTTTATCTTCTTCTTACACTCAGTTTACTGCTAATGCTAATGATATTTATTATCCAACTACAAGTGATGGATTTATGTATTCTGCTTACGTTGAAGTAACTGATTATGTAAAAAACAATGGTATAGGTGATTATTTTGTAGCCGATATGGCTCTTGTAGAAGGAAATGGTGGAAACACCGGATATTATGGTGGATGGGGATTAGTCGTTATCTATGAGAACTCTAAAATGAAATGGAGAGATGTTACTGTTTTTGACGGACATTCTTATGTTGCCGGAAGTATTACAGCTGATTATCAAATTCCGGTATCAGGTTTTCATACAGCTCAATCAGGTCCTGTTAATATGAAATTAGGAATGATTGCCGGAGAAGGTGACAGAAGCATTAGTGGAGATTACTTTCAAATCCGAGATCATCAAAACAGCAATTGGGTAACCCTTAGTCATGGAGGAAACGGAACAAATAACTTCTTTAACTCTTCTATTTATACAGGAGGAAATACCAGAAATCCTAATCTTGTAAATAATACAGGTTTGGATATTAGTATGTTCGATATTCCAAATGCCAATAACTCTGTTGTTACAAATGATCAAACTTCAACTACTTTCAGATATGGTACCACACAAGATACTTATGTAATATTTAATATTACAATGTCTGTGGATGCCTACATCCCTGAAGTAGAAACAATTCTTACAGCTAATACTATAAACGGAGCTCCTGCGGTACAACCTTACACGGTTTTACCTAATCAAGAAATGGGCTTTACCGTTGATATCAAAAACTTAGGAACAGAAGCTATTAATAATTATAAATTAATTATTCCAATACCTTATAATACTACTTATGTTCCGGGAAGTGCTTCTGGAAGTATCCTATTCTCACCTCTACCAAGTCCTAATAATATCTATTTTGATCCTCTTTTAGGTGGTACAGGCTCTATTGTTTGGGATTTTGGAACATTACCTTTACCTGCTAATTTAGGTGATTTGTTAGCCAAATTAACTTTTAAATTAAAAGCTACTACAGATTGTTCTATCTTAAATAATGCCAATTGTGCTAGTGTAATCGCAGTAACAGGAAATTCTACCGGTGTTGGTAGTATAACACAAACAAGTTTAAATAGTTCTAAACTAATACAAGGTTATTCTCAAAATGACACATGTATCGGAGAACCTATTCCTACTCCATTAAATCTTAACATTTACGGAGCAGATTATGTTTCTGCTAATTGTCCAAATACAAATGTTACCCGAAACTTTACATATTGTGGTACTTCAAGTGTTCCAACTTCTAGTATTGCATCTAATTTCCCTCCGGGTTCATTATTCTATAATGAGTTTCCTGTAACTATTAATTCTATACAATATACAGATTCTAACCCTATTCCTTTAGTATCAGGAGCTACAGTAACTTTCTATGCTGTTCCTCCAGGAGGTGGAAGTACTTGTAATTTTCCTTTTACTATCTCTAAATGTGCTGCAATCATTGCTCAAGATGATACTTTTACAGGTATTAATGGTCTTACTGGAAATAATAATGTTGGTAACATCTTTAACAACAATGGAAATGGTTCTGACACTTTAAATGGAAGTCAAACCAATACTTCACAGGTTAATATCAACATCGTAACTCCGGCAGCTCCAATTAATGGAGTTCCAACAGTTCCTGTAATCAATCCTGCCAATGGTCAAATTAGTGTTCCTCCCGGAACTCCTTCAGGAACATACACTATTACATATCAAATATGTGAAATCGGAAGTGTATCAAACTGTGATACAGCAATTGTAACTATTACTGTAGTTTGTCCTTCTGTTGCTCAACCGACTATCGCTTGTTACGAAACTGCTACATTCAATACAACTACATGTTCTTGGGATGTAACAGGTACGCAACCGATACAACCGACTATCGCTTGTTACGAAACAGCTACGTTTAATACAACTACATGTGCGTGGGATGTAACGGGTACACAACCGGTACAACCGACTATCGCTTGTTACGAAACAGCTACATTCAATACAACAACTTGTTCTTGGGATGTAACAGGTACACAACCGATACAACCGACTATCGCTTGTTACGAAACAGCTACGTTTAATACAACTA
>VFQU01000050.1_pt1 | contig 183897 bp, 159 predicted proteins | sample 3512311 | NCBI WGS metagenome assembly VFQU01 (sample SAMN10412377, study PRJNA504923) | tailings metagenome | isolation source: Relicate 3 Philex TSF3 active mining site | place: Philippines: Tuba, Benguet | collected 2017-08-29 | reverse complement strand
ATGTAAAAGATACTTATACCTACACCGACCAAGACCGATTGTTAACCCATACCCACCAGATAGGCACCGGCGGAATACCACGGTTATTGACCAAGAATGACTATGACGAATTGGGACAATTGATTACCAAACAGGTTGGCGGGACTGATGTTACTACCTATGTAGGCTTACAAAAGGTAGATTACAGCTACAACATTAGAGGATGGCTCAAGGGTATTAACGATATTGATAATTTAACCCAAAGCGGCAATCCGACTGATTTGTTTGCTTTTAAGGTTAATTATAATACGATCGAGAATGAGAATGTTTATGCAGGTACAAAACTATACAACGGTAACATCAGCGAAACCTATTGGCGTACACATAATGACAACGTGAAGCGTAAATACAGTTATCAATATGATGAATTAAACCGATTGAAGGATGCTTTGTATCAAAAGCCCGTTAGAGGACCCGGCTGGTCATTTCAAAACAGTTATGGGGAGAGCTTAACCTATGACAAGAATGGTAATATTAAAACCCTTTTGAGGAGCGGAGAATATGATGATGTAAATTATGCTTTACAAATCGATCAATTGGAGTATAGTTATGACCCAACGAAACCAAACCAACTGATGAAAGTGGTCGATAGCACCAATAATCCAAATGGATTTAAAGATAGTGCCAACAATGAAGTTGATGATTACAGTTATGATGACTATGGGAACATGAAAGCGGACAATAACAAAGGGATAACTAACATCAGTTACAATCATTTGAATTTACCAATCAAAATAGCATTTGGAACGACAGCAAGTATTGACTATCTTTACAATGCGACGGGACAGAAGGTCAGCAAAATGGTAAATAACGGTTCGACAGCTGTTCTAACGGAATATCTGGATGGTTATCAATATTTAAAAGACGATTCTGAAATTGAATTGACGTTCTTTCCACATGCTGAGGGGTATGTTAAGCATACCAAAGACAGTAACAACAATAGCCATTATGATTATGTATTTAACTATACAGATCATTTGGGTAACATTAGATTATCGTATAGTAAAGACCCGATTACGGGACTGTTGACGATTTTGGAGGAGAATAATTATTATCCATTTGGATTGAAACATGAGAATTATAATGTAACTAAGAAACAATATGATAAGTACAACGGAGAACCAGAGTTAGTGACTTGTGTTAATTGTGATTATAAGTATAAATACAATGGGAAGGAATGGCAGGATGAGTTGGGGCTTAATGTTTACGACTATGGAGGAAGAATTTATGACCCAGCAGTTCCACGATTTTGGCAAATTGACCCTATGGCAGATTATAGAGAGTGGCTTTCTCCTTATAATTATGTGCAAAACAATCCAGTTATTCGGATTGACCCCGATGGAATGCTTGATGATATTGTTATTAATGGGTCAAATGGTTCAAGCGTTACAATTCAAACAAGTTTAGTTGATATAGAAGTCAATGCAGGTTCTCTTGTGGGAGATTTAGGAGGGAATTATACTTTAGCAGGAGACGATATTTTAGTTGCTGGACTCGATATTGTAGGTATTTTTGACCCTACGGGAGTAGCAGACGTAGCAGCAGCAAGCATTGAGTTTAATAACGGTAATTTCTGGTCTGGGTTAGCAAGTTCTGCGGGTGTTATACCTCTTTTAGGGGACTTAGGCAAAGCAGGTAAAATACCAAAACATATCAAGACGATTGAAAATGCTATTGATGCAGTTAAAAGTGCTGATAAAGCAACGGATTTAGCAAAAGCGGAAGCAAGAGCAGCCAAGTTAAGTCAAAAACAGCGACCTGGAGAAAAATTCACTAAAGCAGGTAAAGAAGCTGTAATCGATGTAAACAAAGCAAAAAATAAAGGAAAAACCGTTTGTGAAACATGTGGTACAAATACAATCCCTGCAAAAAAGGATAAGAAGGGAGTGAGACCTCCAGGTAACAGAACAGAAATAGACCACGTAAAACGCAAGAGAGAAAAGGGAAGTGGAACACCAGATAATGGGCAGGTAAACTGCAGAGACTGTAATCAAAAGAAAGGCTAATGAAAGATATAGAAGTAAAGGTAAAGTTTGTTTACTATGATTTAGAGGATAACCTTGCAGTTGAGAGTGTATGGGCAATTAAAGAGGGGGATTACTATAGAATAAAGAATATTCCATTCTTTGCGCCTAACATCGCTTATGATGATTTGATTTCAGTCGAAGATGATGAAGGAGAACTTTTTTACGATGATACAATTGAGGAATCTGGCAACAGCACCGTACAAATTATAATCTACGATGAGAATAATGTTAAAGTTGTTACTGAAGAGCTTGAAAAATTAGGTTGCGAGTGGGAAGGAAGCCACTTAAAAACTTATATTTCCGTAAATATTCCGAAAGAAATAGAATATAATCCAATTAAAATATATTTGCAGTACGGAAGAGAAAATCAAATTTTTGATTATCAGGAAGCTTGTTTAGCACATCAGAATAATTAATTATGAAAAGCCTTTTAAAACTCAAATCAAACCGTTTAATCTTGCCAATGGCTCATTAAAAACATAAACATATTTTGAATGAATATAAATGCCTCCGGTTATATTGCTTTTACCCATACCATATTTTCTAAAAAGAGTGGATTCAAGACTTCGGGCATTACTCATAGTATATAAATAGAATTTTTTGTAATGTGGTAACTCATCAATTTTTCTTTGCTTCTTATGAGCATTATACCTGTTGTGGGATTTATCGGTCATCCCTGCATACCATTGGGTGGGTAATGTCCCAAATTAGGGCATAATCTAAAAATAAAAATTAAATCATTGAAAAACAGTATTTAGTGCAAAAACTAAATGCTGTTTTTTTATTATATAAACAGAAACTTAAACTAAAATAGTTTGTTAGAATGCATAAAATATGGATTTGTATTTGCTATGTGTATTAAATTAGGGCATGGAAAAAATATATTGTATAAAGTGTAACGGTGTGGCTGTTAAAAATGGTTTTCAAAAACAAATACAACGGTACAAGTGCAAATTGTGCCAGAAGAAATTTCAACTAGGTTTTGCTTACAAGGCTTACAACATTGGTATAAACAATTCTATTACAATTCTTTTGAAAGAAGGATGTGGCATCAGAAGTATTGCAAGAATTTTGAATATATCAAAAAACACTGTTTTAGCCCGCATAATTTCTATTGGGAAGAAATTAAAGGCAAAGCCATTATTACAAAAAGGATGCTCTTATGAAATAGATGAGATTTGGACATTTATTGGTAATAAAAGTAATGTTACATGGATAACTTATGCCATAGAAAGAAAAAGCAAGAATATTGTTGGCTTTGTTTTGGGTTCAAAGACAAAAGAAAATATTCAGCCTTTGGTTAACAAATTGATTTTATCCGTTCCTAAACACATTTACACTGATGGATTAAATATTTATCCTGCATTAATCCCGAAAGGAGTTCACAAACGATTTCAATATTGTACCAATATTATAGAACGGAACAATTTGACTTTACGAACCCATTTGAAACGATTGAACCGAAGAACAATTTGTTTTTCGAGAAGTGTTGTTGTTTTAGCCGCTGTTTTAAGGATTTATTTTTGGGGATAAAGAAACCTAAGTTTAAAAGGTTTATCAATTATCCCGAAGCTCCGGAATCGAAGGAAGTGAACCGAGTAGTTAGAATAGAGAACTATGTAAAATGAAATGTTTTTTAAAAAGATTTTCCTTCGTGTTTCCTTCGGGCTTTGTTCGGGAATAGTTCGGTAGACTATCAGTAAAATGGTTTTGTCACCGAACAAAGTAGCCCTAAATCCCGAACAAAACCATAAAAAAGTAAAAACAAACCAGTCAGTAGTCGTCACAAAACGTCACAACCCATCACAAACAGTCAGAACTCGTCACCGAAATACTTTTTTGTAAAAAACTTAGTTATCCATAGTGAAGCCTCGGGCTATCAAGAAAAGTTTAAAAATGTTTAACTAAAAAAAGTAAAAAGTATGGGAACGTACAACAAGGGCATATTAGGTGCCTTTTCAGGAAAAGTAGGACCGGTAGTAGGTGCTTCATGGCGTGGTAAAGACGTGTTACGTAGTTTACCCAAACGTACAAACAGAATTCCAACACCACAGCAGGAAATGCAACGGGTAAAGTTTTCTTTGGTGTCAGGGTTTTTAACTCCGTTTTATCCGGTGTTGCGTCGGTTTTTTGGCAGTAACGGTGCGACGCTTACTCGTGCCAATCAGGCGATGTCGTATCATTTAAAAGAAGCAGTGGTAGATACCGGTGCTGGTTTGGTCATAGATTATACCAAGGTAGTAATGACCAAAGGCGATTTAACAGGATTGGAAAATCCGCAGGTTACAGCCGCTATAGGTGGTGTACTTAACTTTACTTGGACAGACAATTCCGGTCAAGGACAGGCAAAAGCAGAGGACAAGCTCATTATTGCTTTATTTGAAGAAACGACTAAAAAATCCTTTTACACCTTAAACGGAGGTCAGCGTGATGCAGGAAATGCTTCGTTTACTGTTCCTGTCATGTTAGCAGGAACGCAGGTTCATGTTTGGTTGGGCGTATCTTCTGCTAATGACAAACTCTACGCTACCAGTGTGTATCTGGGTACGGTCAATGTACTGTAATGAAAAATCCCTTCAAGAACTTTGTTTTTTGAAGGGATTGTTTTTTATGTTTATCCTTTGAATTCTTGCTAAATTAATACCAAAGTTTCGCGACTTCGCCGCAGTTGTGAAGCCAGCGGACTGAGTATTCTCTGCTAAGATATAATTTCTTCGTAAAAACGAAACGTCAATTTATCGAAAACTCGGCGATTGCGGTTAGTGGCAGCCTATTTGAAATCCTGCAGAGGCAAAGTATGTTGAATGTTTGTTCCTTTGTAACCAATTATGTATGCATATTTAGGTTCAACATTTTCTCTTTTGACGTATTCAGCCAGACTTTTTAAATAATCGCTTGGAGGATTAGTTTTAATTAGTTTTAGAAGCTGATTTCCCACAGTACTAAATACCGTTACTGGGATATCTATCGTAGATGTGTTTGCTTTAATTTTAATTATCATAACAATATTTCCAGCTGTAAAAACTTGTTGAGAATCTTGGGAATTATTTCGAATTTGAAACTGCACAAAATCTCCTGTTTGTAATAAACCAAGTTCAGTCAATCTCGCAATATCACTGTATCGAATGCCATATTTATCTAAAGAATTATCATGGCTTCCTTTGAAGATGAGATTAGATCCGTTTCCGTTTATGGCCAAGTTCGCTACCTTAACAAATAAATCGGCTTCGTCTTTTGACAAGTTCCGAATCAGATCGAGTGTTCTTAATGAAAACGATTTTGGTTGTTTGATTTCCCCAGCTAAAATTTTGCCCCAAAGTGCCTGCATTTCTTCAGAAGAAATATCTTCTGCAATTCTAAAAAATTTAGTTGCCCAATCTTCATCGATTGGCTCATTTGGAATTTCTTCTTTTTCATTTTTTAAGTCTTCAGCGGCGAAGCCAGTAATATTTTCAATATTATGCTGTCTACGCGCTTCCTGAAATTTAATTCTGTCTTGTATTCGATCCTCCAACACTGGAGACAATTGCTCTGACTCTATTTTTGGAGATTCAATTGAGACCACATTTTCCTTATAAGAGATACCACCGGTTGATTTATAATTCTCTTTGACAGCTTCAGTCATTATTTTCATTTCCTCAGCTCGAGCTTCAGCCAATTTTTTTATTTCATATGCTTTTGTATCGATATCTCTTTTATCAAAATAAGGCTTTGAAATTTTTCCAACCGAATTAGAAACAATTTCGAATAACTTGTCAATTGGTAAAATTTTTCCGAGTCCTAAAATATCATCTACTTTCATAATTTGATTATGTTATTGTTTGAATGGATCGCTAGGTTGCCACTAACGTGCCTCGGCTTGAAGCAGTAGTGAAGCCAGCGGACTGATTATTTTCTGTTAAAGATAAATATTTTTCGTAAACACATAAAAATTAAAAATTGACAATTGTGCAAAACGGCTGTTAATGACTGTTTTTCTATGTTAATGTATATGGTTTGCAATTTTCAAATATTTTCTCCATTGCTATCAAAATAGTATTTAAATCTAATATTTCCCCGCGAAATTCAATAGTGTTATTAAACGAATTATATCCGCGATGACTGTTTAAATTTCGTCCAGAGAATGAGGGATTCATTGCTAAATCAATATAAACTCCTGTTGGACTATGACTAAACCATTCGTCAATTCTAGAATCATAATGCTCGAAAAAATTATTACGAAATTTGCGATCTAATAAAACGTTGTTACTTTCTACCTTAAGCATTTGCCGTAATCTTTCTCCGCGTAGTTTGTGTTTTTTGTCAGGAGGAGAAAGAATTTTGGAAACATTTCCTGCAGCTACAAGAATAGATTGAATAGAACACCAGATTTCGATGTGATCAAAATTATCTTTAGTTGCTTCTAAACGTTCGGCAGCTCTTCTAGCAATTTTCACTTGAAGTACAATTTCACCGCAAAAAGCCATATCCTTAATGCCTTCCATATCTTCTCGTTTGAATGAATATTTGAAAAATATCTACTAAGAAGTAGATTAGTACTAATTTTTAATCTATTCATTCCAAATATATAAAAAATCTAAAAGACTTTCAGAACTTATATAAAACCGATGTCTCTATGTATTTTAAATTTTATATGCATAACAATTTAGCTACATTACAATAGGCATACTTAATAAATCATTGATGTAGTGTTAATCATGTTGTAAAATAGATGATGGTATTTTGCAGGCAATAAAAAACACTACAACTAATGAAAAAAAATTACACAACTAAATGCATTTCCTTCTTGGTAATGTTACTGTTTTGTTCCATAGCATCGGGGCAAACACTTTTACACTATTGGAACTTTAACAACAACAGTTCCGTGGCGTCAATCACTACGCCAACGTATACTTTGGGCAATGCAACCATCAATGCCATTCCCGGTGGAATTAGTACTATTGATTTTGAAGGCGGAACAGGTCAAAATTTTAACGTTGATAATATCAATGCTAGAAACAACGATGTTTCGGGCACACATTTGCGTTTTAATGATCCTATTGGCGGCGCGTTGGAATTTTCACTGCCAACAACAGGTTTTGAGAACATCATCGTTAAGTTTGCCACGCGTCGTTCCGGTTCGGGTGCAGGAACACAGTCTTGGTATTACTCACTTAACGGAACCGATTATACTTTTTTTCAAGAAGTTTTCCCTAATAATGGTAATCCTGCCTTAGCAACCTTAGATTTTTCAACTATTGCGCAAGCTTCTAATAATCCTAACTTTAAACTAAAGGTAACTTTTGCTCAAGGTAATGGTGGAACAGTGGGTAACAATCGTTTTGACAATTATACGGTAGAAGGAACTGCTTTTGGCGGAGCCGATACTTTTCCTCCGGTAGTAACATTTGCCCCAACCAACGGAGCTGTAAACGTGGCTACAACCATTCAGCCAACCATTTCTTTTAATGAAAACATTCGTTTAATAGATGACAGTTCAATTGATAATACCAATGTGGCTTCGTTAATTGAATTACGATTAAATAATGCTTCAGGTACATTAGTACCATTTCAAGCAACTATTTCAGGAAATGTAATCACAGTTGTGCCAAATGCTCAATTGAATACTTCACAAGTTTATTATTTGGCTTTATTGCCTAATTTAATTGAAGACGAAAGCAATAATGCTATTACAGAAACCAATTCGGTTACTTTTACTACCGGAAGTCCAACGGTAGCCATGGCATCCAATTTTGTAACCGTTAATGAAACGGCAGGAACTTTGTCATTCAATATTACACTAACAAATCCGTCAACAAGCAGTGTAGATTTGGTAGTAAAACCAGCTCCGTTTAGCACGGCAGACAGCAATGATTTTACGTTAGCCACTCAAACGTTGAACTTCACTACTTCGAGTGCTTTAACCCAAACGATAACTATTCCAATTATTGATGATACAATTGAAGAACAACAAGCGGAATATTTTGTGTTGAGTTTAGAAAATCCGGTAGGAGTAACAATAAACGGAACGCCTCATGCTACAGTTTATATTATTGATAATGATAGGACTGCGCCAGTGCCAAGTAATCAGATTGAATTAAATTATGTTAGAAGTTTTGATCCTTCGGGAAGTAATAGCAGTACGTGCGAAATTGTAGTTCATGATCCAGCAACCCAAAGATTATTTACAACCAGTGCCGTTGCCGGATTTTTAGATATCATTGATTTTAGTGATCCAACGATGCCAAGTGTGATAAGCTCTGTTGATATGAATAGTTATGGAGGTGTAACCAGTGTAGCAGTTAAAAACGGTATCGTTGCTGTAGCGTCGCCAAATGTAGATGAAACTCAAAACGGGTCAGTAGTTTTTTTTGATACCAATGGTGTTTTTCAAAAACAGGTTACAGTAGGTGCTTTACCGGACATGGTAACTTTTTCTCCGGATGGAACTAAAGTTTTAACGGCTAATGAAGGACAACCTAATACCGATTATTCTATTGATCCGGAAGGTTCGGTGAGTATCATTGATATTTCGGGAGGCATTTCTTCGTTAACACAAGCTAATGTGACTACGTTGTTATTTACAGCATTTAATGCTCAGGAAGCAGCATTGGTTGCTTCAGGTGTTAGAAAATTAAAAGCGAGTAGTACTTTATCACAGGATTTTGAACCGGAATACATTACGATTAGTGGCGATTCTCAAAAGGCTTGGGTTACATTACAAGAAAATAATGCCATTGCCGAAATTAATTTGGTTGCCAATACCATTTCAGAGGTTTGGGCTTTGGGAACAAAAGATGTAAGTCTTCCCGGAAACGGATTTGATATTTCGGATAATAACGGACAGGTTTTAATTGCCAATTGGCCAATAAACGCTTATTATATTCCTGATGCGGTAGCAAGTTATACTGCTAACGGCACGACTTATTTGGTAACCGCTAACGAAGGTGATGAAAAAGAATATACCGGTTTTAATGAAAGAACCACAGTTGGAGCCGGAAGTTATGTTTTAGACAATGCCATTTTTCCACATGCTGCTGTTCTGAAAGAAAGTTATAATATGGGTAGATATCGTGTGACAAACCTAAATGGAAACACTGATGGCGATTCAGATTTTGAAGCAATACATGCGGTTGGTTCTCGTTCGTTCTCGATTTTTAATACAGATACAAAGCAGTTGGTTTATGACAGTGGTGATGACTTTGAAATGTACACTTCCACTAATTTTCCAACAATATTTAATGCAGACCATGAAAGTAACACACCAAAAGGCAGAAGTAGAGCCAAAGGTCCGGAACCGGAAGGTGTAACTTTGGCACAAATAGGCAGTGAAACTTTTACTTTTATTACATTAGAAAGAGTAGGTGGTGTTATGGTGTACAATATTACCAATCCAAATGCTCCGGTATTTGTAGATTATAAAAACAGCAGAAGCACTTCGGCTTATGCTGGCGATCACGGACCGGAAGGCATTACCTATATAGCACCGGAAAACAGTCCAACAGGAATGCCCTATATTTTGGTAGCCAATGAAATAAGCGGAACGATTACCATTTTTGAAGTAGATACTAATGACTTGTCAACTCCGGATTATGGAGTGAAAATACCAACATTTGCTGTATTTCCTAATCCGGCAAAAGCCAATGAAACTATATATTTCAACAGAACGGCCGATGTTATCGTATATGATATAAACGGAAAAATGGTAATGACTAAAAAAGAAGCGCAAACCTTGGATTGTTCAAGTTTATCCTCAGGAATTTACTTGGTAACTACTTCCGAAGGAATAACAAAAAAGTTGATTATTAAGTAATTGGGTTAATTAATGTCAATGTTTGTAACCTCCGGCTTTGGTCGGAGGTTTTTTATTAAGAGATTTTTTGGTTTAAAACAGCTTCCCGATACATAACTCCCCAATCACCCATAGCACTTAAAACAGTGTTGAAACTTTTACCAAGTTCGGTTAATTCATATTCTACGGTTATAGGTTTTGTATCACACACGGTTCTTGTTAAGAGATAGTTCATTTCAAGATCTTTTAACTCTTTTGATAAAACCTTTGGAGCAATAGTATCGATATGTCTTTTTAAATCCATAAATTTCATCTTGCCATTGTAGAATAAAGCGGCAATGATTAAAGTTTTCCATTTTCCGGCTAATAAATCCTGAGTATCTCTAATACCAATAGTCATTTTTTTACAATTGGGAGATAATTCTGTTTTTGACTTTTTCATTTAAAAAGAATGATGTTTTTGCAAATATAGTTACCTTTCGGTAATTGGTTACTAAAAGGTAATATATAACAATAAGTAATTTAATAAATATTACATTTGTATATACAAATATTAAAAATTTTAAATATGAAAATTACAGTTATAGGAGCGACAGGCTTTGTAGGAACCAATATTACTAATGAATTGGTTAACCGAAATCATCAGGTAAAAGGAATATCCAGAAAAGATAAAGTTTCAAATAAAGACAATCTGACTTTTGTTTCCGCAGATGTTTTAAATGTAAATGAATTGGCAGCAATACTAAAAGATAGCGATGCTGTTGTAAGTGCTTTTAATCCGGGATGGGAAAATCCAAATATCTATAATGATTTTTTGGCTGGTGCCAAAGCTATTCAGGAAGCCGTAAAATTATCGGGAGTAAAGCGTTTTATCGTTATTGGTGGTGGGGGAAGTTTGTTTGTTGCCGATGGACTTCAGGCAGTTGATACACCTGATTTTCCGGCAGAAATCAAACCCGGAGCAACAGCAGCCAGAGATTATTTGAATATTTTGAAAGAAGAAAAAGAATTGGATTGGGCGTTTTTTAGTCCGGCATTCGAAATGCACCAAGGGATTACCACAGGAAGAACCGGAAAATACCGTTTAGGATTAGACAATCCTGTCATGAATGAAGAACAAAGAAGCATTCTTTCAGCAGAAGATTTAGCAGTTGTTATTGCCGATGAATTAGAACATCCAAAGCATCATCAGGTACGTTTTACAGCGGCATATTAATATGGCGATTGGTTAAAATAAATAAGGTTTGATAGAAATGTCAAACCTTTTTTTATAAGCTTACATTAAAAGATGTAACTTAGTAAACATAATCATCTAAAAATGTCTGAAATATTACAAAATCATTTTAAAAGATTTGTTGAACTCGATACTATTACTCTTTCTCATATAACTGATTTTTTTATTCCACTCAGTTTGCAAAAAAGACAAATTCTTTTAGCAGAAGGTAATCCGTGCACACATCTTTATTTTGTAACCAAAGGTTGCCTGCGATTGTATTGTTTAGATGATAAAGGAACCGAACAAACACTTCAGTTTGCACTCGAAGAATGGTGGATGACCGATATCGATGCGTTTCACAAAAAAGGGAAATCAAGTTATAGCGTTCAGGCAGTGGAAAACGCAACAGTATTGGCAATCACCAAAGACGATTGGACAGTTCTATTGGATAAATTTCCTGAACTCGAAAAATATTTCCGTCATGTCTATGAACGAGCTTATGCCGCTTCATTGTTCAGAATGAAAGTGCTACGCTTGCCCAAAGAGGAATTCTACGATTTGTTTTGCGACAAATATCCAATGTTTATCCAGCGTATTCCACAAAAAATATTAGCGTCATTTCTTGGTTTCACACCGGAATATCTAAGCGAACTGCGAAAGAAAAAAATGAAATAAAAACAGTTTCACGATACGTTCTTAAACCAGCTTAAGTTTTTTTGGTTTCAAAATCCTGAATTTTGTCTTGTAAATCAATAGTAATACTAAAATTAAAAAATTATGGAAACAAGATTCAACATTCAGAAAGTAGAACCCAATGCCTATAAAGCATTATTCGGATTAGAAAATTATTTGGCAACTACAAGTTTGACCAAATCACAAAAAGAACTTATCAAAATAAGAGCTTCCCAAATCAATGGTTGTGCTTTTTGTATCGATATGCATACCAAAGATGCTTTGAAAAATGGGGAAACACCACAACGCATTTTTCTATTAAATGCATGGAAAGAAACCAATAAATTCTCAACCGAAGAGAAAACCATTTTAGCCATCACCGAAGAAATAACGTTAATCCACCAAAACGGTTTAACCGATGCAACCTATCAAGCGGCTAAAAACATTTTTTCCGACGAGCAAATTGCCCAAATCATCATGGCGGTGGTAACCATTAATGCATGGAACAGAATCGCTGTGAGCACTCAACTTCCTGTTGCGGAGTAATTCCTTGTTCAAAAGATTTTACATTATGGCGTAACCCGTTGCATTTTGCCAACGCACAATGGCCAAAAGCAAAAAAGCAACGGGTCGGGCTATTCGCTGCAAGTCCTCGCTACGTTCTGCTATCGCTTCACTTCGCTGTGGGCTTTCCGCTGCTATCCCTTACGCAATCCCCATAAAAAAGATAACTTTTCTTTGACCTTTTAAACAAAGTTAATTCGGACGTTTAAACAAAGTTGTGTCTGCTTGTCTGTTCTAATTTTGCCTCAGTAATAACAAATAAATTTTTTAAAAATGAGACAAAATAATTATCAAGGAGCACTCCAACAACCTGTTGGTTCAGGTTTTAATGCAAAATCAACTACCGAAGAAGTAATTAAAGGCATTGACCTAACCGGAAAAATCGCTATTGTAACCGGAGGAAATACCGGTATTGGCTTAGAAACGGTAAAAACCTTGTCAAAAGCAGGAGCAACCGTAATCGTTCCGGCGAGAGACATCGAAAAAGCCAAAAGAAACCTCACAGGAGTGACCAATGTGGAATTAGAAGAATTAGATTTAGGAAATCCAAATTCAATTGATGCCTTTGCAGAAAAATTCCTGTTATCAAAAAGACCACTTCATCTATTGATTAACAATGCCGGAATTATGTGGGTTCCGCTTCGCAGAGACAGTCGTGGTTTCGAGTCGCAATTAGCCGTTAACTATTTAGCCCATTTTCAGCTTACAGCAAGATTGTTCCCGGCTTTGAAAAAAGCAAACGGCGCAAGAGTTGTAAATGTATCTTCCGGCGGACACCAGTTTTCCGATTTTAGTTTTGAAGACCCGAATTTCTTGAACAGAGAATATGAAACACTATTGGGTTACGGACAATCTAAAACAGCAGTCAATCTTTTTTCATTAGAATTAGACCATCGAGCTAAAGCCTACAATATAAGAAGTTATGCTTTATGTCCCGGTTCTGTTGGTGAAACCGAATTATCAAGAGAAGCACCGTTGGATTTATTTCGAAAATTAGGTTATGTTGATGCAGAAGGAAACCTATTACCGGAAGTCAAAGCTTCGTTGAAAACTATTCCACAAGGTGCAGCAACAACAGTTTGGTGTGCTACAAATCCTTTACTTACCGATTTGGGCGGAGTGTATTGTGAAAATGTTGAGGTAGCACTTTTAAGTTCGGATGTAACCAGTATTGGCGGAGTCAAAGCCTATTCTTTGGATGAAACCAATGCAAAGCGATTGTGGAAATTAAGTGAAGAAATGACAGGAATAGCGTTCGAACTAAGCTGATATTTGTAATTTTGTGAGATGAGCAATATGGATTATCAGGTTAATTATATCAATCCGGAAATTAAACTTTCCTGCTACGAAGGTAAGTTGTTTAAGACCGAAGCAGCATTTGACGATCATTTGCTGGTTTGGTTGATTTCGGGTGAAACAAAAATTATTCAGGCCGATGAAACTTTTGTGTTTGGAGCAGGAAGTACTTTTTTGATTCCTAGAAATCAATTGGCAACCATTATCAATTATCCCAAAGACGGATTGCCTCATAAAGCGGTTGCCATGCATTTATCGACAAAAAGACTTAGAGCATTTTACAATGACAATCCTGTAAAATCAAAAGCGGTAACAGAAAAAATTATCCGTTTTGAGAAACATCCTTTACTGGAAAGTTGCTTGGTTTCTTTGATTCCCTATTTTGAAATGCAACATAATTTTCCGGAAAATATTGCTTCGTTAAAAATAACCGAAGCCATCAATATTCTCAGAACTATTGACAGTAATATCGACTCGGTACTGAATAATTTTGAAGAACCCGGCAAGATTGATCTGGTCGCTTTTATGGAAAAGAATTTTATGTTCAATATGCCGTTGGAAAAATTCGGGTATTTAACCGGTCGTAGTTTAACCACTTTTAAACGAGATTTTCAGAAAGCTTTTAATTCTACGCCTCAGCGATGGCTGACTAAAAAGCGTTTGGAATTAGCACATTATGAACTTACCGAGAAAAATAAAAAACCGGTTGAGGTATATTTTGAAATTGGGTTTGAAAATCTGTCTCATTTTTCCTTTGCTTTCAAAAAACAATTTGGTTACAGTCCGACACAGTTATTTGAGAAAACATAGAAAGAGTTAATCTTTGAGTTTCATAGAGAAAAAGAGATTGTTTTTAGAAATAAAAAATTGCCTTATAAGTGAATTATGAGGCAATTTTTTATTGATGTTAGTGATAAATTATTTTTTCAATGCCTCTACAATAGCCTCTCCAACTCCTTTAGCAGATTGCGGATTTTGTCCGGTAATGAGACGTTGGTCGCTGGTAACGTGTGGTTGCCAAGGCGCCGATTTTTCAAAAATACCACCACGTTCTTTCAGTTTATTTTCCAATAAAAAAGGAACTACTTTAGTTAATTTTACAATTTCTTCCTCTTCATTAGTAAAACCGTTTACTTTTTTACCATTTACCAAATAACTTCCATCGTTCAACTGAATGTTAACCAATCCTGCCGGACCGTGGCAAACGGCAGCAACAATACCATTTTGTTCATAAATGGTTGCTGCTAATTTTGCAATGGCGGTATCATTCGGCAAATCCCACATTGCACCGTGACCACCGGCAAAATAGATAGCCGTATATTCCGCCGGATTTACTTCGGAAGGTTTCATACTGTTACTTATTTTCTTATGATAAACAGTGTCTTCCCAAAACTTTTTGTTGACAGGATCTTTTAAGTCAAATCCATCTACAGGAGGTTCGCCACCTTTTGGGCTAACAAAATCAATTTCATATCCGGCTTCGGTTAAAACTTCCCAAGGATGGGATACTTCCCCAAGATAATAACCCGTTTTTTCATCTGTATTACCTTTGGTATCGTGGCTGGTTACTACAAAAAGAATTTTCTTCTGAGATTCTGTTGTTGTTTGTTCCATAGTTTCTGTTGCTTTTGAATTTGAATTGCCACAACTGATTACCAAGACAGAAGTAAAAAGTACAATCATTATTTTTATTGTTTTCATTGTCTTATATTTTTTGAGTTATATAAATTAATGGTTTTTCCTGAAGCTTTTCTGTAACTAAATTGCCAAAAGCTTTGATATAAGGTTGTTCATTATGTTGAGCTAATCCTTCTTCACTTTCCCAAATCTCATAAAAAGTGAAAACGTTTTGGTCTTCCAGACTTTGATGCAAATCATATTGAATACAAGCCGTTTCTTTTTTGCTGTGAACCACCATATTTTGTAACGTTGATTTGACTTCGGGTAAAAACTCTGGTTTGCTTTTCAGAATAGCGGTCAAATATATTTTCATACTAATTCTTTTGTAGTTATTGATTCTAAATGTTTGATATAGTCATTATGATAATTTGCAATACGTTCAGTCGTGGCATTTTTTTCCAAATCATGAAAGTGAAATCCTTGAATTTTTGACATTCCAGCAAAAGCATTCATCTTATGAAAACCAAACAGTACACCATCATCTACGGAAGTTTGATTAAAAAATTCGCCAGGCAACGTAAAAGCAGTATCCGGCGCATTCCAGCTTGTGTTGACCATATAGTGTTTACCATGCATTAGTCCGCCGGTACCATAATTTATTGCCGGATTTTTGCTTGAACGGCCATCACTACTGTAAATCCCGTTTTGATGTCCGGCGGTGAAAACTTCATCGATATACTTTTTCAATCGGTTAGGTACCTGAAACCACCAGATAGGTGTATTGTAAATGATTAAATCAGCCCATTTAAAGTTTTCCACTTCTTTCATCGGAATAAAATCATCGTTAATGTCGGTTACTCTTACTTCAAAGTCATTTTCTTTTAAAAAATCAACTGTCCAATGGGTTAATGTTTTATTGAATGCACCACCTGAATGTGCAAAATGTTGTCCGCCGTTTATGATAAAAATACGTTTCATTGTTATATAGTTTAAATTACATGACAAAATTATGATGTAATATTGTATTATAAAAATAATATAATTTATACATTTGTATTATAAAAATAATAGTAATGGTCAATTTAGAATGGTATCGCACCTTTAAAGCAATCTATAAAACAGGCACATTAACGGGAGCTGCTGATGCCTTATTCATTTCGCAACCTGGTGTGAGTTTACATTTGAGTTCGTTGGAAGCCTATGTGGGTTACAAATTATTCGATAGAACGAGTAGAAAAATGATTCCGACTGAGCGCGCCAAGGTGTTATTTAATGCTATTAATGAACCCTTAACAAAGTTGGAAGCTACTGAAAAAACCTTTCAAAAAAGTACAGAAAAGCATAAGCCAACAATAAGTATAGGGATGTGTTTTGAAACCTTTCAAACCACTTTAGAACCATTTGTTTCAAGTTTGGATTTTAATTTAATTATCAGTTTTGGGGAATATCCGGAAATGTTGGATCAATTGGAAAAAGGAATTTTGGATTTAATTATTACACCCAAAAAAGGAACTTCCTTATCGATTGATCATGAGCCTTTTTCAAGTGAAAAAATCATTTTGGTTGGTGGAAAGGAGGTCGATATTACTGAATTCAAAAAATATTTAAAAAAGAAAGATAAATCAGCTGTAGAAGATTGGTTAAAAGAACAAAAATGGTACGGAACAACCGGAGATATGGAACATTTGTTTCAGTTCTGGGGATTGAATTTTGATAGAAAACCCGATTTTCGACCAAATTATATTGTGCCAAATCTAAATTCCATCGTGCGTTGTCTTTTTGGCGGTACCGGATTGGCGGTCATTCCTGATTTTTTATGCCAGAAAGAAATCGATAATAATCAAATTCAATTAATTTGGGAAGGCGAAGAAAAGCTGATCAACACCTTATATTTCGGCACCAGAAAGAAAACGATACATCAAAATGAAATTAACCAGTTAAAAGATTTATTCCGAAAAATAATGAGTAAAGAATAATTGTTCTTTGGGGAAATCGACCTCACTTTGTGTAAAAAATATACGCTTTAAAAGATGTTTGTTTTGTGTAATGTGTTGAAAATCAATTATTTTTAGTAGTGGTATGACACTTGTTAATCTTGTTGTAACATAACAGATTAAAAGTAACCGCTATGAGTACATTTGATATAAATAACAAAGACAATAACCCGAAATCTAGTCAGGTTATAAGTAAGGATACGAAAAAAGAATCTCAACCTTTGTATAGTTTTGTTTTCCCGATTTATAATAAGTCATTTAATGTGATGCTATCACAGTGGTATTCAAAATTAGGAAGTCAAAAATTTTTATCGTCTAAATCAAGAAGCATTTTGGTATTATTGAGTACAGTTATGTTGCTCCTAACTGCGGCTTATTTGGTATATTATTTCCAACCTCATTTTGACCAATTGCAGGAAGATCGATTGAGTTCGGTTTGGGGACAAGCATTTCAGGTTTTTGCCCTTTCATTGTTAGCCTTCCAAATTGGTTTTTTTCTTTTTAGTGTTTATTTATATTTCCGATACAAACCTATTGCATCAGTTTCGGATGAAGAATTGCCAACATGTACCGTGATTGTTCCGGCATATAATGAAGGGAAGCAAGTTTGGGACACTTTAATGAGCTTAGCGGAAAGTGACTATCCAACAGAAAAGTTGCAGTTACTTGCTATTGATGACGGAAGTGAAGATGATACTTGGTATTGGATGCAACAAGCCAAAGTAAAATTAGGCGATCGATTAGCGATTTATCAACAACCGGAAAATAAAGGGAAACGTCATGCTTTGTACCGTGGGTTTCATTTAGGAACCGGAGAGATTTTTGTAACGGTTGATAGCGATTCTATAGTATTGAAAGATACGTTACGAAATTTGGTCAGTCCATTTGTAACCAATGAAAATTGTGGTGCGGTTGCCGGAAATGTAAAAGTATTGAATAATAAAAAAGCGATTATTCCAAAAATGTTGAATGTAAGCTTTGTGTTCAGTTTTGAGTTTGTCCGTTCTGCCGAAAGTATGCTTGGTTCAGTATTGTGTACGCCCGGAGCTTTGGCGGCTTACCGAAGTGATGCTGTTTTTGCTTGCTTGCCGGATTGGATTAATCAAACATTTATGGGACAACCATCAGATATTGGCGAAGACAGAGCAATGACCAATATGATTTTGAAACAAGGTTTTCAGGTTTTGTTCCAAAGAAACGCTAATGTATTGACGAATGTTCCTGAAAAATACAGAGGTTTATACCGAATGTTCATCCGATGGGGAAGAAGTAATGTACGTGAAAATATTGCAATGGCAAGTTTTGTATTTAAAAACTTCAGAAAAGAAGGAAAAGCCGGTGCACGATTATTGTTTGTAAACCAATGGATTAGAATTGTTATGGCTTATCCGGTTATTTTATTTATGTTGTTCTTTATACTAACTCATCCGATATTATTTTTAAGTTCAACACTTTTAAGTATCTTGGTTTTATCGAGTATTCCGGTATTCTTTTTTGCAAAACGATATAATATTGCTGAAGCATTTTGGGCTTATTCTTATGGTATTTTATATACTTTCGGCTTATTTTGGATTACACCTTATTCCATAGCAACTGCCAGTAGAAGTGGATGGTTAACCCGAAGCTTGGCTGAAAAAAGTTAATGATTTGGTTTTTGATTGATGATGAACTTTCCGACTCAATTTGCAATCGGAAAGTTCATTTTTTTACTTCAAATTTTTCCACCATTGTGTAAAAGTTTGCTGTTCGTTGTCTAATAATACTTTTTCTCCTATGATTGGCGTTACTAATGGAATTTGGACTTTTTGATTGAATTCAGATACCTTATCCAACGGTTCATACCACGGATGCATTGCCAAAGAAAATTTTGATGAATGTACTGGCATAACTCTTTTAGTTTTCAGTTCCGAAGCAACTTTCAGGAATTGTTCTGGCAATAAATGAATGGCTTCCCAAGCTACATTGTATTGTCCGTTTTCCAGTAAAGCCAAATCAAACGGTCCGTGTTTTTCCCCGATTTCTGCAAAGTGTGTGTCATAACCGCTGTCACCACCTAAAAAAAGCTTGCGTTTTGGTGTTTCCAAGATAAAAGACAGCCAAAGTGTATTGTTTCGAGTGAAACCTCTACCGGAGAAATGACGTGCCGGTGTGGTATGAATTTTTATATTATCGGGTAAAACTTCGGTTTCATTCCAGTCTTTTTCAATGATTTTTTGAGCATCATAACCCCAATATTCAAAATGAGAACCTACACCAAGTCCAGTAATAACCATTTTTACTTTGTCTTTCAATGCCAAAATGGTTTTATAATCCAAATGGTCATAATGATCATGGGTAATCAGTAAATAATCAATTTCGGGTAAATCAGAAACTTGATAGGAGTTACTTCCGTTATAAGCTTTCAAACTTCCAGGAATAGGTGAAGCATTTCCACTAAAAACAGGATCAATTAAAAATGTTTTGCCTTCGGTTTGTATGAAATAGGAAGAATGTCCAAACCAAATCAAAATATTTTCATCCGATTTTAAGTTTTTCAAGTTGGTTTTTATGGATGGAATTTCAACATCGGGAGTTTTATTAGGATGTTTTTCAAAAAGTTGCTTGTATATAATTCCAATCATGGAATGACCTTCGGTTAAAGTAGGAGTGAAGTTGAAATTTTGGAATTTACCATCTTTAAATTGTGGTGATTTTTCCATTTTTCCCAATCGTTCTCCAGATGGAGCTTTACCAAATTGAGGTTGGTTTAAAAAATAAATTGTACCAATAGTTGCTATAGCGATGATGCTAACGAGTATGATAATCATTCGTTTTAATATTTTTTTAAGTTTCATTAATTAATTCAAGGAATTTTTAAACTCCAAAGGTGTTACGTTGGTTTTCTTTTTGAATAACTTATTGAACGACTGCGGATATTCGAAGCCTAATTGATAGGCAATTTCTGCTACCGAAAGTTGGGTTGTCATCAAGTATTCTTTGGCTTTTTCAATGAGTTTGGAATGGATAAGTTGTTGTGCGTTTTGACCGGTTAAGTTGCGCAGTAAATCACTTAAATAATGACTTGAGACATTTACCTGAGCGGCTAAAAATTCTACGCTTGGCAATCCGTTTTTCAAGGTTTCTTCCTGATTGAAATAATTGTCCAAAATTTGTTCGGTTTTTACTAAAATATCATTACTAACAGCTTTTCGGGTGATGAATTGTCTTTTGTAAAAACGATTGCTGTAGTTGAGTAATACTTCAATATAGGAAACAATAACATCCTGACTTATTTCGTCTATAGCAGTATGTAATTCGTTGTTGATGTTGTTTAACAATCCGGTGATGGTATTTTTTTCAGTTTCCGAAAGATGCAGTGCTTCATTAGTATCATAGGAAAAAAATCCATACTGCTTGATGTTCTTTCCCAAAGGATAATTTCGAATAAAATCCGGATGAAAAAGTAATGTAAAACCACAATATTTGGCTTCCACATTATCTACAAACAGGAGCTGATTTGGAGCAGTAAACATCATTCCTCCTTCATTAAAATCATAATATCCCTGACCATAACCCATTTTTCCGTGAGTAGCATATTTATAAGAGATTTTATAGAAGTCAAAAATAAAAGCTTTGTTCAGTAATTCGGAATTAACGGTTGTCATTTCGGCATTATCCACAATGCTAATCAAAGGATGCAACGGTTTGGGTAACTGCATTAAGTCGTGCAGTTGTGACAGTGATGAAATTCTTAACGGACTGTTATTCTTCTTTTCCATGGTTTAAATGTATGAAATTAAAAAAATAGATGCTATGTAAAAATTGTCTTTATAAAATCTATATTAATTTGTTGGGAACAAAATTCAGGTATTCTATTTTTTTGAAAGTGTTCATTTTGGTTTATTGTGTGTTCAAAATGAATTGGGTGCTTTTTACTGGGATTTGCAGCCCGACTTGAACGGAGCTCTTTTTTGAGGAGGAACGACGAATAAAAAAGCGGGAGTGGAAGGCGGAATAGCTGCCCAAATAATTTTTGACTTATTATTTTTAACTACTTTTGATGTAATTTTTCTCGTTTATAGTTGTTATATGAAAAAGTATATATTGTTTTTAATTCCGGTTTTTTTGGTGGTTAATTGCTCGACCAAGTCTGAATCACAGGAAAAAATCACAACTTTATTTCAGTTTCCTAAAAAAGTTAAAGAGGTTTCGGGCGTGGCGTGGTATAACGATTTGATTTGGAGTATTCAGGACAGTGGGAATTCAAATGAGGTTTTTGGCTTTGATGTTTTGGGTGAAATGAAGGAGAAAATTGAGGTAAATGGCGCTTCTAATATAGACTGGGAAGACATAACATCTGATAAAAACGGCAATCTTTATATTGGCGATTTTGGAAATAATGACAACGACAGAAAGGATTTAACAATCTATAAATTAGCAGTTTCTGATTATAGCAAAGTAGCTGAAAAAATTACATTTTATTATCCTGAACAGAAAGATTTTCCGGCGAAGAAAAAGGATAAATTGTATGATTGCGAAGCTTTTTTTCTGTACCAAAATCATTTTTATTTGTTTACTAAAAATAGGAGTAAAGGTTTTGACGGTACTTCACTGATTTATAAAATTCCGGCAGTTGCAGGAAATCATATGGCAAAGTTGATTGGAAAAATAAAGACTTGTTCCAGTTATAATTTGTGTGTGATTACCGGAGCAGCAATAAGTCCCGATGAAAAACAGGTTGTATTGTTAAGTCATGACCGAATTTGGCTTTTGGAAAACTTTAAAAATGATAATTTCAGTGCTGGAATGATGACCGAATTGGAATTAAAACATTACAGTCAAAAAGAAGGTATTTGCTTTAAAAACAATGAAACACTTTTAATTGCTGACGAAAAGGATAAAAAAACAGGCGGAAATCTGTATGAAGTCAACCTTAAAAAATTAAAATCCAAATCCTAAACCAAAGGCAATTCTAAGATTATCAATTTCACTTTTAAAACAAGTTAGTCTTGCCGTAACAACGCCTAAACCATTAAGCCATAAACCACCGCCATAGGATTTATGCCAGGTATTTGAATTTTCGCCGTCGAGCCAAACTCTTCCATAGTCAAATCCACCCAAAATTCCGTATGACATTGGAACAAGGCTACCGTTGATTTTACCTAAGCTTATTCGAATATCACTGCTGTTGAAAAAGGATTGTTTTCCTAAAAAGCGTTCGTTTCTAAAACCTCTCAAGTCATAATCTCCGCCAAGTGTAGCACCTTGATAAAACTCAAAATTGTTGTTTAAAATGGATTTGGCTTTAAATAAAGTTGCCAAAACAACCTTACCGTTTTTATCAATTTTATGATTGAAATTCAGTTTAGCTTCCAGTTCCGGAAAGTTTCTTTCGGTTTTGTTGAGGTTCATTTTCCAAGCAGACGAAACCATAAATCCCATACCAAGTGTTGGATTGGAAGGATTGTCATAATTCTCGAAACTGTATTGAATTTTTCCTCCAATGAATTGCTGATGTTCAAAAACGGCAGGATTTACAATTCCCGGAGTATTGATAAAGCGGTTATAGGTTTCTTCAATTTCAATAGTTTCAAATGACGTTTGGATTTTTAATTCACTACCAAATTTACCAATATGCTTTAATGTGGGTTCGATTTTGATAGTTTCAATTCGTACACGATTATAATCCATTCCAAAATCATCATCATTGTTAACGGTTTCATTTCCGTATCCAAAATAGTTTATAGCAAAATTTGGACTGGTAAAACGTGTATCCAATTCAAAATCCCATTGATTGATAATTTTAGGGAATTTAGCCGAATAATTCAGCTCAAAACCGTTGGTGGCAAAATAGTAAAATGCTTTAAAAGTGTGTCTTTGAGTGTACGGATTTTGCTTGAAGCCATAGCTGGTGTAGTTAAGCATTCCACCAATTTTTACGCCATCATCAGGATTGAAACCAATGCTTGGTAAACCTGTCCAAGCGTTAAATCTTGGTCGCTTGTAATCGTATAAATTGATTTCATAATCATCGGTTAGTTTTACCGAAGTTTTAGCATCAACATTTAGTGTGTTTTGCTTGGATTTGAAATCATAAATAACCACTTTTTTACCATTTTCAATAGTGTAATTATCATGATTTTGTCCGCCGATTAAACGAATTTTAATCGTTGATTTTTCATTTCCTGAAATGTGAAAAATATCATCATCATCTAATCCGTAAATCCAAACTTCTTTTGTTTTTGTGCCATCAATAATTTGGGTTTGAACTACTTTTTCTTCTTCTTTTCGGATGCGATACTGCGTGATTTCAGTTTTATTGTCTGGTTTTCTGATGATTTCAAATCGGTCTTTGTCTTCGGTTCCAACAATTACAATTAATTTTTGAAGCACATGAAAATATTCCGAAGCATATTGCTGTAAATCATTTTTTCTGATTTTCAGTTTGGAGATAATTTCCTCAATGGTTTCGTCCTGCATTTCTTTTGGTAAATTGTAAAAAGCGGTTTTAATATCTTCATCTGATAAATTGTCCTGAATGTATTTTGCCTGAGCTAGCCAATCTTTTTCGGTTGCTGTTTTCAAAAATGTCAAATCCAACGGATAAGGTTCACGGTTAAACCATTTGATATTACTGATTTTTTCTTTGAACGTTTGCATGTGTCGTAAATCAGGAATATTCATGATAATAGCCAAAGCAGCGCCGTCATATTTGGTAAATGCCTGATCGCGATCGCGAGGTATCGGTTTATAGATGGTTTTATTTTCCTGTTTGTATTCGCCCCAACGCCATTGATCATAATGTCTGTCCCAATCGCCAATTAACATATCAAACAATCTTGCACGAATGTAACTTTCTTCGTCCACACGGTTTTTTTCACTTTTTTCCAACTTTTTCAATAAATCATCGGTACTGATTATAGCATCGGGTTTACCAAAACTTTTCAGTTCTTTTTGTGAATCGCTTGGACGTTCTTCTATCATGTATAATTCATCTCCAAAATTTTCATTGAATTTACCCAAAGCATTTTGCTTCGGAATATAATACAGAATTGGATTGCTATGGAAAACACCAACTTTTTCGGCTAAATCACCAACTACAAACGGTGTGTAAGGATGTGATGTAGTATAAAAATCCAAAAGAAAACTTTCGGCATAGGTTTTTTCAAATTCTTTTTCTACATATTGATCTTTAAACGCTACCGATTGTAAAAAACGGGAAGCACTTTTTTTCAAAGCTCGCATCACATATTCTTTGCCGTTATTGTCAACAATACGCAAAGATTTTGACTGATGTCCGCCGCCAGCGCGAGTTGGTTTTAATCCGCCGAATAAAGTATCAAGATTTACAGTATTGGCAATAATCGGCTGGCTGAAATAGCTTCTATAGTGTTTGCCAAAGAAGAAATTATGAACCAAAGATTTTTGTGTCATTTCTTTGGTATAAACCGATGTTTCAATCGTTTTTGGGAAATTTTCAGGATAATTTGTTAATTCCGGTTTTAGATTTTGATGAATGATTTTTTCCCAAAGTACTTTTTCAGTATCGTTTTCTATAGCATAAAATGTAACATGAACCTGATTTTTTGCATCAGTTTTTAGAACGGCATAACCATTTCCGCCAAAAGAAAAATCATTTTTGCCTACAGCTCGTGCTGCTTCTGTTTTTGAACCCGAACCGCTGATGATTTGAATTAAATTGCTTTTTTCGATGTATTGTAGATTATGATCGTGACCGGAAACCAAAACAGCATTATCATGACCTTGCAATAAAGTAGTCATTCGCTTGATATAAGACTGATATACTTTGTTTTGTAAATCTTGTGGACTTGCACCAGAAGTTTTTCGTAAAAGATTGATAAAACTTCCTAGTATTGGTAACGGAAATTTCCTTTCAAAAGGAAATAGTTGTTTTTCTAATGAAAATTGTCCGCCATGTGTTCCATTACTCATTAACGGATGATGGATAGCAATGATTTTTATTTTGTCCTGATTTTTATTCAGCAAACTTTCAAATTCTTCAAAAAAAGCTTCTCTGGTTTTGATTTCGCAGTTGTCATTAATCTTTGGATGGTTTTCCCAATCTTCCAAAAACCATTGACTATCAATTGTAATCAAAACGGTATTAGGATTTATTTTTATATCATTGATGGCGCAAAGATTTTTCGGCTGAAAAGCATTTTTGTCTTTAAAATACTCATTTACCATTTTGGCCTCTTTTTCTAAGCCTTCCCAACCGCTGTACCAATCGTGATTGCCTGAAATGAAATAGGTTTTTCCTTTGAAGTTTTGAGTAATATCAAGTTGGTTTTTTAGTTTTAGTTCAGCCAATTTATATTCTGGATGTTTTTTGTCTATTGGCATTCCAACTGGATAAATGTTGTCACCAAGGAAAATCAATGTACTGTTTTTGTCTGCTTTTTGAATTCGTTTTTCCAGATGTTTCAGTGTATGAGCAGTTATCGTATCATCGGCATTTCCGGCATCACCAATGAGGAAAAAGGTATGCGTGGTGTTTAACGTATCTGAATTAACAGAAGTAATGGAATTATTGTTACTTTTGTTAAGTTGCATCTGATGAGTAGCGCACGATTGTAGTAGAAAAAGTAAGCCAAAGACAATTATAATTTTATTCCATTTGTATTTTTCTACATTAAGGTAACTTAATTTCATTATTAATGTTTTTTATTTAAAAAATGGCATTACTGGAACAAGCAGAAGATTTCGTTCAAAATTTATTCAAAGATAAACTATCTGAGGCATTTTTATATCACAATTTCGGTCATACTTTATCGGTTGTAAATTCGGTAAAATTGATGGCTAAAGATTTAGAATTAACTTCAGAAGAAAGAGAACAATTGCTTTTGGCAGCTTGGTTTCATGATACAGGTTATACCAAAGGATGTGAAAAACATGAAGAATCAAGCAGTAAAATAGCGCAGTCTTTTTTACAGGAAAAGAATTATCCTGATGATGGAATTGCTAAAGTTGTTTCTTTGATTAATGCGACTCACATGCATTATCAACCGGTGAATGAACTGGAAAAAATTATCAAGGATGCGGATTATTCTCATTTGGCAAAAAAAGATTTTTCAGCAGTTTCCGAATTGCTTCGAGTGGAGTTAAAATCAACATCACAAAAGGATTTCTCTGATGAAGAATGGGCGAAGGAAAATCTAAAGTTTTTAAAGCAACATCGTTTTTATAGTGATTTTGCTATTCAAAATTGGCAAACCAAAAAAGATAAGAACATTCAAAAACTTTTGGAAAAAATAGCTCAATTTGAAACTAAAAATATGGAAATAACAGCCAAAGAAAGAAGACAGCGAGAAAAAGAAGAACGTTTTGACCGAAGTATTGATTCTATGTTTAAAACAACAATAACCAATCATATTCGTTTGAGTGAAATAGCCGATAGTAAAGCCAATATTTTGCTTTCGGTGAATGCAATAATCATTTCAGTAGCGCTTTCTACCATTGTACCAAAGTTAGATAGTCCGGGGAATGTACATCTTATTGTGCCAACATTTATAATGGTTTTATCCAGTGTGATTAGTATTATTTTTGCCATATTATCGACTAAGCCAAAAGTAACTTCCGGGAAATTTACACGCCAGGATATTGTTGACAGAAAAGTAAATCTTTTGTTTTTTGGTAACTTTTTTAAAATGCCGTTTGAAGAATACCAATGGGCTGTAAACGAGTTGATAAAAGATAAAGAATATCTCCACAATTCGATGATTAAGGATTTGTATTACCTTGGTTTAGTCTTAGAGCGCAAATACCGTTTACTCCGAATTACCTATAATATTTTTATGATAGGAATTATAACTTCGGTAATTGCTTTTGTAGTGGCGTTTAAAAATTCAGGAGTCTAAAAAAACAAAACCTATTTGCTTTGAAACAAATAGGTTTTTTTATTATTTCCAACCACCGCCTAAAGCTCTGTATAAATCTATTTCGGCATCCAATCGGGATCGTTTTATAGTTGCTAATTCCAATTCGCTTTGCAGTAAATTACTTTGAGCCGTAATGACTTCCAGATAGTTTGCCATACCGTTTTTAAACAGTAAATTGGCATTATGGATAGCTGTTTGAAGTGTTTTCACTCTGTTTTCTACAATATTTTGCTGTTCTTCGAGTTTGTCGGTTTTGACCAAAGCATCCGATACTTCTCCTACAGCCACCAATACCGATTGACGAAATTGAAGTACGGACTTTTCCCGTTCTAATTTTGCCGTTTCAAATTGTGTTCTTATTTTTTTACGATTTAAAAGTGGTTGAGATAATCCGCCCGCTACAGTTCCAAATAAAGAAGCTGGTATGTTGAACCAGTTGCTTGACTCAAAAGAATTTAAACCTCCGGCAGCTGTGATACTTAATCTAGGATAAAAATAGGCTTTAGCGATACCAACTCGGGCATTTGCTTTTTGCAATTCTAATTCAGCTAATTTTATATCCGGTCGTTTACTGACCAGTGAAGATGGAATTCCGGTAGCTTGGTTTTTATTAAAACTAATTTTACTCAATGTTGTATTTCGCTCTTTGGCACTTGGAAATGTTCCGGCAAGCAGGCTCAAGGAATTTTCCTGAATGGTAATATTTTGTTCTAATTGCGGAATTAATTGTGCTGCTACCAATTGTTGTGCTTCTGCTTGTTGCTTGGCTAAGGAAGTAACCTGACCGGCTTCATATTGCAGATTTATGACAAATAAAATGCTGTCGTTCAGTGTCAGGTTCTTTCTGGCAATTTCTAATTGAGCATCCATCATCAAGAGATTGTAAAAACCTTTGGAAACATTGGCGACAATGACTGTTTGCAATGCTTTTTTTGCTTCTTCTGATTGCAAATAACTGGTTAGCGCTTCTTTCTTTTGGTTTTTAATTTTTCCCCAAATATCGGCTTCCCAAGATAACCCAACTGAAGCGTTATAGTCTTCAACATGATGTTTCCCTAAAAAAGTAGCAGTACTTAAACCGTTTAAACTATTGTCGGAAAGTCGGGTAGAGGTTCCTGTTATTTGAAGATTCAATTCAGGACTATTGTTCCATTTGGCTTGTTTTAACTGCCATTGAGCAGCTTCAATATTCTTTTGAGCGATTTGTAAATCGTTGTTTCGCACAATAGCACTGTCAATTAATTGAATTAATGAGGCTTCTTTAAAGAAATCTTTCCAAGAAATGTCAGCAATCGTGCTGGTTGTATCAACTTCCGAAGTATATCGGTAGGCTAAAGGCAAAGCATCTTTAGGTATTTCTATACTTTTTGAAACGTTACAAGAGGCTAATGTTACCAATACAAGTAACATTAGCATAAATTTATGATTAAAATTTTTCATTTTTTTTGACTTAGAATTAAGCGATTACTTCTACAGATTGGAGATTTGTTTCATTTTTTCGGCTTACCTTTTCCTGTAAATATTGAAATACAATAAACAAAACCGGAATGATGAATAAACCTAAAATGACTCCTGAAACCATTCCTCCTGCCGCACCAATACTAATGGAATGATTACCCAATGCCGATGGTCCTTTGGCACTCATCATCGGGATTAATCCTACAATAAAAGCCAGTGATGTCATGATAATAGGTCTCAAGCGAAGTTTGGCGGCTTCGATAGCAGAAGCTAATAACGATTTTCCGACACGACGTCGCTGTACGGCAAATTCAATAATCAGAATGGCATTTTTGGCCAATAATCCGATGAGCATTACCAAAGCAACCTGTACATAAATATTGTTTTCTATTCCGGTTAGACCAATTGCGGCAAATACCCCGAAAACACCGGTTGGAATGGATAAAATTACTGCCAACGGCAGAATGTAACTTTCATATTGAGCTGCCAAAAGGAAATAAATGAACAATAGTGATAATATAAAAATCACAGTCGATTGCCCGCCCGAAGTTATCTCTTCTTTGGTCATTCCGGAGAATTCAAATGAATAACCGGATGGTAAATGTTTTTCGGCAACTTCTTCTACAGCACGAATGGCATCTCCTGAGCTGTAACCGGCATTTGCAATAGCATTTATACCAATGGAGTTAAACAGATTATATCGTGAAGCTGTTTCCGGACCAAAAACACGTTTTAATTTTACCAAGGTATTGATGGGAACCATATCTCCTAAACGGTTTTTAACAAAAATACCATCCATGGAAGATGCTTGTGTTCGGGCACTTTTTTCTGCTTGGACCATTACTCTGTAATATTTTCCGAAACGGTTAAAATCGGACGCTTGAGCACTTCCAAAATAGGCTTGCATCGTTTGCAATATGTCTTTCACGTTTACGCTTAACTGTTCGGCTTTGGCTTCATCAATTTCCATGTCATACTGAGGGTAATCAGCTTTGAAAGAAGTGAAAGCAAAAGCAATCTCAGGACGTTGCATCAATTCTCCGATGAATTTATTGCCTACTTCGCTGAATTTAATCAGGTTTCCTCCTGTTTTGTCCTGCAACACCAAATCCAAACCGTCAATGTTACTGAAACCGGGCACGGTAGGGAAGGTGAACACAAAGAAACTGGCACCTTGAATTGTTGATAGTTTTTGACGAACTTCATTCATTATTCCGTTGATGTCGCTGTTTTCACCTCTTTCTTTGGCAGGTTTCAACAATACGAAAGCAACGCCCGAAGACGGGCTTGATGTTTGTGTAAGCATATTAAATCCGGATAATCCCATTAGGGTTCGTTTCGATTCCAAATTACCCAAAATAGTTTCTGCTTCTTCCATTACTTTGGTGGTTCTTTCCAGCGAAGCTCCTGCCGGCATAGATAATGAAATTGCAATAAATCCTTGATCTTCCGAAGGAATAAATCCTGTTTTGGTCTTCTGAACCATGATAACCGTCGCTATGATTACGACTGATAATCCACCCAAACTAATCCATTTGTTTTTAATTAAAAAGCGAACGCTTCCGAGGTATTTATTGGTTAATTGTTCAAAGCCTGAATTAAATCCGATAAAGAATTTTTCTTTAAATGATTTTTTATCTGTTTCGTCATGATGTGTATCAGCGTGATTAGGTTCTTTTAGAAACAGAGCAGCAAGTGCCGGACTTAAGGTTAAGGCATTGACAGCCGATATTAAGATGGCAATAGCCAAGGTAAAGGAAAATTGACGATAGAAAACGCCTGTTGAACCTTCCATAAAACCAACCGGTAAAAATACGGCAGACATAACTAATGTGATGGAAATAATAGCTCCTGTAATTTCACTCATCGCAGAAGTTGTAGCTGCTTTTGGCGATAATTTTTTGTGTTCCATTTTGGCATGAACCGCTTCTACTACTACAATGGCATCATCTACCACAATTCCGATTGCGAGTACCAAAGCAAAAAGTGTCAGCAGGTTTATTGAAAACCCGAATAATGACATAAAGAAGAATGTTCCCAAAATGGCTACCGGAACGGCAATAGCCGGAATTAAGGTAGAACGAAAATCCTGAAGAAACAGAAATACCACAATGAAAACCAAAATGAATGCTTCAATTAAAGTGGTAATTACTTGATTAATGGATTGATCCAAAGCATCTTTGGTATTATATAAAACCAAATGTTTTACACCTTTGGGAAAATCTTTGGATGCTTTTTGCATTAATTTATCAATAGCAATCTGTATTTCATTAGCATTGGAACCGGCAAGTTGCATCGTGGCAATATTGATGCCGGGCTTACCGTTTACGCGGGTATAATTTCCATAGGTATAAGCTCCGAATTCAATTTTTGCTACATCTTTTAGTCTTAAAACCGAACCGTCATTGTTGGAACGGATAATGATGTTTTCATATTCAGCAGGTTTATTCAACTTTCCTTTATATTTAATCACATATTCGAAAGATTCTTTACTGCTTTCGCCAAATTTTCCCGGTGCGGCTTCTAAATTTTTATCCTGAATAGCAGCTATCACTTCTTTTGGTGTAAGATTGTAGGTTGTCATCTGACTTGGATTTAACCAAACACGCATCGAATAATCTTTATTTCCACCAAAAATCAATGATTGACCCACGCCGGGAATTCGTTTTATTTCCGGAATGATATTAATTTGGGCATAGTTGGCCAAAAATGTCTGATCGTATGTTTTTTCGTCTTCCGAGTACATATCAACAACCATAATCAAACTATTTTGTTGTTTAGCTGTGGTAATTCCGGCCTGAATAACTTCTGCCGGTAACTGGCTGGTGGCCTGCGATACACGATTTTGAACGTTCACGGCTGCCTGATCGGGATCTGTTCCCAATTTGAAGAAAACCGTAATAACCAATGAGCCGTCGTTACTTGCCGTAGAACTCATATAACTCATATTTTCCACTCCGTTGATGGCTTCTTCCAAAGAAGGAGCTACAGAACGCAATACGGTTTCGGCATTTGCTCCGGGATACATTGCTATAACCTGAACAGCAGGCGGAGCAATGTCCGGAAATTGTTGTAAAGGAAGCTTCGTTAATCCCAAAATTCCAACAATAACTAATAGGATAGAAATTACTGTTGCCAGTACAGGTCTATCGATGAATTTTTTGAACATTTTTATCTTATGTATGTATTAAGAATTATTTTTTTGCGACAATTTTAGTCTGTGGTTCCGGTTTGATAACTGTTCCTTCCTGTAGATTTTCAAATCCTTTAAATACAATTCGGTCGCCTGATTTTATACCGTTTTCTACCAAATAGTTTGTACCGGATTTTCCGTTTATGGTAATAGGTTTTTTGGAAACTTTATTTTGATTGTCCAAGGTGAAAACAAATATTTTATCCTGAATTTCAATAGTGGCTTCCTGCGGAACTACAATGGCATTTTCATGTGGAATGGATAAACGAATTTTTCCGGTGTTTCCCGAACGCAACAATCCTTTGGAATTTGGAAATGTTGCTCTTAGTGTAATGGCTCCGGTGTTTTTATCAAACTGACCGTCAACCATATCTATTTTTCCGTTTTCCGTATACGGATTGTTGTCTGCCAAAATTAATTGTACCGGAGGTAGATTCTTGATTTTATCATCAATGGTGTTGCCTGAATATTGTTTTTTGAAGTTGATAAAATCGGTTTCTCCCAATGAAAAATAGGCATAGACTTCGTGTACATCGGATAATTTTGTCAAAGGTTCAATATCTGTAGAAGCTACCAGACTTCCTTGTTTTCGGGGAAGTCTTCCTATGTATCCGTTTACCGGAGCCGTAATTGACGTATAACCTAAGTTGATTCTTGCCGAAGCAACAATTGCTTTTGCTTGCTCAAGATTGGCTTTGGCAATTTTGTGTGACGCAACGGCATTTTTTAATTGATACTCCGAAACCACTTTGTTTTGTACCAATGGTGTTAGTTTGTCGATTTCCAGCTGAGCATTTATTAAGGCTGCTTCCGCTGCATGCTGACTTGCCAAAGCATTATTTAATTGTTCGCGGAATGGTTGTTCGTTTATTTTGAATAAAAGCTGACCTTTTGAAACGAGTTGACCTTCATCTACATATATTTTTTCCAGATTTCCGCTTACCTGTGGTCGGATTTCTAAGTCTACGCTTCCTTGTATTGCTGCCGGATATTCAGCATCGGTAGTAGCCAACGTATTTTCAATAGTATATACCGGAAGAATTGGAGCTTCGGCTATTGCATTTTCTTGTTTAGGAGAGCAACTCGTGACTATTAAGGCTACGGTTATTACAGTTACTATTTTTTTCATTTTCAGATTACTTTTTGAGTTAGAGATATTTGTAATTTATTTGCATTAAAGTATTTAACAGTGTTAAGTGAATTGGTAAAAAAAAAGCCATTGGCTTAGTCATCGCTAATGGTAGCGAGTAAATTTGGTCTTTGTGTACATTTTTTATTTAGGTTAAATAATTTATCGGTGTCAAATGAATGGTTAAATTTTTTTATTCTAATGATTTTATGATACCGCCAATAGCGTCTTTCAAAATTTGATTATTGGTTTCTTTCGGTAAACCGTTGCCTACCATATTTACTGAAATTAATCCGTGGATTACCGAAAAGAAAGTAAAATACTTCTGTTTTATTATTTCCTGAGAAGGACTACTTTTTTCCATAATTTTTGCTATTACTCCGGTAAACAAATTATAAGGATTCTCGGTAGCAGAACATCTTTCGGTGCAACAGTTCATTTGAACGCCATACATAACCTGATATAATTCTTTATCTTCAAATGCAAAATCCCAATAGGCCATCCACATTTTTTCCAGTTGTTCGGCAGGATTTTGCGATTCGCTTTTTGCTTTTTCCAGATTTTTACTCAAACAAATAAATCCTTTTAGCGTTAACTCTTGTAATATGGCTTCTTTGTTGGAAAAATATTCATAAATAATAGGAGCAGTGTATTCAATTTTATCAGCAATTTTACGCATACTCAATCCTTGCCAACCTTCTTCTTTTGCAATGGTATAGGCAGCATCCAGAATGTTTTTTCTGGTTTCTTCTTTCTGTCTTAAAATACGATCTTTGCTTCCCATTTTTGTAGTATTAAATTATTTAACACCGTTAAGCAAAAGTAATACACTTTTTATTTATCGTCCAAATAAACTATTGATTTTTTTTATAATGGTATAATTCAATATGCTATTTTGAAGCTCAAACTTGATTATACTTGGTTTTTAAAGAATTAATTAACCTTGATTTTGATGCGCTACTTTTACTCTAATTCCTCTTAATCCAGAAACACCTTGTAATTCTTCCACTTCAAATTGCTCAATAGTTGGTTCCAGAATTTCTTTGAACTGAAGATATTTAATATAATCCAGATATTCTCTTTCTTCACTGGAATGCGAATAAACGATAGTGATTTTCTCTTTTTCGGTAATTCGTTCTTTTGAATTTTTAATGAATGCTTTATCGATACGCTTTTTTACAACTTCATAACGGGCATTGTAAGTTCCATCAACATCAAATCGTTTTTCGTCCATTCTAAAACGGATTGAAATAGGCGAACTGAATACCAAAATCAATGAAGTAACTTCCAGATTATACGGCAAAGAAGCTTTTAGTTGATGATGTTCCAATTCCATTTCGCACAAAGTTTGTAATTGCCAAAGGCGTAAGTTGTTGAGGTAAATTTTGTCAAAAGGTTTATCAGGTTCTATGGATGCACCAATATAAAGATTGTGTTCTACACCATCAGTTTTAAAACGTTCATAATAATGTGGAAAAATCTGCTGTGCTTCTTTTTGTTTTTCGTCAAGTAAAGTAGCCAATTGTTTGTTGATTTTACTCAAAGCATTATCAAATTTTTTTCGTGCCTGATAAAACATTCCACTTTTTTCATCGATTTTTTCGAAATATTTATCAATCTTAATTTGATTTTCTTCAGAAGTATTTCCTTGTAAAACCGGATGAATTTCGGTTTGAATATAGCGTTGAATAAGCTGTTCCGTATCAGCTTTTAAGTTTAGATCTAATTCTTCCTTAAAAGAATGTAATTCAAAAAGACGCTGCTCTAAAATAACCAGATTCGTTTGTGATTTAAAATTCTGAATGATTTCAATAAGCGTATTGATTTGCTTGGTCAAATCTTGTTTAACCGTATGATTTCTGTGTTCGGATGAACCTTTGATGTCTATTTCTCCAAATAACGGATAGACTTCTTTAAACACAATTTCTTTTAAAATGTACTCTTTTGATTGTCCTAAAGAAGTCAGGTGTTTTTGAGCTTCTTTACGGAATTTCCAATATACGCTGGGATGGATAGCGGTATATTCTTTTTGGATTACAGCTTCAATTTGATTTTGCAAATCCATTCGGTAACGATTTAAAGTGTCAACCAAATAGGGAAGTATTAATTCCATTTTGTTTGCATTAATACTGTTGAGAACTCTTTTTTCTTCTGAAGCCAATTCAAAAACGCCTAATAATTCACCGTCTTTAATGACAGGAGCAAAGATGCAGCTTTGAATGTTCTGTTGCTTCAGACTTTCACCAAAAGTTTCATTTCCTTTTATGGATGCATAATAATCAACATTTGAAATGGTAAAGGTTTCTTGTTTGATAATTAATTTATTAAAAAAGCACTTGCATAATTTACTGTCACAGTCGGTTTCATCCAAATCGTTTAGAATAAGACTATGAATGTTTTTCTTTGCTGAGTTGGTTTTGTAGAATTTTTTTTCTTCAGAATCGTATAATGTTAATCCTATTTTTAAATCAGGGATTTTAAAGATTGATCTGAAAATTGACTCAAAATCTTCTATTAATTCTTCTTTGGCGTCATCAGCTTTCAGGAGATTTGTTTTGAGATTTGAAATAGCACTTTCTGTTGAAGCATCAAAAAGCTGTATAATACCAAATCCTTTTAAAATCCAACTTCCCGACGGAAATTTTTCTTTCCAAAGTGTAATATTTTCAAAGTCATTGATCAGTATGTCGATTTCTTCTTGTGTAAAGGGATAAGCTTTTTGAGTAGGAATGAGTTCGATAAAATCGGCATTATAAAGAATTCTGTAATGTTTCATAATCCCATTACTGTCCGGAATATCATAAAACAAAGGATTGTTGAAATCTAATTTTTGATTATAATGAGTGTTTAAAATTAAACAACAGTTCATGATATAGAAAAGATCAGCTTCAAAATCACGGATATTCATATCAAAATCAACACCGGCATCGTCGAGAATTTTTCTAAATCTTTCTGTATAATTAAACGTTATGTCTTGAAACGGAATAGCAACAGCTTTAATTTCATTATAAGTAAGTGCCGTTGGGAATAAATCTGCTAAAAGATTTTTGATTAAATCTTTATGTGTTTCAATCAATGACAAATCCTCAATACCGGTTCTGAATTGAGGAATTTTTTCAATTTCTTTTAGAATAGCTTGGGCATAATTAGCTCTATAATCTACATCTGATTTTGCAATTTCTTCAAAACTTTCAATTAGTTTGTGAAATGAAATTTGATTGATAAAAGGAGATTCAAACGGTTTAGGCAGATTTTTCATTTTGCTTCTGAAAATATCGATAAAGATAGTTCAATATTTAAAACTGAGCAATTGGAAATTTCTGTTTGTAAATAGTTAAAATCTCATCCGTAGAATCCTCACAGCATTTAAAATTGCCAGCAATGCTACGCCAACATCTGCAAAAACAGCTTCCCACATTGTGGCTAATCCACCGGCACCGAGAATTAGTACGACAGCTTTTACAGCAAATGCCAGAACAATGTTTTGCCAAACAATTTTTTTGGTTTGTTTTCCAATGTTGATAGCCATTGGTATTTTACTTGGTTTATCGTCTTGAATAACAACATCGGCAGTTTCAATAGTTGCATCGCTTCCCAATCCGCCCATAGCGATACCAACGTTACTTAAAGCAACAACCGGAGCATCATTTACTCCATCACCAACAAAAGCCACCGTTTCGTTTTTGGCAATAATGTTTTTGACCTTATTGACTTTATCTTCAGGAAGTAAATCGCCAAAAGCAGTTGTAATTCCAAGTTTTTGAGCTACAAATTGAACAACTGTGTTTTTGTCTCCGCTTAACATTGTTGTTTTTACATTCAGTGCTTTTAATTTATCGATTGTAATTAGAGAATCTTCTTTGATGCTGTCGGCAATGGTTAGATAACCCACAAATTTTTTATCAAAAGCAATGGCAATTAAAGTGTAAACTATTGAATTTGGATCTACATCATATGGAATTGAAAATTTATCCATAAGTTTAAAATTACCAACTAAAAGCTCTTTTCCGTTTATGTTGGCTTTTAGTCCGTGACCTGAAATTTCTTCTACATTTTCTAAAGTAATCGAATGGTCAATTTTGCCGACAAACTCGTGAATAGCTGTTGCAACCGGATGTGTGCTTTGACTTTCCAAAACGTTTACCATTTGGAGAATTTCATTTTGATTGAATTCGGCATTGAAAACAACTTCTTGAACTTTAAAAACACCTTCGGTCATGGTTCCTGTTTTGTCCATTACTACATTTTGAATGTTTGCCATTACATCTAGAAAATTACTTCCTTTAAAAAGAATTCCGTTTTTTGAAGCTGCGCCAATTCCGCCAAAATAACCTAACGGAATACTGATAACCAATGCACATGGACAAGAAATTACCAAGAAAACCAACGCTCGGTATAACCAATCTCTGAACTCATAATTTTCAACGAAAAGCATTGGAACAAAACAAATTGCGATGGCTGAAAAAACAACAATTGGCGTGTATATTTTAGCAAATTTTCGGATGAATAATTCAGTTGGAGCTTTTTTAGAAGTCGCATCTTGAACCATTTCGAGGATTTTGGATAATTTACTATCTGTGTAAGCTGTAGTAACTTTTACCAAAGAAACCGAATTCAGGTTTATCATTCCGGCGAGAACTGTTTCTCCTTTTGATTTAGTATCGGGTTTGCTTTCTCCGGTAAGTGCAGCGGTGTTGAATGAAGCAGTTTCAGATATTAATTCACCGTCTAATCCTAATTTTTCTCCGGGTTTTAGCTGGATGATTGCACCGATAGTTACACTTTCGGCTTTGACAATTTTTGGAATTTCATTTTCGATAATAGTCACTTCGTCAGGTCGTTGATCGAGTAATGATTTTATGTTAGCTTTGGCTAGTTGTACTGCTAATGTTTGGAAAACTTCACCTACTGCATAAAATAACATAACGGCAACGGCTTCGGGATATTCACTAATTGAAAATGCTCCAATGGTAGCAATACTCATCAATAGAAATTCGGAGAAAATTTCGCCTTTGCGAATACCTTCAAAAGCTTCTTTCAAAACGGGAAATCCCACAGGAATGTAAGCAACAATATACCATATTAAACGAACCCAACCGTTGAACCAAGATTGTGAAATATAGTTATCTAAACTAATGGCAACAAGCAGTAAAACAAGACTTAGTATCGATGGCAAGAACATTTTAAATGTACTTGAATTTCCTGAATGATCGTGGTCATGGTCGTGACCATTATCGTGAGAATGTCCATCTGTAACATTATTTATTTTTTCTTCGAGTGTGCAACAAAGCTGTTTGCCGTTTGAATCATATTTATGTTGATGTTTCATTTTGTCAAGCTTTACAACATTGATCTAAATTTTCATAAGCTTTTGGATCAGCTTTTACATCATCAGCATCATAGCCTAATTTTGAAATGGCTTCTCTGATTGTTTGAATGTTAGTTTTTTTAGAATTGAAATATACAGTGAATGTCATTGCTTTTTCGTCAAGTTCATACATTCTCAACCCTTTTATTTTCAACATTTCGGTTTTGAATTTTTGACCACAAGTTTCACAGGCTTCACAATGATCGCAATTGAAAAATGTTTTGATTACAGCTTTTTCATTTGATTTTTGAGCTGAAATAGTGTTTGAAACAAGTAATAAGAATGCTACTGATAAAATTGATTTTACGATTGAATTTTTCATGTTTTATATTTTTAAGTTGTTTTTTAATGTGCGTGACCGCCGTCGGTATTACTTAATTTGGCATTTATGAAGAAAGCTCCTTTAACGGCAATTTTTGCCCCATTTGGAATTTCGATAAGCGGAGTTATAGCGGTATATCCCATATCGGTAACGCCAACTGCAACTTCAATTTTTTCAAAATTCACGTTGTCTTTAGGTTCGTCTTTGTGGCTGGCTTCATTTTTTTCATGCTTATGTTCTCCATTTTCTTCTTCGTGATGTTTTTCTGGTTTTTTATCTGTTACAACGAATATATAATATTTACCATCTGCATTTACAATTGCATCTTTTGGTACGGCAGGAGTTAATACATTGTTTAAACTTACAATACCAGTAATGTTCATTCCATCGATTAATCCTGCTTTGTTGCTTTTTACTTTGGCGTGTACAGGAATGGTTTTGCTTTCGTTTTCAAAAGAAGCTCCTATGCTAAAAACTTCTGCATCATATTCGCTAGTAGGATTATTAGTCAATGTAAAATGAATAGTTTGTCCAACTTTTAGTAAAGGTAAATCCTTTTCAAATACATTAAGGTCCAAATGTAGAGAAGCATTATCTACAATTTCGGCAACGGGAGACGAAACATCTACATAGCTTCCTATTTGAGCCAGTACATTACTAATAGTTCCGTTGATTGGTGCTGTTACGGTCAATCCTGATTTTAAAGAAGTATTGGAAATACTGGAAGGATTTATGCCCATTAATTGAATTTGTTTTACTAATGATGCTCTTTTGGTTCTAAGTGTTTTCAACTCGGCTTCTGAATTTTGAAGATTTTTCTTTGCTCCGGCATTGTTGTCAAAAAGTTCTTTTTGTCGGTTGTATTCTTGTTCTGCAAAAATAATTTGGCTACCGGTTGTTAGATATTCTTCTTGTAATTGTATAAACTGCGGATTGGCAATTGTTGCAATTGCTTGACCTTTACGAATGTAATCACCAACTTGTACATTAATGGTTTTAATGACACCACCATATAAAGTTGTTGCATTGGCTTTTTTGTCGTTTGGTACTCTCAAATTTCCATTAGCTCTTATGGTTGCCGTAAGTTCTTTCATTTCAATATTACCATATGTAATTCCAACAGTTTTGATTTGCTCCTGAGTGAGCGATGCAATGGTTGGAGAATTTTCTTCTTTGTGTTCTTCTTTTGAAGCTTCTTCTTTTTTATTTTCTGTGTCGTGATTATGTCCATCACCTTCTTTATGTCCGCAAGAATTTAATGAAATGAAAAGAAAGACTGCCACGAATATTTTTAGTATAATTTTCATTTTTTAAAATAATTATTGATTGATTAAGGTATTAATGTTAATTACTGATTGGTTTACTTGTTGTATTGATTGTAAATACTTCAGTTCTATATCTGTTGCTGTTTGCAAAGCATATAAATATTCCACATATGAGATCTCTCCAGTTTTATAACCTACTTGTGCTGCGTTTACAATGTCTTTAGCATTAGGAAGCGCTTGTTTCAAATAGTAGTTGTATTGATTTACATCCTGTTTGTATTGGTTGAGCGTATTTTGCAATTGAGTAGAAAATGCTTGTTGTCTTAGTTTAGCTTCAGTTTCTGTTGCTTGTTTTTGATATTCTAATGATTTGATACGTGCTTTTGTCGCTCCATAAGTCAACGGAATTGAAATGCCAACATTAAAATAGTTAAATCTATTGTTTGCATCAAAGAATTTTTCCTGTCCGTTCACAGTTTGAAACCCAATTAAGGACTGATTGGTATAACCAATTGTAAAGTCAGGTAATCCTTGTGATTTTTCTACTTTTTTGCTTTGTTCTGCTATAGTCATATCTTGATAGAGTGCTTGTATTGCCGGATGATTAGCAATAGTTGACACATCTATTAATTCATTTGCCTGTAATGGTTTATAGTTTTTGGTTACAGGAATGACAAGACTGTCAGATACATTGAGTAGCATTTGTAAATTCTTATGTGCGTTATCCAAATAAATTTCATTTTGTTGCAACAGCAAATAAATTTCACCTTTTTTCGTTTCGGCTGTACTGATTTCAATTTTTTTAATGTCACCGGTTTTGAAACGAATGGTCGCTACACGAATAAAATCAGCATATAAACTGTCCAAATAATGAAGTCTGGATTTATTATGAAGTAAGTATTCTGTTTGATAATAATAGCTTCTAACTTCTTTTTTCAGTTCATTCTCGGTTATTTCTTTATCCCATTCTTTTCGTTTTATTTCCGCATTAATTTTTCCTTTTTTGGCTCCGAATAGTGTTGGAAAAGGGATGTTTTGAGAAATTTGAAAAGCCTGATCCGATTTGATACTATTGTATTGACCAAATTGTACATTCAAATCTGTTTTTGGCAATTCTCTTGAAGTAGTTTTTAATGCTTGTGCCGATTGAACATTCAATTTACTTGCTTTAACAGCATTGTTATTTTGTAATGCTGTGGTTATTGCTTCATCTATTGTTATCGTTTTTGTATTTTGTGCATTTAGCTGAAAACTACCTAACAAAGAGAAAAACAGGAGTAAAGATGTAATGGCTTTTGTTTTGAATTTTTGTAGCAATTTGATTTTAGAATTAAATATTATATACAGTAAAGGCAAAACAAATAGTGTAAGGAATGTTGCAGTAACCAAACCGCCAATAACAACTGTAGCCAAAGGCTTTTGTACTTCTGCACCGGCTCCGGTACTTATAGCCATAGGTAAAAATCCTAAAGAAGCTACAGTTGCTGTCATTAAAACGGGACGTAAACGAATTTTTGTTCCTTCAATAACACGTTTTACAACATCATTCCAACCTTCTTTTTCCAATTGATTAAAAGTACCAATTAAAACAATTCCGTTTAAAACGGCTACACCAAACAAGGCAATAAAACCTATGCCGGCACTTATACTGAATGGCATTCCGCGAAGCATTAATGCAAATACACCGCCAATAGCACTCATTGGAATAGCAGTGAAAATTAAACCTGCTTGTTTGAATGAATGGAAAGTAAAATAAAGCAATACAAAAATTAGCAATAAAGAAATCGGAACGGCTATCATTAAACGATCACTTGCTTCTTTCAGGTTTTCGAATTGTCCGCCATAAGTAAAATAATATCCGGTTGGCAATTTTATTTTATCATTCAATTTTTCCTGAATTTCTTCAACTACACTTTGTACATCGCGTCCTGCAACATTAAACCCGATAACAATTCTTCTTTTTCCTGCTTCACGGCTTATTTGTGCAGCACCTAATTTATAGTTAACAGTAGCAACTTGTGATAAAGGAATTTGAATGCCAGTATTGGTAGGAATCATCAAGTTATTAATGTCTTCAATACTACTACGATGAAGACTATCCAAACGAACGACCAAATCAAACCTTCTTTCATTTTCAAAAATAACACCGGCACTTTTCCCTGCAAAAGCAGTACTTACAATATCATTGACGCTTTCAATTGTTAATCCGTAATTGGCAATTCGGGTGCGGTCATATTCGATATTGATTTGAGGTAAGCCACCTACTTTTTCTACTTGTGGTGATGTAGCTCCATCTACACTTTGTATTATTCGGCTCACATCATTGGCATAAGTTGCAAGCGTATCCATATTTTCTCCAAATATTTTTACTGCTACATCTTGCCTGATACCAGTCATCAGCTCATTGAAACGCATTTGTATAGGTTGGTTTTTTTCAAAAAATACACCCGGAATATTTTCCAATTTTTCACTAATTTCATCTGCCAATTCATTATAATTTTTTCCTGATTTCCATTCTTTTTGAGGTTTTAGGATAATTATTATATCAGTAGCTTCAGGAGGCATTGGGTCGGTTGGAACCTCGGCAGTACCTGTTTTTCCTATGACCATTTTTACTTCATCAAATTGTTTTATAATTCTTGATGCCTGCATTGATGTTTCAATACTTTGGCTAAGCGAGCTTCCTTGCGGTAAAATGCAATGGAAAGCAAAATCACCTTCTTGTAACTGCGGAATAAATTCTCCACCCATTCTGCTGAACATGATTATACTAAAAACAAATAGTGTCACAGTACTACCAATTAACCATTTTTTCATTGTGATAGCTTTTTCCAGTAAAGGGTGATAGATGCTTTGTAATTTTTCCATCATTTTATCACTAACTGTTTTTTTGTGGTTTATTACTTTAGGAAGAAATAAAGCACACATCATAGGAATGTAAGTAAGTGATAATATCAATGCTCCTAATATAGCAAAGCCTACGGTTTGTGCCATCGGGCGGAACATTTTTCCTTCAATACCTACTAATGTAAGGATAGGAATATAGACAATCAGAATAATGATTTCGCCAAATGCTGCACTAGTACGGATTTTGGAAGCCGATTGAAATACTTCATCATCCATTTCTGATTGTGTAAGCTTATGAGTAGATTTTCTTAAACCTAAATGATGCAAAGTTGCTTCTACAATGATGACAGCACCATCAACAATTAGCCCGAAATCAATGGCACCTAAACTCATAAGGTTAGCACTCACTCCAAATATATTCATCATTGCCAAAGCAAACAGCATTGATAACGGAATAGCTGATGCCACAATTAGTCCGGCTCTTAGGTTACCTAGAAAAAGTACTAAAACGAAGATAACAATTAACGCTCCTTCGATGAGGTTTTTTTCAACGGTACTTATTGCTCTGTCAACCAAATCAGTTCGATCTAAATAGGGTTCGATAGTAATATCGTCTGGCAATGATTTTTGTATAGTAGGTAATTTTTCTTTTATACGATTTACAACATCATTACTGTTTTCACCTTTTAACATCATTACCACGCCGCCAACAGCATCGACTTCACCATTATAAGTTAAGGCTCCATATCGTACAGCACTACCATACTGAACATCAGCTACATCTTTAATAAAAACAGGAACAATACCATTACTTTTTACCGCTATGTTTTTGATGTCTTCTAAACTTGTAGCCAAGCCTATTCCTCTTATAAAATATGCGTTAGGTTTTTTATCAATGTAAGCGCCACCTGTATTTTGATTGTTTTGTTCTAAGGCATTGAAAATATCGGGAATACTTATTCCCATTGCTTTTAAACGATTAGGATTTACGGCAACTTCATATTGTTTCAATTCACCTCCAAAACTGTTTACTTCGGCGATTCCAGGTGTTCCATAAAGTTGACGAGCTACAATCCAATCCTGCATTGTTCGTAAATCTTTAGCATTATATTTACTTTCACTGCCTTTTTTAGGATGAATGATATATTGATAAACCTCACCAAGTCCTGTACTTACAGGTGCCAATTCAGGAATTCCGATACCTTTTGGGATTTTTTCTTCGGCTTGTTTTAGTTTTTCGTTTATTAGTTGTCTTGCAAAATAAATATCTACATTATCTTTAAAAACTACTGTGATAACTGATAAACCAAAGCGTGAAATACTTCTTGTTTCTTCTAAATCGGGAATATTTGCAATACTTTGTTCTATTGGAAAAGTTACCAATTGTTCTACTTCTTGTCCGGCCAAAGTTGGACATACTGTAATAATTTGTACCTGATTGTTAGTGATGTCAGGTACGGCATCAATGGGTAGTTTCGAGGCACTCCAAATTCCCCAAACGATGAGTAACAAAGTCATTATACCGATAACGAGTTTGTTTTTTATACTGAACTTAATTATTTTATCTAACATTTTTCTTTTGATTAATACTCAATAGGAATGATAAATATTCTTTTGTTGAACACAAAAAGAATAGGTGATGTTTTAGATATAAAATGAACCATCATGCTAACGAAATTCGTAGCAAAGGATTTATAAATAACATCAATAAAATTAATATTAAGCAGTAATCTTTGGCGGTTGCCAGATACTTCCGTAGAAATTGGAATGAAATACTGAAGTATAAATTGAATTTGAAGTTCTTATTTCTTCAAATTTTGTTGGTACAACAAAATTTACGATATCCAAAAAGGTTAAGATTTGTTGACCACAACAGTTGCAAACACAAAACGGCGAACATAAATCGGTAGAATGTTCATGAGAATGATTTTCTTCCAATTGACTTGTAATATTGGTATGACTTATGTCATGCGTATCAACACATGGATAAGCAGCAAGCATAATTATATAGAAAGACAATAAAAAGCCTATAATTCTCATGCTGTAAATGTAATGAAATTTTTAAAAGATTTTAAAAAAGTATGTTTTTTTGATTTTATTTTAATTTCAAAAAATAGTTTTAACTATTTAAAATATGCAGAAGATTTTCTTTGCTTCCGGTTTTTAAATTGATAACATCAAATCGCTTTGCGGAAGAAAAGGAACCTACTTCAGAATCACTATTAATTAAAACAGCTCCTACAAGAATGACATAATTACAGTTATATTTTGTAGCAGTAACTAATTCTAATATTCGGCTGTCTATAGCTTCATAAATAACCTCGGTTGCTTCGTGTAAAGGAATTTCAGCGTTTAAAATTCTATCTTTTTGTTTGTACAAAATTTGTTCAATGGTATTCATTTGATAATCTAATTCGGTTATATTTCCCGGTTCAATTGCATTGTTTTGGAGTTTGCCCAATGCACCTTTGGCGGCTCCACAACATCCTGAATTTTTGTTTTGACCTAAGCGATGAATTTCGCCAATAGTCCCATCTTTTGAAATGCCAATGTGCGGACCATAGTAGATATAAACAGCTCCGTCATCGGGAACATGGCTGGCAAAAGCACCCATTCCGGTTAAACCGGTAAAAGGGAAACCGTCCAAGCCGCCCATTTTAAACGGACCTAAAAATTCTAAAGCTCTTGCTGGATATTGAATACTGTTGACATCGTCGCTACAAATGCTGTCAGCAAACATTACTTGTGCGGGTTCTAAATCCAGTTTTTCTTCAACAAAATCAATTATTTTGTTAACAGTATCAATTGTGGTTAAAGCATTGGGATAATGTTTTCGTATCAGGGCTAATTTTTCTCTTTTTTTCATAATGTCTTTTTGTATAGTGTTGTCTTTTATAATTGGGGTTGCAGCCCGACTTGAGCAGAAATCCTTTTTATTTTTTCGGAAAAATAAAAAGATTGGGAGCGGAAGGCGGAATAGTTGCCCAAAAAGAATAAATTACTTTTAAAGTACAATATTATTGGTTGGTTGAATAGCTGATGGTAAATTGGTTTCTCCAATCATTTCCCGTAGGTCAATTTCTATCATACGGCTAATTTGAGTTATCGGAACGTCGTTAGCATTTCCTTCAAAAGGGTTTTCGGTACTTTCACCTATTTGTTCCAAAACCAGAAAAACCCAACCCAAAAGAACACTGAAAGGTATTGTAAGCCAAATGATATTTTCACCAAATTTTTCTATCAATTTTGAAAATTCACCAATAAAACCAAGTGGTATTAAAAAGCAAAGTGCGTTGGTAAAATACAAATTGATACTTGAAAACTGTCTTGGATAAGGAAAGTTTTTAATTCGTTCGCATTTACCTTGCTGATCGTATAAATCTTTTAATTGATTTTCTAATGCAACATAATTGTAATCTGAAATGGCACCTTTTTCGTTAAGCTTTCTTAAATGAGATGATTGTGAAGCCAGGATTTGAGTAGCTCTGTTTTTAGTTGATAAAATATAATCGAGCTCATTTGGCTTTAGAAACGGTTTTAATTCATCTTCAAGTTTACTTTCCCATTCCGGAACTTTATAGTATTTGAGGTATTCCTGATTATAGCTTTTTGTTTTTATGTTTTCCCAACTTTTTATTTCACGGAGTTGAAAGCGTAAAGCTGTTAACCAAGCGATATGACGGTAGATAATTTCGTGATGGAAACTTATTTCTTCGATTTTTTCTTTGGTTCTGATGAAATCTTTTACCATTATCCCAAAAGCACGACTGTTGTTAATAATAGCTCCATAAATTTGTCTGGCTTCCCAAAGACGATTGTAGGTTTGTGTATTTTTAAATCCTGAAATGAAAGCGGTTGCAGTTCCTAATAATGCGACCGGAACCCATGGAATAGCCAACCATTTGATGTCAAAAAAATAGAATAAAGCGGTTGGAATACTACTTAAAATCAGCATTCGGTATATTTTATTTCTTGTCCAAGGAATAAAATGTTTTAATTTATAATGGCTGGAAATATTCATTTTAATGTTCGGCTTTAGTAATTTTTAAATCATTTAAATCCAATTGCATTTCGGCTTTACGAATTTCTTCATCGCTGAATAATTTTTCTTTTCTGAATCGAAAGAGTTCTTTTCGTTGCAAAGCATAAATTTCTTTTAAAACAGCATTGTATTCTTCAATTTTTATAAATTCACTTTCGTCACAATCCAGTGATACTATTTTTTCCTGAAGGTTTTCAACATTGTTCTCTAAATTCGATTTATAAATTCCCAATAAATCATTTCCAACTGATTTTGAATGAAACTTTTCGACGATAATTTGTAAAGCATTTTTGTCTAAAAGTAATTGAATTTGAGCTTGTTGTTCTTCTGATGAAGGAATATCATCGATTTCTTTTATTTTGATGAACTTGATTATAAAGGGTAGGGTCAAACCTTGAAATACGAGTGTGACAAATATGACTACAAAAGTGATAAATATGATAAGATTTCGTTGCGGAAATAAAGTACCATCAGGCATTAATAAAGGAATTGATAATGCCGTAGCTAATGAAACTACTCCTCGCATTCCTGCATAACTGATAATTAAAGGACCTTTCCAACCTGGCGACGGTTCGTTATTGCGGATTTTGGAACTTAACCATCTTGGAACATGAGCCGAAGGGAAAACCCATAAATAACGCAGACCAATCGTTATACCGCTAATTATCAAACCATATTTTATTCCGTCCCAAATAGAATAATTCCCTAAATCTTTAATGATGATTGGTAATTCTAATCCGATAAGTATAAAAACCAAGGCATTCATTACAAAAATCAAAGTAGTCCAAACCCCAAGCATGTTCAAACGAGTACTTCCTGTTTGAAAAATTTCATGAGACCTCCAAGACATGAAAAGTCCGCCGCTTACTACTGCCATTACACCCGAAAAGTGAAAATGTTCTGCAAAAAGAAACAGTAGATAAGGTGTCATTACTGTTAGTGCAGCATCTATAGCGGGTGTTGTTGGTAAAAAACGATGAATAGCATACACAATATTAGCACCGATAAGTCCGATTACAATTCCCATTATAGCTACTATAAAAAACTGACCTGTGGCTTCTTGTAGAGAGAAATGTCCGGTTATAATAGCAGCTAAAGCAAATTTAAAAACAATCAAAGAGGAAGCATCATTGACTAAACTTTCTCCTTCTAAAATAGTTAGTAAACGTTTAGGAACTTTCACTCCTTTCATTACTGTTGCAGCAGCAATAGCATCCGGTGGTGAAATAATTCCTCCCAAAAGAAATCCTAATGCTAGAGTAAATTCCGGAATGTAAACAGAAGAAGTATAGGCAATTATTGTTGAAGTGAAAAATACCAATCCAAATGCTAAAAGAGCAATAGGACGTTTCCATTTCCAAAAGTCATTCCATGAAGTATACCAAGCAGCTTCGTAAAGAAGTGGAGGTAAAAAGATTAGAAATATCAGTTCGGGATCTAGATCTGAAACCGGTATTCCCGGAATAAAACTTATACCTAAGCCGGCAATAACTAAAAAAATAGGGTAGGCAACACGTATTCGTTTAGCTAGCATTACTAAAAGAAATACGGCAAATAAGAGTCCGAGAATATTGAGAAGCGTATGGTGCATTTACAAGCTAATTTTGTCCGATATCAAGACGATTTATTTTTCCTTCGGAATTTACACTAAATTTAAAGAAAACATTGAAAGTTCCCCATTGACCGGCAAAAAAACTTCCATAAATAGCTGTGCCGTCATTTTCAACTTTGTCTATACTTAAAAACTTTTCTTTATGAGCAAAAGCATTTTCAAAAAACGGTTTAAAATCCAATTTTCTTCCGTCATCAGTAAAAACGGCATCGTCAGTAAAATAGGAAAACCATAACGATTTGTTATTTTCTTGAAGTGCTTCAATAGCATTTTTAACAGTTTGGTTTGTAATTTTAGAGCTATCCATTGTTTTATTGGTTTTAGTTGTTGATTTTTCGGATTTTGATGCTTGGGCGCAGGAAATCAATGATATTAACAGAATTCCTGATAGCATTGATTTAAATAGAAGTGATCTCATTTCTTTAACGGATGTTGCAGATAAATAATAATCAGATTTAAGAATAGAAAAGGTAATTCAATCAAAACACCTTTCAAATCTTTATCTAACAAATGAAAGCAAATAATCATCAGGATTCCTGCTGCCATTAGAAAATTTCCCCAAACAAATGTTTTTGGATGTAGAATTAATAGCGCACTAATCATGGTAACTAAACCGTTTATCATCAGTCCGTTTTTTGTAAATCCCCATTTACTGAACATTTCAATCATTTCCGGCTTACCCGAAAACATTGCGTAGCCTTGTTTTAATCCCATGAAAACAGCTACAGCAATCAATACTGAATTAATAATAATTTTCACCATTCTATATTAAATTTGAAATATAATAAGTACAAAAATACTAAATAGACTGAATATTCATTCAGTTTGTAGTAAAAAATTACTTTTTTATTGAATCCCAAGCCATATCAAGAAATAAATCAATTTTTTGGTCTGAGAATATAATTTTTTCATCCATCGCCCAAAGAAGCCATCCGTTGATACTGCTGAAAGTAAAAAGTCTTAGATGATGTGCGCTGATTGGTTTAAAAAGATTTTTATCAATACCTTCCTGAAAGAGTTTATTAAAGACAAGAAAATCTTTCATCGCGATATCGTGGATTTCTTTTGTCAGAATAGGTGAGGCGGCAAAAAGATAGGAAAATTGAAATTCTAACGGATTTTCTATAAAATAACGAATTACTTTTCCCCATAATCGCCTAAATCGCTCTTCAATACTTCCTTCTTCAGTATAATTATGAAACACAAATTCAGCTTCCCACTTTTTTTGCTCAATCCATATTTGTTGCATAATAGCTTCTTTATCTTTAAAATGCTTGTAGATTGTACCAATGCCAACATTAGCTTCTTTAGCTATTTGAGCCATAGTTACCGTATGCATTCCTTGTGAAACAAATAATTTTAATGACGCTTTCAGTATGGAAATTCTTTTGTCAGGAAGCATTAGATGATAATTTTGATTGTAAAGATAAAGATTACTGTTTTGGTTTAAAAAAGGGTTGTGGTAATGGAACAAATTCAGTTTCGTTGGGAACTTTAGGAAAATTTTGAGCTTCCCAGTCTTTTTTAGCTTTTTCAATTACATTTTTATCGGTATGGACGAAGTTCCAGTAAATGAAATGCTCTTCAGGAAAAGGTTCGCCTCCAAAGATATAAAGTGTACAATCGGCACTGATTTCAAAAGCGCAAAGACTTGAATTTTTAGCAATTAAAAGCTGCTTTCCGCCATAGGTATTTCCTTCTACAGTAATATGACCTTCTAACACATAAATGGCACTTTCTCCAAAGAGATATTCTCCTATATGAAGTTGGCTTGCTTGCGTACTTTTGATTTCAATAAAATAAAGCGGACTATAAACCGGAACCGGAGACGTTTTTCCAAAGGCTTTTCCGGCTATGAGTTTGAATGTTACATTCTCTTGTTGCCAAACAGGTAATTCCTGAGCCTCGATATGGGCAAAAGAAGGTTCGGTATCTTCCAAATCTTTTGGTAATGCAACCCAAATTTGCAATCCATGCAGTCTTTTGGAAGAATGTCTTAAGTATTCCGGTGTTCTTTCGGAGTGAACGATGCCTTTTCCTGCTGTCATCCAATTTACAGCACCGGGTTGAATTTCTATTTCGGTACCCAAACTGTCTCGGTGCATAATAGCTCCTTCAAATAAATAGGTTAATGTTGATAGTCCGATATGCGGATGTGGAGGAACATCCATATTTTGATAATCTTTCAAATCAGCCGGTCCCATATGGTCTATAAAAACAAACGGGCCAACAGCTCTTTTTTCCCTAAAAGGAAGCAATCGTCCTACTAAAAAATTACCTATATCGGCGGAGCGTTCTTCAAGTATCAGTCCAATGTTTGACATTTTTTTGCTTTAAATTATATCGTTACTAAGATACAAAATCCTTTGGGAAAATAAAGTAATACTCTAAAATGAAAATTCCCTGACTATCATTGATGTCAGGGAATTTTAAAATTTAAGAATGCGAATTCAATTATTGTTTTATCATTCGATAAGAGAAACCTTTGTCATTTTCTCCCAAAACTTCTACAAAAAGTGTTTTTTCATCTAGAAGTGTATATTGAATTTTTTTAGGAAAATCGTGTGTTAGGTTTTCAAAGGAAAACTTTCCTTTAACGTCTTTATTTAGTACAAAATCAACAGGTTTTCCATCATTTTGATTCATTACTACTGCTGTGTAAACAGTTTTGCCTTCATTTTCTTTTAATTCTAAAAATTCAGCAATTATTTTTTTCTGATTTTTGAGTGTATATGATTTTCCTTTTAATTCTTTGTCATTGACACGTTCCCAAGTTTCATAATTTTCTTTAAATTCAACTTTCCATGTGCCTTCAAGAAAGCTGAAATCATTTTTTTGGTTTGTTTCAGAAAAAGTAAGCATACTGAAAAATACAGTTAAAGTCAGAATGGTTTTCATAAGATTTTGATTTTAAAATTTTTACAAAACTGCTCCAATAACTCCGCTTAAAATTGTAAAAATGCGACACAATTAATTATTACCCGAAAACAGATTTGACAATTTTAGATTGTCAGAGTAAAATTCTTTAGGACTTACTCCGGTAAATTCTTTAAATTCCTTTATAAAATGAGCTTGATCGTAGTAGTTATTTTCGTGAGCAAGCTGTGTGAAATTATGAAACTCATCATTTAAAATCATATTTAGCGTATTTTGCAATCGGATTATTTTGGACAATTGTTTTGGGCTGACACCAATAACAGTAGAAAATTTTCGTTCCAATTGCCTTCGGTTGATGTTCAGGTTTTCGGATAGTGTGTCAATGGAAAGTTGACCTTTTAGTTTAAGTAAAATTGAAATGCTGGAATTTATTGTTGTATCAATTCGGGTTTTATCGATTAAAAATTTGAGAAGAAACTCTTCTGCTATTGCAATTCGTTCTTCGGTAGTTTTTGTATTTAGTATTTGATTTTCCAATAGTTTTCCTTTTGTTCCAAATAACTCTTCCAAAGGAACAGCTCTGTTATCCATTTGATTAATTGGTATCGAGGAAAAAGGAGCAAAGCCATTGGTTTGAAATCGGATAGCAAAAATAGCAGAAACTCCCGTTGGCTCAATGAATAATGGTTTTGTAATTTGCCCGAAAACAAAACATTGCGGTTGAATGATATAGTTATTTTCGTCAATATATTGTTTATATAAATCGCCACAGTGAAAAATCATTTCCATACAACCATCAGGAACGATACGCTGTTTTTGGGGTTTTGTTTCTTTTTCGGCTTCAAGTATCCAATAGCATTTCACAAAATCAGAAAGTTCAATTGAAGTAAAAGTTTGATAATTCATTTTGAGATTAACTAAAATTTCACTCTAAAAATAATATAAAAAGACATTGACTGTATTCAAATCATAAAAAAACCGACTAGTAAGACTAATCGGTTTTTGTTTTTTCAACGTTGTGTTATATATGCACACCACCTGAAACTTCGATACGCTGTGCATTAATCCATTTGGCTTCATCACTGCTGAGAAATGCCACAACACTACCAATATCATCCGGTAAACCAACTCTTCCCAAAGCTGTAGAGGAAGCAACCATAGCGTTTAGTTCTTTATTATCTCTGATAGCACCACCGCCAAAATCGGTTTCTATAGCACCTGGTGCCACAGTATTCACTCTAATTTTTCGTGAACCTAATTCTAATGCCTGATAACGGCTAAGTGATTCAATTGCAGCTTTCATAATGGCATAAGCAGCATAACCATTGTAACTGAAACGAGCCAAACCTGATGAAATGTTTACAATGCTTCCGCCATCTTGTAATAAAGGAAGTAATTTTTGAGTTAAAAAGTATGGACCTTTTAAATGAATATTGACCATGCTGTCAAATTGTTCCAAAGTAGTTTCGGCAAAAGAAGCATGAATTCCAACTCCGGCATTATTCACCAAAGCATTAATAGTTTTACTTTGAAATTCATTTTGTAAAACGGTAGAAAGTTGGCTTACAAATCCGTCAAAAGAAGTAGCATTTGATACATCAAGAGCTAAAGCATAGGCTTTTTTTCCTTTGGCTGTAATTTCTTTAACCACTTCTTGAGCGGCATCACTTTTAGATTGATAGGTTAGTATTACATCAAATCCTTTTTCGGCCAATTGTAGGGCCATATCTTTTCCAAGTCCGCGGCTACCTCCGGTAACTAGAGCAATTTTGTTTCCTGTGTTTGTCATTTTTTTATTGAATTAAATTAACAGGACAAAGTTGCGAGATTATGAGCGGTTGGTTGTTGCGATATTCAAAGTGATGTTTGTAAAAATCAAATAATTAATTTTCTCTGAATTGTAAGGGAGAATGTTGGGTTTGTTTTTTGAAAAAATTAGAGAAATGAGCTATTTCATCAAATCCGAGACTATTTGCAATTTCAGAAATATTCCAATTGGTTTGTTTCAGTAGAATTTTAGCTTCTTGGGTGATTCGTCCGGCGATAATTTCGGTAGTCGTTTTACCGGTAGATTCTTTGAGCACTTTATTCAGATGATTTACGTGTATGCTCAGGTTTTCGGCATATTCCTTGGCGGTACGCAATGGTAATGTCTGATTGGGAGATTCGATAGGAAATTGTCTTTCCAATAATTCTATAAAAAGTGATGCTATACGGGAAGCAGCATTGTGACTGTCACTTTTTCCTTCAATGGGTTTTAGTTTTTGTCCGGTGTGGATTAATTCAATGACATAATTGCGAAGCAAATCATATTTAAAAGCATAGTCGGATTGGATTTCGGTATTCATTTTTAGAAATATTTGCTCCATTTCATCATATTGTGTATCAGAAATTTGAAAAATGAAGTCGCTTTTTGGACTAAAAATAGGTAAAGAATCCAATGATAAAGCTGTTTTTGATTTGTGCATAAAATCAGCAGTAAACACACAAAAATAACCCGATTGCTGTTCGTTTTGAGGAATGTATCGATAGGGAACTTTTGGCGAAGCAAATAATACACCTTTTTGTTTAATTTCTATTTCTTTATCGGCAAATTCAACCAGATTGTTACCATTAATAAGGCTTATTTTATAATATGTTCGACGGTTATAAGGCATTACGGGTTTTGTTTTACAAGCCTGACTCATTTCTGCAATATTGAAAACGTTGAAATGTCCAATGTCAGTATTGTTTTGTTCATTAAGGAAAGATTCGATTAAAGAGCATTTATCATCCAATATTTCTTTGTAGAATTCTTTTATAGAAATCATAGTCATTTTTGTAAAAATCAAATATTGACAAAAGTAATAAAAACTTTTAGAGAAATAATACTTTATAGGAGGGGAATAAAAAAATCCCAAACGATTTGTGTTTGGGATTTTCTAAGATTAAAAATAAGTAAGTTTATACTTTACCTAGAAATAGAATTGAACGTATTATAAATCGTGTAGTCATAAGTTTGTTCCAATGAGATAATGGAGAGAAAAGTTAGAACTAATCAGTAAATTTTTCTCATAAAGTTATTACTTCGACAGTAATTATAACTATCGTTTAATCATTTTTTTAGTAAAAGTAAGGCCTTCCGGTGTGGTTACTTTTAAAAGATAAGTTCCTGTTGTTAAATCGGAAATAGTAACTTCATTTGTGACTGAAGTACTTATAAATCTTCCGTTTAAATCATAAATTTCTACTTTCTCAATCTCTTTATTGAAGCGTATCACGTTGCTTGCGGGATTAGGGTAGAAGTAATAATTATCTGCTGTAGCAACAGGGTTAACACTCAAAACGCTTTCTATGTAGATTACGTTGGTGAAAACCGGTCCCCAAACCCCTTGGTTGTCTTTGACACGCACATTGAATTTGTGCAAACCAACAGGATTTACAATCGGGATTCCTAAGCCTAGAAACTTTTCAAAGGCACTATCAAAGTTTTGGTCTGTAGCCAGCATTGGTGTTCCGTTACCTTCTCCAGGATCGGTATCCCAGAAATATTCAGCTTGCGTAATACTTACCGGCACTGGTGTTGTTGTTGACTCAACATTAATAATGTTTGTAAACGCTGGTCCCCAAACGCCTTGGTTATCTTTCATTCGGATAGAGAATTTGTGCATACCAACACTTGGCGCGTTGAGTCCGTATTCGGCAACCTTTTCAAAAGCGCTATCGAAATTTTGGTCGGTTGCCAAAAGTGGCGCACCATTTCCTTCTCCCGGATCGGCATCCCAGAAATATTCGGCTTGAGTGAGACTCAGAGGCGTTGGCGTGTTGCTTGGCTCCACACTAACCACATTGGTGAAAACCGGACTCCAAACGCCCTGATTGTCTTTAACTCGTACCGAAAATTTATGCAAACCTGCGCTTGGCGCACCTATGCCGTATAAAGCAATTCTTTCGAAAGAAGTGTCATAGTTTTGGTCTGCCGCAAAAATGGCCGTTCCATTGCCTTCTCCGGGATCGGCGTCCCAGAAGTATTCGGCCTGACTTATTGCGCTCAACTGTGCAGAGCACAATCCGGCAGTAAGCAAAGTCATTAGGCTATAAATATATTTTCTCATCTTAGATTACAGGTATTATGTTATTTAGAATATCCTGAACCTTGTGCGTTCATTTCCTGTGTTCCGGTATAGATTCTTCTTGGTGTGAGCAAGTAGTTTACCTGTGGTTTGTTACCCACGTTTTCAGGCCAGTAGTTAGCCCAACTATTTGAACCTCCATAATGACCAATATCATTTCTGGTTAAATCTAAATCAGCGTAATCATCTTCGATTGCACCAGCATTGACATTTGCACCGGTTACAGTGTAATTTGTTGTATCAATTGTAATTGCAGCCGAACCGATGTTGTTACTTTGAGTTACGGGTCCACTTACACCAAAAGCAGAATCTGACATATTATTGCTAGCATAAATAGTTGCTAACTCACTTCCATCATTTGTTATTTCATAAGAAATCCCGCTGCCAGTTCCTGATGATAATATGTTATTCATCACCGAAATAACACCATTACTGTAAATCATCGAAACCTGAACAGGGGCATTCAGATTGTAAGGATATTTTACCGTGTTATTATGGAACTCATTGATTACTCCAGTTTTTGCCTGACGCAGTAATGCGTGAGACTGGTTAAAAAAGTTATTGGATATTTTGAATTTATAATATCTCTGATTGTTGGTAAGTCTATAGGTAATCAGGTTGCCGATAATTTCAACATCTTCGTTTGCTGGGCTCGAATCTGCAGAATTAGCACCCAATACATCAATTCTTGCAACATTGTTTGCCGTACATCTACCGTGCGACATGTAAATACCATTGGTTCCTAAAGTACATCCGGATACATTCAAAGTTGTATTTGAAAAGCTTGCTGTTACATCTCCACCTAAATTGGAATTTAATATATTAATAGTAGTACGCCCGCCTGTAGTCGCTCCAGATACTGTAATAGTTGAGCTTAAGTTTAGGTTGTGTATTGTTATCAATCTACCTGCGCCCGCAGTTATGGTTATGGTTCCCTGAACAAAGTATTTTGCAAAATTGGTTTCCGATACAAATGTTAACGATTTGTTGATGGTAATATTCTCAAGATAAGGAATACCCGCAGATTTTGGTCGGATAATAATTCTATCGCCATCAGACGCTTGCGCAATCGCTGCACTGATAGTAGAAAATGATCCGCCTGCACCAGCATCACGTACATATAAATCGGCTGCAGAAACCATTGAAGTGAATAAACCTGCAATGGCAATAAAAAATAATTTTGTTTTCATTTTTGTTTAGTTTTCCCTGCTATTGCAGGCGTTAATATTTAAATAATTCGTGTTTTTAATTAATATGCTATTTGCTTTTATTTTACCTTTTCGATTTTGGTAACATTGATGTCGCACCAAGCCTTGCTTGCTCCTACTAATTCACCGGTAACTCTTATTTTTTCGCCTAATTGGACGGGTTGGCCGTTGTCATCATAAATCTTAACATCGGCTTCGGTGTAACTGTCCGGAAGCAAATCCATCATATTTTTCTTTTCGTCTTTGTTTTCGCTCCAGGTTCTGATTTTTATGGCCGGAATCCTGTATTTTCCTCCCGGAGCTTCAAAAGCCATGGTAACGCTTCCGCCGGCGCTGTAAAATTGGTCTGGAAGCCTAACAATTCCTTCGCACATTACGATTTCATTTTTATATTCTTCGTTGCAAAGGTCTGAAGCCGGTAAAAGCTTTGGTGGTTCGGAGCCACAAGAAACTAACAATACCAGCGCTAAAATGGTTATTCCTTTTATGATTTTCATGTCGCTATTGGTTTTGATTAATACTACTATTTGTTGTTATTTCGCTTTTGCCACATGTTTTCGTAGCCCAATTCTATTTCCGGAGCGATATCTTTAACGAATTCCAAAATCTTGTTCCGGTCGTATTCCGTGGCTTCAAACAGCGATGGAAAGGCATCTACTTCTTCTTTGAGTAAACTTGTTCTGGATCCTTTTGTTTCAAAGGCAAAAGAATAGTTGTTCATCAAATACCGCGTTCTTTCTTTGACGATATAAAATCGACCCATTCTACCCAAACTGATACTTTCTGATTTGTTGAATATTTTGCCCGACTCGTTTTGATTGTAAAAAACGATAGTCTTTCCATCGGATTCGACGACCAGTTTTACTTGTTTGCTGGTAAAATAGATGTATAGCCTGGAACCGACCATAAGGGCACCAAAAACAAATATTGACCCAATGATGGCAGTCCACCAGGAAAACCCGTCTTTAAAAAGATTTGCGGCAAAACTGATGACTCCAAACGTGCAAAAAAAAGCGGCTACGATGTATAGCGTAAGTTTGTTGTTTCTTTTGATTAATGGTATTTCGATATTTTTCATAAATTTTTCTATTATATTTTTTAAGAATGTCCGGTAGCGATATAAAACATAAGCCAACCGATTCCGCCGATGACTAATCGCCAGAGTAATTTTTTCAATAAACCGCTTGATAACGATTGTCCTTGTACGAGATAGTCGTCTGTTTTGTCGTTGGCTGTACCGACTTTTTTGGATAGTTTGGTTCCGGCAATCGCACTTAACGAAAAGAGGTAAAGCAATCCCACCCAAGCCGCATTGGCAAAACCGAAGATCATTAAAAGCATGCCTATTATTGATAGTCCTTCCATGTTTATTATTTAATAACTTTTACTGTTTTTACTTTTTCGTTTGAGGTAATCTTTACCACATATGTCCCCGATTGCAAGCGGGATGTATTTATAGTGATTTCATTAACATTAGGCTTTTCTGAAATAACTTCCTGACCTAATAGGTTGTATATTACAACAGCGGTAATTTCGGTATCTAATGAAATAGTTAAAATATCTTTTACGGGATTAGGATATATTTTTGCATTCAATAAATTGAAACTTTCATTATTTAGAGCTGCAGGACAGTTTACTAAAATAGGGCTACTACTGTCAGTTGTATTTCCTCTACCTAATTGCCCGGCGTCATTTCTTCCCCAAGTGTAAATTTCTCCTGATGCTTTTAAGGCTGCACCAAAGTAGAGTCCTGTCTCCACATCCAGCCAATCTGTATCTGTACCTATTTGTGTAGGGCTATAATTATTGCCACCAATGGTTCCTAACCCCAACTGTCCATAATTGTTATAGCCCCAACCCCAAAGCGTTCCATCGGTTTTTAAAGCCATGGTTTGATACAATCCGGGTGCTATTTTTTTCCAATTCGTGTCTGTTCCTACTTGGGTTGGTTGGTACACTGCAGCATTGCTTCCAATGCCAAGTTGTCCCAAACCATTTTTACCCCAAGCCCACAGAGTTCCGTCAAACCTAACAGCTAAACCATAATTATCTTCGCCAGCAGCGGCAAAAAGCCAAGTCGATACTCTTTGTGAAGGACTGTATTGATAATCTCCTGAGGTATAAATTCCTAATTCTCTATTGGCATTTCTTCCCCAAACCCATAATGTATTATCAGTTTTAATAGCAAAACTATGATTAGAACCTGTTGAAATACTCTTCCAGTTTGTTTCATTTCCAACTTGTGTAGGGGTTGTCCTTGTGGTCGTTCCGTTTCCTAATTGTCCACTGGCTCCATAACCCCATGCCCAAAGCGTACCATCAGTTTTAATAGCTAAACTATGAGCGGCATACCCAATTTCTATACTTTGCCAATTGGTATCTGTACCTACTTGGGTTAGCACTAATCTGTTGTTGGTGTCACCCAATCCCAATTGTCCGTAGTTGTTAAGACCCCAAACCCATAAAGTCCCGTTGGTTTTAATAGCACCATTAAGAGAAACGGTTTGCCAATCGTTATCAGTTCCTATTTGAGTAGGTACTAATCTGTTATCTTGATCACCTAATCCTAAACCGCCATTACCACCGGCACCCCAAACCCATAAAGTTCCATCTTGCGCAATAGCAATAACACGACTACTTCCTACTGCAATTTTTGCCCAACAACCATTTTGTCCATATAACAGTGTTCCTGAAAGTATTAAGAGAAGTAAAGTAATTTTTCTTTTCATAAAATTGTATTTAATGTAGTTTTTTAGATTTAGGATACTATTTTTAAAATATTGTTTTCCAACAAACGTTTTAAAACCCGACTTTATAGTCGGGTTGCAAACATAAAACTATATATCACCTGAGTTTGTTAACATAAATAGGGGTTATTCACAAAGTTTTAAGACTGTAAAGGCTTAATGAATTAAAAACATTTACAGCTGATCTCACGCTTAGTTCCGATACCTTCTCCATAAAGATAAACTTCACTTTGGTATTGCGTTCCATCATAATCCTGAGCAAAACTGAATTCATCACGGCTACATTTTCCGTCTTTATCGGTTCTACCGATAACTGCTGTCACAGTTCTGCGTAACGGAACGCCTGTATATTGATGTTTGGAAATAAACCAACGGTCAGAAATAATTCGTACTTGTTTTGGAGTATCACCAAAATTTCTGTTTTTGTAAGCTAATATTATTTTGGCTTCCAAAGCCTTGTCCGTCATTTTAGCTTTAGGTAAGCATGCGTCCGGATCATTTTTGTCAATCGGAGTGTTTTTAACAATCATGTCAATTTCACCTACAGCGATTGGTTTGTAATCAAAGTCAGAACCGTATCCGGCAGTTTTAATAGGGATTATTTCAATTTTTAACTTATGTGTACCTGGAGTCAGCAAGTCTTGTTTGCGTTTTAAATCCATCATTAATGTTTCTCCAAAATAAAGTTCTTCTGTGCCATCATTGAATTCGGCTCTATGCGTTGCAAGACCTGTCATATCACTTTCTTTAAAATTGGAAGCATAACTGGTATTGGTTACTTTTTGTCCGTCGAGATACAGAACAAAAAGCACTTTTGCCTGATAACTAAACGAGTTTCTGTTTTCATTGATTTCCTTTGGTTTTTTACCACTCTGTTCTAATTGTAGCATCATACTGTTTGATGGAGAATTAGCAAACCAACCTCGCATCGCGAGTTTATCGCCGAAAGTATAAGTTTTAATGTACTTGTCTTCAGGAAGTGTACGCTCAAACTCTTCGTTGGAAAAACATACTTTTCCAATATTGTTTTGATATTGAGGGAAATCAAGCTTTTCTTCCGGGTATAATTCAAGTTTGCTTTTACCACCGATTTTTTCTTTTAATTTTCCCAATAACTGTGCTTGGCTATTTACCGTAAAAGCAATACAAGCTAATAAAATAATTTTCTTCATTATATATTATAAGATTTAGGTTATTGTTTTTGAGCACTTCTTTTAGCAACAAGTATTGCAAAAAGCCCCGCGATTACAACAGGAATTCCCGATAATAATGCTAATGTTCTGCTAGGTAATCCTCCATATTCACCTCTTTTAACATCAGGTGATACAAAGAATACAATGATGGTAAGAAAAACTGCCAACCAAAAGAAGGCGTTGGAATATTTAAGATTAGTACGAAATAGAAATACTCCAAAAGCCAATGACAACAATAACAGAATGACTAACAAAGCTGCTACAATGGTATAAGTTGAGGCTGCAGGAATTGAGTTTAACAATTCTTCCATTTCTGTAATTTGCTTGTCTATTTCTACTTTGGACTCACCTGTCATATTTTTAACTTCTTCCTTTAATAGAGTTAGTTTTTCTTGGGTTTCGGCTAACTCTGCTTGGTTTTCTGTTAGCTCATCTTTGTCGAGATTTGCTCTGTAAATAGACATAGAGCAAGTAATCAGTGAAATCAGGATAATAATGATTCCAAAAATTCTAAGTACTGTTTTCATTTCTTTTGATTTAGTATTGGTTAAGCATAAATTCCTTTTTTATGGAATTACAATGCAATAATAAATCAAAGAAAAGCGACAATTTTAGCCAATGAATTAACGTGGCGTTTCGGGATATTAACGTAGAAAATTGATGTAAAACCGTTTTTAGTGAGAAAAGTACATTTTTACAAGTTGTCGAGCAATACCATAAACTCTTCTTTTTTACGGACAGATAGCGGAATGGCAGTTTTATTTTTCATCACGATAGTATTACCACCTTCCGATTTAATGAAGTGATCAAAGTAGGCCATATTGATTAAATGCGATTTGTGAGTTCTAAAGAAATTGTACGGATTCAACAACGTTTCATATTCTTTTAAGTTGGTTGAAACAACGAGCTTTGGCGCATTGATGAAATGAAAAGTAGTATAATTTTTATCCGATTCGCAATTTACAATATCTTGAATATTAATAGAGTAAATCTTATCTGCTGTTTTTAGAATTAGTTTTTGAAGGTTTTTAGGACGTTCAAGGTTTGAGAACAAATTGTGTAGTTTCATGTCAAAAACTTCTTTGCCCAAAGAATCTTCGGCCTTTTTTACGGCTTCTATTAATTCTTGTCTATCCAATGGTTTTAGTAAATAATCAATAGCAGAAAAACGGAAAGCTCTGATGGCAAAATCTTCATAACCGGTAATAAAAATTACTTTAAAAGTTATCGGACTTAGTTTTTGCAACAAATCAAAACCGGTACCATCGGGCATTTCTACATCCAGAAAAACCAAATCAGGAGTTAATTGTTGGATTAGTTTTATACCTGAAGCTACCGATTCAGCCTGTCCAATAATCGAAATACCGGGACAACTCGATTTAATAATAGCAATATTCTCTTTTCTTATTTTTTCAATATCGTCAATGACTACAGCTCGTAACATATCTGGTTTTAATTTTCGTAAATATAAGGAATCTCAAAGACAACTTTGGCACCTTCTACAGTTCCTTCAGGAGTGATTAGATTATCGGTTTGTACTATAAAATCTTTATTTTTGGTGTAGGAAACCAAACGTTCTTTGGTAATAGTCATTGCCAATGATTTGTGATTGCTAACTTGTGTATCAGTACCAAATCCTTTGCCGTTATCGGTTACTTCAAAGAAGAGTTTTTCATCTTTCAAAAAGAAATGAACATTAATTTTTCCGTTTTCAGTAGTATTGCTCAAACCGTGTTTAATAGCATTTTCAATGAAAGGTTGTGCCAGCATTGGTGGTAAGAATATCGATTCTTTGTCAATTCCTTCTTGAACGTCAATGGTGAACTTAAATTTATTTTCATACAACAATTGTTGTATGGAAAGATAGTTTTCAATCATTTCAACTTCTTCTTCCAGAGATATGTAGTTTTCGTTGGAGTTTTCGAGTATTTGTCGGGTTAGTTTTGAAAATTTACCCAAATAATCTACCGCTTCATCATTTTGCTTATTGTTAATCAAACTTCGGATGTTTTGCACAGAATTGAATATAAAGTGGGGATTCATCTGTGTAATGAGTAGTTTTTGCTTGATTTGGTTTTTCTCCAACACATTGATGGCTTGCTTCTGCTTGTTGTTTCGGTAATAGAAGTAAACGCCTAGCAGTAATAATACTAATACAGCAGAAAGCGCAATGAGCCAATTGTTTTTTTCGGCATTTTTCTTTTCGGCAGCAAGTTTCAGATTTAATTCTTTTTTCTCAAAATTATACTTCATTTTTTGTTCTGCTAATGCATTTCGCGATGCTTCAAGCTGACCTGAATTTTCTATTTCTAGCACAAACTGATACATTTCAAGCGCTCTTTCGCAATTATTACTTTCCATGGCTACACCATACACTAAATCAGCCGCATTTCGTTGAAGCGTTACATTGGTTGTTTTTTTACTTTCTGTAAAAGCTTTTTCGGCATAAATTCCGGCATTAACAAAATCGCCTTTCTTGAAATAAACATCTCCTAAACCAATCATAGAATGAATGAAGGATAAATCATCAGCTTCTGTTTCCGGGGTTTTCATTGCCAGAATTTCTTTATATATTTTTTCTGCCTGATTATAATTTGAAAGTTCTGCATATCCTTCTGCAGCTCTGGCTAAAGCAATGCCTATTAATGTATGAGAGCCAATTTCTTTACCAATTTCCGCAGCTTTATTACTATAAACAATGCTTTCTTTATATTTTTTTGATCCGTTATAATAGGAAGCAATACTGTTATATCCACTACCTTTAAGGTAAAGAACTTGATTGGTAGGTTCTTGTTTATAAGCAATATCATAATAACCAATAGCTTTCGTGCCATACTCTAAAGCTTTTTTCAATTCACCTTGTCTTGCATAAGCTTTGGATAATAAATTCAATGCGTAGGCAACCTGAAGCGGATATTCATCTTTATTCTTTTCAAAAAATTTGAACGCACTAAAAGCTAAAGGTATGCCTTTATCATCTTTTTTATCGGAAAAATAGGCTGACGCTTTTACAAGGAAAACAGCATACATTTCATCATAAACTTTTACCGATTTTAAAATAGTTATGGCTTTATCATAATACACATATTTTTGGTCTGTTTCTCCTTTCTTATAACTATATTCTGTGGCAACTTTAGAATAATAACTTGCTAATAGAATGGAATATTTTTCGTGTAGTTTAGCATTATTTTTCTTTTTATAATTTTTCAGTACAATGTCTCCAATCATATTGTTGAGCAGAAAATAATTTTTATCATTATTGTAATAATTATTTTCCATTACCTCAGATATAATACTCACTTTTGTTGTATCATGTAATTTTGGATTTTGTAATACGATTTTCAAAGAATCAATTGTTTTGTCCTGTGCAAAAGAAGAAGCGAAAACAAGGAATAAGAAAGAAAGAATAGGTAAGCGATTAATTTTAAACATAATATGAGGTTGGCTATTTGTGAAAATGAATTTTTAGTCTTCGTAAATATAGGGAATCTCAAAAACAACTTTGGCGCCTCCAACAGTTCCTTCGGGAGTGATTAGGTTATCGGTTTGAACAATGAAATCTTTGTTTTTAGTATAAAATACCAAGCGTTCTTTGGTAATAGTCATGGCCAATGATTTGTGATTGCTCACTTTTGTTTCAGTGCCGAAACCTTTCCCGTTATCGGTTACTTCAAAGTAGAGTTTGTTTTCTTTCAGATAGAAATGAACATTAATTTTACCGTTTTCAATAGTATTGCTCAATCCGTGCTTGATGGCGTTTTCTATAAAAGGCTGTGCCAACATCGGTGGTAAAAAGATTGAGTCGGTATCAATATCGTCTTCCAGTTGAATGGTAAACTTAAACTTGTTTTCATACAAAAGTTGTTGTATCGAAAGGTAGTTTTCAATCATTTCTAATTCTTCGGTAAGCGATATGTAGTTTTGATTGGAGTTTTCCAAGATTTGTCGGGTTAGTTTTGAAAATTTACCCAAATAATCTACCGCTTCGTCGTTGTGCTTATTGTTAATTAAACTTCGGATGTTTTGTATGGAATTGAATATAAAATGCGGATTCATTTGCGTGATGAGTAGCTTTTGTTCCAATAATAATTGCTGATTTTGCATTTTTACACGTCTAATTTTTAGAAGCGCAAATAAAAACCCTGAAATAATTAAAAGTCCGGAAAAACCAATAAGCAACCACTTCTTCTGCAACTCTGAAATGGCAACAGTTTTCTTTAAGGCGTTTACACTTTTATTAGCCGAATTGATAGTATCTTTATAGGCATATTTATATTTTATTTGTGCCAGTTTATCAAATTTTTCCTTTTTGTAAAGACTGTCATTCAGTTCTTTGTGCATTTGTGCATTTTCTGAAGCTAATTTGTATTCTTTGATGTCATAGTATATTTTGGAAAACAAAAAAGAATAATCGGTTTGTAAACTCAAAAGTTTAAGCTCACTCGCAATTTCATTTCCTTCTCGGGCAAACTGTAATGCTTTATCGTACTCCTTTTTATCATAATAAATTCTGCTCATATTCAGGTAACTGTTGGCCAGCTCTCTTTGCATTCCCAGTTGCTTGTGTATTTTTACCGATTTTTCATAATATGTAAGTGATTCATCATACTTTTTGGTTAAATAGTAAAAGCTGGCTATGTTACTATTGAAAATGCCAACATTACTGATATCGTTGGCTTCTTGACTTAATCGTATTCCTTTTTTAAATATGTTTAAAGCTTTTGGATCTTTTTCATGCATCAAGATGACACCAATATTACTCAAACAACCCATCACATCGCGGTGTCTTTGTAATTTTTCAAAAATAGGTAGTGCTTTGTTGTAATAGGGAAGAGCCGCTTTATTGTTTTCTATTTCCTGATACAAGGTTCCAATATTATTTAAAATAGAAGCTACACCATATTCATCACCCAATTGTTTTTTTAACTCCAACGATTTATTATAGGCTTCCAATGACAAGGTAAAATCACCTTGTTGTTTGTAAAGGTTTCCCATATTGATTAAAATCGTAGAAATACCTTTTTTATTGCCCAGTTTTTCGTCCATCAGCATTGCTTTTTTGTAATGCTCCAAACTTTTGTCATATTCGCCTTGTGCATTATGAATCATCCCGATAACCATCAAGGCATTGGATGAAATTTTTAATTGGCCTATTTCTTCACTGATTACCGAAGCTCGTTTAAGATTTTCGAGTGCTTTTGGAAAATCAGCAAGATTAAAGTAGGATTTACCCATGTTGGAATAACAATTAGCCATTCCGTTTTTGTCTTTCAACTCTTCATAGATCGATAAAGCGTTTTGAAAATAATCGAGTGAACCTTGAAAATCTCCTTTGTTTACTTGTGCTCTACCGGTATAAAGCAAGCTATAGGCTTTCCCTTTTTTATAGTTCAATGTTTCCGACAGCAATTCGGATTCTTTATACCATTGTAATGCTTTTGCAACATCAGTAGCTACTATTTTGGTGGCAGCAGCATTCAACAGATTCACGCGGATGGTATCTTTCTTTAGATAAGTTTGTACACTGTCGATTGTACTGTTTTGTGAAAATCCTTGAAAGTAAATTATTAAAAATAAAAATAGGAGTAGGTTTTTAGAAAATGAGGAATAATTAGTAAACATTTAAAAATACAGATTGGGGTTTGTTTGTAAATTTTAAAGCCAAATGTACTAATAATATTTATAGTAAAGCCGTCAACGAATTATTGATTGGTTTTTCTATAAAATTTGTTCAATTGTTTTAGCTAATTGTTACCCAAAAGAATATTTACTATCAAAATAATATACTTTTCTTATAGTAAGTAAGGCGAAGGTAGGACGAAGATAGGTAGTGAAATTAGCCATTGTATTCTATATCACAGTATATAATAGTTTGATTGTATATTTCTTGATACGAATTGATTTCTGCGTTTATCTTTTTGGGCTTATAATTCGATTGTTTCATTTTTAAAAATACACTTTCATGAATCAGAGCATTAGAAGGGATTTCCCGTAACGGCCAAAGCCTAAAATCAACATAGGTATTAAACAGATTATCTTTCTTGTATCGAAGTCGAGGAAAAAGATCAGATAGTTTAAAACTCCATGTTAACGAATCGTGTATTGGTGTGAATACATCAGGACGTTTCTCTTTTTCGGCATTCAAGAGTAATTTATCTGCCTTTTTTTGATGCACTTTTAATCCTGCTGCTGTAGCTTCTCCAAGCATCCATTCCAAGGTAAGTTTTGATAATCCTTCTTCCGGATAGGAACCACCAATATCAGAATGGACTCCTGCAAAGAAAACTTCTTTACAGTTGGGATGAGTTGCACTAACTTTTTGATAATCGTAGTGTTTTCTGCGCTCGTCAATTGCAACGGCATGACGCACTGTTTTGACATTTTTTAAATTGGCAGAATGAGGAAATGAAAGGTATAAATCCAGAAAACCTCCGGCAGCGACAACTGTATCCCAAATCCCCATAAAGTGTATTGATACCTTTTGAGAAAATTTAGATTTAAACGAATTGGATAAATGGAAAAGGTTTCCGTTTATGTCTTCCTTTTTTTTATCCCCGTCTTCATCCTCGTCCTTTCTTTTGTTCTTTCGCTCATTATAATATAATTCAAAAGCATATTTAAGATTGTCCTGATTCCCTTTATGTAAAAGACCAAACAGTTCAATCATGCCACTCAGCATTCTAACAGTATAGGCACCGCGACTAAAACCAAAGAGATAAATTTTATCTCCTTCTTCATAGTGATGCATCAAATACAGATAGGCACTTTTAACGTTGTTTTCTAAACTTTTGGCAAAAATTTTGTCTTTAAAAGTGTAGTATTTACGTTTTATTTTACTCTTAATTCCTTCGGGAGCCAAAGTACCTACACCCGGATGATAATAGGTTGATTGCTGATGGCTTTTCTCTAAACAACTGTATAAATGAATTACATTCGTATTTTCATTTATAGTGAGTTTATTATCAGTTCCGTCGCAACAGATTACTATATTTTTTGGCATGCGTAGGTTTTTAATTTTTTTGCTTTTTCAATCCACAGTGGCACTAAAAGTAAACATTTCTACCGGAATTCTTCCAATTTCACTTTTCCAGTCTTTCTCAAACTTTTCGTTAAACAAACGATGCATCCGTTTGGATTGTTCCTCACTGTAATCTGCAATGTATCGTGATAACGCCTGTAATGTGCGAGGACATTCATAAATGGTTATTACAGTAGCGTCGTTTTCGATAGTGGCTTTGGCAATAACCCAGGCGCCGTTGTCTATTGTTCCGGTTTTAGCAATGCTGTCCACTTTTTTAATGCACTCAATCAACTCGTTAAATGATTGTGGCAGTATGACTTTAACTTTGATGTTTTGAGGCTTTACCCAATGTTCTGTACCATCTTTAAACTTAAAAAGCACGGCTTGGTCTCGTTCTTTTCGGTCACCAAGCATATAAGCAGTTTTATCCATAAAATTGGTAAAATAGCCTGTTTCAAGTACTTCAGCAATGGCTTTTTCATGTTCCACATACCGTGCATAAAGATTATATAAAAATAACACCACCAAAATTACTACGACTGAGGCAATCAGAACTGCTTTTGGGCAATCGACTAATTTCGGAATGGTTTCATAGTAAGCCCAAGTAGTAGGAAAAATGAATGCAATTAATTCTTTAATGTCAAAAAACTTGGCGAGCGATTTTAGCGTCAGCCATCGGAAAGCAAATTTTAAATATAGTATCATAATTTTAGGGTTAGAGAATAAATCAAATATAAGTTTTTATGCTTATACTCCCTAAAATTGGTGGTGTTTAAGAGGTTGTAGGTTAGTTTTTTAGAGTAATTTCCGATTTTGAGTTAGGAGTTTAAAGTTAGAAGTATAGAGAATAGAGTTAGGAGTTTATTTGGAATTTGTTATTTACAATTTGGATTTTCTTTAATCGTCAGTTCGAGTGATTTTCGATTTTAAAAACGTTAGTTTTTGAAATGGAAAATTATATCGAGAACCTCGTTTAATGTATAAATGATTTTTTATATAGTTTTCGATACAATTTTACTCCATTGCATTGCGTAAAATCACTCGAAGAGACGTTCTAAGAGAATTTGTCTCATTTCCACAGTCGTCAGTTCGAGTGATTTTCTATTTGAAAAACGCTAGTTTTTGAAATGGAAAATTATATCGAGAACCTCGTTTAATGTATAAATGATTTTTTATATAGTTTCTCGATACAATTTTACTTCATTGCATTGCGTAAAATTACTCAAAGTGACGTTCTGAGGATGATTTTTCTTTTACTACCATCGTCAGTTCGAGTGATTTTGTAAATAAAAAACGCTAGTTTTTAATTTATAAAATAGTATCGAGAACCTATGAAAAATTAAAATTCTTTTTAGCAAGATTAGGTAAGGCATCAAAATCACCATTTATTAAGGCTACTTTTTTCGCTCTTGACCATTTTTTAATTTGCTTTTCCTTTTCAATAGCCAAATTAATATCAGTGAACTCGGCATAAAAAACCAATTCAACAGGTCTTCGTGTCGCTGTATAACAATTAGGATAATAACCGGTTTCGTGCTGAAATAAGCGTTGTGTTAAGTTACTGGTAACACCTGTATAAAAAGTGTTATCTGAGCATTTAAGTATGTAAACATAGGATTGTTGCATCTAGCTAAAATAGTATTTTTTAGTTAAAAAGCTTCTCGATACAATTTCTCTTTACTACCATCGTCAGTTCGAGTGATTTTCTATTTTGAAAACGTTAGTTTTTGGAATGGAAAATTATATCGAGAACCTAGTTTAATGTATAAATGATTTTTTAGATAGCTTCTCGATACAATTTTACTCCATTGCATTACGTAAAATCACTCGAAGAGACGTTCTAAGAGGATTTGTCTCATTTCCACAGTCGTCAGTTCGAGTGATTTTCTATTTTGAAAACGTTAGTTTTTGAAATAGAAAATTATATCGAGAACCTCGTTTTAAACTTTAGGATTAGACTTCAATTTCAATACAATCAAATCCCATTTTGTTTATTTCTTTAACCAAAAAATTATTCATGATTGGGAAATAATAAATTCTCAAAATATTATCACAATCTTCCAGGTCAAAGCTCCAGTTTTCACGACCTATTAGTTTGTTTAATAGAGGTTTCAGTATTTTTACTTTGTATCTTGTGTTTACCGAAGTTCGGAATATTGATATTTCTTTTTTCAAAGAGTTCTTTTTCATTTTTGACATAAATCTTGATTTTACTAATGATTTTTGAAATAAGAAATGCTGAACTATTATATTAATATTCAGCATTTCTAACTAAAACAAACATGAAATCTTTATTACTGAATAGTGTAATCTTTAGTATCTACTTCAGATAATCTGAAATAACCATAAACATAATTTTTACTGTTGGTTTGATTGATAATGTTTCCTCTAACTTTGGTTGGTGTTGTAGAAAAAGGGCTGCCATCATTGCCTGATGCCAGTAGTAGTTTATTGAAATAATCATAATACCTTCTTGAAATGCCATATAACTTTATATTTATTTCATCGCCGGGTTTTAATTTTTCATTAGAGTATTGCATTGCGATTAGATTTCCGTTGTCGTTTTCATCATCTTCTACTTGATATTCAGGAAATGCTACCCGATTGGATTTATGACAGATTAAATAGTTATTTTGCTCTGCTGCATTGTCTTGAAATTTAGTTAGTATTTCAATTTCATCGCCTCCAAAACCGGCATCATTATTTTGAACGACTTCTGGTTCAATATTCGGAACATTAATTAACGTTTCTGTTGCAGTATAAGTTTCTCCGTTTAAATGTATTGTCAATGCATAAGTTTCACCAATTACAGGCTGAAAATCAGTACAGATGTATTCTCCGGTTCCGGGATTTTCAATAAAGTTAAAAATCACATTAGCAGAATTGGTAACAAAAATAGTCGCTCCGGAAACCGTTGGAAATTCTGTTTCATAATAACCTGTTGTAGTGGATAATTTTATTTTTTGCTCATTTCCGGTAGTGTTTTTTTCCCAGTCAATAGAAGCATCAATAACCAATCTTGGTGCTGCTGTTTCTAAATCGACATGAATAACATCTTCACAGCTTGTAAAAAATACGATTGTTAGAAGTATTAAAATTTTGAATGATATTTTCATCTTAGATATTTTAAAAGTTAGATTTTTTAGAATTTGAAATTGTAAGTAACACTTGGTATAATGCCAAATATGGACATTCTTCTGGCTTCACTTAATCCAGTATCTGTATTTTGACCAAAATTAAAAGCGGCTGCATTAGCTCTGTTATAGAGGTTATAAATACTAAAAACCCATTCGCCTTTCCAGCCTTTTAACTTATCTGGTTTTGGGATGTAAGTAGCCGATACATCCAAATGATGATAAGCGGATAGCGAATTTTCATTTCTTTGTCCATAATCGGCTATAGTAACTCCTTGATATTGATATTTTCCAACCGGAAATGTTGCTGCTTTTCCGGTTTGATAGGTCAAAATGCCTCCAAAAGACCATTTTTTATTTAGTTGATAATTAGCCGTTAAGGACAAGTTATGCAATTTGTCATAGTTAGCACGATACCATTCACCATCATTAATTCCGGGTTCATCAGCGTTTCTTCCGGGAGTTCTTTGTTCTGCTTTAGAAAGCGTATAGGATAACCAACCTGTTAATCTTCCTGTGTTTTTTTTAAACATTACTTCCAAACCATAGGAACGGGCTTCTCCATTTAGCATTACACGTTCAATATGCTTGTTGGCTATCAGTTCGGCTCCGTCTATAAAATCAGCTTTGTTTTTTACCTTTTTATAAAAAGTTTCCACTTCTATGGAATAATCGTCATTGGCAAAATTTCTAAAATATCCTAAAGCTACCTGATCTAAAATTTGAGGTTTAAGAAACTGGTCACTTGGTGCCCAAATATCAAGCGGAGAAACCGATGCCGTATTGGAAATTAAATGAACATATTGGCTCATTCTATTGTAACTCGCTTTAATGGATTGATTTTCGTTTAAAGAATAAGCAATCGCTAATCGTGGTTCCAAATTACCAAAACTTGCTATTTTTTTGTTTTTCCCATATTTTACGGTTCCGGTAGGAGTGGCTTCTTCATAGATTTGAAATTCCTGATTGAAAACTACAGCTTGATTATTAGCATAAGTATTTACTTCTTCTTCTCCCAATCGCTGAAAGTTACTGTAACGCAATCCATAATTAATGGATAATTTGTCTGATAATTTTTGTTCGGCACTAATATAGAGTGCGTTTTCAAAAGCATACTTTTTAGCTATCTGATCAGGATTGATACTGGAGTCAATTCCATAAGGTCTGATGGTTCCCGGATTAAAATTGTAGTAAATGGAATTTAGACCATAATTTAAAGTCAGGTTATTGGAAATATAATGCTTGAAATCATATTTAAAGTTATAATTTGTAATATCTGATTCCCAATCAATTCCAACAAATTTTATTTGTAAGCCATAGTTGTAGTTGCTGTAAATCAGAGAAGCATTTGAAAAGAGTTTGTCATTAAAAACATGATTCCATCTGATATTAAAAAGTGAATTCCCATAGTTATTAATGAAATTATCATTGAAATTCATTTTGTCATATCCAAAATATCCCGAAACAAAGAGGTTGTTTTTGTCATTAAATTTGTAATTAAACTTGGTGTTTAAATCATAGAAGTAAGCGGAGTTTGGTTCGTCTGCCAGTTTTAGAAAAAGATGTCCATAGGTTCCTCTTCCTGCAACTACAAAAGAGCTTTTTTCTTTAACAATCGGACCTTCAACTAATAATCGGCTGGAAATAGCACCAATTCCACCGTTAACGTGAAAGGCTTTGTTGTTTCCTTCTTTTTGATAAATATCCAATACCGAAGAAATTCGACCGCCAAAATTGGCAGGAATTCCACCTTTGTATAATTTTAAATCTTTAATCACATCTGAATTAAAGACAGAAAAAAATCCAAATAGGTGAGAAGTGTTGTAGATGGTTGCTTCATCCAGCATTACTAAGTTTCCGTCTACTGAACCGCCACGAACGTTGAAACCCGTTGCGCCTTCCTGTGCATTAGTAACTCCGGGAAGTTGCAGTATCGATTTCAATACATCGACTTCACCCATAACGGCAGGCATTTTTTTAATGGTTGCAATGGCGAGTTTATTGGTACTCATTTCCGGTTTTCTTATGTTAGCTTTTGTTTTATTGGAAACAATGACTACTTCATCCAATGACTTACTGTTTTCAGGCATTACAAAATTCTTTTTTGTGTTTTCGGTCAAAGAAATTCGCTCTTCAATATTGTCAAATCCCATGTAATTCATAATGATAGTGTAATCGCCTTTAGGTAAAGTAATAGAGTAAAATCCATACGAATTAGTAATGGTCGAGGCATTAGTTTCAGGAATGAAAATGTTTACACCTATTAATGTTTCGTTGTTTGTTTTGTTGGCGACGGTGCCACTCAGGGTTACTTTTTCCTGAGCATGGACTGTAGCCATTCCCCAAAAAGTCATCAGGATAAAATACTGGATTTGCTTTTTCATGCATCAAATAATTTAGGATTAGATTTTTTGGCTAAACTATAGGATTACTGAAATGACTTTTCTTGATTTATACCAAACCAAATATTTTTTATATCAAAATGTATTTTCTACTGATTAAATAAAGAACATTATTTTTGTATAAAAAGAAGCTGTTTTGGTATAAAACAAAATCGGACTCCTTATTTAGGTTTTTACATTTGCTTACCTAAAATTAATAAGTATATGAGTAAAACATTACACAAACAAATGGCCGATAAAAATTTGATGCTTCAATTCTTTGTTGCTAAAAAGTACCGATGGTTTCGCCATTTCATACTGATTGTTTTTAGTATTTCGGCATTGTATTATACTGAAGCTGAATATACTGAACCTACCGAAACCTATAGCCGAATACTCATTTTTTTACAGGTTATGGTGATGTCATATGTAAATATGTATTATCTCGTACCCAAATTTTTGTTTAAAAGCAATTATTTTGCTTATGCTGTTTCGGTAATAGTAGTAATAGCTTTGGTTACGCTTACACATGATGTATTCGCAGCAGTTTATAAGCCTAATTTACTGCCTCATCAAAATGATGATATTAACATCATTTCTTTTTCATTTGTTACTTTGGTATTAATTATTGCCTCTGCGGCGGTTAAGTTATTTCAACAATGGATGTTAGATACCCAAACAATATCTGAACTGGAACAAGCCAAAGTCAATGCAGAATTAGAGCAGCTTAAAAATCAAATCAATCCTCATTTTTTGTTCAATATGCTCAACAATGCTAACGTACTCACTAAAAAAGATCCGGATAAAGCATCACAGGTCTTGATGAAACTGAGTGATTTGTTGCGTTATCAGTTGTATGATAGTGCACGGGATAAAGTTTTATTGACTTCCGACATTCATTTTTTGGAAGATTTTCTAAATTTGGAGAAAGTAAGACGCGATAATTTTGATTTCGTCATTTCAAAAGAAGGTGATTTAAGTGGTGTGCAAATTCCTCCATTGCTGTTTATTTCTTTTGTTGAAAATGCGGTAAAACACAATAATGATACAGAAAAAGCTTCTTATGTTAATTTAGAATTTAAACTATACAACAACCGGCTTATTTTTAAATGTCTTAATTCAAAACCTGTTCTAAAAGCAGTAAAAATGACTACAGGCGGTTTAGGATTGAATAATATAAAACGAAGACTGGATTTACTTTATCCATCATTACACGAATTAAAAATAGAAGAAAGCAAAGAGACGTTTAGTGTAATTTTAACTTTGAATTTATGAATTGTATCATAGTAGATGATGAACCGTTGGCAAGAGAAGCTATTCAAATGCTTATAGAGAAAACCAATAACTTACATTTAATGGGTTCGTTTAATGGTCCTGATGCTGCAGCAAAATTCATGAGAGAGAATGAAGTGGATTTGATTTTTTTAGACATACAAATGCCGGGAATAAACGGAATTGAGTTTGCTAAAATTATTTCAAAAGAAACGTTTGTTATTTTTACTACTGCTTTTTCGGAATTCGCTACAGACAGTTATGAAGTTGATGCGATTGATTATTTAATAAAGCCTGTCAAATTAGAACGTTTTCAAAAAGCAGTAGCCAAAGTAGAAGCCTATTCAAAACTTCTTAAAGCAGATGTTCAAAGTCCTAATATTACTGAAATAACCGATGATTTTTTCTTTGTCAAAGCTGACAGGAAAATAGTCAAGATTTATTTCAAAAATATTTATTTTATAGAAGGACTTAAAGATTATGTCGTGTTACATACCGAAGGACAAAAGATAATCACGGCAATGAATATCAAAACAATACATGAAAAATTGCCTAAACATCCTTTTGTTCGGGTAAGTAAATCCTATATTATCAACGCCAACCATATCACTTCGGTAGATAACAATACGGTATATATCGGAACCAATGAAATCCCTATTGGGAACATTTACAGGGATAGTTTTTTTGATGAATTTGTAACCAAAAAGATTTTGAGTAGGTAATTTAAATCAACCCTCGCAGAGTTTTGATACAATTTTACTCATTGCATAAAATCACTAGAGGTGACGTTCTAAGAGGAGCTATTTCATTTCTACTATCGTCAGTTCGAGTGATTTTCTATTTTAAAAACGCCAGTTTTTGAAACAGAAAATTAACCCGAGGCAAAGCCGAACGGAGCAGAGCTAATCGAGAACACTTAGAAGGAAATTCGCTTTATAGCTTCTCGATACAATTTTACTCCATTGCATTACGTAAAATCACTCGAAGAGACGTTCTAAGAGAATTTATTTCATTTCCACATTCGTCAGTTCGAGTGATTTTCTATTTTGAAAACGCCAGTTTTTGAAATGGGAAATTATATCGAGAACTATTAGAAGGAAAAAACTTCTCCTCGATACAATTTTACTCCATTGCATTACGTAAAACCACTCGAAGTGACGTGTTTAGGATGATTTTCCTTATAATACTATCGTCAGTTCGAGTGATTTTATAAATAAAAAACGCTAGTTTTTGATTTATAAAATAGTATCGAGAACGCTTATTTCTGAAATTTCTTCTTTGCCAAATTTGGTAAGGCATCAAAATCATTATTAATTAAAGCTAATTTCTTAGCTCTTGACCATTTTTTAATTTGTTTTTCTTTTTCAATTGCTAAGTTAATGTCAGTGAACTCAGCATAAAAAACCAATTCAACAGGTCTTCGTGTCGCAGTATAACAATCAGGATAATAACCCGTTTCGTGCTGAAATAAACGCTGGGTTAAATTACTAGAGACTCCAGTATAAAAAGTGCCATCTACACATTTAAGTATATAAACATAAGATTGTTGCATCTAGCTAAAATAAGGATTTTTCCCTATACTACAAGCGTCAGTTCGAGTGATTTTCTATTTTAAAAATGCTAGTTTTTGAAACAGAAAATTATATCGAGAACACTTAGAAGGAAATTCGCTTTATAGCTTCTCGATACAATTTTACTCCATTGCATTACGTAAAATCACTCGAAGAGACGTTCTAAGAGAATTTATTTCATTTCCACATTCGTCAGTTCGAGTGATTTTCTATTTTGAAAACGCCAGTTTTTGAAATGGGAAATTATATCGAGAACTATTAGAAGGAAAAAACTTCTCGATACAATTTTACTCCATTGCATTACGTAAAATCACTCGAAGAGACGTTCTAAGAGAATTTATTTCATTTCCACATTCGTCAGTTCGAGTGATTTTCTATTTTGAAAACGCCAGTTTTTGAAATGGGAAATTATATCGAGAACTATTAGAAGGAAAAAACTTCTCGATACAATTTTACTCCATTGCATTGCGTAAAATCACTCGAAGAGACGTTCTAAGAGAATTTATCTCATTTCTACATTCGTCAGTTCGAGTGATTTTCTATTTTGAAAACGCTAGTTTTTGAAATGGGAAATTATATCGAGAACTATTAGAAGGAAAAAACTTCTCGATACAATTTTACTCCATTGCATTGCGTAAAATCACTCGAAGAGACGTTCTAAGAGAATTTATCTCATTTCTACATTCGTCAGTTCGAGTGATTTTCTATTTTGAAAACGCTAGTTTTTGAAATGGAAAATTAACCCGAGGCAAAGCCGAACGGAGCAGAGCTAATCGAGAACACTTAGAAGGAAATTCGCTTTATAGCTTCTCGATACAATTTTACTCCATTGTATTGCGTAAAATCACTCGAAGAGAAGTTCTAAGAAAAGCTATCTCATTTCTACATTCGTCAGTTCGAGTGATTTTCTATTTTGAAAACGTCAGTTTTTGAAATGGAAAATTATATCGAGAACCTCGTTTTAAAGTTAAGAAAGCAGAAGTCATAATTTGCTCTTGAATTTCCATTTTGTCTCCCTGAGCAGAGTCGAAGGGCTTCAATCTTTTCTATAAAACACCTCAAATTGCTTCCCCGTTTCCTCCCAGGCATCACCACGAGCAATGTAAAGCAATTCCAAAGGCATTTTCAATTTTATACCTGTCATTCCTTCATTCATTGCTTGGATAACCGCCTTTCGGTTAGGTTCGTTCACTTCATGGAGCAAAAACGCTAAAATCAAGATTTGCTCTTGGTTTCTCGTCATGCCAAAATGATATACTTCCTCAATAACGCTTATTTTGGCAAAGGCTTGACAAAGTTGCGCTTTATCTTGTCCCGAAATGGGTTGAGCAGGATACCAAACCAAAACTTGGGTGTCTTCTTCAATTTTTATTTCGGTAGTGGTGTTGGTGTTGCGTTCCAGCACAAACATCGTTTCTTGATCACTGTCAATCACGATGCGACCAAATTGTTGCTCTTGAGCAATCTCCAGTACTTTTTTTGCAGGCATACTGATGAATGATGTCTCCTGAGTAATCCACTTAGACAAAGCTATGTCCGACGTAAACACACCAAAGACTAACACACCGTCCACGTCAAAAACCGAGGTAAAATCCAGTGTTTCTCCCGCTTCTAGTGTAGTCCATTCTGTGGAATTGATTACTTTTCCTGCTGTTGGAATAACCAAATAAGCCGTTTCGCCATAGAGCTCGTTCATGACCTCAGCATACAGCTCTTGGGTTGGATTACTATTGTACTGTTGTAGTAAAGTGAGTAGGTGGGTATTATCCGGTTTAAATTCAGGTTCTTTTTTACGGAATAAGTTTTTGAAGAGGTTCATCGACTATGCATTTAGATATATGATTTACTATTTCAGTATTTAAACAAAGTACCAAATAGCGATTAATAAACCAATAACTAACAAGATATCATATATAGAAAACTCGATTTTAAATGTGTAATCAATCTCTTTCTCATATAGGTTTTTAAACCATTTAATTATTGATTTTATCATATTAGTTTTTTAAATCTGGTTTTTAATTTTTTTCCATTTTTCAGTTGAGTTTTTATAAACCCAACCTTCCCATTCACATTTACCACCTGAATAATAACCCAAAATCAACAAAAAATTTTCTTTTTCAGAAATTTCTTGGGCAATTGAACAGCTTGATATGATATCATGTAAATAGTCAGTAGTTGGTTCTTTTTCATAGTTAGGATAGGAAACCAAAACTTTTAAATTACATCGAGTTATTAATAAATGTGCAACTTCTTGATAAAGATTGTTATTAAAAATATTTTCGTGTTCAAAGGCTATCTGTATTTCTTTTAACCAACAAGAATTGTGGGGAATATTTGAAACCAAATCTTTCTTTGTATAGAAAACCGCATCTAAAGAATAGTAATCACCACTATAACAATCCAGTTTTATTTCATTAGCTACTTTTTGAATTACAGCTTCTTTACTATGGATGATTTCATGAGTAAAATTTTTGTTGTTACTCCAGGTGTTTCTTAATAATTCAAATGTGTTTTCTTGTTTCACAACATGTAACCACGCTTTATAAAAAGAACTTGAATTTATCATGATAATTTATATGTTATTTCGTTTAAAATTTTCTTCCAGTCCAAATATTTAGATAAAAACATAGCTATTATCTTGTATAGATTATTTCTTTTATATTGTTTAATTTTCAATTTAGTTCTGCTACATTTTGCCTAAATATATCTATAATTAGTTAATGTTCTTCTGAAATTCCATATTTAGGGAATAACATAGCTGTAAAATAACCTTCTAAAGCACCTCTCTTTCTAATATCTTCTTCAAAAATCCATCTAACATAACATTTTTCTTTTATATATTTTTTTGCTAATTCTATGTTTTCAAAACACAGATGATTGTTATCTTTAACCATGTAATTTTTTAGTCTAGCATTAGTAGTTGATCCCATCAAATGATTTCGATAAACTCTGTTTCTTAAATTTTTTGACCTACCAATATATAGAACAACTTCATTATTATCAATTAATTCAGAAATAATGTAAATACCTTTTTGCATTGGAATAACTGATGGTGTTATTCTAGTATATGGAATTTTTTCCATTGATAAAATTTCATTTAATGAATGATTTAAATAATCTCTCCATTCCTTTGACATATAATATTCCATAACTTATTTAACAATTGGAGTTCCAGGATACAACCCATCAATAAAAGATTGTTCAATTAAACTATATCTCTTTTTTGCTTCCTCAAATTTTTGTTCAACCCAATATGCACCTTCTTCACTTAACCAAATATCAGGTTTTCTCATTAATGACAATCTTGGATTTATATTTTCTTCACCATTGTTATGTCTTTTTTTTGTTTTTTTGAAACATTCATATCCTAATTCATTTATTAGAACACCCATTTTTGGACAATTTTTAAAACTTGTATTTAAAAACTCACCTGAATGGACTCTTATATAAATTGGAAATTCTTCTTTCCAATCAACTTCTTTCTTATCTTCCATACTAGCTACATCTCTTATTCTGTCATGCTTTCTAGCTATGGCTTTACCAAATATAGCATATTCTCCACCATCAATCATTCTAGCCATATAGACAATATCGCCTTCATTGTACCGTATCGGTCTTTTATCTCCTTTTCCCTTTGGAAAAGTAATTGCAAAATGACAATGAGTACCCTTAACAATATCATTTACATTTTCATTCCAATCGGCTCTTTTATTACCTCTGCCATAAAATTTAATAAAATAATTTTTATTTCCAATTGTTTTTCTAATAATTGAAGTTCCATAATCTTTTAAGTTTGTTTCTGTTGTAATTATTCTATTTTCTGAAATAATTTTTTGCCATTCAGAAATTTTTTCAGTCTCTAATAAATCATTATTAAGTGACCACAATTTGTTAAAATAGTCTATAGTCTCTTTAATTTGTTGTTCACTTTCACTTTTAATTCCTAATTCGTAATTATTGAAGAAGCCACCGTTTGTGAAATTTGCAGAGGTTATAATTATACTTTTTGTATCGAAAAGATACGCTTTACTGTGTAAATCTTTAATCCCTTTTATTTCTGTTCCTCTATTAATTAATCTTTTTAATGCTTTAAGACTTGATACACCTGATCGGAAATCATTTAAATTATACCTAGTTATAATTTGGATATTATTTCCATGCCAATTATTTAATAAATGGGTTACCATATTATCAGTAATAAAAGGTGATATTATTTTTAAACTTTCAGTGTTTTGTAATTCGCTTAAAAAAATAGCTAACCATTCATTTTGGATTACTTTCATTTTATATAACTTGCTTTAGTGATTCGATATAGCTCTTCATTCCATGATCATTGATAAAACTCTTTAAAGGCAATTTTAAAGCATACAATAATCTTGGTAACCAATTTTTATTTTCTTTTATATTATTTTTTCGAATCCAGAGTTCTCTACCTACATGATGATAGAATAGAGGAGGAGTAAACGGAACAACATCAGAACCATTAATTATTCTGATAGTTTTTTTATTTAACTCATTGTAAAAAGTTTTAAACTTTTTTAGTCCTACTGCTGGTGAACCAAATAATACAATCTCCTCCAATTGCTCATCAATTACATCTGGCATAATTGCTCTAATTTTTACTGAAAATAATGTCGCCAAAGCACCACCTAAAGAATGACCAGTAATTACTATTTTCCTATTTGCAAGTAAACCTAAATCATTAAGATGCTTTAATAAAGCATCAATACTTGATAAGTTAGTGGTTTTGTCGTTGTAGTATAGAGTACTTTGAAAACCTCTATGTACTCTAATTTTAGAGGTAGTATTACAATTTTTTATACATATCGGGAACATTTTTAAATTCGATATTCTCCAATCTTGACTTTCTCTGGTACCTCTAAATGCAATCACTATAGTTCCATCATTCCAAAATAATCTGCAAAAACCTCTACTTAAAGATCCATGAACTATTTTTTGTCCTGACATTTTATTCCCATTGTAACTCAAAAGGTCTTGTCTTACGGGACTTCCATATACTGCTTTACACATTTTAGCAAGTTCTAAATATCTTCTTAAATCATTATTCATATTAAATAATTTTAACTAAACATACCAGTTTATTTTATTAAAATCTTCCAACATTTTTATGCTAGCTTTTTCATTTACTGATTTTATAAAGCAAATATGGCCATATAACCAGTTATGAAATTTTATATTATTATATTGTGGAAATTCTATTGGACGTTTTTTTAAATGATTATTAACACCATGCTTTCTGCAATAATAAATATGCTCAGCAATTTCTTTTCTATATTTTTTTGAAACATTTACACCATTTGTTGTTGTTAAACCTGTTACATACTGTTTGCAACCTTTCTTCATGTATTTTGTTTTCTCTTCATTTATAAAAAAACCTTCTTCAGAAATAATTTTTGTTATTAATTTCAGTGATGGAAGTTTCCCTTCTTTTTTTATTGAAAAAGTTAAATCGTCTGCATATCTAGAATAATTACAATTTAATTTTTTTGCTAATGCTTCAAATCTATTATCCATTTTAGTTGCTAAAATATTAGCTAACATAGGACTTGTTGGTGCACCTTGAGGCAAAATTGCAGGTTTTTCATTAATTAATTTATTTAGAGTTTCATTTGTTCTTTTATCAAAATCTATCCAATAATCATCTCGATGCTTTGCAGTTGTAATTTTAGCAAATGAATATGATAAATTTTCAACATAGCCCAACGATTTAAAAACTCCATAAACTCTTTTTTCTGTAATTGTATCATAGAATTTTAATAAATCTACTTTAAGTATTATTTGAGCATCTTCATGAACTTTAGCATTGTCATAAATAGAGATTTTTTTTCTAAATCCTTTACAACTATCAGCTAGTGGATATTTCTCCAGGATATTGACTAAAATCCATTTTTGAATATATTTTAACTCTTTACTTGGCGACATTATTTCTCTATACTTGCCGTTTCTTTTCTTTAATTTGAAATAATTATACCTTTTGTTTTTATGTTCATATTCATAAACTATATTATTTTTTCCATCACCAATTAAATTTCTTAAATATTTTGCTTGAATACCCATGAACATAGCTAGGTTTTCAATAGAGAATATTACTGGAAAATCTCTTTCAGATAATTTTTGAGCATATTCAATACAAGCATCAATAAATTCCTGAGATTTATTTTGCTCTTTAGCTTCTTTAATAAATAGTTCAAATGGGAATGACATAATTAACTGTTACTCTTTCCTGAATGTTAAACAATTGTTCTTAATTACCTATATTCAAATTTTCTTGATCCGCGGAAAAATGTAATCAACAACAACTGCCACTGAAAAAAATCATCATATTAGGTTTTCATTTTATTAAGATTTTGTTTCAACAACTGAATTATAAAATCTCAATATGCTATCAAGTAGCTTTAATAGTTCTCGACGAATTACACCGAGAAAACCTGATTAGGGTTATTTGCTAACAAAAAATCACATCATTCCTTTGAACATTTTTGGTATATAGTATCCAACTTTTATTTTTAAATTACTATCTGTTTCTTTTTTAAAATCTTCTTTTTTAGTTTTTCTTTTTAACTCTTTCAAAAATTGAATTCCATTAGCATTTATTTCATACCTTCTATTAATGAAACCTAATTCTTTAGCTTTTGAATAAATTACGCTCAATTCTTTTCGAGTTAATCCTAACAAATGACAAATAATTATATTATCATTACCCTGATATAACAATGTCAGTAATGCAATTACTGAATGGTCTAATTTAGAATTATGTTTTATTATTCTGACATCTTTATTACCCTTTTTTGCTACTATAGATTCTCCTGTATATAAATCAATTTTTAAGCGGTTACATATGCCTATGTAAAATGCAATTTCTTGTTTGAATTCTCTAGCTTCTTTCATCCTAATATTTGCCATTCTAGGATATAATGGAACCCAATTTTTGTTGTTCCCCCAAATTATAGATAATGTATTGTTAGGAGTACAATGAAAATAAGATACAAGTGATTGACTTTTATCAAATCCATAAGGGAAGTAATAAGGATAAGGACCAACTTTTAAAGTATTTCCATACTTTAATGCAAGATTTTCAATTTCATTTAAATTGCCTAAAATTTTAAGAGGTGATAATGATGGGTCAAATATTTTATTTCTCTCTTCAGAAACAATTTTTATGTGCGGAAAACGATCTAGAATATATTTTTTACCCTCAACCATAATAATTGTGGAAAGTATATATGTATTTTTTATATCGTTATCTAGTATCCATTGTTGAATATTATCTGGATTTGTGAATTCTTTACAAAATGTTTTTCCACTTCCTATAAAATCATCTAGAAAAATAATGTGATTGTATATTTTAGGATTTTTCAAAAACTGAAAATCTTTTGTCATTTCAATATCATTCTCCCTTCTTCTGTATGCATTTGTGTTTTTTAATGGATAAGTGACAAGCGTGCCACTTTTTCCAAGTTTTCCATAAGGAAAAATAATTATTTTTTCACCTTTTGGAATGTTTTTGAAAAGTTCATTTAACAAATCATTTAAGCGAAACATAAACTCATTAAAAGGAATATATTCAAACACTCTTAATAAATCTTCTGCAAATTCAAAATCTTCGGGTTCAAAATTTCTTAGCCAACCTATTATTTTAGATGGTAAAACAGAATACTTTAACCTAGGCAATAAATCTTCAATTTTTGCCAATGATATTTCATTTAGTTCATATTTATGTTTTGATATTGCCATTATCTCTCTATCAAATAAATCATTTTTTTGTTTATCACTTTAATAATTTTTAATCTTTTAATTTAATATTATTGTAATAACTAATTTTAAAAATCAATTACATTTTTAAAAAATCAATTTTTTACACTAGCATTAATAACATTCCATCCAATACTTTTTACGTTTGAATAGTTTTTAATTTTTAATTTAAAATCTTTTTTTGAATTAGGTGGAAAGAATTCATAAATAGTATAGCTTTCTGTTCCTATTTCAGTGTTGGTTTTACTGTAGAAGGTAATTTGTACAACTACATCTTTATAAGTTGTTACAGTTGCATTGTTTGTAATTATTCCATCAATTTTTATTTTGTCACCGATAAAATTTTCTCTGTATTTTCCACCGGCATCTAAATAATTTGTTGGATAAGCTGCTTCCGTTTCTGCTATAGTCATTATGCTTTGTTGATAATCTGATTCAGTAGAATTATTTTCTAAATAACTAACAACAACACTAAAAGATATAAAAATAATTAATGTTATTAAAAGAATTTTACCTACCCAACGATACCAATTGGTTTTCTTTTGTTCAATTACAGGTACTGTATTTGTAAAACTTTGAGTTGCTGCTTCTTTTTTTATTGGTGGTGGAACTGAGGCTAAAATAGATTTCAGTTCATCAACGTTACCTGCTGTAGTCCAATCATCAATGCCTTCGTACCAAACAGGTGTGTCTTTTGTTATTTTTTTCTCTTTTAATCCTTCAATATCAAATGGTCCAATGTTTTCTGAACCGTTATGTAAGTAATATTTTTTCATAAATCTTAATAAGTTTATTTTCCTGTGCCAAACTTTTCAATTATACTCGTAGGCATAGTAGGCGAGGAGTCCTCTTTCAATAATCCAGTATCTGCTCTGCTAAATAACGATTGTAAAATTAATTGTCTTTCTTCTGGTTCTATTTTTGTATCTTTTTTTAATGCTAAGTAAAAATGAGTTAGTTGTTCGCGCTCTTCAGCGTCTCTTGATAGGTGAAAAGAGCTAAAAGTCATCTTGGATAATATTTTTATAGTAAATGCTAATAATGAAACTATTGTCACTAATATAATAGACCATTTTATTCCTTTAATTTTATCATTAAAAGCGGATTCAAAATAATCAGTTCCTAATGACATTAACAATGTAAACAATAAGATGGCAGCAATTACTGAAACCCCAATTAACCAATTTAAGTATTTGTTTCCTTCAAGCTTTAATTTCGATGCTCTATCATTCCAATATTTAGCTGGTGCTTCTAATCTTAATTTTTCCTTGTATAAATCTTCATTGTCTTTTATTGATTTAGTTGAATTTTTAAAGAATTCGTCAAAGCCTTTTTGAACACCAGAAAACCAAACATCAAAGTTTTTATTTTTTTCTTCTTTAAGTTTGTTAACCGTTTCAAAATGATTAGTTAAATTTTCCTTAGCATCAGATAGATTACTATTTAATTGTTGCTCCGCTTCAACAATATAGTCATTATATTTAGTTCTTATTTGCGCTAGGCTAGCTTTTTCACTTGTTCTTCTACTTAATATTTCAGAATTAGCTTGATTCTTGAATTCATAACCATATAAAACACCAATAAAATAATCCCTATTGTTATTTATATTTATATTACTTCCTATAATAAAATCAACAATCCCTTGAGTATATTTTGGATTTTGTTGGTTTGTTTTTAATATGAAATCTGTTTCAGGGCTATCATATAAAAAAATAAAATAATTATTTGAAGCCTTTTCATTTCTTAAATTCGATAAAAAAAGGTTCCAGTTTCTATTAAATTGATTTAGATTGTTTTCGATAAAGTAATCAGATAATTGAATTACTTGTGATTTTAAATTTTCGAAATGTAATTTTGACTGTTTGAAATATTGTGGAAGATTTTCAATTTCATTCCAACCTAATACTTGATTGTAGATGAATTTATATATTGATTCAATTCCTTCTAAAGAAATACTAGAATTTAGGTGATGATAATTCAAAACTACTTTTAAACTTCTTAATTTATCCTTAATTGGACTATCTAATACAAATTTTCTAAAGTCTTTTACATCCATGAATATAATGATATAGGTTTTTTTTGTGAGTGCTAGACTATTTATTTAACTTTTTAATTTCTTCTATTGTTGCTTCAATTAAACTTGGTAGTTTACCCTTTTTGATTTCGGAGTATTTCACTTCTTGACCAGTATATAAATCAATTACAATACAATATTTTGGATTTACATAATAATCTTTTGAATAATTTATATTCAAATAACGATACATAATTTCAACAAACATACCTAGTTCATTTCTTTTGTAGCCATTTAGAATAGCAACAAACCAAATACCTCCAATTTCTTCACTATTATTTTTTGAAAATGAATATATATGGCAAGGTTTTGCTTCAATAGGTAAATCTTTAATTTCTATAATTGATTTGTCTTTGGGTTGTTTTAAATATTTAAGTTCGGTTTTGGGCTTTAAAATTGTCTTATCTATATCTTTGTATGTATTTAGTAAATCAATATTTCGAGCATACTGATCTTTTATTCTTTTGAGTTCCTTTAATTTTATTTTCTCATTAAGTTCTTCAATTTTCTTATCTAATAATAATTCATCATTAAGTTTGAATGTATTTCGAATAGCACTCAATGCACTAATCCAATAGTCGCCGCCGCCACTATCATCACTATTGTCTGACTTCTTTTTTTCTTTATTTAGATTATTCAAATAAGTAAGCTTGGACTTATCTTTTTTACCTCTAAATTCAATCAGATTTTTTACAGTGATTTTTTTCATAGTGTAAATAGTTTAGATTTCAATCTTTATTTTCAAACAACTTTTTTAGTAAAAAACCCAATAATAGAATACCACCTATTGTTTTTGCTGTTTCCCAAGTATCCTTATTACTTTTATCAGTTAAATACTTGGCATATTGATTTTTAGTAATAGAATCGTTATTATAAAGCATTCTCATATATTCGTCTTTTTCTTGTTGAGTTGCTGTATTAGCTTTTACTTTATCACTTAATTGTTGTAATTTTATATAATCAATCATACTATTTTCCTTTTTTATTGTTAGTTTGATTGGTAATAATTCCTTCAATATTTGAAATTTTATCTAATACATCAGTCTTTAAAACTTTTAGTATCTGTTGTTGATCTTCATCTCTTGATTTAATTTCTCTTATTTCAAGTTCTTGTTTATGGATTTTATCTTTTAATTCATCGATTCTATCTCTTACATATTCTTTAAGATTATGCTTTGTTGTTAAAAATGTAACAATTGCTGTGCTAACAATTCCTATTATATAAAATACATCCTTTAGTTCCATTTATTCTATTATAAAATACTCCATAGTTTAGATTAACAACATCTGTTAATCTCCCAAACTTAAAATCAAAAAAACAATCCATTTTACGGTTTTCCGTAAAGCGGTAAAAAATAATTTGTAGTTATCAGGTTAGGACAATCTAAAGTAAAAAGAGAAAAAAGAAGTTGTATTTTTTAGCCCATTTTGGTAGTAAAAAATCGTTAAAGAACATTTTTTGTCGTCAAAATGGAGTTGAGGCAAGAAATGAAGAGTTAAAAGTTGCTATTGTCATTGCTATTACACTTGGAATTTTAACTAAAGCACCTTCCTTGTCATGTTGACAAAGGAAACATCACATAATACAATAAGGATCCCTCTTAACAGTGAGCTAACCAATTTTAAATCCGCATAATCCGTTTAATCCGTGGCAAAAACAAAAAAATTTTCGCGCCTTTGCGAGCAACAACAGCTAACAACAGATTAATTTGTATCTAAAAAAGTCACCTCTTCCGGTAAACAAACCAATTTTAAATTTGCATAATCCGTTTAATCTGTGGCAAAAAATAAAAAAATCTTCTCGCCTTCGCGAGCAACAACAACTAACAACAGATTAATTTGTGCCTAAAAAAGTCACCTCTTCCGATAAACAAACCAATTTTAAATCTGCATAATCCGTTTAATCTGTGGCAAAAACAAAAAAATCTTTGCACCTTCGCGAGCAACAACAACTAACAACAGATTAATTTGCGCCTAAAAAAGTCACTTCTTCCGGTAAACAAACCAATTTTAAATCCGCATAATCTGTTAATCCGTGGCAAAAAGCAAAAAAAACGCTCCTCAACCGAGAAGCGCTTTCAACAAAAAAGGCATTACACAAAATCACGAAGAAACATCCACAATATGCAGCACATTATACTCTTCGTTCTTCAACGAATACTGTACCCCATTAACCTCCTGATAAAACGAAATCATCATCAGGTAAAGGAAAACTCCTGTACCGCTGGGCATCGTTGGCGGGATAAGTTCTACCGTGCTGGTTGCTAAATCAATCGGCAGGTTGCTTACAGGAGACAAGACCAATTCGCTGGCGCCGGTACCAAAATCGAGATTCAGTATACCGCTTTGAAAACTGACAAAGTTGGCACCTTCAGGAAAGCGAACCTGCTCCGCAGGGATAAGGTTAGGAATTTCAACCTTACCCGTGGCATTGTCCAAAGTGTAGTTGGCAAACAGCACGCTGTCTAACGGCGCATTGCTGTTAAAATCAAAACCACTCAGCAATCGTTTCCCTTCGGGAGTGGTAATACCGATACTTACAACCCGTTGCCCTCTGGCAGAAGTAGTGTCCAGGTTCTTAATCCCCGACATCGTTTTCATCAATCGGTTAGACAATCGGCTGTCTTTGGCTTTAAAAACCAAACTACCCAAAGACAATCGCAATAGCTTTCCCGCACTAATATTTGTGCTGAACTCGTTCATGTTTTCACGGGTACGCACAAAATTAGGATCTGTTTCGATGCGCTGCTTGGTAACACCGCCTCTTTTTCTCATAAAACTTTTACCTTCTCGTTTAAAGAAAGTCATGTCGTCATAACTACCTTGTAGATTGACAACGCCGTTAACTCGTGGCATAATACAAAAATTTAAAATTATCTACTTCAATAACGCCAAGGAGTAGGAGTGTGGTATAAACCCCTGTCGGGAAACGACTGTTTTTGCCGTTTTTTGCTGTGAATTGTCATTTTTTTCCGCTTTAGAATTAAAAAATCTTACATGTAGTAATAATAAATTACTTACTTTTTTCGTTATGCCTTAAAAAGAAGCTCTAGAGTGCGGTCAGAGCGCGGTTAAAGTGTGGTATACTTGCGGTAAGAGTGTCGCAAGACTGCCACCGGAGTAAAAAAGAGGATTAATTTAGAAACAACAGGACTATGGGCAGAGTATGCATTTACACCAAAGATATACAGCAGATTACAGGAAAAAGCGAAAGACAATCCCGCCAAATCCTAAAGCAAATCCGACTGTTAAAAAACAAAGAAAAGCACCAGCTCGTGACCATAGAAGAACTCTGCGACTACCTTGGCATTCAGGTAGCCACCGTGCAACATCTCATCCGTTGATAAAAATACTAATGATATTATATTTCAATACTGAAACACAAAACAATCGGTTTTGTTGAATATTTGGTAATTAAAGACTTTTAAATTTTATTTTGAGACAGATTCTATAGATAATAAGTAATTGTATTGTAATTATTACTATAAAGAAAAATTGATTTTCTTGTTTCAATAAACCATTATCTCTATTTGTTATTTCATGTTAATTAGAGGAACTCGTTACTTCGTCTTTCTTCTTAAATTTATTTATAAATGAAGTTAAGTTAGTTGCATAACCTACCATTACTTGTGGGGCTATATCTGAGGTATCAAAATCATAAAAACCTCCTAACCTGAAATATAAGCCACTATTTGATTCTTTGTCGTTTAGCTTGGTATAAAAGTTTGAGAGGATATAAAAATTATTTAAAAAAGTGGGTTTATCTTCAATAACGCTTTTGAGCTCATTACGTAAAGCCCCACTTGTATTCATTCCATTAAAGTTAAAGCCAAGAAAACCGATATTTAAGTCGGCACCAAAATTAACTTGAGGTCTTATTTCAAACTTTATTTTGGGACCATGACCCACGCAGTACACTTGGTAATCTTCAGTATTGTTTTGATCGTCTTTGATGTAGCGTAGTTTGGTTCGGTAGAATTGTACACCATAATCAAAAATGATGTTAGTTGATATACCTTTCCATTCAAAATTATAAATACCAAAGTTTAATCCGGTTTCAATGTTTCGCTTTTTAAAGAATTCAAAAAGAACAATTTTATCTTGAATACCACCATTGGCAGCATCAGATTTCCAAGTAACAAAATTAGTTCCCTCTTCTTGGCCGTTATAGAGTGAAGTAGTTAAAAACCCTTCAAAATAGTTGATTAAGTTATGTTGGCTTTTATTTACTAAAGCTAAAGGAATTATACCTCGAGCTTCGGCCATTAAAAGACTATTATTACCGGAGCTGTTTAATCCTAGAAAATCAGAGAAAATAATAGCGGTGAAGTAATCAAATAAATTTCGAGACTCAATTTTTACTTCATCATTGGAAGATAGTTTATAGTTTTTATTTTTGACAGTAAAATTAAATTCAGTTTCATATGGATTATAGTCCAGTAAATCATCCCAATTTAAAAGATAAGCTGTTCCATCAATGAAAACCTGTAAATAGCTTCCTTCTTTATTATTGTTTAAGAAACGAAAAGGGACACTAAATTTATTGTTTCTAATCGTATATTCTTTATCATTTATTTTACCAACTACAGCTATAGTATTGATTCTATTATTATAAAACCGGATACTGGAATAATCAGTAATGAATTTAATAGATTTATTAGAATTATCTTTTTTAAATTCTGCTAGTTTTTCTGCTAACTCAGTTTTTATTTCTCGATTACTTTTTTCCTCATCTTTTTTAATCTCTTTTTTTAACATTTGAGTAACCATGCATTCATCATAGTAAGGAATTAAAGTAACTTCTTTTTTCAAACGTATTTTTCCGGAATACTCAATATTTTGATTATCATATAACTCAGTCAACACCTCTTTTTTATGGAGTTCTTTCATGAGTTTTTCATAAATTCCTTTCCATTGTGTCTTAATATCATTTGTATTACTGTCGAAAACAGGATCTAGAACTAGCTTTGGTTTATTCATTACAGCAATTAAGGCATTAAAAAAGATATCTTGATTATAAGAGTTAGAAAGAGATACACTCTCTTCGCAATCATCTTTGCTTTTGCAAATTTGTACTTTATAGCTTTTATTAGTTTCATCGGTTAGAATTTTTACTTCATAAACTAAGGAGTTATAACTAAAGTTTCCGAAGAATTTGTAATTCTCCTGAGCATTTATTACAAGGTTGGTTAGAAGTAATGCAAAAAGAATTCTTGTTTTCATTAATTATTGTCTTTAAAGGTTAGTTAAATTTTGTATTTAGATTATTATTCAAATACCTTATCTTTAATTAGCAAGCTATCATTGCCTTTAAAACTTTTAGCTAGCTCGTAGGTAAATTGCCCATTTTTTGTCTTTAAATTATGCTTAATTTGGTATTTTCTGATTGCTTGTTTGAGTTGATTGTCTACTATCAATTCATTGTTAACTATCTTAATCAAACTGTCACCTTTCTTTTTTAGTAATAACTCAGAAAGTATCAGGTAAGATTGTTTTTCAGTTTCTAAAGCTTTTTTTCTTTTACCATTTCTATTATAGGTATAGGCGAGATTTTTATAGTATAACAAAGTCTTCTTTTTTTCACCCTTATCCTTATAGGTTTTAGCGTTTTTCTCCCATTTATTAACAACGCTTTTTGAGCTTATTTTTATATTTTTTTGAGAACAAGGATATTCATAAACTAACTCATAGTAGTTATTCTCTTCTGGGAATATTTTAATGGTTTCTACTTCGTTACACGGTTTTTTTATATAACATCCTGAGTGTAATGTGCATTTAATGTTTTTTTCCTTTCCATCAGCATCCACAAAAATTATTTTAGTGCAATCTAGAGGTTTACCGTCATCGTCTTTAATCAGATGATGCGATTGTCCGCTAGTTATTACTGTCAAAAGAGCAAAAGAAAGAAGTAGTGTTATTTTCATAATTATAATTTTTTATAGTTCATGATTAAATAGCCTGACATAATCAGTAGGTAAATGAATAGGAGGGTAGAGAAAATGATAGTTTCATTTTTAATAAAAAAAGTTTCTATTGTGGGTTCGCTAAATAGAACAGGATTACTGGAACTGTATGTCAATTTAATTTTACTCTTTTTTGGAATCCAAACAAATACAGTTAATTTATTTCCGGGCTGAAATTTTATTATCTTCAACTTTTTTATATAAGGATTTTTTTTGTTTTCAGTGATGTCCTTGAGGCTAAGAAAACGATGATTTTTAAAGTAAAAATTTTTGATTTCCTCTCCGTGAATAGATTTTTCATTGCATCGAGTTTTAGAGTCAAAGATTATTTCCAATTCATTGTAAATCGTATTACTAGAAATATTTTCAAACGTATAGTAATAATGTAGATTATTTCCATAGAGTTTTTGCTCTACTCTGTATTCTATTATCGGTTTATCTTTTACATTTGAAATAAGATAATTGATTAACCATCCCGACATACCAATAATTAATGTTATCAGCAGAGGAAATTGTTTTAGTTTATTAGGATTATCCATGAGTGTTCGTTTAATAATTAAGATCTGCTGAAGCTTTTTCAGTTTCACGTACAAAACCTACTGCCCAGATAAGTGTAGCAATTAAGAAAACCATTGCACCTAACGATGCAAATCCCCATTTTATACTTTCGATAAAATGTATTGTAATATCAGAAACCGTAAACTCATATTTATCTAAATTGTCTAATAGAATATAGTTTTCGACAATATCAGCTCCTAGTGAAAGGAACTGTAAATAACCTAGTATTGTGATACTATGAATCAAACGTTTATTCGTTTTTTCATCATAAAGTGTACGTAATTGCATGAGCAACAAATACAATAAAGGATAAGTACAAAGCATAAATCCAAAATCTACATATAGCAATTTTTTTACCTCACCTACAGCATCATTGGCAACAACCAATTCAATAGCATTATTAATAGATTTACCATCTACATTAAGGAATTGACAATAATTACTAAACGAGATCCAGTTGGGTTCACATATCATCATCTCTTTTATCACTGCTTCCAAAAGATTCATTTGTATGTAAAATAAAATAAGGAGCGCAATGAGCATTGAAATTATAAATCGCTTTTTCATGTAGTTACCAATTATTTGGGTTAAATGTTGATGTTGTATCTGCTATTCGTTCATACTCTTCTTTTCGCTTATTTTTATAATCGTCCCATTCAAAGTCGGTTAAAAAGTCTAATGCGGCCTTAGCTCCTATTTTGAACAATTCCTCCTTTTCCGTTTCATTCATGTAAAAATTCAACCAAGATAATTTTTCACCGATTTCTACATATCCGATACCAAGATTGTAGGATTGATTTTTATTTAAAAATTCTTTATCATAGCTCAATTTCATGGATTGTATAATTGTACTTCCAAATTCTAAAATACTTTTACTGGTAACTTTTTTTATTGGCTTTTTGTCAATTAATCGTATACCGAAAGTTGGCATTCTCGGAACTGAATAATTAGGATTGTAAAAAATATTAATTGGAAAATTAGACAAAGAACCACCATCAACAAATGAAACCTTATCAGGGATATTGTCTTGATTCTGAGTACCCCAATTTAGATGTGTATTCCAAGCATCAATATTTTTCGGTTTGGTCTCTAAGGTAAATGTTTCAAAGAAAAGAGGAATGGACATGCTTGCTCTTACAAAATCTGCAGGATGCACGTCTTTACTTTCATTAAAATACAAGTCCCACATTTTTGGGAATTCAATTTTATTGTTTGTTGTAACATCATTAGCAATGATGGTGAGTGTTGGTATTGTGGGTTTATCTTCTGATTCTTTTCTGTGGTTTGCTTTTTTGTCAAGATATAAATCACTCGGAAGCGAGGTGAAGTTTCTCTTGAGATCATCAAGATTATTTACTTGTTGACTCTCAACCAAAGACTTTTTGACCCATTCATGAAATACATCACCGTCATTTAGTCCAAATCCTTCCTTTGTTAATACACTAAGCCTGTCGAATGTGATATAGGCTAAGAGAAATGTAACTAACCAAACTCCAATGGTTATAAAATGTAGCATTTTACCTTCACTTGGTACAAAAAATAAAAGTGAAATCATACTTGCTATTGTAAAAGCAATGCAAAGAAAGAGTATCCACTGAATAAAATTGATAATAAATTTTTTGTAGAAGGGAAACTTTAAGAGCTTACTGATAAGCTTTCTTTCCCATTTTGTAAAAATGGAATCTTCTTTTTTTCCATCAATAAGTGATCTCATATCAAGAGCGAGTAAAGCCTCTAAAATAGGTTCTGTTTTGGTTCTTTTATTATCAGCGATAGATGACATAGCTAAAGCATTTATGGCGCCGGCACTAGTTCCAGCTAAACTAAAAAAGCGAATACCAATTTGTTCTAATACATAAACATAGCCTACCAATGCAACTCCCCAAACACCTCCCCCTTGTTGTACTAAATCTACATATTGATTGCCGCTATTATCTAAAACATCTGAATATTTTTTTCCTTTATCTCTAAGTTTTTTGATTTCCTCTTCCAGTTTTAAAGAGTCATCATTATTAATTTTTCTTAGAAATTTATGAGCATTATTGTAATGTTCCATAAATTGTTTTTTTATTGAAGTTATAAATCTTAATTAATCCCCAATTTCCTGAATGTCTTTGGACCCATAATACCATCAACCATCAATTGGTTTTTGGATTGAAAAGCTTTTACCGCTTGTAGTGTTGCGAGGTCAAAGTTTCCGGTAACAGGCAATTTTAAGGTAGTGTTTTTAGCATTTAAAGCACGTTGGAGTTCAGTGACCATAAAACCTGAGTTACCACGTTTTAAATAACTACCCGAAACAAACTTTGATTTGGCTACTGCAATGTCTCGGGCATCTTCCTGTAACGCTCCAATAGTCACGGTATCTGCCGTTCCGGTAACGGTCATGGCATTTTTGGTTTGGTATTCTTTAAGTATCGTTTCAGTTTGATTACCAAACCAACCGTCTATCTCAATGGCATAGCCTAAGTCATAGAGGTATTTTTGAACTTGTGTCACTGCAGAACCTCTGTCTCCTTTTCGTAAAATGTCTTCAATAGGAGTAACCGCTACATCAGTATAGACTCCCGGGTTGATGAACGATTTGATAAGGTTTTTGGAACGAATGCGTTTCATTACACGACCACCATCACTGTTGTTGGAAGTTGAGGTATTACCTTCATAGGCCTCAATGGCAGTTCTGTCAAGTGAAGTCCATTTGATAAAAATGCCTATATGATCAGCATAGCCGTTGCCTTCCCAATCATAAATGACAATGTCTCCCGGTTGTGGATTGGAAGTTAGCATTCCTTTTTGTTTGTAGTAATTATGCGCCGACTGACAATGATGGATACCATTTTTGGTCTGTATGGTTCCTAATGGATGTCCGGCATGATGAAACACCCAGCTGACAAACATAGCACACCATTTTTGCCCGTCTAAAGATGAGGAATACCATAAACCATAAGGCGATTTATTACTTTTGGGAGGATACTCAGTAGTACCTAATTGGCTTTCAGCCTTGTTAAGGACGTCTTGTCTTGGCATAATCGTATATTTTTAGGTTAATTAAAAAACAACTCAAAAAAGCATAGAATATAACCCTATAGAAGGGTTTAAACCCAAAGACGACCCCGTGTAGTAGTTTGATAGTCAGTAGGGTATGTAAAGAATAGAGCTAAGGTATATAAAATTTGGTTAGCTTGTTTTTTTATTTGTTAAAATTTACCCTTAATCGACGAAATGCGTCTTTCAACGAGCGATAATGTAGTTAGTCGTTGAAATTAGTTTTTAAACGGTGAGTCTGGAAGAGTTTTTGATGTTCCGGAAAGAGATGGTTTAGGTTAGTTTGTAACTGGACAATCAATCTACTTATCATTATGAATTGGTACAAAAAAAACGGTTGAATACAACCGCTTATAAAAGAAAATTATTTAGTTTTATTATTTAATCCCATTGATTACTGTTTGAAACAGCGTGTTTCCCACCTCCGGTAAAAAATAGCGCAATGGAACCAAGAAGATACAACATCAATAATTCATTGGCATAGCCTCCATGTTCGCTAATGGAAAACAAATCACCGGCATGAGCAAATCCTATAGCTACAAGACAGTTTACAGCAAGCAATACTGAAGCAATACGGGTACGCCAGCCTAATAAAATGAGTAGTGGTGCTACTACTTCTCCAATATAAACCGCATAACCAAAAGCACCCATACTGTCAACCAAAAAGGAAATCCCGTGTTGTAATTTTGCTATGCCATGAAACAACATCAAGCCACCAAGGCTGATTCGTAATACTAAAAGTCCGAGGTCTGTGTTTTTTGAAATCATAAGAATTAAGTTTTTAAGTTAGTATTAGTTTTTATCAAAAATAGGATTTTTTAATCTAAAATTACTTTAATAATAGTGTAAAGTGTGTTTCTGTTTAAAAACAAAAAAGGAACTCTATTGAATTCCTTTTGGGGTAGCAGCTGAAGTTTTTTAAATCAGCGCTGTATTTTTTCATTATAACTAATACAAGCTCGGGTATTTTTCCGGCATAGCTTCGTGCATAATAGCATAAATCTTTTCAAATATATCTTCAGCAGATGGTTTTGAGAAATAATCCCCGTCCGTTCCATACGCAGGACGATGAGCTTTAGCTGCCAATGTTTGTGGCTGGCTGTCCAAATATTGATATCCGTTTTGTTCATCTACAATTTGTTGTAGAATATAAGCACTTGCACCTCCCGGAACGTCTTCGTCAACGACTAATAGACGATTGGTTTTAGCTACACTTTTTGCACAGTCATGATGGATGTCAAAAGGTAATAATGATTGAGCATCTATGATTTCCACATCAATACCAACTTCCAATAATTCTTTGGCAGCTTGTTCTATTATACGAAGTGTTGAACCATAGGAAACTACCGTAATATTATTTCCTGATTTTATAGTTTCTACTACGCCAATTGGTGTTTTGAATTCGCCTAAATTGGTAGGCATTTTTTCTTTTAAACGGTAACCGTTCAAGCATTCTACAACCAATGCTGGTTCATCAGTTTCCAATAGAGTATTGTAAAAACCGGCAGCTTTGGTCATGTTTCTTGGTACCAAAACATGAATACCGCGAATAGCATTGATAATCATACCCATTGGTGAACCTGAATGCCAGATGCCTTCCAATCGATGACCGCGAGTTCTAATGATTAACGGTGCTTTTTGTCTTCCGTGGGTTCTGTATTGTAAGGTAGCTAAATCATCACTCATGATTTGGATCGCATATAACAAATAATCCAAATATTGAATTTCAGCTATGGGACGTAAACCACGCATTGCCATTCCAATGCCTTGTCCTAATATAGTGGCTTCACGAATGCCGGCATCGGCAACACGAAGATCTCCATATTTTTCCTGCATGCCTTCTAATCCTTGGTTTACATCACCAATATTTCCACTGTCTTCTCCAAAAATTAGTGTTTCAGGATATTTATTAAAAATAGCATCAAAGTTATCACGCAATACTAAACGGGCATCAACCTCTTCGGTAGTATTGTCATAAACCGGTAATACTTCGGTAGCAGATAATACATTTTTACCCGATTGAGAAAACAGATGTGAACTGAACTTTGGTTGAATTTTTTCGGTATAATTTTTTATCCAAGTTGCTAAAGTTGTTTGTCCGCTTTCTTTAACAATCAATCGCAGTACTTTTCGAGCAGTAGTGATGATATCTTTACGAATAGGTTCTTTGATAGAAGCCAAATCAGTAACCTGTTTTTCTATAAAAACTTTGTTTACACTTGTTTCAGCGATAGAGCGGAGTAATGTCACTAATTCGTTTTGTTCTGCTTTGATAGGTGAAACAAAGGCATTCCAAGCGGATTTTTTACATTCAAGAACTTCTTTTTTAGAGGTTTCATCTATTTCATCTAATTCTTCGGCTGTTGCCAAATTATTTTCAATAAGCCAGTTTCTCATTTGAACCAAGCAATCAAATTCTGCTTCCCAAGCTAATCGTTCTGCATTTTTATAACGTTCATGACTTCCCGAAGTAGAATGTCCTTGCGGTTGTGTCAATTCATCTACGTGGATTAAAACCGGAACATGTTCTTCACGAGCGATGGTAGCTGCTTTTTGATAAGTTGCAACCAATGCCGGATAATCCCAACCTTTTACCGTGAAGATTTCATAGCCGTTGTTTTCTTCATCACGTTGAAATCCTTTTAATATCTCAGATATATTTTCTTTCGTTGTTTGATATCGAGCATGAACAGAAATTCCGTATTCATCATCCCAAACACTCATTACCATTGGAACTTGTAAAACTCCGGCAGCGTTGATGGTTTCAAAGAATAAACCTTCGGAAGTAGAAGCATTACCAATGGTTCCCCAAGCGACTTCGTTTCCTTCCTTAGAAAAATTAGTGAAGTTTTCCAATCCGCGAACATTTCTATATATTTTGGAAGCTTGAGCCAATCCTAATAATCTGGGCATTTGCCCGGCAGTTGGTGAAATATCAGCACTGGAATTTTTTTGAGCCGTTAGATTTTTCCAGTTTCCGTTTTCATCTAATGAATGTGTCGCAAAATGCCCGCCCATTTGACGTCCGGCGCTCATTGGATCAAAATTCAAATCAGTATGACCATACAATCCTGCAAAAAACTGTTCAATTGTCAATTGACCAATCGCCATCATAAACGTTTGGTCTCGGTAATAACCCGAGCGAAAATCACCGTTTTGAAAAGCTTTTGCCAAAGCCAATTGTGGTACTTCTTTTCCATCACCAAAAATTCCAAATTTAGCTTTTCCCGTTAGCACTTCTTTTCGTCCTAAAAGACTGCATTCACGGCTAATTCGTGCTATTTTATAATCGTTTAGTACTTCGGTTTTAAAATCTTCAAAAGTGATTTCGGTTTTTACTTGTGGCTCAATCATAACTGAATTTATTTCTAGATGAAACAAATTTAGCTAAAAAGAAGTAATAATTATAATTCTTTGAAAAAAATATAATTCAATTATTGATAATTTAAGCTTGATTATCTTGTCTTGAGTTAAATAAAAATCAGTAAAAATTAAGTTTTAATAATAATAATTTAAAATGTTTGTGTAGTTTTTAAAAATTAAAACCATTTTCGGGTAAATAAACTGAATAAGGTATCGGGGTTGAAAGTAATGATAAATCGTATTCGTTCACCATAGTTTTGTTGTCCGATTTCCCAACCGTTACTGGAATATACGGGGAAATATAGTTCAAAATAATCGGTTACCAAATTCAAGCGAATACCACTGTCATAAACAAATTTTGCCGAAGCATTTTTGTTTTTAAAGGTTCCAATGTCTCCATAAACTTCTATCCAATTCCAGATATTACAACTTGCATTGGACGTAATCATCCATTGATTGGCAAATCGAGTTTCAAAGATAGATTTAAAAAAACCATCTGTAGCAATTACTTGCTGACTGAATAATCCCGTAGTTTCAGAACGACCAAGATATTCACTTTCAAATAGATAATCTGACGGGCGATCTAAACCAAAATCAAAATAATTGGTCGTCGTATTATTATATAAAAATGTTCCGGCAAAAAAGCGTAGATTCAATTGGCGATTGTCATTGAATAGTTTTCGATATTGAATTTCTCCTGCTAATTTTCCAAAGGCTTTTGATAATTGAAAATCAGTTAAAAAATTATAATGATTGGTAATTTCAGTTCTTCCATTATAATACTTAGCCGAGAAAACAGAATAATTTTCGGTGTTTTCTTCCACGATGAAATCTGATTTTTGTCTATCGATAATAGTTTGCTTCAAGCTAATCGTTTGAATTTTGTTATCTCTGAAATCATCGGGACGAATTCTGAAACTAATGGCGGGCATCAATTTTAGATAGGCTGCTTCGGGTGCATAATGGAGATAGTGACCGTTAAGTAAATAACGGATATGATACCAATTGCTATCACGATTGTATTGGTTGAAATAAATGGTTCCGCGTCCGGTTAATTGATTGGTTTTGGTAGAATAGCTCGGATTTACATCAAAAATGAAAGGTTTATCCAAAATCGTTTTATTATGAAAGCGTATTCCGGGATAAAAACCATCATAAAGATTGTATTCTAAGGTTGGGATGTAAACAATCTGATTGTAATTTGGATCTTCTAAATCTTTGAAAAATATAAATTTAATAGGACGATTGTTCAATCGAAAACCTTTAAGAGAACGCCAGTTATTTCTCAAATTAAACTCCGGAACTTCATTTTTATAATTGATGACAATTTTATCGGCATGGTTTCTTGGAATAGTATAAATGCTGTCGTTTGGCAAAGCCTCAATCCATTTTTTAAATACAATTTCTTTCTTTTTAGTTCCAAAGACAGGAATAGGAACATTGGTTTCGGTTTTATTTTTTAGTCTAAAGCTAATACTGTCTTTAGTTTTGGAAACCATGTCAAATTTGTAATCAAAAGTTTCTCGAGAGTTAATTATTTTGTCAAAAAACCACTCTATTTTTTTGGTTGAATTTTGTTTCAGCAGATTCTCAAAATCAGAAACAGATTTTTGATTTTCGATATTTTGAAAGTAAAATGCTGTAATGGTTTTATCAATCAAATTATTCTCAGAATATTCATTAAGATATTTGAAACTTAAACCGGCTCGGTATTTTGAAGCAATTTTTTCATTGAATTTAATGAGTTTATCTTTTGGAAAATTGAGCGGTTGATCCAAGTTTTTTCGTGCCATCAGCATATAAAAATAGCTATACTGACCATTGAAATCCAAACTTACCAAGTTGTAACCACGTAAAATTTTCAGCTTGGTAACATTTCCCATCATCGTTACTTTCGGATAAAACTCTTCAATGTATTTCATCATTAAATACACTTGATAACCATCATAAATCCAGTTGTCATTGCGTGGATTCAGGTTTAAAGTGGAATGGACATAATTGTTCAAAAAAGTTTTAAGAAACTTTATTTCATATAAGAAATGATCCGGAAAAGGAGCGATGAATGCCGGCAACTGATTTAGTCCGTAGAATGGATTTCGGTCATAATCGGCTTTGGCTAAAAATAGTTTTTGATGAGGATATTTTCCTAGATTTTCTTCTACCCAATTTACTATTTTATCAATGGCAATAGCACGTTGAATATCATCAACCCGATTGTCCCTAAAATCAGTTACAACTTCCAATTTTTCATTTTTGAAACTTTCAAATTCATTCTTTTTTCCAAAAAACAGATTGAAATCTAACCGGTTTTTTCCTGTAAAATGATAGTTTGAAATTTTATCTAAATCGGTAAAAGCCTCAATATTTTGTGGAAGTTTAATTTCTAAATCATAATCGGAAACTGCATTAGCAATGTCATCAATATTGTGATTGTTATAAACTACAAAATTCCCGTTTTCATATCGTGAAGGCGTTAAAAACCAATTTTTTAAATAAACTCTGTCATCATCATGAAAACCATACTTTGTAAAACGAGCATTCGGAATTTTAACATAATAGGTGAGATGCAACTTGATTTTTTTACCGGGAGAAAGTTTTTCTTTTAATTGAATTTGAATAACATCGGCAGTATTTTCATTACGTTTCCAAGACAGAAATGAGTTTTCATTATTAATAATAGTAATATTTTCAGTTCTTCCGCGATCTTTTTCTTTTGCTAAATGAAAAGCACGCTCAAATTCGTCGGCAAAGCGTTTACCGATATCTGAATTTTTATCACCATAGGCATTCATCCAATCGTTTAAAACAATAGAATTGAGCGTATCGTTGGTTTGATTAAAAAAAGTAAGTTCTTGAACAACATTGATTCTTTTTTCGATTTCATCATATTCCGCCACAATTTTTGAATGATGTTGTGCGTGTAGCATCATGCTGAAAAAGAGAATTATGTAACTTATTTTTTTCAAGATTTAGTTTTTGGTTTAAAGAATTTGTCAAAAACAATTTTGGTAAACGCCATGGCGCCTTTTTCGTTCATGTGTCCGCAGGTCGAAAAATATTTGTCATCAATAACGGTATTTTCCATTCGATAAATTTCGGGATAAATTTTGTGGATATGATTAAAATAATCACGGTTTATCGTTTCGGCACAGATAGGCGTTGTCATGGCTATCAGTGTAATGTTATTTTGTTTACAAATGGCTTTAATTTCTTCATAAGCTTTGTTTCGCTTTGGATAATATTTGGTCAAATCTGCCGGAACTATTGGTCTTTTATTGGTTTTTAACGGATAAAATCCATCGTTATGTAAAGCATTGGTTTCTCTTTGAATTGCTGCATTATACATTTCTCTAAAACCAATTCTGTTATCATAATGCATGTAACGGTAAAACGGAATATATAATAGTTTATTGTATTCCGGAATGGATTTGTAATATTCTCGAATGACTTCGGATTGATGCAAATAAGGCATAAAAAGCGAACGAATAGCTTCGGAATGATCATTGGTATTAATATTCAAATCTACTTGAAGGATGAGTGTATCAATAGAATAGTTGCGTTCAATCATTAATTTTAACATTAATGCCGATTCTTCCAATCGCGAACGCGTAATACCAAAGTTAAAGGTTTTATAGCCTTTATCATTAAATAGTTTCGGAACAAAATGATTGTTTACGCGTGAAGAACCAAGAAAAACAACATCATATTTTTTATTTTCGGATTGGTACAAATAATCAATTTTACTTCTTGAATTCGATTGTAAATAAACTCCGGTATAAAGGAAATCCAATGCAATCAAACTGATAAAAAGTATCAAGATAGTTTTGCCTATAAAGAATAAAAACTGCTTCATTAGAATTGAAAATAAATAAATTCTTTATAATCCGAAAAAACGCCAAGTGCTAAAATTGCACCAATACAAAAACTCATCTTCAACCATGAATATTTGCCCGAAATAGGTTCAACTTTAGTTCTGTTAAACCATTCAACTAGGATAAAAATAAGTAATAAAGTTATCAAATTGTGATTGTAGCGTTCAATAGCCAAATATTCTTCGTTAAAGTTGAAATTGGTAAACATTCTTTGGATGTACGTTATTGCTTGATGGATGGTTTCAGAACGAAAAAATATCCAAGCTAAGGTTGATAAACAAAAGGTTGTAATTATGTTTAAAACAATTCTAAATGAAGAAATGGTAAAACCTAAACTAAAATTATCTAAGTTTTTTCGATTTTGATTTGATAATAAAAGTGGTAAAAAATAAATAGCATTAATTAAACCCCAAGCAATAAACGTCCAGTTGGCACCATGCCAAAAACCACTGACAAGAAAAATAATAAATGTGTTTCTAACTTGAAAAAGTTTAGAACCTTTGCTTCCGCCAAGTGGAATGTATAAATAATCTCGAAACCATGACGAAAGCGAAATATGCCAACGTCGCCAAAATTCCGCAATATCACGAGAAAAGTAAGGATAGTTAAAATTTTTCAACAAATCAATACCAAAGAGTTTGGATGTTCCTAAAGCAATATCGGAATAACCCGAAAAGTCACCATAAATTTGAAAAGCAAAATAAACAGCACCCAAAATTAGCGACAACGAATTCATAGAATTATGATTGTCAAAAATTTCATTGGCGTAAATAGCACAACTATCGGCAATGACTACTTTTTTTACCAAACCCCAAATGATTTGATAAACACCTTCTTTAGCTTTTTCAAAATTAAATTCCCGTTTTACTTTCAACTGTGGTAAAAGGTGTGTTGCTCGTTCAATTGGTCCGGCAACCAATAGCGGAAAATAGCTTACAAATAAGGAATAATCCACAAAATTTCTTTCTGATTTTATTCTACCATAATAAATATCAATAATATAAGAAAGTCCATGAAAAGTATAAAATGAAATTCCGACAGGAAGAATCAAATTGAGTAAAACAGGACTGGTATGAAACCCAAAACCATTCAGTAATTCGGCAAATGATTCGGCAAAGAAATTATAATATTTAAAAACGCCTAAAAACCCTAAATTGATAGAAATACAAAGCCAAAGCCAAAATTTTTTGCCGGATTTCGTTTGACTTCCTTCAATTTTAATAGCCGAAAAATAATCGAGTAAAGTGGAAAAAACTAAAAGAAATAAAAAACGCCAATCCCAACAAGAGTAGAAATAATAACTCGCCAAAATGAGAATGAAATTTTGATATTTTCGAGATTTATTGGCAAAGAACCAATAGAAAATAAATACTATCGGAAGAAAAATGGCAAACTGTAGCGAGTTGAAAAACATAAAGAGAGTTTTCAAAAATTAAATTCCAAATTCCAATACTCTTTGATTGGAATTTGGAATTTGCAATAGTTGGAATTTATTAGAAATTCGGACTTAAATTATATTTTTTATAGAAACGATCTAATTCTTCAACCACTTCGTCCTCAGTATCTACAATCTTAATCAAGTTCATATCTTCCGGACTTGCATTCTTTTCTTTTTCGATTAAAGTCGTTTTAATCCAATCAATTAATCCCGACCAAAATTCTCTTCCTACCAAAATAATTGGGAATTTACCAATCTTTTTCGTTTGGATTAAGGTAACTGCTTCAAACAATTCGTCTAAGGTTCCAAAACCGCCAGGCATAACTACAAATCCTTGCGAATATTTAACAAACATTACTTTTCTAACAAAAAAGTAATCAAAATTCAGGTTTTTATCTTTGTCAATATAGGGATTAAAATGTTGTTCAAATGGCAATTCGATATTTAAACCAACAGATGTTCCGCCGCCATGATGTGCACCTTTATTTCCAGCTTCCATAATTCCAGGTCCGCCGCCAGTAATCACGCCATAACCAGCTTTACTGATTTTATAAGCAATTCTTTCTGCTAATAAATAATATTTGTTGTCCGGTTTTGTTCTCGCCGAGCCAAAAATAGAAACACACGGACCAATTCTCGCCATCGTTTCATAGCCGTTTACAAACTCCGACATTACTTTAAAAATCGCCCAACTATCGTTGGTTCTAACTTCATTCCACGTTTTTTGTTTTAATTTGTCTTGAATTCTTTCGTCTTCGTTTTCGTATTGTTCAAACGCCATAATAATAAATTTTAATTTTTTTAATAAAAGGATGATGGTTAAGCCACTATTTCAATAACTATTATTTGTGTATAACTTTTGCTATTCAAGTGGCCAATTTTTGTCCAATCCTTCATGACCTATTTTTTTTTCTTGCTCTTCAGTAATGTTGTGTTTTTTTATAACTTCTGTTTTGTATTTTTTCATTAATTCGTCAGATTGAATTTCAATCAAATCATATTCCTTTTTTAATTGCAGTTTATTAAGCTTCAAATTTAAAACGCTATCTTCTTTTTTTCTTTGATATGAGTTCGCGCTGTCTTCAGCTTTCACAATTTCTTTAAATATTTCCTTTCTTTTTTCTTCTGACAAACCGAAATTATCGGATGTGTTTTTCTGTTCAGGTTGGATACTTTCATTATTCTTTTTTTCATTACAACTAATAAAAGCTATATTGATGAACATAAAAAAAATTAAGATGTTAAATTGTTTTTTGAAGTTTATCATTTTGAACAGAATTCTTTAAAATTATACATGAAAGCCTGCTAATTTAACTCTTTTTTCAAGAATTGAGCGGTATAGCTTTTTTTGTTCTTACTGATTTCTTCCGGAGTTCCTTTGGTAACAACTTCTCCGCCAGCTTTTCCGCCTTCCGGACCAATGTCTATAATATAATCTGCCAATTTGATTACATCCATATTATGTTCAATAATCAAAACCGTATTTCCTTTTTCAACCAATTTGTTGATTACATCCATCAAAACCCGAATATCTTCAAAATGCAAACCAGTTGTTGGTTCGTCCATAATATAGAATGTGTTTCCGGTATCTTTTTTAGACAATTCGGTTGCCAATTTGATACGTTGTGCTTCACCGCCGGAAAGCGTTGTGCTTTGTTGTCCAAGTGTGATGTAACCCAAACCAACATCCTGAATAGTTTTTATTTTTCTATAAATCTTGGGAATATTTTCAAAAAAAGGAACGGCTTCGTCAACCGTCATATTTAGTACATCCGAAATGGATTTTCCTTTATAACGGATTTCCAAAGTTTCTCGGTTAAAGCGCTTGCCCTGACACGTTTCACATTCTACGTAAACATCAGGTAAAAAAGCCATTTCTATGGTTCGAACTCCAGAACCTTCACAAGTTTCACATCGTCCGCCGGAAACATTAAAGCTAAATCGTCCGGCTTTGTAACCTCGAATCATCGCTTCGGGAACTTGAGTAAACAAAGTTCTAATTTCGCTAAAAACATCAGTATAAGTCGCCGGATTACTTCTTGGAGTTCGTCCAATTGGACTTTGGTCAATATCAATCACTTTGTCAATGTGTTCCAAACCTTCAATTTTTTTGAAAGGCATTGGTTTTTTTACCGCATTAAAGAAATATTCATTCAAAATAGGGTAAAGCGTTTCATTAATCAAAGTTGATTTTCCACTTCCCGAAACCCCGGTAACGCAAATTAATTTTCCTAAAGGAAATTCCACGGAAACATTTTTTAAATTATTTCCATTTGCGCCAGATAATTTCAGTGTTTTTCCGTTGCCTTCACGACGTTTTTTAGGAACTTCAATTTGCATTTTGCCACTCATAAACTGAGCAGTTATCGTATTTTCTTTTAGTAATTCTTTTGGTGTTCCGATACTTATTATTTCGCCTCCAAATTTTCCCGCTTTCGGACCAATATCAATCACATAATCAGCACGTTCAATCATGTCTTTATCGTGTTCCACCACCAAAACTGAATTACCAATATCACGAAGATTTTCCAGCGAGTTAATCAATCTTTCGTTGTCGCGCTGATGTAAGCCAATGCTTGGTTCATCCAAAATGTAAAGTACGCCAACTAATTGCGAACCAATTTGTGTAGCTAATCGAATGCGTTGTGCTTCACCACCCGAAAGTGATTTCGAACTTCGATGTAAGGATAAATAATTTAAACCAACATCCATTAAAAACTGCAATCGTGCTCTAATTTCTTTTAAAATTTCGGAAGCAATAGTAATTTGTTTTTCGGATAATTTTCCGTCTAAATTTTGAAACCAATCAATTAATTCTGAAATATCCATCGTAGATAGATCGGCTATATTTCTTTCATTGATTTTAAAATATAAAGCTTCTTTTTTCAATCGGGAACCATGACAATCAGGACAACTAATTTCATCCATGAATTCTTTTGCCCAACGTTTTAAGGAAGTAGAATTACTTTCGTCATATTGGTTTTTGATGAAATTGGCAATACCTTCAAATTCAATTTTATAATCTTTGGTAACTCCGGCAGCTTTAGATTTTATAGAGAATTTTTCATTTCCACCGTTCATTATCATTTCCATAGCTTCGGCAGGAATGGTTTCGATAGCATCATTTAACGTAAAGCCAAATTTCTCGCCAATGGTTTCCAATTGCTTGAAAATCCAAGATGATTTGTATTCGCCAAGAGGCGCAAAACCACCAGCTTTTATGGATAATTTTGGATTTGGAATAATCTTTTTTTCGTTGATTTGGTTTACAGTTCCCAAACCGTTACAACTATCGCAAGCACCTTTGGGCGAATTAAACGAAAAATTATTCGGTTCCGGATTTGGATAAGAAATTCCGGTAGTTGGACACATTAATGTTCGACTGAAATAACGAACTTCATTGCTGTCGTGTTCAATAACCATCATAATATTTTCACCATGATACATCGCTGTTTTAATACTTTCGGTCAAGCGCTTATCAGTATCTTCGCTATCGTTGATCTCCATTCGATCCACAACAATTTCAATATCATGGGTTTTGTAACGATCGAGTTTCATTCCCGAAACCAAATCCTGAATTTCGCCATTAACACGAACTTTTACAAAACCTTGTTTGGTAATTTGCTGAAATAATTCGGCATAATGACCTTTTCTGGCACGAATAACCGGAGCTAAAATATTAATTCGTTTTCCGTTGAAAGTTTCTTTAATTAGGTCTTTGATTTGCTCATCAGAATAAGAAACCATTTTTTCGCCCGTATTATAACTATATGCATCAGCAGCACGAGCGAAAAGCAAGCGTAAGAAATCATAAATCTCTGTGATCGTTCCAACAGTCGAGCGAGGTGATTTACTAGTCGTTTTTTGTTCGATAGCAATTACAGGTGAAAGTCCATCGATTTTATCCACATCAGGTCGTTCCAATCCGCCAAGAAACTGACGCGCATACGCCGAGAAAGTTTCAATATAACGACGTTGACCTTCGGCATAAATTGTGTCAAAAGCCAACGATGATTTTCCTGAACCCGATAAACCGGTTATTACAATCAGCTTTTCACGAGGAATTACAACATCTATATTCTTTAAATTATGAGCTCTTGCTCCGATAACTTCGATAACTTCGTCTTGATTTTGCATAAAAAATACCTGAATGGCAAAAGTACGTTTTTCAGGTCAAAATTCATTATAACGATTGACAAGAATTTGTTAAAGAATTTTATATTTGGGAAAATTTTAAAATAATAAACAATGAAAATACTTGGTATCGGTTCGCGCTTAAAACATTCAGAATATGGAGTTGGAGTTGTAACCAACGTGACGGCAAAGCACTATTGGGTAACTTTTATCGAAAATGGATTAGAAACTATTGATATTGACAGCGAATTTGAAGTGATTGAAGCTGTTGAAGGCGAAGTAGATACGGTTAGTTTTTATGAAGTTGAAAAAACGCTGAAAAATCTGTTGCAAAAATGGAGTGATGTTTCTCAAATTGTTCCTATTGCGGATAAATGGAAAGGCGGAAAACTAATCCTTGAACCCGGAACAGCTACTCAAAATAAAGAAATTCCGATTGACACTTTTTTCCATAAAATTACTATGGTTCGCGACAGATTAAGAGTAATGGAACAAAAAATTAATGCCAGCAATCTTGATGAAACAGAAAAAATCGATTTGCAGCAATATATCACTAGAATTTACGGTAGTTTGACTACTTTCAATGTTTTATTTAAAAGTACGAACGATTATTTTGTGGGAGAGAAAACGAAGTAAAAAACTCAGTATTCAGTCACAGTAATTAGATAGTACTGAAAACTGTGACTGAATACTAAATAATTCTTTTCCTTTGACGATTATCAATATAGTCTTGGATGGCTTTTTTGGTAGTAAACCAATTTCTTCCTTCTTTATGAGCGTCGATTTTACCTTGACGTGCTAAAAGCGAAATGTATTCTTGACCATAAAAAGAACCAGGTTCACTAACGATACTTGATATTTCTTGAAAATCATAATCATTATCAGGAAGGGAACTTAAATAAATATTTAAAGTTCTTTCCAAAGCCTGACACATCAAAAGCATTAGTTTTTGATAATTACCATTATTGGCAAGATTTAACGCTTCGTAATATTTTTTTCTATCGGTATTTAAAATAATTGCCGGTGGAAAACCTTTTCGCATCAATAATAAATTCATGACTAATCGAACCGTTCTTCCATTTCCATCAAAAAAAGGATGTATCCATGCAAGCTTATGATGAAAGATTGTAGCCAATTCTATATCGTTTAAATCTAGGTGATTGGTATTGACAAAATCAATCAATTCATCTAATAAATCCGAAACTTTATTGGCATTGGGTGGAATAAAATTAGCTCCGGTAATTCTTACGCCACCGTTTCTAATTCTTCCTGCAAAATCTTCTTCGATTAAATTTAAAATTAAACCATGAATGGATAAAATATCAATGCTTCTTAATTCATAATCTTCTTTGACAATTGAGAAAAGATAATTAATAGCTTTTTCGTGATTTTTTGCTTCAAAATGTTCTCGAAGTGATTTTCCTTTTACAGTAATTCCTTCTTGAAGAACCATTTGGGTTTCACGAAGTGTTAATGTATTTCCTTCAATACTATTGGAATTATAAGTCCATTCTATAGAAAGTTGTTCTTTTATTTTGGATAAAGCAATAGAAGGTAATGGTCTGCTTTGTTTTAAAACAGTCATTTTATCATACAGTCTTTCGAATGTTGATTGAAATTCTTCTCTATATGTTGTATCTATTTTCCACATTTCACCACAAAGATACTTCTTAATATCGGATAATTAAAATTTTTAACTAATACGATATTAATTTTTTCTTCAAAAGGAATAATTAAGGTTTTATTCCTTTAAGTTTACTATTGAAATTGCTATTGATTTACTCAATAACCATTTCCTTGAAATTGGTTCTGTAGTTTTCTAAAATGTCGAGTTTGGAAATACAACCAAAGTATTTTCCGTCTTTTAGCAATGGTAATACATCTTGGTTGGTTTTGTCAAAAGAATTCATGATTTTTTCCATTCCGTCATCAAATTGTAGCACAACTTCAGGTGGTGTAATAATTTCTTGTATAGTAGTAAATTTTACTCGATAAGGATTAAAAATCATTGATTTTACTTGTTCAAATTCGATTACACCAAGCAATACTTTTTTGTCATCAATAATGGGAATTACTTTTTGAGACGTATTGGAAAATATTTCAACAACTTTTTCCAATGAGTTTTCTATTGAAAGTGTTTGATAATCCGTTTTAATTAGTTTTAAAATATCAATTTTTAACAGTATGTTTTTATCTTTATCACTAGTGAATACTTCTCCTTTATCAGCCAAAGGTTTTACATCCATGGAATGGTTTTCAAAACGTTTTGAAACCGCAAAACTTATAGAAGAAACAATCATCAACGGAACCATCAAATTATAACCACCGGTAATTTCACCAATCAAAAATATAGCAGTCAGTGGCGCATGGAATAACCCACTTAAAATTCCTGCCATACCGACTATCGTAAAATTAGCAACCGGTAAATGGTTGTTAATTCCGGTTAAATCAAAAAATTTAGCAACAAAAAATCCCAAATAACTTCCTACGAATAAAGATGGTGCAAAATTACCACCATTTCCTCCGGAACCTAAAGTTAATCCGGTTGCAAATGATTTTAATAACATCGTTACACCAACAAAAATCAGCAAAATCCATTCGTTATTTTTATATCCGGTGAGTACTGTATTTTCTAATAATTCCTGAGGATTTGATGTTGAAAGTGTTTTAATACTTTCATAACCTTCACCAAAAAGTGTCGGAAAAAAGAAAATCATAACAGCCAAAATTGATGCGCCAAAAAGTGCTTTATTGTATATTTTGCTTTTCTTTTTATTAAAATAATGTTCTACTTTTCTAAAATTACGGGCATGCATGACTGAGACCAAACCTGCTAAAATTCCTAATAAAACATAATAAGGAATGTTGTGATAATCAAAAATTTGACGTTGCTTAAATGAAAGTAAAACATCTTCATTCAATACAACTGTTGAAACCAAAGCTCCAGTTGCTGCTGAAATCATTATAGGAATAAAAGCCGAAATGGTTACGTCAGCTAAAACTACTTCTATGGCAAATAAAACTCCTGCTATTGGTGCGTTAAAAGCTGCTCCAATTCCGGCTGCAACACCGCAGGCTAATAATAATATTCTATCTTTTTGGCTTAAATGATAGCGTTGGGAAAAGTTGGAACCAAAAGCTGCACCAGTAATTACAATAGGACTTTCCAAACCGGCAGAACCACCAAGACCAACGGTTAATGAACTTGTCACAATTTGGGCATACATCTGTTTTTTTGGAACAATTCCACCTTTTTTGGCAACAGCATATAAGATTTTGGAGCTTCCTTTTTCGATGCTGCCGTCAAGTAAATGTTTGACCACAAAAACTGTTAAAAGAATTCCAATAATAGGAAGTAAACTATTGATGTAAGGAAGTTTAAGATACGTATTTACATAATTAGCAAATACAAAAACTGAGTGCGCAAAATTCTTTAATAAAATTACGGCAAGTGAACAAGAAATAGCAACTACTACAGCCGAAAAATAAAGAAATTGGCGCTCGGATATTCTTTCTTTTAAAGAGAAAATAACGTGTTCTATTCTTCGGAAAATGTTTCGAGTGATAATTTTTAATAACGGAGCTTTTTTGTTCGGCATACCATCTTTTCTTTTGAAATGCTAAGATAGATTTTATAATTTGAATTCTAAAATCCAACTGCTTTATCATCACCGCGAAAATCGGCTCCGCCTTCAAATTTACCATCGGGTAAAACTAAAATCGCATTTACTTTTCCGATGACAGGAGCAAATTTTTCGTTAATGACATGACCTTTCTGTCTAAGCTTTTCTTTAACTTCTAAATTGAATTTGTTAGGTTCAAGCATGATCTCATCAGGTAACCATTGATGATGAAAGCGTGGTTGATTTACCGCTTGTTGCATTCCCATTTCAAATTCATAAACATTTAAAATAGTTTGTAAAACCGAAGTAATGATGGTCGAACCACCAGGCGAACCCAAAAGCATAAATAACTTTCCGTTTTTCTCTACAATTGTTGGTGTCATTGAACTAAGCATTCGTTTTTCAGCAGCAATACTGTTGGCTTCGGTACCAATTAATCCGTAATAATTAGGAACTCCGGGTTTTGCTGAGAAATCGTCCATTTCATTATTGAGAAAAAATCCTAATTCGTCACAATATATTTTGGAACCATAAGCTCCGTTTAAAGTTGTTGTTACCGAAACGGCATTTCCGGCTACGTCCACGATGGAATAATGAGTAGTTTCATCGCTTTCTACAACCTGAATATCGCCATGACTGACTTCTTTGGACGAAGTTGCTTTATCAAAAGAAAAATTTGTCATCCGATTTTTTAAATAATTTTCATCAAGTAATTCTTGTTGCGGAATTTTGACAAAATCCGGATCACCAAGAAAATAATTTCTATCGGCATACGCTCGACGTTCGGTTTCAGCTAAAAGATGAATATAATCAGCGGAATTGTGTTGTAATTTTTTTACATCAAAAGGTTCAATCATTTTCATAATTTGTACCAATGTAATTCCGCCGCTACTTGGTGGTGCCATCGAAATGATATTCAGTTCTTTGTATTGAAAAGTTATCGGTTTTCGCCAAACAGTTTTGTATTTCTTTAAATCGTTTAACGAAATTATTCCGCCTTTACTGTTTAGAAATTTGACTAATTTTTTAGCGGTTTTCCCTTTGTAGAATTCGGTTTCTCCGTTTTTAAGAATTTGTTCCAAAGTGTTGGCTAATGCCAAATATTTTATAGTATCGCTAACGTTGAATGTTTTGGCATAAAGCGTTTGACTTCCACTTAATTCGACAATTTTTGAGCGATATTCGTTTAGTTTTTGATATTCTTTTTCGGTAACAACGATTCCTTTTTTTGCCAAAAGTATTGCAGGTTCAAATAAATCTTTTAGTGGTAAAGAGCCAAATTTTCTATGGATTTCAAATATAGCCGCAACACTTCCCGGAACGCCAACCGACAAAGCGCTATCGGTACTTAAATTAGGAATTACATTGCCATTTTTATCCAAATACATATTTTTAGATGCTTTTAACGGTGCTTTTTCTCTAAAATCAAGTGAACCAATTTCACCGCTATTTTTTCGGTAAACCAAAAATCCGCCACCCGAGATGTTTCCGGCATAAGGATAAGCAACAGCCAAAGCCAAATGTGTCGCAATCATAGCATCAAATGCATTTCCACCTTTTTTAAGAATGTCAACCCCAATTTTGGAAGCTTCTTCTCGAGCCGAAACAACCATTCCGTTGGAAGTTGTTACACCTTGTTGGGCTAAACAAATTTGTATCGTAAAAATGAAAAGGATAATCCTAATTCTCATAAAAATATTATCCTTTTAATTCGTTAAGCTTTTGCTGGCAGTGCTCTTGAAGTTCGATGAAAAACTGTGTAAATTCAGTTTCAAATTCCGAATAGAATTCTTGTAATTCAACTATTGACTCATGCATGGCAACACGATTTTTAGTTCGATGATCCATTTGGAACAAAATCATTTCCAATCCTGAGATGGAAGCATAGCTTACTAACCAATTTCGAGCAATCATATACGGCATCATTCCTTGAATTTTATCGGTAAGTAAATCATAATTGTTTCGTAAAAGCTGATAAAATTCATCGGCATAATCCTCTAGATTTTTATCGGAATAATTTGCCCAGTTTTTTGCCAAAAAATGATCATAAAAAATATCCATAATCACACCGGAATAATGTCCGTATTTTTCATGTAATCGATGTTTACTTTTTCTGTAAACAGGATGCATATCAGTAAAACTATCAATGGCGCGATGGAGTAAAATTCCTTTTTTGATTTCGTCTGGATAATTTTCATAACTATTTCCACGAATACTATCCGCCATAAAATTGCCGATTTTAAGTAAATCGTTGTTACCGGACAAATAGATATGTGCTAGGAAATTCATATTGATTGGGTAAAGATTTTGCTGTTTGTCGATGATATGCTAGTAAATATAGAAAAAAAAATCTTATTTCTGTTTTTCGTTATGTCAACTGTTATATTTGTAGAAAATTAATAAGACAAGACTAAATCAATATAAAATGACTTTAATAAAATCTATTTCAGGAATTAGAGGAACAATTGGTGGAAAAGTTGGAGATAATTTGACTCCTGTTGATGCGGTGAAATTTGCTTCGGCGTATGGAACTTTTTTAAAACAAAATTCCAAAAACAAAATTCCAAATTCCAAATTAAAAGTAGTAATAGGTCGTGATGCCAGAATTTCAGGACCAATGATACACAACTTAGTAGTGAATACTTTAATTGGTCTAGGAATTGATGTCATTGATTTAGACTTATCGACAACGCCAACAGTTGAAGTTGCTGTTCCGTTGGAGCAAGCTGACGGTGGAATTATTCTAACGGCTTCTCACAATCCAAAACAATGGAATGCGTTGAAATTATTGAACGCCAAAGGCGAATTTCTCAGCGGAGCTGATGGTACTAAAATTTTAGAAATTGCCGAAGCAGAAGCTTTTGATTTTTCAGATGTGGATAGTCTGGGCGAAATTATTCCAAACGACGCTTATATGGATATTCATATTGATGAAGTACTTGAATTGCCTTTGGTTGATGCAGAAGTAGTTGCCAAGAGAAAATTCAAAGTGGTAGTTGATGGCGTGAATTCTTCAGGCGGAATTATTATTCCAAAGCTTTTGGAACAAATGGGCGTGGAATGTGTCAAATTATATTGCGAACCTAACGGACATTTTCCTCATAATCCTGAACCGTTAAAAGAACATTTGGGAGACATTTGCAAATTAGTAGTTGAAGAAAAAGCCGATTTTGGAATTGTGGTTGATCCAGATGTGGATAGACTTGCGTTTATTTCAAATGATGGCGAAATGTTTGGCGAAGAATATACTTTAGTTGCTGTTGCTGATTACATTTTAAGTAAAACACCGGGAAATACAGTTTCTAATATGAGTTCGTCACGCGCATTACGAGATATTACTGAAAAACACGGCGGAAGTTATCAAGCCAGCGCGGTTGGTGAAGTAAATGTGGTGGAATTGATGAAATCTACAAATGCCATAATTGGCGGCGAAGGAAATGGAGGAATTATTTATCCGGAGTTACATTATGGTCGTGATAGTTTGGTAGGCGTAGCATTGTTTTTAACACATTTGGCTAATCTTGATATAACTGTGGCTGAACTTAGAGGAAGTTATCCTCAATATTATATGAGTAAAAATAAAATTGAGTTAACACCTCAAATTGATGTTGACGGTATTTTGGCTACGTTAACCGAAACCTATAAATCTGAAAATATTTCTACGATTGATGGCGTAAAAATTGATTTTCCTACGAAATGGGTTCATTTACGAAAATCAAACACTGAACCAATTATCCGTATTTATACTGAAGCACCAACTCAGGAAGAAGCCGATACTTTGGCAATTCGTTTTGTAAATGAATTGAAAACAATTGCTGGAATTTAATTTTTTATAAAAAATAATAAAATGAAAATCATTGCCGTTATTCCAGCCCGATATGCTTCAACACGATTTCCTGCTAAGCTAATGCAAGATTTAGGCGGTAAAACCGTAATTACACGAACTTATGAAGCAGCGGTAAATACCGATTTGTTTCACGATGTTTTTGTAGTAACTGATAGTATTTTGATTTATGATGAAATCATCAGCAACGGTGGAAAAGCCATAATGAGCGTCAAAGAGCATGAAAGTGGTAGTGATAGAATAGCCGAAGCAGTTGAAAATCTTGAAGTGGATATTGTGGTAAACGTTCAAGGCGATGAACCGTTTATCAATGCCGAACCATTGGCCAAAGTATTGGATGTTTTTAGAAATGATTTTGATAAAAAAGTAGATTTAGCTTCGCTGATGGTTGAAATAACAAACGAAGATGACATCAATAATCCAAATAATGTAAAAGTTGTTACTGACCAAAGCGGGTTTGCACTTTATTTTTCACGTTCGGTAATTCCTTATCCAAGGGAAAAAAACGTTGGTGTTCGTTACATGAAGCACATCGGAATTTATGCTTTTAGAAAAGAAGCATTGCTGGCTTTTTATCATTTGCCGATGAAATCATTGGAAGCTTCGGAGAAATTAGAACAACTTCGTTATTTAGAATTTGGAAAACGTATAAAAATGGTTGAAACTACTCATGTTGGAATCGGTATCGACACACCTGAAGATTTAGAAAAAGCAAGGAAGATGATTTAGTCAATGATTAAAGGTTAATGAATTAATTATTAGTAATTTTTAAACTATTTTAATTAAAATTTAATCACTAATGATTAAAAAAGCTTCTTAATTGTAAACAACTCATTATGAATTTCCACTTTTGGATACATTCTAAGGGAATAATTACCGCCAAATTTTGATTTATACTTCAAATTTCGTTCTTCATCAGTTTTGTTGATGACCATTGTGTTGAACAGAATAAAGCCATTTACATTCAGTAAAGAATTTATTCGTTGAATAAAAAAATCCTGAAATAAAAAGTTTGGCATAGTTGTATCTTGAAAAATATCGATGATGATTAAATCGTAGGTATTTTTGGTTTTTAAAACATATTCAAAGGCATCATCAATAATGATTTCACAGTTAGAAATTTTATTTAAATCAAAATAGGTATTGGCAATTTCAATGATATTGTGGTCGATTTCCACACCAATGATTTTACCCTTAAATTTGATTTCATCAACTAATGTTTTAATTACACTGCCACCGGCAACACCAAGAACTAAAACTGTTTCAAACTTTTTGATACGTTCAAAACCGATATATTTCAATCCTTTTCTCAGTATTCGCTGCAAACTTCCATAAGAATAATTTGTATTTTTACTGTCTAAGACTAGTTCACCATTATTCCAAGTAACTTCAATAGTTTTACTTATCGAAGAATTTTTCTTGTAAACGTTAATCGGAATAAAATAACTGAATAGTCGCCTAATCATTGGAAAATAATTTTCCCAAATATAATTCATAAATAGTAATTTTACGAAAAATAAGTAGCATGAAAAAAAGGTTATACCAATTTATTTTTTTTCGAATAATGGGATGGAAAATCGTAGGGACTTTTGATGAGAACATCAAGAAATGTGTTATAGCTGTAATGCCACATACTTGTAATTTCGATTTTTTTATTGGTTTATTTACTCGTGGAATTGTCAATCAACAAATGAATTTTGTAGGTAAGAAAGAGTTATTTGTGTTTCCATTTGGCTATTATTTTAGAAGTATTGGTGGTGCGGCATTAGATAGAAGTGGCGGTAAAAATAATGTTGATGCTACTGTTGATATTTTTAATTCCAAAGAAATATTCAGAATGGGAATTGCTCCCGAAGGAACACGAAAAAAAGTAACTGAACTTCGCACAGGATTTTACTACATTGCCTATAAAGCTAATATTCCTATTATTCCGGTTGCTTTTGATTATGAAAAAAGAGAAGTAAAAATAGGAAAACCCTTTTTTCCAACAGGAGATTATAATGCAGATATGGACATTTTTTTACAGCATTATAAAGGAGTAAAAGGAAGATTTCCGGAGAGACAATATAATTTTTAAAACCATCCTAAAAATTTTCTCGTATATGTGTAAAATTATAAACCTAATACATTATGAGAAAAACAATTTTTACCACCGCTTTGTTATCATTAGCATTTGTTTCATGTTCTGATAGCGACAATGATTCTAAAAAAGAATTCAAACTTTTTACAACCAGTAACACAACCGGAAAAGTGTCAGTAACCGATATGTCAATGGCTACTCCAATGACGTACAGTTTCTCTGTTGCTTCTATGGATGCTGATGGAGCATTTTATTTTAATGTTACCGATGAATTAATTTTAGCCTCAAGAACCAATAATAAAGTAGAGCTTTATGATGGAGTTAAAACTGCAATATCCAATAATGCAACGAGTTTATCGCTTGGCTTTTCCAGTACATCCGATTTTAATAATGCTCGAGAAATTGCTGTTTCAGGTGATAAAGTTGTAGTTACTCAAGATCAAAATGAAGCCAATGGCAATACCAATAAATTAATCGTATATCAAAAAACAGCAACAGGATTTACATTGTTAAATTCATATACAGTCAATTTCAAAACATGGGGAATTCATTTAGATGGGAATACATTATATGCTGTAGCTGATTTAACAGCTGATTTAGTAGTTTTTGATAACTTCTTTGCCAATACCAATGGCGCAATTACACCAACAAAACGCGTTGCTATTGAAGGCTTAGTTCGAACTCATGGAATAACTTATTCGTCAAAGGATGATACGATGGTTTTGACAGATGTAGGTAGTGCCGCTTCAGACTCAGATGGAGGTGTTATTGTTATTAAGAATTTCAAATCTACATTGATGTCAACTTCAAATATGGGAACAATTGCTATGAATCAACAACTCAGAATTTATGGAAGTGCCACGATGTTAGGAAACCCTGTTGATGTGGCTTATGACAGCCAAACAAAAAAGATTTATGTAGCCGAACGACTTTTTGGTGGAGGAAAAATAGTAGTCTTTAATATGCCTTCGTCAGCAGTAGTGAATGCGACACCTGTTAGTTCCAGAGATGAAGCAGGAGTTTCTAGTGTGTATCTTTTGAGAAAATAATTCGATTTTTGTTTTTATTGTTTGTTTAGGAAGAACCTTTGACATTAAACTGTCAAAGGTTTTTTTTTGGTCAATCTAACTTTTGTCTAAATTTGAGGCATGAACTATGAAAACTTACATCAGCAATTCAAAGAAGAGATAATTTTCGGTCGATATATAACATTAAAACATATCGAACCGTTTATTTTGAAATACCCAAATCAGGTTATTGGTCAATCAGTTTTAGGAAAGCCTATTTACAAATTATATTTAGGAACAGGTAAAATTCGCATTTTCATGTGGTCGCAAATGCATGGAAACGAAAGTACAACTACAAAAGCGTTGTTTGATTTTATCAATTTTTTGCATAGTAATACTAAAGGAAGCAATGATATTTTAGAAAGATTTACTTTCTGTTTATTACCAATGGTAAATCCCGACGGAGCAGAATTTTATACTCGTGAAAATGCTAATAAGGTAGATTTAAATCGCGATGCTCAAAATCTTTCACAACCTGAAAGTGTATTACTGAGAGAAGTTTTTGATAGCTTTAAACCCGATTTCTGTTATAATTTGCATGATCAACGAACTATTTTTGGAGCTGGAACAAATGGAAATCCGGCAACAGTTTCCTTTTTAGCACCATCTTATAATGAGGCAAGAGAAATAAATGAAGTTAGGAGTAAAGCTATTCAGGTTATAGAAGCGATGAATGATGAATTGCAAAACTATATTCCAAATCAAGTGGGGCGTTTTGATGATTCTTTCAATTTGAATTGTATCGGAGATACTTTTCAGTATTTAGGAGTACCAACTATTTTATTTGAAGCCGGACATTTTCAAGGTGATTATGATAGAGAAGTGACAAGAAAATTCATTTTTATAGCTTTACTTTCCGGAATTAGGAAAATTTACGAAAACGATATAGTTGATAATAAAATCGAAAAATATTTGAATATTCCTCAAAATAAAGTCGTTTTTTATGATTTTGTTTATAAAAATGTCAAAATAAATTATGATAATTTAGAAAAAAGTATCAATTTTGCAGCTCAATATAAAGAAGTTCTAAGCGAAGGAAGAATTTTGTTTGAAGCACATGTTGTTCAAATAAATGATTTGGATAATTATTTTGGTCATGTTGAGGTTGATGCAAATGGAAGACTGTATTCAGATGATAATGATAATATTCCGATTATTGACAAAAAAGCTGATTTTGATTTAGGAAATGATATTAAAATTGTTAATGGTTTAAATATCTGTTAAATATTTCTTTTAATTGTTGAATTAAATGTATTTTTGCGCTTTTTAAATTTGATAAACAATAAAACCTGAAAAATGAGTAAGTTTAAATTAGATGAAGTTGATTTGCAAATATTGGATATGTTGATTGATAACACCAGAATTCCTTTTACCGATATTGCAAAAAAATTATTGATTTCTGCAGGAACGGTTCACGTTAGAGTGAAAAAGATGGAAGATCAAGGAATTATCATGGGTTCGTCTCTTTCTCTTGATTATGAAAAATTAGGATATTCCTTCATCGCTTATGTAGGTGTGTTTTTGAATAATACATCGCAAACTAAATTTGTTTTGGAAAGAATAAATGAGATTCCTTATGTTACTGTTGCACACGTAACTACAGGTAAATTCAATATTTTTTGTAAAATTAGAGCAAAAGATACAAAGCATGCTAAAGATGTTATCTATATGATTGATGATATTGATGGTGTTTACAGAACAGAAACTATGATTTCACTGGAAGAAAGCATTAATGATAAAAAACGTTTAATGCATACTATTTTCCGTGAGTTGGAAGATTAATTCTGAAGATATATTTTTTAAGAACCTCAAGTGAAGACTTGAGGTTTTTTGTTTTATTCCAATTTTCATTTGAACTATTCAAACAGAAGAGTTGATACAGTCAATAAAAAACACTACTTTTACAACCCAAACAACACTACTATGAGTCATAAAATATTGCTCACTTCCCAAGAAGTCAATATCATACTCCACCGTTTGGCTTGCCAGTTAATCGAAAATCATAATGATTTTTCCAATTCGGTTTTGATAGGAATTCAACCTCGTGGTACTTATCTTGCCAATCGCATCAAATCTATTTTAGAAAATGATTATAAGATAAATAGAATCCAATTAGGATTTCTGGATATCACTTTTTTTCGCGATGATTTTCGTAGAAACGAAAAAGTATTGGAGGCTAATAAGACTCAAATAGATTTTTTGGTGGAAGACAAGAAAGTTGTTTTTATAGATGATGTATTGTTTACCGGAAGAAGTATTAATGCGGCATTGACAGCTGTTCAATCTTTTGGAAGACCTTCAGAAGTAGAATTATTAGTGCTTATTGACAGACGTTTTAGTCGTCATTTGCCAATTCAACCTGATTATCGTGGTCGTCAGGTAGATGCTATCCAAGATGAAAAAGTAAAAGTATGCTGGAATGAAAAGGATGGAGAAGATGCTGTTTACTTGATTTAAGAACAAGAGTAACGATTTTGATTTTAGAATAAACACACACAACACAACTAAAATGTCTGAACTATCAGTTAACCATTTATTAGGGATAAAATATCTTAAAAGAGAAGATATTGACCTAATTTTTGAAACAGCCGATCACTTCAAAGAAGTGATTAATCGTCCTATCAAAAAAGTTCCTTCACTTAGAGATATTACTATTGCTAATATTTTTTTTGAAAATAGTACCAGAACTAAACTTTCCTTTGAATTAGCCCAAAAGCGATTATCAGCTGATGTTATTAGTTTTTCGGCAGCACAATCATCAGTAAAAAAAGGAGAAACACTTATTGATACAGTGAATAATATTCTTTCGATGAAAGTAGATATGGTTGTCATGCGGCATGCAAATCCCGGTGCGGCTTATTTTTTGTCAAAGAATGTAAAAGCTAGTATTATAAATGCCGGTGACGGAGCGCATGAACATCCTACGCAAGCATTATTAGACAGTTTTTCCATTCGTGAAAAAATAGGTGAAGTAGGTGGAAAAAAAGTGATCATCGTTGGTGATATTTTACACTCCAGAGTTGCGCTGTCGAATATTTATGCATTACAAATGCAAGGTGCAGAAGTGAAAGTTTGCGGACCAAAAACACTAATTCCAAAGTATATAGAAAGTCTTGGTGTTACCGTTGAACCTAATCTTAGGAAAGCATTAGAGTGGTGTGATGTAGCCAATATGCTTCGAGTGCAAAATGAACGTATGGACGTGAATTATTTTCCGTCAACTCGAGAATATGCTCAGCAATATGGTGTTGACAAAGCGTTACTTGATTCTTTGAATAAAGAAATTGTAATCATGCATCCCGGACCAATCAACCGTGGAGTGGAAATTACTTCGGATGTGGCAGATTCTCAACAATCAGTAATATTAGACCAAGTAGAAAATGGAGTTGCCATTCGAATGGCTGTGATTTACCTTTTAGCTTCAAAAATTCAACAATAAAAAAGTCCCAAAATTTTCGGGACTTTTTTGTTATTCTGTTTTAAGATTTCTAAGTTGTTTTAGCTTTTCTTTCCAAGTGGCTAATTCTTCTTTTTGACGTTCAATGTTTTTCATTACTTCTTTTACCATTGGATTGTCTGCTTTTGCATTGGCAAAGAATTGAATATTGTTTTCCAATTGAAAAATTTCGTTTTGAACTTCATCGATTTTTCGCATAATAAATATTTTTTCATTATCTAATCTGCGAGTGTCAGAATTAGCTAAATTGTCTAAACGGTTAGCAAAACGAGCCATTTCGTTCTCTTTTTTACTTGAACTTAACTTTTCAAATAATACATCAAGGATTTTATTGAATTTTCCTTCTACATGTCTTCTTGAAAACGGAACCTTTCCAAAACTTTTCCAAGTTTCAATATGTGCTTTAATAGCATCTAAGTCAGTTTTATGATCACCAATAAGTTCAAATTCCCTAAGTGTTTCCAAATAAGCTTTTTTCTTTTCAAAAGCTTCAACTTCTTGCGGGTCTAACTCATTTCGGTGCTTTTTCATGTTTTCAAAATAAGTATTACATGCCGCTCTGAATTCATTCCAAAGCTTGTCAGAGAATTTTCTTGGAACATGACCAATGGTTTTCCATTCTTCCTGAATTTGCTTCATAATTGGAGTAGTGGAAGTGAAGTCGGTACTGTCTTTTAACTCGTTTGCTTTATCAATAAGTGCCTGTTTTTTTGAAAGATTATCATTTTGCTCCTTTTTAATTTCTTTATAGAAAGAGTTTTTTAGAACATTGAAGTTTCTAACAGCGGTTTTAAAAGCAGCCCATGTGTCTTCATTTACTTCTGACGGTACTTTTCCGGTACTGAAAAATTCGTTTCGTAAAGCTTCTACTTTTTCGATTTGACTTAACCAAGCGGAATGTGAGTTTACTTTTTCTTGAGCTAAAATTTCAATTTTAGATATGATATCTTTCTTTTTAGTCAAATTATTTTCTTCAATTTCTTTGAACTTTTCTTGAAGACTTTCGCGCTTATCGTGCATTTGTTTTGTCAATTCACTGAATTGATTCCAAATTTCCTCACGATGTTCGCGAGAAACAGGTCCTATGTCTTCTTTCCAGATTCTGTGTAAATCTTGTAGCTCACGGAAAGCTTTATTGATATCTTCTACATGAATTAATTCTTCTACACGAGCAATGATTTTTTGTTTTTGCTCTAAATTATGTTTGAAATCCAAATCACGAATTTCACGATCTAAATGAAGAATATCATAAAAATTTTCTAAATGAAAGTGGTAATTATTCCAAACGTGATTGTATTTGTCTTTGGGAATTGGTCCTGCAACTTTCCAACGTTCTCTAATATCATTAAAATGTTTTAAAGTAGTAGAAATGTTTTCCTGACTATGAATTAAATTTTTTAACTCTTCAACAATTTCAAGTCTTTTTTGAAGATTAGCTTTCAATGAATTTTGAATGCTGTTGAAATGAGCATTTTTCTTGTCTCTATATTGAGAATATAATTGGTCAAATTTTGACTTTAAAGGAAAATGATATTGGAAATCTTCAGTTGAATCTGGGTTTTCAGCATGAAATTCCTCTTTCTTTTCATCCATGAAATGATGATATTTTGATAAGAAAGATTTTTTCAATTCTTCAACATGATCTTTGACAGACATTACTTTTTCTATAGCAACTAATTTTTCCAATTCTGATATCATTTGTTCCATGGACAATGTATCATAATCAAGCATTGGAATTTCATGACGCTCTTTTAATGTCTCATCTTCACTTTCTTCAGCATTTGCATTATCAATTGCATTTACCGCAGAATTTTTACCGTTTTCAATAACCAAAGTATCATCAGCTACTTGTTCATCAGTAAGTTCTATGATGTTTTCAGTTGCTTCAACAATTGGTTCTGATTGAAGTTCAGTCTGAGTTTTTTCAATTTCCTCTGATATAATTTCAGGAGTTGATTCTTCAACTTTTTCGGTAATTTCGACTACAGCTTCAACAGTAATCTCTTGATTTTCTGATGCCGTTACGTCATTTGGATTGTTTGCCAAGTTTCCATCTGCTTCATGCAGGTTATCATTCTTTTCTTCTAACATTTTATGAAATGTATTAAAAGTTACACATTATTAAAGGCGAAAGATAATAAACTAATGGCTAAACATCAAAGAAAATCAATGTTTTCTAGCATTTTTATAAAATAAAAACGTTCTGCCTAAAATAAAACAGAACGTCTAAAGAATATTTTTTGAAAAGTTAGTTTATCAATACTTTTTTAGTAACAGTTTGATTATTTGAATTTAACTGTAAAAAGTAAAATCCTTTTAATAAGTTAGAAACCGTATATGTTGAACTTTGGATTTGAGGATTTTTTATTTGTTGAATAACTTGGCCGTTTACAGTAATTATATTGATTTCATCCAAAGTTGCTTCTGTTTCAATATTTATTAAACCATCATTTGAAGGATTTGGATAAACAGAGACTGAATTTTCAAGATTAAATTCAGGAGAAGAAAGGAAAACTCCAGGCCATCTGTTTTGAGCAATCGGACCACCCCAAATTACTGTGGCTAAATAAGGATTGTCAATAAATGGATTTCTATTTCCTTGTTTAAAATTATAACCACCACTATTCTCATTGCTATTTGGAGCACCACCTAAATAAGTGTTTCTATTGTCTTCATATTGCGAAACTGGATCTTCAGCATTCCATTGCAGAAGAATATTTGGCATGTTATTATCCGTCGAAACGGTAGTTCCATTTGTCACATAAGTTGGTAAACATTGATTTCCGTAACGTAAATACATATACATCAATATTCTAGCGACATCACCCTTCCATTCATCACCAGGATACCAATGTTGCCCAACAGCTCCAGAATTTCCTGAACCAGATGTGTATAATCGGTTGTCCCTTGCACCATTTCGTTGAACGTCACAAGCTCTTAACATATGAGCATCAGCACCTGGGCCAATTTGCCCTAAACTTGGGTTTCCTAATGCTTGTGCAAAAACATGCTCACGATTCCATTGACCGTTTGTACCACCGTTACTATCTTTATCTCTACTTCGGTCATTGGTTACATCTCCATCTGAACCATTTTCCCATCCATATAGTAATAATACATTAGAAGTATTTGTAGGATCTAAATCGACTTGCTTTAGAGCGTTCCATACTTCAGGTGAGTAATTTAAATTTCGGGTATGTGTTGTGGATATTTTTGTTGCTAAAGCAGTTTTTAAAGTTGTCCCAGTTTGTGTCCAGTTAAAACCGTTGTAATAAGGATTTGCCGGCGCGCCATCTTGACCATGAATTAGTGAAACACTAATCAAGGATAATAGTGTAATAATTTTTTTCATAGAGTTTATTTTCTTTCTAATAGTGCCATATAAAATCCGTCAAATCCGGATTCAGAGGCAAGTAGTTTTGAATCTTTTACAAAGGTAAAATTTTTACCACTTTCGGTGGTTAAGAAATGCTTAATTTGTTCCTGATTTTCAGAAGGTAAGACTGAACAAGTTGCGTAAACCAATTTTCCTCCCGGTTTTACCATTTTGGAATAATTTTCAAGAACTTCAGCTTGTGTTTTTTTGATATTATCGATGAATTCAGGTTGCAATTTCCATTTACTGTCAGGATTTCGTTTTAAAACGCCTAAACCGCTACATGGTGCATCAATTAAAACCCTATCAGCTTTTTCGTGAAGTTTTTTAATGACTTTTGTGCTATCGATAATTCGGTATTCAATATTGAAAGCACCATTTCTTTTGGCTCTTAATTTTAATTGTTTCAATTTACTTTCATACAAATCCATTGCAATTAGTTGTCCTTTATTTTGCATTAAAGATGCCATATGTAATGTTTTTCCACCTGCACCTGCACAAGTATCAATGACACGCATTCCCGGTTTAACATCCAGAAAAGCAGCAACCAATTGAGACGAAGCGTCTTGTACTTCAAATAGTCCGTCTTTGAAAGCATCGGTTAAAAAGACGTTGGCTCTTTCTTTTAGAACTAAAGCATCAGGTTGATTTTTTAAAAACTCAGTTTCGATATTTAAATCCATCAAGATAGCACGAAGTTTTTCCTTAGTTGTTTTTAACGTATTTACTCTAAGTATAACTTGAGCTTGTTGGTTTTGAGCTGCAATTTCTTTAGTCCAAAGTTCTTCGCCTAATTCTTTCACGCCAAGTTCATCCATCCAATCTGGGATAGATTCACGATATTTTCTGATTTTAGAGAGTTCATCAAATCTACCTTTGATTTTTCGAGAAGGAGTTCCTTCTAATTGTCTCCAATCGGGAATAGTATAACCTCGAAGTACTGCCCAAACGGCAAAAATTCTCCACAAATCATCTCTGTCAAAAGGTTCTTTGACTTCTGCAATTTCTGCATAGAGTCGTTTCCAGCGAACGATTTCATAGATGGTTTCAGCAACAAACTTTCTGTCGGAACTTCCCCAACGTTTGTCTTTTTTTAAGGCACGGGCAACTACTTTATCAGCATATTCACCTTCGTTAAAGATGGCGTTTAAAGAGTCTATTGTAGTGTAAACTAAATTTCGATGTAATCGCATTTGTAAAAAAATCAGCCCGCAAAGATATTGCTTTTACTGTAAAGAAAAAAAGTATTCTTTCGATAGAATACTTTTTAACTTTTTTAGTCGCATGATTTTTCAATTCGACGCATTTCAATTTTTTCCGGAGCATGTATTACCAGAGGAAATTGCTCTATTTTCACAGAACTACTATCCAATCCAAATGCTTTTTCTTCAGATAAACTTAATTTTTTCATTAAGAAATAGGTATTCATAACGACTTTTTCAAAGAAAGTTAAATGACTATCATTAGAAAGGAATTTTTCAGAAAGAACAAATTTGAAATCTCCGATGATATGATTTTTACTTAACGATTCGTAACGACTGGTAATATCAACCTCACCTCGTTCTACCATTTCTTTAATAACTTGTTTAAACATCAAATTAATTTTGGTTGGCTCTCTAAAGCCTAAATAAAAATCAATACGGTACAAGTCATCTTGGATAATTTCGGTAACGCGATATTCTTTTCTATAAGGTTCATTAGTTACATTTACATGTATAAACCAGTAAATATCGGCTCGTTTTGGTCTTTTTTGAAGTATGGAATACATCACCTTTTCTTCAATTTCATCGCTTCTATTAGAGTTGGTCATGTAAACTAAATGTGTCGCATATTTTGGAATTGATAAATCTACACTTAGTTCAGCTAAAACCTTTTTGTAATCGTTGATATTGACAATTTTAGTATAACTTTTACTGATTTTTTTTGCTAAATACCAAGTCGTCATGATACCAACCAAAACACCAGCAACAAATAACGTAACATAACCTCCATCGGCAAATTTGACAATATTGGCAGATAAAAAGCTGAATTCAATAATCAAATAAGTTAATATTATTGGTGTAATGAAATACCATTTCACTCGTTTCATTATCAAATAAAAATTTAACAATATGGTTGTCATAATCATACAAAGCACAATAGCCAAACCATAGGCGTGTTCCATATTGCTAGATTCTTTGAAATATAAAACGATACCAACACATCCTAAAAATAATAACCAGTTTATTGAAGGTATATAAAGTTGTCCTTTTACATCTGTCGGGAAATTGATTTTTACTTTTGGCCAAAAATTGAGACGCATCGCCTCATTAATTAACGTAAATGATCCGCTTATTAGTGCTTGTGAAGCAATAATAGCAGCCATAGTAGCAATTGCTATTCCTATAGGCTGGAACCAATCGGCCATAATCAGAAAAAACGGATTTGGATTGGAACTTCCAAGTTGTTTTAAAGTAAGTCCGTCATGAGATAAAAGATAAGCACCTTGCCCGAAATAATTTAGAATTAAAGTTGTTTTTACAAAAATCCAACTCACACGAATATTTTTTCTTCCGCAATGTCCCATATCTGAATATAAAGCTTCGGCTCCGGTGGTACAAAGAAAAACAGCTCCAAGTATAAAAAAACCTTGCTCGCTGACATCTGAAGTTAACAAATGGTAAGCATAATATGGATTTAAAGCCTTAAAAACTTCAACGTTGGTAATCATTTGAATGACACCTAAAATACCTAGCATAGAAAACCATATAAACATCATTGGGGCAAAAAACTTACCAACTAATTTAGCTCCAAATTGTTGAATAGTGAATAGAATAAAAAGTATTGTAATGACAATAGGAATAGTAGGAATATCAGGATTGAATATGCGTAAACCTTCAACAGCAGAGGAAACAGAAATTGGAGGAGTAATAATTCCGTCAGCTAATAGAGCACCACCTCCAATAATCGCCGGAACAATCAACCATTGAATTTTTGTTCGTTTTACCAAAGCATACAAAGCAAAAATTCCACCTTCGCCGTGATTATCAGCATTTAAAGTGATGATTACATATTTTATGGTTGTTTGTAATGTTAACGTCCAAAAAATACAAGATAAACCTCCCAGAATTAAATCTTTACTGATGATACTGGTGCCAATTATGGCCTTCATTACATATAAAGGAGATGTACCGATGTCACCATAGATAATACCTAAGGTAACTAATAAACCTGCAGCCGATAAACGGGAATGCAAATTTTGATGACTATGAGAGCTCATAATGATAGCTTAAAGAGTGCAAATTTATATGTTTTTAAAATATCTATATTCTTTATTATCATTTATTTTTAAAAACAAAAGCCGATGCAAAATGCACCGACTTTTGACCCAATATACTAAACCTACTTTTACCCTCGTCTGTTTGCTCCGTTGTTACCTTGGTTTCTGTTTCCTGAATTACTTTTACTTTCAGAGAAACTTCTATTGTTTGAGCTTCTTGGAGCTTCAACTCTTGAAGGACTTGAATTTCTTGGTGTAACATTTTCGGTAGATTGGCTTCTTGTTCTTTCAATTCCGGCTGTATTACTTCTGTTAGAATTTAATTCACGAGAAGGATTGTTTCGTGTTGATTCAACTTTATTATTTTCAATTCTAACGCTATTATTTCTTGGTGTTACAGTTTCGTTTCTTGTTATATTGTTGTTTCTGCTACCATCATTGTTTCTGGTATTTTCATTTCTTGTTATAACATTGTTTCTAATAGCGTCATTGTTTCTGATACTTTCATTTCTTGTTGAAACATTGTTATTTCTGGATAGACCGTCATTACTGTTTCGAACAGCGTTATTTCTGGTATTTAACCTTGAATTATTTTGGGCTAATTCACCTCTTTGAGACACAGTTCTAATGTTTCTGGTTTTATCCAATTCGTGTCTGTTTGAATAATTAGCATTTCTAACAGCAAATGAACGATTAGGATGTTGTATTTCATAAGCACTTCCTCGTCTTCCTCCATTATAATAGTTGTTATAAACAGTTTGACATCTGCGTACATTTACATAATTATAATGATGGTGAACATTTATGTGTAAATGAATATGGTTTCGATATCTGAAGATTGGAAACGGGCGCCATACGTAGTAATAACTTGGATAATAATCCCAATACCATGTTGACCAATAGGGTCTGTAGTTGGAAACCCAAAAAGTACTATAGATTACAGGTGTGTAAGAGTAAACTGGTTCATAAATATAGTTTTGACCATACATGAATACATTACCAACTACTTGAACCTGAACACGGTTGTTTTTGTCTTTTTCAACTTCAACGGTTGCCACATCTTGAAACAAATCGCGTCCTAAAACAGATTGAATAACAATCAAGTGAGTGTTTCCTTCAACAGTTTCAATAACTCTCAAATAATCAACCTGATTATCGCCATTCAAATCAAGATTTGAAATAGGAACTTCCGGATTGTTTAATTTTCGTTCAAAATCTTCCAAATTTTTAGAATCTCCAAAAATGGAAGCTACAGCTCTTAAATCAAGATTATCACTAATCTCACTGTTATTCGCTGTAACAGTTGTTCTGTCTTGAGCAAAAACTGAAGTAATGCTAACAATCGACAGTAAAGCCAGAGTTATAATTTTCGTTTTCATAATATTGATAATTTGTGTTCTTAAATAGTTAATACGAAATATCCAATTACTATGCCATAAAAAATATTTTAAGGTAAGTTTAACATTGTGAAATGTTTTATCTTAGCTCAAAAAGTAGCTTATGAAACGTTGTATTTGGTATGTGATTTTAATGTTGAATTGTATCTTTATTTCTTGTAAATCGGTAGTTAGAGAAGATTTTACAACAGTAAAAGAAGTTATAGTTGATACAGTTTTGAATGAAAAAATCAGCATCAGAGGACTTTTGGTTGATGAGAACAGAATTTGGTTTTCAGGAAATAATGGAAAATATGGATTTTATGATTTGGAGACCAAAAAAATCCAAATTCAAAAAGTAGCCGATACTTTAAAGTCAGAGTTCAGAAGTATTGCTCAAAATAATGAAGCTGTTTTTATAGCCAATATTGGAAATCCGGCTCATATCTATCGTATAGATAAGAATGATTTTAGTACAAAAATTGTATATGAAGAACAGCATGAAAATGTTTTCTATGACAGCATGAATTTTTGGAATGATAAAGAAGGAATTCTAATAGGCGATCCTGTTTCTGATTGTTTGTCTATTGTGATTACTCGAAACGGAGGTAAAGCATGGCAAAAAATTCCTTGTGAAAATCTACCAAAAACAGTTGATGGCGAAGCAGCTTTTGCTGCAAGCAATACCAATGTTGTTATCAAAGGAAATGATTGTTGGATAGTTTCCGGAGGGAAAAAATCAAGAGTTTTTTATTCTTCGGATAAAGGTAAAACGTGGTCAGTTTTCGAAACGCCAATCATTCAAGGTCAAGCAATGACCGGAATTTTTACTGCCGATTTTTATAATGAAAAAATAGGATTTGTTGCCGGAGGAAATTATGAAATCCCAAATCAAAATTTTCAAAACAAAGCCATCACTTTTGATGGCGGAAAAACGTGGAATTTAGTAGCCGAAAATCAAGGATTTGGTTATGCTTCGTGCGTTCAATTTGTACCAAATTCCGGTGGAAGAGAAATTGTTTCTGTTGGCGCAACAGGTTTACATTATTCAGCCGATTTTGGAAAAACCTGGCAACAATTTTCAGTAGATAATTCATTCTACACTTTGCGTTTTGTTTCGTCAAATCTAGCTTTTGCTGCAGGAAAAGATAAAATTGTTAGAATCCAATTGAAACGATAGACTTATTTTACAAAGAATTGAATTTGTGAAATCAGTGTTCAATTATCTATTTCTTTTATTTCGGTATTGCTGAAGTAACTTTCTATTGAAATCTTCTTCGGCTTTTTTCAACTTTAAAATTTTTACTGCCGGAATAACTGATTTCAAGTTATTGATAAATTTTTTTCTCAATTGATGCAGTTCCTCTTCGCTATTTTCCATTTGAGATAATAATGCAGCAGCTTCTTTTTCGGAGACGTTATCAAAATTTTCGCTGTCCATTCTATCCAAATACGATTTCATTTTGGTACGTCTAATTTCGCTTTGTTTTTCGTCGAAAGCATTATACAAAGGCCAAAACTTAGCTGATTCGTCTGGTGTTAAATCAAGTTCGCTCGTGATAAAAGCCACTTTAAGCGATTTAACTTGTTCCTTTTTTTGCTTCATCATTTTTCCATTTTGAGCAAAAGAAACTATTGAGATTAAAATTAAAATTAGTGAAAGTATGTTTCTTGTTTTCATAATGTTAGTTTGTTAAATAATGTTCTAAATTTGTATTGTTTATTACGGTTTCTTCCAAAATATCATACTGAATATCAAGATCAATCTGTATTTTTTCAAGATCTTCTTTTTCTAATAATTCCAATAAATCATATTCCGAAACGGTCGTATTTCTGGCAATATAATTTTCTAGAAAATCAGCATCAAGAGTTTCTCTCGATTGAAATTGTTGATAAAAAACAACTGAAAGACTAATTGCTAAAACCGCTGCAATACTATATCTCCAAGTTTTTTGTTTCCGAAAAATAGAAACAACTTTCGGTTCCTTTTTTGGTAAGCTTGAATTTATTTTTTCGGATAAATCATCAAAATAACCTTCAGGAATTTTAAATCCCGAAGTAATTTTTGGTTCATTATCTAATTTGAATTCTTTCATGTTCTTTTGACTTTTATTATTTCAAATGGTTTAATTTCCATTCATAAATTCTTCTATTTTCTTAACCGCATGATGATAAGAAGCTTTCAAAGCACCAACCGATGTTCCCAAAATCTCTGACATATCTTCATATTTTATTTCTTCAAAATATTTCATTTTGAAAACCAATTGTTGCTTTTCGGGTAAATCGGCAATCGCTTTTTGGAGTTTAAACTGTATTTCGTCGCCGTCAAAATAACTATCCGCTTTAAGATTATCTACAATTTTACTTTGTAATTCTTCGCTGGTAGAATTGTTTTTCTTGGCTTTTTGGTTCAAAAAAGTAATAGCTTCATTGGTTGCAATGCGATACATCCACGAAAAAAGTTTGCTTTCACCTTTAAAATTTTTAATATTTTGAAAAATTTTTATAAAGCTGTTTTGCAGAACATCATCAGTATCATCGTGGTTTAAAACAATGTTTCTAATGTGATTGTAAAGTGGTTTTTGATATTCGCGTAGCAACTTTTGAAACGCTTCATTTTGCGTTTTCGGGTTGATTAACTCTGCTATAAAAACCTTTTCGTCTTGCAAATTTTACTTTTTTAGAATTAGAATAAAATTAATCGAAAAGGTTTAATTTACTCAAAAAAATTATGGATTTTCTTCCGGGGTTGTTTCTTGTGGTTCGGATTGTGTTTCAGTTCTTGGCGTTGAAATGGTTGTTGAAGTTGTTGATAATGTTGGAGTTGCTGGAACAGCTTTTGGAAAAACAGGAATATAAAGTTCTGTTATCCATTGAGAAGGATTCTTGACATCATCAATAGTTTTGGAGTAAATCTCAATATATTTTCCGGCAAAATTTTGTTTAAAATCATTGTCGGTAATATATTTTTGTGCTTTTTTCCACGTTTCGGATAAATGAGAATAATCACCGATTAGAGTTGTTTTCAAACAAGTAAAAGCTTCCATTTCGCCTGATTGAATGTCGCTTTCTGAATCCACAAAAACTTTCTCGATTGTAGGAATACAAACTGAAAAGGTCACAATTCCATTTGAATAATCAATGTTATCATAGATTACAAATGGTTTTCCTGCCATTTGAATCTTATTTTTTTTGAAAAAGTAAATCATTCTCGGCAAAACGATTTTAATATTCTTGATCAAACTTGTTTGTTTGCAAGAGTACGTTTGTTTTAGATAAAAAGCCGCATTTCTTTGAGCAACACCATTTATTTTTATAGAATGTGTTTTCATTTCATATTCTAAAGTTTTGTCAAGATTGGCTAAACTTTGTTCATACGAATTTCCGATAACACGTTGAATTCCTCCTTTTAAAAAGCTGGTAATTTTGGTCATCAAATTAATTTTTCCTTTGGTTGACCAAGTTACTTTTGTACCACCAATAGTATCTTTAAATTTCCAATTTACTTCTGATGGCATTCCGTCCAAAGTCATTTTTTGAGCAATACTGTCGTTTTCTTTGACGAAAACAGTTTTCATAAATCCATCTCCATTATTATTTTTCCAAGAATAACTTGCGCCAATTCCCATTGTTTTTGCAGGATACTCAAAAATAATTCCAACATCTTCCTTTTTTTTAATATCAAAAGTTTCCCAGTTTTTATAATCGTTTACATATTCAAAAACGGTCATTTTGGGAGCTTTAATTATTCGTGAACGAGTTACAGCATAATCACCCTTTTGGGTTGTAATATAAACTGTTAGTCCAATGAAAGAAAGGATTAATAGAAGGAAAAGATATTTTAGAATTTGCATAGCTTTAAAAACTTGACACAAATTTATAAATTAAATTCTGTCTTTCGGAAGGCATTTTTTTATATTTGTTAGATACCATTTTTATTGCTTATGAGTATTTCAAAGACAAAATCAGAGTTAAGAGCTGTTTTATTTCAACATTTAGACGGAATTACAACAGTTCCAGTGGCTTATTCGTTATACAAAAAAGGCATTCTTAATTATCTGCTTGAAAAAAAAGAAGCAACTTTAAGCGAGTTGACAAAAAGATACAATGCTAACGAAGGTTATTTGAATGTTGCTTTGCGTGTTTTGGCTTCGCAAGGTTGGTTAATTCAAGTGATAAATGAAGTATCAAGCGAGGTAACTTTTTCTATTTCAGAGAAAAGCGAAGTTGCTTTTGAATTGGTAAAAAACTATGAAGATGTTTTCAATTTGATGCAGTTTTCGGAGAAATTTCATCCGAGAAAATTTGAAATTGAACCTTTTGAATTATTGAATTCTTATTTTAAAAAGTATAAAAATCAGTATGATATTGTTTTTTCTGAAGATGAAAAAATCAAGGAAATTCAGGAACAAGTTTTAATTCATATTGAAGGAAATTTAGTTGGACCAACTATTGTAATGCTTGGAATGAGCGGAATGTTTCATAAATATTTTATGGAAACGTCTTTTCGTCCTGAGGAATTTCATAAAAACCCCGAATGTTTCAAGGAAATTCTAGACTTTTTGACTTATTTAGGTTGGTTTACGAAGAAAAGCGAAAATTATCAATTTACCGAAACCGGATTGTTTTTTGCTAAAAGAGCAACGGCTTATGGTGTTACAGTTTCCTATATTCCAACGTTGCGTAAAATGGACGAATTGCTTTTTGGAAATCCATCAATTCTCAGAAATATTGGTGAACACGAAACCGAACTTCACGTGGACAGAGAAATGAATGTTTGGGGAAGCGGAGGAGCACATTCGGAGTATTTTAAAATTGTGGACGAAGTAATTATCAGTTTATTTAATCGTCCAATTGCCGAACAACCTAAAGGAATTCTCGATATGGGTTGTGGAAACGGAGCTTTTATTCAGCATATTTTTGAAGTAATTGAACGCCAAACGTTACGTGGAAAAATGCTAGACGATTATCCGTTGTTTTTGGTTGGTGTTGATTATAACGAAGCTGCGTTGAAAGTAACTCGTGCTAATTTAATCAAAGCCGATATTTGGGCAAAAGTAATTTGGGGTGACATTGGTCGACCGGACGTTTTGGCACAAACCTTAAAAGATGATTATGCAATCGATTTGAAAGAATTGCTGAATGTGAGAACGTTTCTTGATCATAATAGAATTTGGGAAAATCCAAAAGTGAAAACACCTAACAGAATCAGCAATTCTAGTGGATCTTTTGCACATCGAGGCGAGCGAATTTTAAATGCCGATGTTGAGGATAATCTGCTTGAACATTTGCAAAAATGGAAGCCTTTTGTAGAGAAATTTGGTTTGCTAATCATAGAATTACACACCATTTCGCCCGATTTAACGGCTAAAAATTTAGGACGAACTGCTGCAACGGCCTATGACGCTACACATGGATTTTCTGATCAATATATTGTTGAAATTGAAGTGTTACACAAAGTAGCTGCCGAGGCCGGACTGTTTTCTGATAATGAATTTTTTACCAAATTTCCAAACTCAGATTTGGCAACTGTAAGTGTGAATCTGTTTAAGGGAAAAGCTTAACGTTTCAGCGTAAATTTTATCAGAAACAAAACAACAATAAAGAGTAAAAAACCGATAAGTATTTTGTAACTTCCTTTGTAAAACTTTTGATGTAAGGCTTTGTCTTTTCCATAAGCAAAGTAAATAGCTATGACGAAAATGACAAAAAATAGCGCGGCAAAAATCCATTGACCAGTTGTGAACATTTATTTCAAATTTTCAACAAATTTACTGAAATGTATCGGAATGTTGTAATTTGCGCCAACAATAAAATGGATAAAAATGCAAAAACAACTTAACGCTGTAAAAGAATTTCACACCGCTTTTGGTTTAGGAGTTAGTCACGAATTAAAGGCCGATTTGGGCGAACAAAAAAACACACTTCGTTTTAACTTAATGAAAGAGGAAAATGAAGAATATCTGGAAGCTGTTCAAAACAATGATTTGGTAGAAATAGCAGATGCACTTGGCGATATGTTGTATATTCTTTGTGGGACAATTTTAGAACACGGTTTACAACATAAAATTGAAGAAGTTTTTGATGAAATCCAACGTAGTAACATGAGTAAATTAGGCGAAGACGGAAAACCTATTTACCGTGAAGATGGTAAAGTAATGAAAGGACCAAATTATTTTAAACCAAGTTTTGAGGAAATATTAAAGTAACAAAAAAGCGGTTTTCATTGAAAACCGCTTTTTTAATTGGGTAGAAATGAGTTTTACTCTTTGATTATTTTTTCTACTTTACTTCCTTTATCAGATGTTATTTTTAGGAAATAAATTCCTTTTGCTTTACTAGAAATATCTATAATTGAATTCATTTCGTTTATTAAATGAGTTTCAATTATTCTACCTTGAACGTCGTATAAATTAATCATTTTGATAGTGTTTTTACAGTCAATATTGATAAGAGAACGTGTTGGGTTTGGATATATTGTAATGTTTTGGTCTTTTTCAAAATCACCATTACTCAATGCGGCAAACGTAGTTTCAGCATCGTTGGTTATTATCGGGAAATTATAGTCAAAATAAATGCCAGCTCTTTGAAGAACAGTATCGTTTTCTTCTAAACTTTCTTTGGTTTTAATTTTAAATAATACATTTCCGTGTCCGCCAACCGGTGGATTTCCTGTTGCTGCCGGAAGATTTATCCCTTCAAAAACAAATTCTACTAAATTGTTGGTAATTCTTGTTGAACTTGGACTAGAAGTGTTTAATAATTGCATCGAGTTTATGTCGTATTTATTCGTATCGATTGTTAATCTAACGACAATGTTTTCAGCATAGTATGTTCCTGTATTTTCAAAATTCACAATATAATGAAGGTATTTTCCAATTTCGGTTGGAGAAACAGATTCTCCTTCTAAACATGTAATGTCATTTGGATCATAAGAACCTAAAACAGTTTGGTTGTAATTAAATTGATTATCCGAAGGGAATTCATCGTTTCCAGCTAATGTTATGTTTGCCACAAAATTTAAAATATCACCATTATTTACCGCTGGAGTTTCCATTGGCGAATTGATGTTAAGCAGAACCTCAATGCTTCGGCTTTCAAACGGCATTAGATTAGTGTAATTCCAAGAAAGTGAATTGGTTGCAAAAGCATCAACATTTGGCGTAGCCGAAATAAAATCGGTTCGAGCATCATCAAAAGTTAGGTTTATTGTTCCAGATTCCATTTGGTTTCCTTTGTTTTTATAAACTAATTTGTATCTGGCGTCAAATCCAGGACGAGCAACTTCTAATTGTGTAAAAACCACTTCAATGTCGCTATGTGTTCCGACAGCAGCAATACAGAAATTTTGCGTTGAGATGTTATTGTTATTATTAGCAAATGTAAATTCAGCGGATGTTGGCGAGAACGTAAACCAAGTTGGGTTTTCAGTATTTGGAGCAATTGTATAAATTCCTGCACCAGTATAAAAATTATACGTTCCATTGATATTGGTTACTGTTGCGCCATTTTCAGTTCCATCATTAATGTTTAGTCGAACAAAAGGATTTACAACATCGGTTGCATCACAACCATCATTGTTATCGTCAAAAATAGCAATTCCTGTTATCGTGTTGTGATTTCCACCTGGCGAAAATGTACAATAAGAATTAGAAACAGTTGCATTCATTCCCAATCCATTAAGCGTAGTTTGGATAGTTTGAAGCTGATTGTTATCGGCACAAATGTATTCTAAAGTTGGGTTGTTGCTAAAATTAATATTTTGTTCTGCTTTTCCATTTTTCATAAATAAAGTAGCAAGTTGATTGTTCTGACAGATTAAAACATTCAAAAATGGAGAATTGTTCACATCTAACGTAGTTAATTGATTATCGTAGCAGTGTAAAGTTTGAAGGTTTCTTAAATTACTCACATCCAATACTGTACTTTGTGTATTTGCACAATTTAAAGTGGTCAAATTAGTTAAATGATTGACATTTAAATTTGGAATTACATTACTTGAATAGCTCAAATTAGTAAGATTTTGATGATTGGTTAAATCTAAACTAGTTAATTGATTTTCATCACAATAAAGCATTTTTAGATTATTTAAACCAAAAATGTTTAAGTCGGTTAATTGATTGCGACTACAATTCAAGGTTTCAAGCAATGTTAAGTTACTTACGGCTATGAATGAAATTTGGTTTTGAGCAAAGTCTAGATGTTTTAGGTTGGTTAAACTGCTTACATCTAAGCTTGTAAGTTCATTTGCATAACAATTTAACGTTTCTAGATTTGGCAGATTACTTACGTCTAAATTTGTCAAATTGTTTGATACACATATTAAAGTTTTTAGATTTGGAGATAAACCGCCAATGTTAGCAAGCGTCAAATTGTTATAAGAAAAATCTAAAGAAACAAGATTTGTTAAACCAGTTAAGTTTAAAGTAGTCAATTGGTTATTGGCACAATTTAAGGTTTTAAGGTTTGTTAAATCCAGTACGTTTAAAGTCTGTAAAGCATTATATGCACAGTATAAATCGGTAAGACTTGGTAAATTCACTAAATTTAGATTTGCTAATTGATTATATGTATAATCTAATATTTGAAGGTTAATTAAACCTGTTAAATTGAGGTTGGTAATACTATTGCGTGAACAATATAAATGAGTTAGGTTCACTAAGTTGCTTACATTTAAACTTGTAAGTTGTTGATTTGTACAAGATAACTTTTTTAGATTGCTTAAATGATTTACATCCAATGAAGTAATACCAACTAAATCGTTAAGAATACCGTCACAGTATAATTCTTCCAAGCTGGTTAATCCAGTTAAATCTAGACTTGATAATAGATTTCCAGCACAAGATAATTTTTTCAAATTAGCCAAACCAACGACATTAAGATTAGTTAACTGACCAACATATTGCCCATTAATCACATAACCACCGGCACAAGTCAATTCAACCAAAGCAGGCAAACCTGTAGCGTCTAAACTTGCAATAGGATTTCTGGAACAATTTAACTTTTGAAGATTTAGTAAATTCGTCAAATTCAAACTTGTAATACGGTTGCTTGAACAGTCTAACTCTGTCAGATTATTTAAACCATTTAAATTCAGAGTTGTTAATTTTTGTAAACTACAATTTATTTTTTGCAGATTGGGTAATCCGCTTAGATTTAGTGTTACTAAGTTACTTATGGTTTCAGCAGTATTACTCATGTTTCCCATCACTTTGAAATCTTGTAAACTTGCTAAATTTGATAAAGTTAGACTTGTAAGGTCGTCATTATTTCCACAATCTAAACTCATTAAACTTGGAAGATTACTAATAGTTAACGTTTGCATTTTATTACGAGTACAAGTAAGTTTGGCTAGATTCGTAAGTCCATTAATATCTAAACTAGTAAGTTCGTTGCCACCGCAATGCAATTCAATTAAAGAAGTTATTGCGTTTACATTTAAAGTTGTCAATTTATTGTTTTCACAATTTAGCTTCGTTAGATTTGGTAAACCATTCAAGTTAGTAAGTTGATTTCCAGAGCAATCTAAATCCGTAAGATTTGGCAATCCAGTAAGCGTTAAAGTAGTAAGACCATTATAAGAACAATTTAGTTTGGTTAAGCTAGTTAATCCAGATAAATTCATGGAATTAGTTACGTTTCCTAAAAAAAGAATTTCAGTAAGATTAGTAAAACCACTTAAACTTAAATTATCAATCGATGTGCTAAGACAATTTAGTCGCGATAAATTGGTTAGATTACTGATGTTTAAGTTGTGTAAGTTACTTGAATTGAAACAAGAGATTTCAGTTAAATTAGGTAGATTATTTGCTGTTAAAGTTGATAAAACATACATATTATTACATGTAATTGTCTTTAGATTTGTTAAAGCACTTATGTCTAATGTTGATATCAAAGTAGAAGTAAATCGTAAATTCTCAAGATTACTAAAACTGTTAAGTCCTGTAATGTTGAATATTACCATCTCAGAAATGACCAAAGCTTTTATTGCTTCGGCTTCGCTTTCTTGAATTTCACCATCGTTGTTGATGTCAATTTTAACCCATTGATCGTTAAAATCTTGTGCAATTTGAACGGTTGGGCTTGCAGACAATAATGTCGCTTTAAAATTAGCATCTGGAATGTTTACAATTTGTGCATTTGCCATTCCGGTAAATAGTAACAGCAATAGTAATAATCTTTTCATCGTGGGTTTTTTATATAGTATTTTCATAATTTCGGGGTTTAAAAATTCTTGATTAATTCTTGTAATCGTTCTTTTTTACTTTGCGCAATTGGGATATTGGTATTATCAGCCATAATCACATAACCACCATCTGATTTGATATATGATTTTAGATAGGATAAATTAATTAAATGCGATTGATGAATGCGTTCAAAACCGTGTTCGGTCAGTAACTCTTCATATTCTTTTAGTGTTTTTGAAATTAAAAGAGGTTTGTGGTTTTTAATATAAAATTCAGTATAATTTACTTTTGCTTCACATCGAATAATGTCTGAAACATCAAACAAATGAATTCCATCACTTGTAGAAAGTGCTATTCGCTTAAAATTATCTACTTTTTTTCGGATGTTTTCCAATAATAAATCAATATGATCAAACGAATTGCTTTTCCCTACAACTTCTTTGATTTTAGTGATTGTATTTTGCAGTTCTTCCGGATCTACAGGTTTTAGGATAAAATCCAGAGCAGAAAATTTAAAAGCTTTTACGGCATATTGCTCATGAGCGGTAATGAAAATTATATGTGCAGTTGTTTTACCTAATTTTTCGAGAATATCGAATCCGGTTCCGTCATTTAAATGAATGTCAAGAAAGATAACCTGAGGTTTTGTTGTTTTTAATAATGCTACACCTGTTTTTACACTTTCGGCTTCTCCAATAATCTGAATTTCATTGGTATATCGTTCAAGAAGTGCTTTTAAACCTGTTCTTAAATGCTTGTCGTCGTCTATTAATACTGCTGTTATCATATTTTTTAGTGATTAGTGATAAGTAAAAAGTAATAAGTGAATGATATAAAACTATTCACTAACTACTATTCACTATTTACTGAATATATTGTATTGGCAATTTCAAGGTTACTCGAGTTCCTTTAATTTGGTTATTTTCTTCTATTTCTTTTATTTCAATTTGTGCTGATTTTAATATGGTGGCTTCCATAATTTCCAATCGTTTTTTTGTAATTTCCATCGCCATAGATTGATGTGCTTGCATCGAATTTTGCTTTATTTCTTTTGATTTTGAAATCCCAATTCCATCATCAGTAATAGTGCAAACCAGTTGATTGTCTTTTACATCAAAAACAACTTCAATTTTTCCGTAGCTATCTTTTGGAACCAATCCGTGAAGAATGGCGTTTTCCACAAAAGGTTGAATAAGCAATGGAGGCAAACCCATGTTGAATTCTACGGCTTCGCTAGACGTAATTTTAAATTCAAATTTGTTGTGAAAGCGAAGTTGTTCAAGTTCAAGATAGTTTTGTAAACTCTCAATTTCTTTATCAATTGGAATGATTGAACCTTTGGAATATTCAAGTGTCAAACGCATTAATTTTGAAAATTTTGATAAGTATTTCAACGCTTGATCGGTTCCGTTTTGAACAATAAAACTTGAAATCGAACCTAAACAATTGAATACAAAATGCGGATTCATTTGAAGATGCAATGCTTTTTGTTCATATTCGGCAACTTCTTTTTGCAAAGTCAATCGACGTTTTACTTGTCTTCGGTTGAAAATAACGAACACTAAACCAATTAATAATAATCCGCCAATGATAGAAAAGATGGTTATAAGTCGATTTTGTTTGTTTTTTTCCGTTAGTAATTTTTCCTTCAGTTGATATTCAAAATTCATCTCTGCTCGAAGGAATTTTTTATTGTTTTCCAAATTTATAATACTGTCACGTGCTTGAACATAAGCTTTGTAGTGAAGTAACGAAAGTTTTTCATTTCCTTTGGTTTCATGTATTTCGCTTAACAGTTTTTCCGAATGAAAGGTTTGGTCTAAAATGCCAAGTTCTTTAGCATATTGAAGTGATTTTTCAGCAATAGGCAATGCTTTTTCTGTCTGATTTTGCTCATAATATAATTGTCCAAGATTGTATAAAGCCAATGAAGCAACGAATTTATTCGAAATAATTTCACTCATTTCAATCGAAGCATTATAGTTTAAAATGGCATCGGCAGTTTTCTTTTTCTTCGCATAATAATCGCCTAAATAGTTGAGCAAAAGTGCATTTCCGCGTTTATTTTCTATGGTTTCAAATAGTTCTTGAGCTTTAAAGTAATTAATAATAGCTCCGTTTAAATCATTATTTTCAAAATAAATAACACCAATGTTTGTAAGTGTCACAGGAAGAGTTTGCTCGCCAATTTCTTCTTGGATTGTGGCTGCTTTTTTTAGATATTCTAATGCTTTTGTATTGTTTCGTTCCGATTTATATACGATTCCGATATTGTTATACGCTTTAGAAATACCAACTTTATCATTAAGTTCTAAATAAATATGAAGTGCTTTTTGATAATTCTCCAATGCTATCGAATAATTATTTTCTTCCGAAAAAACTACGCCTAAACTAGCATGAGCTCTTGCTAATCCAATTTTATTTCGCTTATTATTTGCATCATTATTAATCGAATTTTCAAAGGATTGAATTGCTTTTCTTAAAGTAATTTTTGCATTTTTATAATCACCAAGAATTATGTTTGCGTTTCCAAGATTGATGTAGGAAGTGCTAAGACCAAATTCAAATTTCTTTTGTTTGGCAATAGTATTGGCTTTAGTTGCAAATATTTTTGTGGAATCGGGATTAATAACTTTATACTCATCAGCAATTTGATTGTAGAGATTTACCCTCGAAGTATCCGTTTTGGTAGCTTTTACAACTCGTTTCAAACTGTCAATTTTTACATTTTGCGCTTGGCTGACAGTAGAAAAAGCTAAAATACCTATTAGTGATAATGTAATATATTTACTTTTCAAAATCATTGTTTTAATTTCTAAAGCAAATATAAAGTAAGTTGTCAGTTAAAAATTAGAGAACTTATTATTAGACAGTTTTGACTTATTATTCAAGATAGATGAATTATTTCTATAAAAACAAAAAGCGGTTTTCATTGAAAACCACTTTTTAAATGTTAATATCAAAATTCAATATTTAAAATCTAATATCAAAATTTAAACTTTAACTGTCCAGCCAAAAGTATCTTCGGCTTGTTTATATTGAATTTTAGTTAATTTATCTTTTAATTGTAATGCAATAGAGTTTTCAATTTTTGGCAATTCAAAATAATCACCTTGGTATTGAAAACCAACAATTGGGCTAACAACTGCAGCAGTTCCGGCACCAAAAATTTCTTTTAAACTTCCATTTTTTGCTGCGGCAACTAATTCATCAACCAAAACCGAACGTACTTCCACATTTATTCCTTCTCGTTTAGCCAAATCTATTAAACTTTTTCTGGTAACTCCGTCAAGAATTCTTTCACTTGTTGGCGCAGTAAATAAAGTATCGTTAATTCTAAAGAATACATTCATGGTTCCGGCTTCTTCCAATTTGGTGTGCGTTGCATCATCTGTCCAAATGATTTGTTGGAAACCTTTTTCATTAGCTAATTTTTGTGGGTAGAATTGTGCTGAATAATTTCCGGCTGCTTTTGCCGCACCAATTCCGCCATTAGCCGCACGACTGTAATGTTCAGCAATGATTACTTTTACTTCTCCTGAATAATACGATTTTGCAGGAGATAATATAATCATAAAACGATATTGAGTTGAAGGTTGAGCAATAACTCCTGAGCCAATTGCAATCATAAATGGTCTAAGATATAATGCTTTTCCGGGACCTTTTTGAACCCAATCTCTTTCAATATCCAAAATAGCTTTTAATCCTTCAATAAATATGTCTTCAGGAACTTCGGGCATTGCTAATCTCACTGCAGATTTATTAAATCGTTCAAAGTTTTGGTCAGGTCTGAAAAGCCAAACGTCATCATTTTCATCTTTGTATGCTTTCATTCCTTCAAAAATAGCTTGTCCATAGTGAAAAACCTTAGCAGAAGGATCAATCATGAAAGGTTCATAAGGTTTTATAATAGGCTTTCCCCATTTTCCTTCTTTGAAATCACATATTAACATATGATCAGTAAATACACTTCCAAAGGAAATATTTTCAAAATCAATCTCATTAATTTTAGAACTATTTGCTTTAACTATATCGATTTCGAGAGTAGTTTTTAACGTCATTTGATATTTTTTTAATTTAAATAAATTTGTAAAAAACTGATATATAATTAATTACATTTTTATTGTTTTGTTAGTAGTTGTTATGTTGTATTTTGTAAAACTAATAAAAATATAAATTGGTTTATAAGATTGAAAACTTTTTTCAAATTCTTGTTCCAAAACTTGATTTACTAAAGAATTCTTAATAATCGGTTAAATTTGTTGTGTTTTTAATTTTTCGCTTTGTTAAACTTCTTATTTTTGCCTTGCTTAATAAATTACAATTTAATCATGAAAAAAATCACTCTTTTCTCTTTATTACTTATCCTTTTCGTTGGGGTAAATCTTAATGCACAAACAACTATAGATACCAAAGATTATGCGCTTTTTGGTGAAAAATTTGCTCCGGCTAAAGTTTTAAACGAAAAACAAATGTTGAAAAAATACAAAACATTGAAAAAAGGTGATAGTATTGCGGTAAAATTTGTAACCAATATTAAAGCCGTTTGCAAGAAGAAAGGATGTTGGATGAAATTGGATTTAGGTAACGGTCAGGAAGCATTTGTAAAGTTTAAAGACTATGGTTTTTTCGTTCCGTTGAATGCTGATAATAATCAAGCTGTGGTTAACGGTTATGCTTTTGTAGATGTAGTTTCGGTTGATGAATTAAAGCATTATGCTAAAGATGCCGGAAAATCAAAAGAAGAGATTAATAAAATTACAAAACCGGAAATCACTTATTCGTTTACAGCAACCGGAGTTTACATCAAGAAGTCATAAAGTATGAAGAGGTTATTTCTGCTGTTACTGACTATTTCCGTTGTTATTTCTTGCCAAAAGAAAGAAGAAGAAAAAAAGGAATCTTGTACTATTGAAACTAAAGAAACTTCAAAGGAAGATGATGGATTTGAAATGTATCAAATGTCTGAAATGGCAGCTTTGATGGAACAAATGTATGTAGATAATCAACGGTTGAAAGAACGCATTGTTAAAGGAGATACAATAGGTCAGTTTCCACAGCATTTCTTAAAAATTCACAAAGCTGTAATGACTGATGAGCAGGATAACGATGACTTTTTTAAAGAGCAAGCGGCAAAGTTCATCAAAGCTCAGGAGTTAATTTATAAAGATTCCAAGAATGCCAAACAACATTTTAATAATGGAATTGATGCTTGTATTCAATGTCATCAACAAAAATGTGGCGGACCAATCCCGAGGATTAAAAAATTATACATAAAAGAATAAGTTTGAAGCGAGAAATTATTCAAACCAAAGATGGTTCGACTTCAATTTTTATTCCCGAATGGAATGAAAGTTACCATTCCAAACACGGAGCTATTCAAGAAGCATATCATGTATTCATAAAAAACGGGTTTTCTTTATTTGAAGCAAAACCCGTTTCTATTTTGGAAATAGGCTTTGGAACAGGTTTAAACGCTTTTATTACTTCTTTGGAAGCCGAAAAGAATAATAAGCAAGTAAATTATGTTGGAGTAGAAGCTTTTCCTATTTCTTCGGATGAAATAGCTTCTATGAACTTTGTAACTCTAATTGATGCCAATAAATCGAATGTTTTTAAACAAATCCATCAATGCGATTGGGAAACTGAAAATAAAATCCATCCAGATTTTGCTTTAACCAAACGTAAACAGTTTTTTCAAGATATTGATGACAAAGAAAGCTTTGATTTAATTTATTTTGATGCGTTTGGATTTGATGTCCAACCTGAATTATGGTCAACAGTTATTTTTATAAAAATGTATAATGCATTGAAAGAGAATGGAGTATTGGTTACTTATGCTTGCAGAACTTCGATTAAAAATGCTATGAAAGAAGCCGGTTTTCAAGTAGAAAAACTTCCCGGCGCACCAGGAAAAAGAGAAATGCTTCGCGCTATTAAAAGAATAAAATAGTATAGCTTGAAAATTTAACTTTTCCCTAATTAATTTTTAACAGAAACGATTGGTATCGCTATTTTCCTTTTGATTAAATTTGAAAGAACCAACAAAATGATATTTTTTGTCATTTAAAAATTATTAGCCTTATGTCAAAATCAATGTTATCTTATACTAAGAGAGTTTTAAAAGGAGTAAGTTTTGATGTTGAACTTTTTTGCAAGGAACTTAAAAAGGCATATAAAGTTTTATTGCCTCATGAACTTGAAGAACTAACAAATTGGTTATTGAATTATACACAAAAGCGACCGGAATTGAGGCAATGTATTCTACATATTAATTAATTTAAAAATTATTTAAGGAACAATTTAGTTCCTTTTTTTATGTAAAAAATTAATTTGTAGTAAAAATATATCAAAAAATGTTAAAAACAACCTTTTGTCGATTAAAAAACACTTTTTATCGTTGATTTTGTCGATTTTTTTTGGTTGTTGATGGCATTTAATATAATTTTATATTGAATTAAAAATAAGATAACCCTAAATCTTAACCATTATGCCTAGAATGATCTATGATTACACTAAATCTGTACTCGAGAGAGTCAGTTTTGATCCGGCTCTTTTTGCAAAAGAGTTAAAAAAGGCAGTTAAAAATTTATTGCCTTATGAAGTTGAACAATTAAAAAGATGGCTTCAATTTTTCACTAAGGAAAAGCCAGAGTTAAAAAAATGTTTAACAGTGGTCAATTAAAAAAATAAGGAGTTTGCAAGAACTCCTTATTTTTTTTGTAACGGACTTATTATTTCTACATTATGAAATGCAATCGCACCTCTTATAACTCCTGAAATAGTTGATCGTAGCGCATCAATGATATGAATTTTTAATTCACTTTTAGGGAAAATAAGACTTACTTCTCTTGCAGGTTTAGGTTCAGCAAATTCACGAAGTTTACTTTTGTTTTTCTCATTTAAATCCAAAGTATGTAAATAAGGAAGAAGTGTCGTTCCCAATCCTTCGTCAGCTAGCTTTATAAGCGTTTCAAAACTACCGCTTTCCAGTTGAAAATGATTTTTTTCAGTTTGATTTTTATTCTTACAAAGGTTTATAATACCATCTCTAAAACAATGTCCGTCTTGAAGTAACAGTATTTCGTTGATGTCTAAGTCATCAATTACAATTTCAGATTTAGTAAATGTTCTATGGCTTTCAGGAATATAAGCGACAAAAGGCTCGTAATAGAGTACAACTTCTTTAATTTTTTCCTCTTCCAAAGGAGTAACAGCAATAGCAGCATCCAAATGACCATTGTTAAGTTTGTCAATGATTTCATTGGTGTTTAATTCTTCAATAATAAGATTGATTTTTGGGTATTTTTTAATAAAGTTGTTTAAAAACATCGGTAAAAGCGTTGGCATAACTGTTGGAATAATGCCAAGCTTGAATTCGCCGCCAATAAATCCTTTTTGTTGATCAACAATGTCTTTAATTCTGTCTGCTTCGTTGACAATATTTTTTGCTTGATTAACGATTTTTTGCCCAATTTCAGTTAATTGAATGGGTTTTTTTGTTCTGTCAAATATTTGAATATCAAGTTCTTCTTCTACTTTTTGTATTTGCATACTTAAAGTAGGTTGTGTAACAAAACATTTTTCGGCTGCAAGTGTGAAATTTTTATGCTCAGCTACTGCTAGAACGTATTGTAATTGTGTAATTGTCATTAAATAGTAAATTTTGATGCAAATATAAAAACTATCAATTTAATTTATAATGATATTTATCATTAATTATGGATATTTGTTTGACTAAATTTGAATAAAATATCATAATTATGAAAATCAATAGTATAGGATTACCCAAAAAAGAAACAGAAGTTTTAGTTGCTGAACTGAATATCTTATTATCAAATTTTCAGGTATATTATCAAAATTTAAGAGGTTTACATTGGAATATCAGAGGTAAGCGTTTTTTTGATTTGCATCTAAAATTTGAAGAATTATATAATGATTCACAGTTGAAAATTGATTTAATTGCAGAAAGAGTTTTGACTTTAGGCGGCACACCATTACACACTTTTGAAGATTATATTTCTAATAGTAAATTAAAAGTTGGTAAAAACATACATAATGATGAAGAGGCTATTGCTTTGATTGTAAATTCATTGACTGAACTATTGAAAATAGAACGTGTTATTCTTTCTCAATCGGGAGAAATTGATGATGAAGGAACAAATTCTATGATGAGTGATTTTATTAAAGAACAGGAAAAAACTGTTTGGATGATGAAAGCATGGTTAGAAGAAGAAATTTGATAAAATTTGTTGTTAAAATTTAATTAAAAATAACATTAAAACCCTTGTGAATATTACATTTGTAGTATGAAACATATAGCAAGATTAATACTGGTAATGTTTGTTACCTTTCTTTCAACTCCTACTGTAGTGAGTATGATTAAGAAAGGTACAGATGTTTCTGTGTTTTATAGTTTTGCTGAAGAAGAAATCCATAAAGAATTAAAAGAAGTTAAAGCAGAAATCAAGAGTTATGATTATCCTATTACTGTTTTAACGGTTAAAAAAACTAAAATTATTTCTGAGAACTTGTCTAAGCATGACAATGTTTCCGAAGAAATTTTTTCTCCGCCACCTGAGTTTATTTAATACATTTTTGAGTAGAGTTTTCGCGAGAGCGAAACAATCGTTGTATTAAATAAATTAAGGTAATGACAAAAAAAATAAATCTTTTTGCTAACCTAAAATCCGATTTTGCATCAGGATTGGTGGTTTTTTTGGTGGCGCTTCCATTATGTTTAGGAATTGCATTAGCTTCCGGTGCACCTTTGTTTTCAGGGATAATTTCCGGAGTTGTAGGTGGAATTGTGGTTGGTTATTTGAGCCAGTCTCATATTAGTGTTTCCGGTCCGGCTGCCGGTTTAACAGCAATTGTTTTAACAGCAATCACCGATTTAGGCGCTTTTAATATTTTTCTTTTAGCTGTTTTAATCGCTGGTTTTATCCAGTTGGCATTAGGATTTTTAAGAGCTGGTTCTATTTCAAATTATTTTCCGACTAATGTAATTGAAGGAATGCTTGCCGGTATTGGAGTCATCATTATTTTAAAGCAAATTCCTCATGCTTTTGGTTATGATGCTGATTTTGAAGGAGATGAATCTTTTGTGCAAGCTGATGGACAAAATACATTTACAGAACTTTTTCAAGTATTGAATCATATCCATTTAGGTGCTTTAATAATCGCTTGTATATCATTGTTTATATTAATTGCATGGAATAAAATAGGGTTTCTGAAAAGAATAAAATTGGTTCCACCGGCTTTGGTTGCTGTTGTTATTAGTATAATTATTAATGAGCTTTTTGTTAGTACGGGAAACAGCTTGGCTATTAGTAAATCTCATTTGGTAAATTTACCGGTTCCTTCTACACTTGAAGATTTTAAAAATATTATTGTTTTACCTGATTTTACAGCTATTGCCAATCCAAAAGTTTGGGTAGTTGGTATTACTATAGCTATTGTGGCTTCGATTGAAACTTTACTTTGTATAGAAGCAGCTGACAGAATGGATGCTTTAAAACGATATACCAATACCAATGTGGAATTGAAAGCACAAGGAGTTGGAAACATCATTAGTTCATTGCTTGGCGGATTACCTATGACTTCGGTTGTAGTAAGAACTTCTGCTAATAACGATGCGGGAGCAAAATCAAAAATGTCAGCTATAATTCACGGTATATTGTTGCTAATTAGTGTTTTGAGTATTCCTGTGATTTTGAATAAAATTCCGTTAGCAACTTTAGCTGCAGTTTTATTATTAGTAGGATATAAATTAGCAAAACCATCAGTATTCAAACATTTTTGGGAAAAAGGCAAATATCAGTTTGTACCTTTCTTTGCCACTTTTGCAGCAGTTGTATTTACGGACTTATTAAAAGGAGTGGCTTTAGGGATGATTATCAGTATATTTGCTGTATTAAGAGGAAATATGAAGCGAGCTTATAATTTCAGAAAGGAAGAATATAAAGATGGCGATATCATTCATATTGATTTGGCACAAGAAGTATCTTTTCTGAATAAAGCCGCAATAAAAAATACATTAAATTCAATTCCGGAGAATTCAAAAGTAATTATTAATGCTGCTGATACTGTTTATATAGCGCATGATGTACAAGATTTGATTAAAGAATTTAAAGAAATAAAAGCCAAGGAAGATAATATTAAAGTAAAACTTGTTGGATTTAAAGAGGTTTATGATTTAGATAATACAGAAGTTATAGAAAAAAGAAATGTATTTGTGGAACACAAAAACTAGTTTTATAAAAAAATAAAGAAAATAAAAATGAAAACGTTAAATAAAGAATTACAAGCACAAATTACGCCTAGAAAAGCCTTAGAAATTTTAAAAGAAGGAAATAGTAGATTTATAAAAAACCTACAAACAGATAGAGATTTATTAAAACAAGCCAACGAAACTCGCGATGGACAATGGCCGTTTGCTACTATTTTAAGTTGTATTGACAGTAGAACATCAGCAGAGTTAATTTTTGACCAAGGATTAGGTGATGTTTTTTCGGTTAGAATTGCCGGAAACATTGTAAATACCGATATTTTGGGAAGTATGGAATTTGCTTGTAAAGTAGCAGGTTCAAAGTTAATTGTTGTACTTGGTCACAGTAAGTGTGGTGCTGTAAAAGGTGCTTGTGATCATGTTGAAATGGGTAACTTAACCGAATTGTTGTCAAAACTACAACCAGCAGTTTATGAAGAAAAAGAGACGACAGGTGAACGAAGTTCAAAAAATGGTACATTTGTTGAGAACGTTGCTCAAATTAACGTAAAAAGAAGCGTAAGAAGCATTATCGAGCGTAGTTTTATTTTAGAACAAATGCTTGAAAATGGCGAAATTGGAATTGTTGGCGGAATGCACGATTTAGAATCGGGGAAAGTAACTTTTTATGATGATGTGACTTATATAAAAGATGAACTTAATCCCGGATTTTCCGTGGCTGAATTAAGACACTAAAATTATGGGTGAATTATATAAACAATTATTAGAAAATAATAAAAAGTGGGTTGATGAGCAGCTGGCTTTGGATAAAGACTTTTTTAAAGATTTAGCAAAAGGTCAGAATCCTCAACTTCTTTGGATTGGTTGTTCTGATAGTCGTGTTCCTGCCAATGAAATAATAGGAGGAAAGCCCGGAGATGTTTTTGTACACAGAAATATAGCCAATATGGTGGTTCATTCTGATATGAATATGTTGAGTGTACTGGATTATGCTGTAAATGTTTTAAAAGTAAGACATGTGATTGTTTGCGGTCATTATGGCTGTGGCGGAGTAAAAGCAGCAATGGGAAACAGTTCAATCGGTATTATTGATAATTGGATTAGACATATAAAAGATGTGTATCGCTTGCATAAAGAAGAGTTGGACAGTATAGAAAATGAAGACAAACGATTCAATAGATTTGTTGAACTTAATGTCAGAGAGCAAGTATTTGATTTGGCCAAAACTTCTATCGTTCAAAATGCATGGCAAAATGATCAGAAATTGTTTTTACATGGATGGGTTTATGGATTAAACTCAGGTTATGTAACAGATTTGAATGTAAACATAAGTTCAGAAAAAGACTTGGATGATGTTTATCAATTGAAGTTCTAAAATAAAAAACGCCACTTAAAAGTGGCGTTTTTTATTCATCTATGTTTTCATTAAATGCAGAAGGGAGCAATCGGGGAATAAACTTAATGAGTATTGGTAACAATAAGCTTCCGCCGGGCAAAAGAAAAATAGTAAGCGATGGAACACTTTTGCAAATGTCGAGCAACTGAGTTTTCATTCTCTTTTTTTCATCTTTATCAAGCTCTTTGTGAGTAGATTTTGCCAATAATTGAACCAGTTCTTTGCTTTGGGACAATTCTTTTATCAGTCGGTTTTTATTTCTGTTAATAAGAACTACGACACTTTCTGTTGTTTGGTCATAAAAATGCTTTACCGGATTGGCATTTTTGAAATAAGGAATCTCACTTTTGTGTTCCTGTATAAAATGATTGATGAAATCAATACTTTCCAATACAAAATCTTCTGAAATTTCCAGTTTTTCAGCCAGTTTAAATAAAAAGCAGCGCTCTTCATTTTCTACTTTCTCATCGCTCCACAAACTTATTCCGGCTAAATCAATTATATAATATTTTTCCAGATTATTGGTAAGATAGCTTAAATCAATGGTTTCCAGATTTTGTATAACCATATTTGAGAATTTGTTGTAACGAACAGAAGACTCAAAAAGCTTTAGCAATAAATCATCGTGTACTGAAATTCCGGTTTTGGTTTTCAAAGAAAGCGAAATGACACTAATGACAATATCTTCTATTCTGGAGAAATATTTTTCACTAATCGTTCCTTTTTCCAAATATTGTTGGAAAGCCAATACATCTATGAAAAGTAAAGCATTGGTAATAACATGTGAAAAATTTTTGCTGAAAATATCTTCATTAGTCTGTACTCGGTCGTGGATGATTTTTTCAAGCTTTCTGGAAGTTGATGTTGACGGCAATACTTTTTCCAGCGGATTAAATCCTTTGGGAGCTAAAATTCCGTAAAAATCAACGGCTTGATTGATAAAATCATTCGGATTTTCCTGTTTTGTAGTTAATCGGTACATTTGATACAAAGTATTCAGAACACCGATTTTTGTAATTTCTTCCGGTAATCGATCTTTAATCTCTATGGCAACCGGAGTATTAAAATTGAGGATATGCCCAAATATAAAACCGGTAGCACGGGTTTGTGTATAAAACTCGTCAAAAGTATAAATCGGCTGGTACTGACTTTTACTTTGCAGTACAAAAAACTTGTCAATCCAGCCGTGTATTGAAGGATTTAGCATTGTCAGAACACATTTCCCGCAAAACTAAACTTTTTCAGCTTAGTTATGGTAAAGAAATTGTTAGATATTTAGATTTATTTGATGATGCCTGCACAGGCAACTCTTCCTCCGGCATTTCCTGTTGGTTGTGTTGTAAAATCATCTGGTTTTTCATGAACAATAAGTCCTTTGTTCAAAATATCTTTGGTTTCATCACCACAGCCAATACACCATTCATTAGTTTTAAAAAGTACAGTGGCTTCACCTTGCGGATCAGTAGTAAAGTTACCAATATCACCTTTGTGGTATTCGCCTACGCCAAATTTACCGTGTTTTTTGAATGTTGGATTCCAATGTCCGCCTGCTGATGCTGCATCAGCACTGGAACAATCTGATTTTTCATGAATATGAATAGCATGTGTTCCGGGAGTTAAACCGCTTAATTTTGCTTCAAGAACTACTTCGCCGTCTCTTTCAGTAAAAGTAGCTGTTCCATTAACATTACTACCACTTTTAGGTTCCAATGTAATCGTTACAACATTAGTAGGAGTATTGTTGCCGGATTTACAGGCAAAAATAATAGCTATGATAATTGCTGAAAATAATATTGCTTTTTTCATGGTAAGATGTTTTTAACAAAGTTAGCAATTACAGAATGGAAATTTCAGTAATTTAACATCTCTTTGACTTCTGAAATAATGGCTATAATTTATTTTTCAGCAAAAAATAAGTTTGATTTTCCTGCCGCAGGTGTAAATTTTAATTGCTCCTGTTCTTTTAAACGATCAGTAAGAAGTGTACCATCTAGATGGTCGCGTTCGTGCTGAAAAATAACAGCAGTAAAACCTTCAAGAATTTCGGTAATTTTTTCGCCTTTTATATTGTAATATTGAATTTGAACCGAATAATGACGCATAATCATGCCGCGTTCGTCAAACGATAAATCACCTTCGGGACCTTTTTGCATTAAATCGGATTTCCAGATGATTTCCGGATTGATGAAAACGTCAAATGGTTTGTTTTCTTTGTCAAATCGTTGTACTAAAACCATTCTACGGTTGATACCAACTTGCGGAGCGGCAATACCAACACCACGATGATTTGGATCCATAACGGATTTCAGCATTCGGTTTGCTAAAATTTTAGTCAGTTTGTCTTTTGGATTTATGGGTTTGGAAACACTTTTTAAAATGATGGAATCGTTGTGAAACTTGGTTTGTGTCACACGCATCATTTGAATGGTATCGGCGAGAATTAATTCTTTTTCCTGTGTTGTTAATTTTTCATATTGCTGAGAATAAACAGCATTTGAAAGCAATAAAATGAAAAGAAATATTTTTATTTTGGTTGTCCAATTCATAGCGAAACGTACTTTTTTCAAAGATACTGTTTTACTGAATATTTTGTTTACCGGATTTTTGAATTGAAAAATAATAAAAAGCAATCAATACTCCTGTAAATGCCATGGCAACACCAACAAGCAAAGGCGAATTATAAGCAAAGCCATAAGTAATCGGAATTCCGCCAAAATAAGCACCAAAGGTATTTCCCAAATTAAAACTCGCTTGTCCTCCGGCAGCAGCAAGTGTTTCGGAACCTTTGGCAGAATTGATAAGAACCATTTGCAACGGCGAACCAATGGTAAACGAAATCATTCCGGTAATAAAGGCCCAAAAATAGCCCATTCCGTCAATATGAATAGTGAAATACACCAGAACAAGACAAATTGCCATCGATGCAAAGCAAGTAATAGTTGCCAGAGTAGGAGAGATAGTATCGGCCAATTTACCTCCGAGAAGATTACCAACAACCATTCCTAAGCCAACCAAAATCATAATCAACGGAATGTTTCCTTCAGCAATATGACCAACATTAGTCATAAGCGGAGCAATGTAACTCATCCAGGCAAAAAGTCCGCCGGTTCCAATGGAAATCATCGCTACAATAATCCAGGCTGCTTTGGTTTTAAAATAATTCAATTGGTCAAAAATGCTTCCTTTATGGTAGGTTTCGGTTTTAGGTAACCAAAAGTGAATAGCTAACATTGTCATTGCACCGCATAAACTGATGAAAAGATACGTATATCGCCAGGAAAAATGATGTCCTATATATGTTCCTAGCGGTACACCTATCAGATTGGCAATAGTCATTCCGGTAAACATAACGGCAATCGCCTGTGCTTGTTTTCCTTCGTCAGACATTCGTGTGGCAACTACCGAACCTACGCCAAAAAATGCTCCATGAGGCAATCCCGACATAAATCGGGAAATCATCAAGGTAGTATAATCCGGAGCTATGGCAAATAAACCGTTGAAAACTAAGAATAAAAACATTAAGAAAAGCAATACTCTTTTAGGAGCATAATTGGCAGTAAGTAATACTAATGTTGGAGCACCAACGACAACTCCTAACGCATAAATAGCGATAAGATGTCCTGCTGTTGGAATGTCAATGGCTAAATCTTTGGCAATGTCGGGAAGAATTCCCATCATGGTAAACTCGGTCATCCCGATGGCAAATGCACCAAAGGCCAACGATAATAAACTTTTTCTAAGCATGTTTTTCTTTTAAGGGTGCAAAATTACCCTTTAGAAAAGCGAATAACCGTTAAAGAAGCTTTAATTTTTGATAGGAAAAATGATATTTTATTAACGAAAACGATTACTCTTCATGTTGTAGGTATAGACAATGAATATTAATTGTATAGTCAAAATTATTACCATTATCATTTGAATAGCTACCATTATTGTTTGAAAAGGCTATATTATGAATAGTATTGCTATCATTACCATTTGGAAAGCCTACATGACTGTTTGAGGAGCTAACATCATCAATGGTATTGTCGCCATTATCATTTAAATAGCTACTATTATTGTTTGGGAAGGTCATATTGTCAATAGAATTACTATCATTACCATTTGGAAAGCCTACATGACTGTTTGAGAAGCCAACATCATCAATAGTGTTATCATCATTATCATTTGAATAGCTAACATTATTATTTGGGAAACCAATATCATCAATGGTATTATTTATATTATCATTAGGAAAGGCTAACTAATCAATAATTTTATTAGTATTATTAATTGTAATATCAGGATAATTGTTTTTATATATTACATAGTCATTTTTTGAATTGTTATTTTTTTAGTTATTTCCAATTCATACAGAGAACAAGATATATAGTCAATTGGTTCAAGCTATAAAAAGAAGAATGAGAAGCTTATAAAAACTTTAGTTAACAGTTAGTATTATTCAAATGACAAATCAGGTAGTAATAAAAAAACCACCTTTTTGCAAAGGTGGTTTTCAAACAATTAAATCAACTAAATTTAAAAACAATAACTATTTTCAGCTACTAATTTTGAAGTGATGGTTTCTCTCAATCCTACAATATTAGGCATGTTGGTGTATTTTGTAAATCGGCGTAATCCCATCAACATCATGCGTTGTTCATCGCCTTCGGCAAACGAAATAATACTTTCTTTTCCTCGTAAAGATACAATGTCAACGGCTTTGTATAAATATAATTTCGCCATGGCAATTTGCTCTTGAACTTTGGCTTCACTTTCTTTTTTGGCTAATTTTTCAGTTCTTAAAATAGTACTTTCTGCTATGTAAATTTCAATCAACATGTCGGCAGCGGCAGTTAACAATTGTTGGTGTGCATCTAAGTCCATTCCGTATTTTTGAACAGCAGCTCCGGCAACCATTAAAAATGCTTTTTTCAATTTGCCTACCATTTCTTTTTCTTCCGAGAATAATTCAGAGTAATCAGGTGTGTCAAATGATGGAATTCCCATTAATTCTTCTTGAACTTTCATTGCCGGACCAAGTAAATCAACGTGACCTTTCATCGCTTTTTTAATCAACATTCCAACCGAAAGCATTCTGTTGATTTCGTTTGTTCCTTCATAGATACGGGCAATTCTGGCATCACGCCAAGCACTTTCCATCGGTGTATCTTCTGAAAAGCCCATTCCACCGTAGATTTGAATTCCTTCATCGGCACAGTTTTGAACATCTTCGGAAACGGCTACTTTTAGAATAGAACATTCGATAGCAAATTCTTCCACACCTTTTAATTCGGCTTCCTGATGGCTTGCACCTTCGGCTTCACGAATTTTAATACGGTTTTCGATGTCTTTGGCAGCACGATAGGTGGCACTTTCTCCGGCATAAGCAGAAGTTGCCATTTCGGCTAATTTATAACGAATAGCTCCAAAAGAAGAAATTGGTGTGTTGAACTGAATTCTTTCGTTAGCATAATTTACCGCATTGGAAGTGACACGACGTTGTGCATCCAAACAAGCCGCAGCTAATTTAATACGACCAACATTCAAGGCATTCATAGCAATTTTAAAGCCTTCGCCACGACCAGCCAACATATTTTCAACAGGAACTTTGGTATCGGCAAAGAAAACCTGACGCGTAGAAGAAGCACGAATTCCTAATTTATGTTCTTCCTCGTTCATGGTAATTCCGTTTGACGGATCATTTTCTACAATGAAACCTGTAATGTTTTTATCGTCTTCAATTCGGGCGAAAACAATAAAAACCGAACAAAAACCTGCATTGGAAATCCACATTTTTTGCCCTGTAATTGTATAATATTTTCCATCTTCGGATAAAACTGCTTTGGTTTTCCCTGAATTTGCATCAGAACCTGCACCTGGTTCGGTTAAACAATACGCGCCAAACCATTCGCCTGAAGCTAATTTTGGAACATATTTTTGTTTTTGTTCTTCGGTTCCATACAATGTGATAGGCATGGTTCCAATTCCGGTATGTGCTCCAAATGCTGTTGAAAATGAACCTGTTGCTCCCGAAATGTAATCACAAACCAAGCAAGTATCAACAAATCCCATTCCCATTCCGCCATAAGCTTCGGGAACGGCAACACTTAGAAAGCCCATTTCTCCGGCTTTGCGCATCATTTCTTCCGTGAAAGCGTAGTCTTTATGCTCAAAACGGTCTTTGTTTGGCCATATTTCTTTATCAACGAATTCTTTTACGCTATCGCGCATCATAATTTGCTCTTCCGAAAAATCTTCTGGTGTAAAGACATTTTCACATTTGGTTTCTTTTACGAGGAATTGTCCTCCACGAGTTATATCGTCCATTTTTTTATTTTTTTAGAGAAAAGAAGAAAGATGCAAGAGAAAAGATTAAACGTCCAATTTACTGATAAAACCAGTTGTCATTTTTTGGAATTCAATAATCTTATTTTCTATTTCTATCGTTTTTTCGTTGGTTATATATTTATTTTGATTTGCTATTAATAATTGTGTTTGTAATTCAAATGAGGAACCTAAGCTGATATTTAAATAATGTTTAAAGTGTATATTTCCTCTATTTGATCCTTCTGCTATATTTGAAGGCATTGAAACTGCTGCTCTATTCATTTGACTTACTAAACCATAAACTTCATTCTTAGGAAATTCTAAACAAATTTTATGAATGTCAGAAGTTATTTCCATTGATAAAATCCAAATTTTAAGATTTTTAAAGTTATGTTTCATCAGTCTTGCTTCTTGCCTCTATTCTCTATAAAAGTTCATAAATCCCCGCAGCACCTTGTCCGGTTCCGACACACATGGAGACAATACCATATTTATCATCTCGGCGTTTCATTTCGTCAAATAACTGAACGGAAAGTTTTGCTCCGGTACAACCTAGTGGATGTCCAAGTGCGATTGCGCCACCATTTACGTTTACAATATCCGGATTGATATTCAATTCTCGAGTAACGGCCAAAGCTTGAGAAGCAAAGGCTTCATTCAATTCAATTAGATTAATATCGTTTAAAGTTAATCCGGCTTGTTTTAAAGCTTTTGGAATAGCTTTTACAGGACCAATTCCCATGATTCTAGGTTCTACGCCAGCAGCAGCATAACTCACCATTCGAGCAATAGGAGTAAGGTTCAATTCTTTAACCATTTCTTCGCTCATGACCATAACAAAAGCTGCTCCGTCGCTCATTTGTGATGAGTTTCCGGCAGTGACGCTTCCGTCTGCAGCAAAAACAGGTTTTAATTTGCCTAATGCTGCGGCATTAGTGTCGGCTCTTGGACCTTCGTCTTTGGTTACGGTGTATGATTTGGTTTCTTTTTTACCGTTTTCATTAATGAATGTTTGTTCCACAGTAATCGGAACAATTTGTTTGTCAAATTTCCCTTCTGATTGCGCTTTAATAGCTTTCAGGTGTGAGTTTAGAGCAAACTCATCTTGATCTTCACGAGAAACGTTGAATTGTTTAGCAACTGCTTCGGCTGTTAATCCCATTCCCCAATAATAATCTTCGTGACCTTCAGCGGCAACACCATAATCGGGTGTTGGTTTGTAGCCGCCCATTGGAATGAAGCTCATGCTTTCGGCACCGCCGGCAATGATACAATCAGCCATTCCACTTTGGATTTTTGAAGTTGCCATGGCAATAGTTTCTAATCCCGAAGCACAATATCTGTTTACTGTTACACCCGGAACATCGGTTACTTTCAATCCCATTAAGGAAATCAAACGCGCTACGTTCAGACCTTGTTCGGCTTCGGGCATGGCATTTCCAACCATGACATCATCGATACGGGTTTTATCAAAATCCAGTAACTCATTCATCATGTATTGAATGGTTTCTGCAGCTAATTCATCAGGTCTTTTAAATCTGAATACTCCTTTTGGAGCTTTTCCAACTGCTGTTCTGTATGCTTTTACTATATAGGCTGTTTTCATGTTTTTTCTTTTTGAGAGGAAAGAAGTAAGAGGCAAGACCGCTTCGTTGAAAGATTGATTTTTGTCTTTCTTCTTTCTTTTTGTTTCTTTTTTCTAATTTCTCAAGGGTTTTCCTTTAGTCAACATAAACTGAATTCGTTCCAAAGTCTTTCTTTCGGTACATAAACTCAAAAATGCTTCTCTTTCAATATCTAATAAGTATTGTTCACTGACTAATGTTGGTTCAGATAAATCACCACCCGCCATGACATAAGCTAGTTTGTTGGCGATTTTTTGATCATGTTCGGAAATATATTTTCCTGCTACCATTTGATCTGTACCTACTAAGAACATTCCTAAAGCTTGTTTACCAAGAACTTTTACATCTTTTCGCTGAATAGGTTGTGTATATCCGGCTTCGGCTAATAATAAGGCTTGTTTTTTTGCTTCGGCTATTTGACGGTCTTTGTTAACTACTACAATATCCTTTCCTTTTTGAAGAATGCCAAGATCATAAGCTTCATAGGCTGATGTAGCTACTTTTGCCATACCGATAGTCAAAAAGTATTCTTGTAACACATTCAATTCCACATCATTTTTACGGAACAAATCGGCTGCACGTAATGTCATTTCTTTGGAACCTCCACCGCCGGGAATTACACCAACACCAAACTCAACCAAACCAATATAAGTTTCGGCAGCAGCAACTACTTTATCAGCATGCATAGTCATTTCACATCCGCCGCCAAGTGTCATTCCATGTGGTGCAACGACTACCGGAATTGATGAATAACGACAACGCATCATGGTGTCTTGGAACATTTTGATAGCCATATTCAATTCGTCATACTCTTGCTCTACAGCCATCATAAAAATCATTCCGATATTGGCACCAACCGAAAAATTAGCGCCTTGATTTCCAATAACTAATCCGTTATATTCTTTTTCGGCTAAATCGATAGCTTTGTTAATTCCGGTAAGAACACCACTACCTATGGTATTCATTTTTGAATGAAATTCCAGATTTAAAATTCCATCACCTAAATGATGAATGGTTGCATCGGAATTGCCCCAAACTTTTTTGCTTTCTCGGATATTGTTTAAAATAATAAAACTGTCTTGTCCCGGAATTTTTACCTGTGATTTTGACGGAATAGAGTAGTAGTGTGTTGTACCTTCTTTTACGGTATAGAAGCTGTTGTTTCCTGCAATAATCATATCGGTTACCCATGTTGCAGGCTGATAACCTTCGGCTTGCATTAAATCAATACCTTTTTGTACTCCTATAGAATCCCAAATTTCAAATGGTCCGTTTTCCCATCCGAATCCGGCTTTCATGGCATCATCAATTTTATAGAAATCATCTGTAATTTCAGGAACTCTATTGGAACAGTAAGCAAACATAGCGGCGAAATTCTTTCTGTAAAATTCTCCGGCTTTGTCTTTTCCTTTTACTAAAACTTTAAATCGATCAATTGGTTTATCAATAGTTTTTGTGAGTTCGAGTGTAGCAAAAGAGGCTTTTTTTGCCGCTCGATACTCCATTGTATTTAAATCAAGAGACAAAATTTCTTTTCCTTCTTTTTTGTAGAAACCTTGTCCGGTTTTGCTTCCTAACCATTTATTTTCCATCATTTTGTTGATGAAGTCAGGTAGTTTGAACAATTCGTGTGCTTCGTCATTTGGGCAACCTTCATACAATCCGTTGGCAACGTGAACCAATGTGTCTAATCCCACGACATCTACTGTTCTGAAAGTAGCCGATTTTGGACGACCAATTACCGGACCGGTTAATTTATCAACTTCTTCAATGGTTAAATCCATTTCTCTTACCAAATGAAATAAACTTTGAATACCGAAAATTCCAATTCGGTTTCCAATGAATGCCGGAGTGTCTTTGGCAACTACAGAAGTTTTTCCTAAGAATTTGGAACCATAGTCAAACAAGAAATCTAAAACTGTTTGTGATGTTTTTGGTCCCGGAATGATTTCGAATAATTTCAAATAACGAGCCGGATTAAAGAAGTGTGTTCCGCAGAAATGAGCTTGGAAATCATCGCTTCTGCCTTCGCTCATAAATTTTATAGGAATACCCGAAGTATTGGAAGTAACTAAAGTTCCCGGTTTTCTATATTTATCAATTTGCTCAAATACCAGTTTTTTGATGTCTAAACGTTCTACGACAACTTCAATTACCCAATCATAATCTTTGATTTTTGACATATCATCAGTGGTATTTCCTGTGGTGATACGATTAGCAAATTTTTGACTGTAAATAGGCGATGGATTTGACTTTAATGCATTAGCCAAATGTTCGTTAACAATTCGATTGCGAACAGCTTTACTTTCTAATGTTAGTCCTTTTTTTTCTTCAATTTCGGTCAAAGCATTTGGTACAATGTCCAACAGCAAAACCTCCACGCCGATATTGGCAAAATGACAAGCTATGCCGGAACCCATAATTCCTGAGCCAACTACTGCCACTTTTTTGATTAATCTTTTCATTTAATTTATTTTAAATTATAAATTTTGAGTTTTAAATTAAAGGTTGAATCGTTTAAATCATTTAAAATTTATAATTCAACATTTAAAATAGTAATTAAAATATTTTCTTTTCGGTTATCAATTCATTAATAATGTCTGCAACTTCAATGAAGTGATTTAGTTTTTCTTCCGGGATGTTTTGTTTGATGACTTCATTAAATTTCAAAACAGTAATTTTGGATTGTTCTCTCATCTCTTTTCCCAAATCGGTTAAGTAAATTAAAACACCTCTGCCGTCTTCAGGATTTTTTTTTCGGATAATCAGACCTTTCTCTTCAAGTGTTTTTAAAGTCCTGGTTAGACTTGTTGCTTCCATTCCCATTCTGGAACTTATAGCAGTTGAAGGTGTACCGTCTTCTTTGTCAATGCTCAATAAGGCAAAACCTATTGCCATGGAACCGTCAAATTTAGAAGCCTCTTCGTTATACATTCTGGAAACAGCTTGCCAAGTGTAACGTAATATATAGTCTATTGTTTTTTCCTTCATATTCATAAATGTAATTTATACTGTTAATTGGTTTTGGTTACAGTAAAATTACGATAACGTTTTAGTTATAAGTTCAAAGATAGTAAAAATTTATTATGCACGCATAGTAATTGTGTTAAATTTTATGCACGCATAGTATTTTTTTACTTTGAAGTTGAATTAGAAAGGATTTGTTAAATAGGAGTTTGTTTACTGTGTTTGTAGTTTTTTATGGGTATTTATTGTTGATTGGGTTCTATATTATAATTCTCCAAACTCTTTTCCAGAATAGTAATTGATATAGGAGATTTTCGTTAAATAAAGAAAACCACGAGTTAATCCTCGTGGTTTTTGGTTATAATTGTAATGTTTTTTAATTCATCGAATGAAAACCGATAGCATTTCCTTCGGTATCCATTGCAATTCCACAAAATCCATGTTCACCTATAGGCATTTTTTCTTGTAAAACGGTTCCACCGGCACCGGCTACTCGTGAAAGTTCTACGGCACAGTCGTCGCATCCAAAATAGACTAATGTTCCACCATTTCCGGGTTCCATGTTGCTCATTTTGCACAAAGCACCGCTAATATTGCTACCATTTTCTTCCCAAGGAAAGCATACCATTTCTAAATCGTCAAATTCTCCCGGAGTTTTCATTGGAAGCATGGAAATTGATAAAACAGCTTCATAAAACTTTTGAGCACGTGGCATATCGGATACATAAATTTCTACCCAGGCAAAAGGATTTTTCATACTTTATAACGTTTAATAGATTGTTGATTAACTCCAAATATAGTCAATATTTTTTATTGCTACTATTGAGTGATATCTTAATCTATTTCATTTTTCCATTCATTACTCCAATGATAGCGCCAACAATAGCAGACATTACAATCATAATGACCATGTCTAAAGCGATTAGCTTATAATCGGGAGTTAGATTCATGGAATTCATAAAGAAATTGCTATACAAACCGAGAAATAAGCCAATGACTCCTCCGGCTTTTGCTCCGGTTGCTAAAGTTGAAATTTGCGCCCATTTTGAAAAAATAAATGAAACAAAAAAACCGAAAGTCATACAGCCAAGAACAATAAATGGCATGTTTTCGGGATGTCCACCGCCAAAGTTTTCTGCAAATAGCGTTCCGTAGAAAAGCCAACCTAATAGAAAATCGGCAATTCCGCCAACAATTCCTCCAATGATAAAGTTTTTTACATTCATAATTTACTAATTTAATTGGTTATAAAATAAAATTAGTAAATTATTGATAATGTGTTGTTTAGTTGTTTTTTAAGTTATTAACTATATCAGAGTTGAAAATGTTAATAAGAATAAACTTGATAAAAAAGTCGATAAAGGTTTATTGTAAAGGACTAGCTGTATATTTTTTGATACAAATCTTTATATTTTTCCATTACGATTTTACGTTTCAGTTTTAAAGTAGGTGTAAGATGTCCCCCATCAATTGACCAAACATCAGGAGTAAGTTCAAATCGTTTTATTTTCTCCCAATTTCCGAATTTCTCATTGATTTTTTCGACTTCTTTTTCAATTCGAGCAATAACATCAGGATTGGAAGCAATCTCGGTATTGGTAGTCCCAACGTTAATGTTTTTACGTTTTGCCCATTCTTTGATAAAATCAAAACTTGGTTGAATGAATGCACCGGGCATTTTTTCGCCATCACCAATTACCATGATTTGTTCAATAAATAAGGATTGTTTCATAGCATTTTCAATCAATTGTGGTGCAATATATTTTCCACCCGAAGTTTTGAACATTTCTTTTTTACGGTCGGTAATTTTTAAGAAACCATCGGCATCAACTTCACCAATATCGCCGGTATGGAAATAACCGTCTATAATTACTTCGTCGGTTAGTTTTTGGTCTTTGTAATAACCCATCATCACGTTTGGTCCTTTGCAAAGAATTTCTCCATCGGCAGCAATTTTAACTTCTACATTGTTAATCATTCGACCAACGGTTCCTACTTTAAACCCTTTATTTCGTTGGTCGTTAACCGCAATAACAGGTGAAGTTTCAGTTAACCCGTAACCTTCCATTACCGGCATTCCTGCTGCAGCAAAAACTCGGATTAAGCGGTGTTGCAACGCAGCACTTCCCGAAACCATAACGGTTAAATTTCCGCCCAAACCTTCTTTCCATTTGCTGAAAATCAATTTTCTGGCAATACTTAATTGGAATTCATACCACCAACCATTGGCACCATAAGGTTCGTAACGCAAACCTAAATCGATTGCCCAAAAGAACAATTTTTTCTTAATACCGGATAAATCGTCTCCTTTGGCTATAATTTTATCATATACTTTTTCCAAAAGTCGTGGAACAACTGAGAAAACATTTGGTTTTACTTCTTTAATATTGTCTGAAAGTTTTTCTATTGATTCTGCAAAATAGATAGAAACGGAATAATACTGGTAGATGTACAAAATTACACGTTCAAAAATATGACAAATAGGAAGGAAGCTTAATGCAACACTTGTTCCTTCATTAAACGGAATTCGCGGTGAACTATCGAGTACATTGGACACGATGTTATTATGTGAAAGCATAACGCCTTTTGGTTTTCCTGTCGTTCCCGAAGTATAAATGATAGTAGCTAATTCTTCCGGTTTTACATTATTTTTTCGTTCTTCCACTACGTCTTGATTGCTTTCATCAGCACCAAGCTCCAATAATTCTTTCCAGTTTTTACAACCGCCAATCTCATTAAAGCAATATACTTCCTGAAGTAATGGAATATTGTGCTTTACAGCCATCAATTTTTCATAAACCACATCATCTGAAACAAAGCAGTATTTTGACTCTGAATGATTCAAGATGTATTCATAATCTTCCGGTGCAATGGTTGGATAGATCGGAACGGTTTGAGCCCCAACTTGCAACACTCCAATATCCATAATATTCCATTCCGTTCTGTTAGTAGAAGAAATAATGGCTATTTTATCGTTTTTTTCAATGCCTAATCGAAGTAAAGCTCTGGAAACAGCATTAGATTTGTTGATGTATTCTTGAGTAGAAGTAGAAATCCATTTTCCGTCATATTTGGTAACAAGACAGTTAGGTAGATTATTTTTTTCTAATTGATAGTATGGAAAGTCGAAAAGACGTGTGATTTTTGCCATTGTGGTTATTAATTTGATGCAAATTAAGGAATATTGTAATTAAACACAATAAAAATTTAAAATATGCCAATTGTGCTTATGAAATATGTAGTTTTGTATAAAATTATGTTTATCTGTAATGCACAAATTTCCCCGATTTCAAGAATATAAAGCATTATTCTACAGAATAGTATTGGCCTATATATTTTATTTTTTAGCCAGAGTTTTATTTTTTGTTTACAATAGTTCACTTATTAAAATAGATGGTGTTTTTGATTTTTTCAGATTAAGCTATCACGGATTGGCTTTTGACACTACATCAATTCTTTATGTGAATGGGTTATTTATTCTTTTTTCCATTTTGCCTTTGGTCATTAATTCAAAAAAAAGTTACCAAACCTTTTTGTTCTATTTATATTTTGTAACCAATTTATTGGCGTATGCGTTCAATTTTGTTGATTTTATTTATTACCGATTTATTTTTGGAAGAAGTACCAAAGCATCTTTGGAATCATTAGAAAATGAAAGTAATAAAACAGCGTTATTTTTCAACTTTTTAGTTAATTATTGGCATGTCTTTTTGCTGTTTTTTGTAACGGCATTTATTTGGATAAAATTGTATAAAAAGATCAAAGTTACTTCCAATGAAAAGCCATCTGTAAAATACTTTACGGCTTCAATTGCGAGTTTCTTTTTAATCGTTGCTTTATGTGTTGGTGGAATTCGAGGTGATTTCAAGAAAAGTACACGACCAATTAACCTTTTAGATGCGAGTCGTTATGTGACTAATCCATCGCAGGCTGATTTAGTTTTGAATACGCCTTTTGCTATTATTAGAACTTGGAGTTCCAATGCGTTCAAAAAGGAAAATTATCTTAGTAAATCAGAAGTTGACAAATTAATTGTTCCTATAAAGCAGTACAATAACAATCCGGAAGCAAAGCCTAATATTGTCATTTTTATATTGGAAAGTTTTGGACGAGAATATAGTGGAGCTTTTAATAAGAATACTAAAATTCCTGATTTTAAGAGTTATACACCTTTTATAGACTCATTGGCACAACACAGTATGATTTATACCAATGCGTATGCTAATGGTTGGAAATCCATTCACGGGGTTTCTTCGGTAATTGCCGGAATTCCTTCGTTTAAAGTGGCGTTTACATCTTCGCCTTATCCGAAGCAAAAAATAGAATCATTGGTTTCTACTTTAAAAAGCGAAGGTTATGATACATCTTTTTTTCACGGTGCGCCAAATGGTTCGATGGGATTTTTAGGTTTTGGAAATATTTTGGGTTATGATCATTATTATGGCAAAAATGAATTTAACAATGATGCCGAATTTGATGGCGTTTGGGGAATTTGGGATGAACCTTTTTTTCAGTATTTCAACAAAACATTAACCGAAAAGAATCAACCGTTTATGGCAACATTGTTTTCGGTTTCTTCACACGAACCTTATGTTATTCCAAAAAAGTATGAAGGAAAATTTGATAAAGGAACGGTAAATATTCATCAATGTATCGGTTATACCGATTTTGCTTTGAAGCGTTTTTTTGCTGAAGCTAAAAAACAACCTTGGTACAGTAATACAATTTTCGTTTTGGTTGCCGACCACGGAAATACTATTGCGTATGACGAATATCGAAAAGAATTCAACAAGCATACGGTTCCGATTTTATTCTTTACGCCTAATGAAAAGTATGTTGGCGTAGATGAAAATTGGGCACAACAAATCGATATTTATCCAACGCTTTTGGATATGATTGGTTATAAAAAACCTTTCAGAAGTTGGGGTAGAAGTTTAATTAACGAAAAACAAGTTCCGCCTTTTGTCATTAAATACGGTTCAAATGTGTATCAATACATGGAAGGAAATTACATCTGTACGTTTGACGGAAAAAAAGTCGTTGGTTTTTATGATAAGAACGACAAAGCAATGGAACATAATCTAATCAAAAATAGAACTCCCGAAATGGATTCTATAGAATTACGCTGTAAAGCTTTTGTTCAAGATTATATGGAACGTGTTATCGATAAGCGATTGACAACGGTCAAGTAATTAGTAAAAAGTGATTAGTATTTTGTCATTTCGACGAAGGAGAAATCATACAATATTAAAGCTTGATGAGATTTCTCCTTCGTCGAAATGACAAAGGAAGAGAAATTATAATTTTCCCATATTCTGCGCCAAAGTCTCAATAAACTTAGTAATTGGACCTTTAATCATCATTGCCATCATTGGGTTGAATTCACCATTAAATACCAATTGAACAGCGGTTGAATTATCAGAAACGGTGTCAAGATTAGCGGTTAAAGTAAACGGTAATTTATCGCTTGCAGCGGCAAGATTTATTTTAGAATGTGGTACGCCTTCTTTTAATCTTAATTTGATTTCAGGCATTCCTTTTAATCCGAAATTAAAAATATCATCGCCCAAAACTTCAAATTTAGCGATATTCTCAGGCATTAATTTTTCAAAGTTTTTTACGTCAGACAAAGCAGTATATAAATACTCAGCTGATTTCTCTACAGTTACTTTTGGGCTTTCTAAATTCATTATTTTGTGTTTTATTTTTTAGGGATAAGGGAAAAGAGATAAGTAAAAAGTGATCATCTATCATCCCATAATCTATTATCTAAAAATCTATTTGTTCCAAGTCGATGGATTTTTACGCCATTCTTGTAATGTTGCTAACTCTTTTTCGGTAATATAATTTTTAGCTACAGCTAAGTGTAGTAAATGCTCATAATCGGCCAAAGTATTTAAATCTACATTGGCTTTTTTGAAATTTTCTGTTGCTACATCAAAGCCATAAGTAAAAATAGCAACCATTCCTTTCACGTGAACTCCTGCTTCTTTCAGTGCATCAACAGCAAGTAAACTACTGTTTCCGGTACTGATTAAATCTTCCACTACGACTACATTTTGTCCTTTTTGAATAAAACCTTCAATTTGATTTTGTCTTCCGTGTTTTTTTGGTTCCGGACGAACATAAACAAAAGGTAATCCCATGTACTCGGCAACAAGCATACCAATGCCGATTGCTCCGGTTGCTACGCCGGCAATGACATCGGGTTTTCCAAATTCTTTTTCGATATGCTTCGAAAATTCTTCTCTAACGAAATTTCTAATCGCTGGAAATGAAAGAATTAGACGATTATCACAATAAATAGGAGAGTTCCAACCTGAAGCCCATGTAAAAGGATTTTTAGGATTCAATTTAATTGCATTTATTTGTAAAAGCAATTCGGCTGTTTTTTCGGCTGTATCTTTATTAAAAATCATAGTACAAATGTATAAAGTTTTTGTCAACGATAAACCTCTTTTTTTAACAAATCAAGTCGCTAAAGAAACCGATTTTCAATTTTTTTTGCTGGAAAGTGTTGATATTGAACAGCTCATCATCAAAATGTATAATAACAAAATTCAAAAAGCGAATTTGTATTATCCTGATGAAAAGGCAATTTTGAAAAAAATAAAAGAAAAAATTCCTGTTTGTAAAGCTGGTGGCGGATTGGTTTACAACAAAAAAGGTGAGGTGCTATTCATTTTTAGAAACGGAAAATGGGATTTACCCAAAGGCGGAACCGAAAAAGGCGAAGAGATTGATCAGACCGCTTTGCGAGAAGTAGAAGAAGAAACCGGAGTAGGCAAATTATCGATTACTCAAAAGCTACAAAAAACCTATCATATTTTTAAACGTAGCGGAAAATATAAACTAAAAGTTACCCATTGGTTTGAAATGCAATCTGATTTTGAAGGAATACCTGTGCCACAGGAAAATGAAGGTATTGAAAAAGTTGCTTGGCTTAATCCCGAAGAAGTGAAAGAAGCTTTGAAAAATTCCTATGAGAATATTAAACTTTTGTTTGAGTAAGAAGTTAAGTAAGTTGGGAAAGATTCATTTTGAAGATATCAAATCGTATAGCTATTATTTGTGTATTAAATTCGATTTTACTTTAATACCGCTGGCAATATATACTTTGTAATCATTTCATTAACCTGAGGATGTGCATAATATTGTCCATAAGCACTTGCGGTAATTACAATTACTAAAGGTTCATTTTTGAAAATTATGATATAGTTTCCTCCATTTCCGGCACAATAAAAGGCTTCATAATCTTTGTTATTGGCTTTGAACGTTTTGTTCCAAAATAAATAGCCATAGTATTCATTGTCTCTATTGGTTATTTGTTTGTGCTTCGTCAACGTTTTTTCAACCCAAGTTTTGCTTAGAATTTGTTGATTATTCCATGTTCCATTGTTTTTGTAAAGTTGTCCATATTTTGCAAAATCAAGTGCATTCATCTGAATGCCGCCAGCAGTGTTTGGAACATTTTGTGGAGTGTATTGCCATTTGTAGTTTTTGATTTCCAGTGGTTTAAATAGTTTGTTTTCAGCATATTTTTCCAAACCATTTGGCACCGATTTATTCAAAATATCGCCCAATAAAACAACACCTGCTGTAAAATAATGCCATTTGTTTTTTATACTATCTTGATAAGGTAAATCCAAAGTAAACTTTACCCAATCTTCTGTTGGATACATGTTTTCTTCGTTGCCTATTGAGCTGTCATCTTCATCATTTCCATCAAAGCCAGAACTCATTGTTAGTAAATCTTTGATGGTTGCAGTTTCTTTTGCTTTTGAAAAGTTTTGAAACCGATTTAGTGTATAAAAGTCGCTTATCGTTTGGGTGTCATTTTTAATAAAGCCTTCGTCTATTGCTATTCCCATAATTGTTGAAGCAAATGATTTACCCACAGAACGCGGATCGTGAAGTGAATTTCTATTTTGGCCGTTGAAGTATTCTTCAATCAGAATTTTGCCTTCTTTTAAAACAATTATACTGTTTACTTTTTTGAAAATACCTTCTTCAATAGCACCTTTTAAGTATTTTATTTTGCTTTTATCAAATGATAAATTTGAAACTTCTAAACCATTATATTGGGAAACTGCATTAAGTTGGATTTTTGTCGTGTCAATTTTTGGTAATCGATTAATATCTAATTGTAATTCTCCCGAAGCTATTACATCGCCAGTTATAACCGTATCAGTAGTGACATAAGGACGAATCTCCATTTTTAATACATGATTTCCCTCGGTTAAAGCGTTGTCACCACCGTTACGCAAAAATCGATTCCAAAATGATTCGCTCCACGTTCCTTGACCGTTGATATTATCAATAAATGGTCGGTTTAAATAAGTGTCACGCTCTTGATTTTTAGCACTTGGTGCACCAGGAAGAAGATTACTTTGGTATATTAATTTGTTATCAATATAAATGGTAAACTGGTAATTACCAATTTTATAAAGCGCATCAGATGACAATTGAGGTAGTAATTGATGTTTATAATTGGTTAGCGAATTATTGAAATAGGCAACAAAGAAAAGGTTACTCTTATTAGTTAATTTATACGTTTTGAGAAAATTATCTTTATGAAGATTTTCATTTGAAATTCGATTTTCTGTGAAAAATATTTTGCCTATGTTGGCTTTATGCAGTTCTGTTGTGGGAAGTTCGGGCTCAACAATATTTTTCTGTTGTCCTAAGCAGAATGCTGAAAAGAGTAGTGTGATAAATATAACAAAATGGTTTAGTTTTATTTTAAGCATGTGAGTTGATTAGTTGAGATTGGTAAAACTGTAATTTATTTATTAGGTTCGGTTTTTTTGTGAGTTTGCTCTTTTGGATAAAGATAAAAGTTTTTTCTTGAAATGGAATTTCATAGAAATGATTGTGATTTTTTACAAAGTTAATTGCTTATAAATTGATAATGTATTTTATATCAATACTATTTTCTAAATTAACAACCTTTGTCAAAGTTCAAAACTTTGACAAAGGTTGTTTTTATTCGAGACTTTGTTTTAGTACTTGTGTTTGTGGGCACGGATTGTAAATCCGCGCTATCCTAGTGATAGTAATTTTTTTAATCCTCAGCTTTAAATTGCTTCATCTCCGCCAAAGGTTCTATGGCAATATAGTTTTTCCAAATGCTGGCATCGTAGGATTTCAGTTTGATAAAATTGAATTCTTCTTCTTTCATTTTTTCAACATCGGCATGGTCAATATCGGTTCTGGCAATGTTTAGAAACTCAATTTTCTCACGTTGGTTGGCTTCTAGTTTTAGGTCAAAAGCTACTACGTCTTTCTCTTCATCGGTGAGTTCGATAAACTTCAATGGTCGGTTTAAATAAATGTATTGCCCGGTTTCTTGGGAAACATAGTGTAAGTGATAACCATTATCCGAAGGTGATTTTTTGTAGATAATCGTTCCGTTGCTTACATTTTCAAGCGATTTTACACCTAGTAAAAGTTTCATGTTAAATCCGCCTTCTTTTTTGCCTTCGGCTAAATTATAATCCATTCGAAGCACGGCAAAATCGCTTTCAGCAATGTAGAGTTTGCCTATGTATTTGGCTTTACTTTTTCTTGGTTTAAAGCTAACAACATAGATAAACTCATTATCACTCGAGTATTTTGCACCTTCATATTTAAAGTCATATAGTTCATGATTTGTAATAAAATTGAACTTTGTGGTATTCAACATACTGTTTTCAAACATGAACATATCCAATTGTGTTTTGGTAGAAGTTAATCGGGTATTTTTCGTTTTATTTTTCTTCTTGTTGAAGTCTTTTCGTAGCGAAATGGTATCGCGCGAGCCAAACCAACCGCTTTTTACACGGTAATATTTGGTGGTGTCCAAATGAGTCAACAAGATGTTCATAGCTGATTTTTCAAGTTCGTCTAGTGAAACGGTATTGTTTTCGTTTTTTAGCTTAGTGGCTTTTATCACGTCGAGTTTTGTGGTAGAAACTATTTTTTCCTTTTGTGTGACAGAATGATAGTAATCGCATAAAATATCAGTATATTCTTTTGGTGGATTGGATATTAATTTTGAGGTATAAGCTGTTATTTGTTGGTTGGCTTTTTTTAATTTTTCTTTACTAAAACCAGTTGATTTGTCTATTTCAACGTCTAATATTTTTGGAGCAAGATAACTTGATTCACGAAAGAAGATTTTATCTTTTGTCGCCTTTTTATTGGTGCTGTAATTGTTTTTTAAATTGGCTTTTACATTTGCCATAATTTCCAAAGCAGTTAGTTTTTTATCAGACAAAGTAACATCGCTAAGCTCAATCGTACCTGGTTGAAGACTAATTTTATTCTGGTTGCGTTTTAGTTCCGCTACTGTAAGCGTTTGGTTGACATAGCCTAAATAGGAAATCAAAAGTTGAACGGCATCATCGCTATTTTTCTCAGAAAGTGTGAAATAGCCTTCGGAATTGGAAACTAAATTCTCGGAGTTATTGACAATAATATTCGCATACGGAATGTTTTCACCGGTTTGCCCATCAATAATCTTGGCTGTGATGATTTGGCTTATAACTTCTTGCGGAAGAAAGGCAAATAGAAAGAATAGGAGTGAAGTGATTTTTGGTAGGTGTTTTGTCATAAGGATTTAAAGGTTTGGTTGGTTTGGCTTTATATTTTTTAATGAAATCAAATTTATTTAACCACAACACTATCAGGAACCAATACCGAATAATCGCCACCGTTTCTAATGACATCGCGAACGATACTCGAACTGATATAGGAAGTTTTTGCAGCAGTCAGTAAAAAGACGGTTTCTATTTTGGATAATCTTCGGTTGGTGTGTGCAATAGCTTTTTCAAATTCAAAGTCGGCAGGGTTTCGAAGCCCGCGAAGAATAAAATCGGCGTTTAGTTTTCTACATAAATCAATCGTCAAACCTTCATAAGTAATCACGCTAACCTTTGGTTCGTCTTTAAAAGCTTCTTCGATAAAGTGTTTTCTGTCTTCGAGCGAAAACATGTATTTTTTATCGGCATTGATGCCAATGGCGACAATTACTTCGTCAAACAACGAAATTCCTCTTTTTATGATGTCAAAATGACCTAAGGTTATCGGGTCAAATGATCCCGGGAAAACGGCTTTTCTTTTCATAAATAATTATTTTCAGTTAGACTAGCTTCGTGTCCAAATTGGTTTTTTAGCCAATGCCAATTCAATTTCGTTGTCTAGTAAGTCACTAAAAGGAATTCCGGCAAAAGCTGCTTGTTGCGGAAAAATACTCTGTGGAGACAACCCCGGATTGGTATTGATTTCTATAAAATGAGGAATACCATCCATGATGATAAAGTCAGTTCGTGAAAAACCGGTCATACCTAAAGCTTTATAGGCATTTTTTGCAGTAATTCGAACTAATTCTTCGGTTTCTGCCGAAATTCGAGCCGGTGTTATTTCTTCCGATTTGCCCAAATATTTAGCTTCATAGTCAAAGAATTTATTTTCTGAAACAATTTCGGTTATACCCAAAACGGTAACTTCATTTTTATAATTAAGAACACCAACTGAAACTTCTGTACCTTTTAAATAGGATTCTATCAAAATATCATTGTCTTCAGCAAAAGCAAAGTCCAAAGCTTTTTGCAATTCATCCAAAGAGTTTACCATAGAAACTCCTAAACTACTTCCTGATTGATTTGGTTTTACAAAAAAAGGTAATCCTAATTCGTTGGCTATTTTAGTTCCATCGATAGTATCACCTTTGGTCAGGTATATAGAATTAGCTTTTGGAATATTAAATTTTGATAATACAGAGAGTGTATCTCTTTTATTAAATGTTAAACTTGATTGATAATAATTACAGCCTGTATAAGGCAATTCAATTAGTTCCCAATAGGCTTGCAAATGACCGTCTTCGCCTGGAGTTCCGTGAACTGTATTAACAACAACGTCAAATTTGACAACTTGATTGTCTTTGGTAAATGTGAAATCAGCTTTATTGATGGGATACTTTTCATTTTCTATGATACAATGCCATCCTTCTTTTAAAATATGTATTTCAAATGGTTTGTATTTTGATTTGTCAAGATGATTTAAAATCAATTGACCGCTACGCAACGATATTACCGACTCATCAGAATATCCACCCATGACAACAGCTACGTTCATTTAATTAATGTTATTTTAGTTAAACAAAATTATCATTTTTTTTCAAACGAATTACCTTTGATGTTTCTTATATTTGCCTAAATAAAAAATTTATGAGTTTTAGAAAATATTTGACGAGTAAAGTGTTTTTTGCCCAAATCTTATTTGCTTTTGGAGTAATAGGAGCATTAGCCTTTTTATTTTTTAATAGTTTGAACTACATTACCAATCACGGGCAGGAAATTGCTATTCCTGATTTGAGTAAGTTAAGTGTTGAACAAGCTGAAGAAAAGCTCAGCGATTTAGAATTAGACTATATTATCTTGGACACGGTTGATTATAATCCGGGATTTCCTAAATTGACTATTGTTGATCAAGAGCCAAAACCGGGTTCAAAAGTAAAAGCCGGAAGAAAAGTATATCTTAAAATAAATGCCGAAACATTTACTCTGGTTCCGGTTCCCGATTTAATTGAAAAAACGTATCGTCAAGCTGTTCCAACATTAAAAGCGGCCGGTTTACAAGAAGGAAAGATTACGTACAAGCCTTATCTTGGAAAAGATATGGTACTTGAAATGTTGATGGATGGGAAAAAAATTAAACCGGGAGACAAAGTATTAAAATCTTCCAAAATAGATTTGGTGCTTGGTGACGGAAAAGTAGTATTTGATGATACTATGCTCGACTCAACTGATGTGGATAGCACAGAAGTTCCACCTTTAGCCGAATAAATAAATGAATACTACTGTTGCTGATTTCTCCGATTTAGACGACGAATTATTTGAGCACCATCGATTTGTTTCTCCAAAAGGACAATCCTTGTTGCGTGTGGATAAGTTTTTGATGCAATTAATTGAAAACGCTACCCGAAATAAAATCCAACAAGCGGCTGAAAACGGTAATATTTGGGTAAATGATATTCCGGTAAAGTCTAATTATCGTGTAAAGCCTTTTGATGTGGTTCGAGTGATGTTATCGCATCCGCCATTTGAAAATCATATTATTCCCGAAAATATTCCGCTTGATATTGTTTATGAAGATGATTCATTATTGGTCATCAATAAACCTGCCGGATTGGTCGTGCATCCCGGACATGGAAATTATACAGGAACGTTGGTAAATGCATTAGCATATCATTTTGATAATTTGCCAATGAATTCCAGTGAACGACCAGGACTGGTTCATCGAATTGATAAAGATACTTCGGGACTTTTAGTCGTAGCTAAAACTGAAGTTGCGATGACACATTTGGCAAAACAATTTGAAGAGAAAACTTCCGAAAGAGAATATATCGCTTTAGTTTGGGGCAATGTAAAAGAAGATGAAGGAACTGTCATTGGAAATATTGCGCGTCATGTAAAAGATAGAATGCAAATGGCAGTTTATCCTGATGGAGAGCAAGGAAAACATGCTGTTACTCATTATAAAGTATTGGAACGATTTGGTTATGTAACTTTAGTTTCTTGTAAATTGGAAACAGGAAGAACGCATCAAATTCGTGTTCATATGAAGTATATCGGGCATACTTTGTTTAATGATGCTCGTTATGGAGGCGATTTGATTTTGAAAGGAACAACTTTTACTAAATACAAGCAATTTGTAGATAATTGTTTTAAAACGTTGCCAAGACAAGCATTGCATGCCAAAACATTAGGTTTTGAACATCCGGTCACAAAAGAGTTTTTACGATTTGATACTGAAATTCCGAATGATATTCAAGAATGTGTAGAAAAATGGCGTAATTATGCTAAATCACATTCGGCAGAAATAGAATAAACATGCTTTTTTGTATTATTGATATAAAAAAAGGTAATTAAATTGATTAATTATCTTTTCTTTTATACTTTATTCTCTGTCTTTAAAGTAGTCTTCATAGGGTTTTTCGGCAAGAAAAAGATAAAATAATCCAGCCAAAATAAAAGGAATACTTAGCCATTGTCCTGTAGAAAGTAAACCAAATAAACTTTCAATTCCGCCTTGACTTTCTTTTACAAACTCAACTACAAAGCGAACAGACCAAAGTAGAATTAGGAAATAACCAAAAAGTAATCCGTGTTTTTCTCTTGTATTGGTTTTCCAATATAAAAAGAATAAAATGGCAAATACAAACACATAGCCAATAGCTTCATACAATTGCGCAGGATATTTATAAGGAACTTTTTCTAGCAAAGCAGCAAATTGCGGATTGGTCGCAATAGCATTGTAAGCCTCATTTACATCATTGATTTTTGTAGCATTTATTGCATCTCTTGGTGAATAATAATCTCGTATAAATTTAATTCCGTAAGTAGAGTCGGTTACTTTACCCACAATTTCGGAGTTGAAAAAATTTCCTAAACGAACGAAGATTGCGCCGCAAGCAACAGGAATAACGACTCTGTCTAGAACCCAAAGCATTGGTTTTTGAACTACTTTTTTACTGTAAAAATATACCGCAATAATAATGGCAATTGCAGCACCATGACTTGCTAATCCACGAAAGCCTGTAAATTCAAATCCATTTTCAAATCGAAATGGCAGTAGAATTTCAGTCAAATGATTTCGATAATATTCCCAATCGTAGAAAAAAACATGTCCTAATCGTGCACCAAGAAGTGTGGCAATAACGGTCCAAATAAAAAGTGTATCAAGTTTTTCTAAATCTACTTTTTCTCGGATAAAAATATGCTTCATAATGTACCAACCTAATCCAAAGGCGATAACAAACATCAAGCTATAATAGCGTATAATAAAAAAACCTAAATCAATACCTTCTGTTGGATTCCAAACCATAATTTGAATAATTTTTTCAAAAATAACAATAAATTGTCAATGCGATATGCTATTTATGACTACATTTTTTTTGGGGTACAGGATCATATCCGGTTTTTCCCCAAGGATGACAGCTTAAAATTCTTTTTACACCAAGATAAAAGCCATAAAATAAACCATGAATTTTCAGAGCTTCAATAAAATAACTTGAACATGTAGGTTCAAATCGGCACGCTTTGGGAATAAATGGAGAAATTCCGACTTGATAAAAACGAATTAATAAAACAAAAGGAGCTATTAAAATTCTCTGTAACATGATTTTAATAGTTTTATGAATTACAAAACAAAAGTAGTCCCGTCTTTTCCGTCTTTCAAATGTATTCCTAATGCCAAAAGTTCATCTCGAATTTGGTCTGATAAAGCAAAATTTTTATTTGCTCTGGCTTCATTTCTCATTCCGATAAGCATTTTAACAACGCCTTCTAGTTTTTCAGAATTATTAGAAGTAGCTTTTTCGTCTTTAATGCCTAAAATTTCAAAAATAAAAGTTGAAATAGTTTCTGTTAATGTAGCAATGTCTTCAGCAGTAAGTGTTTCTTTTTTGTCATTCACCAAATTGATAAAACGAATGCCTTCAAATAAATTAGCGATTAAAATCGGCGTATTGAAATCGTCATTCATAGCATCATAACAGCTTTTTCTCCAAGTTGAAATATCCAATGAAGATGAATTATTTGGAGTTAAAAGTTTAGCGACTTCAAGGGCTTCCAATAATCTTTGTAAACCTTTCTCACTGGCAACCATTGCTTCATTTGAAATGTCTAAGACACTACGATAATGCGCTTGCATAAAGCAAAAACGAACCACATTTGGATGGAAGGCTTTTTCAAAGAAATTATTATCACCATTGATTAGTTCCATTGGTAAAATATAATTTCCGGTTGATTTGCTCATTCGTTGTCCATTCATTGTCAGCATATTGGTATGTAACCAATAGTTTACCGGAGAATGACCATTGCAAGCTTTTCCTTGCGCAACTTCACATTCGTGATGTGGGAATTTCAAATCCATTCCGCCACCATGAATATCAAAAGTTTCGCCAAGATATTTCGTGCTCATAGCTGTACATTCTAAATGCCAACCCGGAAAACCTTCGCCCCAAGGTGAATTCCAACGCATAATATGTGCCGGAGAAGCATTTTTCCAAAGTGCAAAATCCTGCGGATTTTTCTTTTCGTTTTGACCATCAAGATCACGAGTTTGAGCGAAAAGTTCCTCGATATTTCGATTGCTTAATTCACCATAATTCATGCCACGTTTGTTGTATTCTATTACATCAAAATACACAGAACCATTACTTTCATAAGCAAATCCTTTGTCAATCAGTTTTTGAGTAAGTTCAATTTGTTCCAGAATATGTCCGGTTGCTGTTGGTTCAATTGTTGGCGGAAGAAAATTAAAAGTGTCCAATACCTTGTGAAAATCCACAGTATATTTTTGGACAACTTCCATCGGTTCCAATTTTTCCAAACGCGATTGTTTTACAAAACGATCATTTTCAACATTTCCGTCATCGGTTAAATGTCCGGCATCGGTAATATTTCTAACATAGCGAACCTTATATCCAAGATGTTGCAGATATCTGAAAATCATATCAAAAGACATAAACGTTCTTACATTCCCAAGGTGGACATTGCTATAAACCGTAGGTCCGCAGACATACATACCAATGTTGCCTTCATGTATAGGAGTGAAGATTTCTTTTTTTCCTGTCAACGAGTTATAAACTTCCAATGTATGATTTTTGTATAGTTGCATTTTCTAGGAGCTGTTTCCTGCTTTTCGTTTCAATCTTTTATAGTTTTTGTCACATCAGGTATAGTCGAGAGGCACTTTTTTAAAAAACTATAAAAGGATTTCCACTGCAATCAGGGCTAATTAAAACTGAGTATCTAATTTAATATAATCTAAAAATTCACGTTTTGTTTTTTCATCTTTGAATTTTCCTCCAAATTCCGAGGTTACAGTGCTACTTTCAATGTCACGAATTCCTCTTGAGTTCACACAAAGATGTTTAGCATCAATGATACAAGCAACGTCTTCGGTGTTTAAAACTTTTTGCAATTCCTGAACAATTTGCATAGTTAAACGTTCTTGAACCTGAGGTCTTTTGGCAAAATAATCTACAATTCGGTTCATTTTAGAAAGTCCTACAACGGTTCCGTTAGAAATATAAGCAACATGTGCTCTTCCTACGATTGGGAGTAAATGATGCTCACAAGTTGAATAGACAGTAATATTTTTTTCAACAAGCATTTCACCATATTTATAATTATTGGCAAAGGTTGAAGAACTAGGTTTTTTATTAGGATTTAATCCACCAAAGATTTCCTTTACAAACATTTTGGCTACTCGGTTAGGAGTTCCTTTCAAACTATCATCAGTTAAATCCATTCCAAGAGTAATCAGGATGTTTTCAACATCTTTTTTAATCAATTCAATTTTTTTGTCATCAGGAATGTCAAAAGCATCTTTTCTAACAGGATTTACAGCACTGGTTGCAATATGATTTTCGCCAATTTCATCCTGAAAATCGTCTTTATTTATCATTAAAAATCGAGATTTACGTAGGTTATTTTTTTGAAGTGACAAAGATAATAATTATATCTAAACAAACTTGGATACTGTTAATATTTGAAAATATTTAAAATTTAAGATAAATATTTCTTAAATTTATGTAAATTTCGCTCCTCAAAAAGAAAAAATTCCATATATGAAAAGTAAATTACTCTTTCTTGTAAGTTTATTTAGTTTTATTCAACTACAATCACAAAATTTATTAACAAATTCGGGGTTTGAAGGCTCTGGAGGTTACGTGGTTAATGGTGCAGGATATCAATTAGTTACTCCTTCAGGAACAACATCTCCAGGTGATTTTGCAGTAGTTAACTTTCCAAAAAGATTGAATGAAACAGATTTTCATTTTGAAGGAGATCGTACTACGGGAACCGGAAGAATGTTGGTAATTGATGGAAATACGACTCCGGGAACTCCATTTTGGCAAGCGGGTACTACAGGAGGTGGTGTTACGACAGCTGTGGTTGGAACAACGTATTATTTCAGTTATTGGATAAAATCGGTATCTAATTTAGTAGTTGATCCCGCTACACAAGCTAATATAGATGTACAGATTACAGGAGGAAATTCATTAACATTACTTTCAGGAAATACATTAGCGCCTTTACCGGCAGCCGGATGGAAAAAAGTTGTGTATTCATTTGTTGCAACAGCAACAACCGTTCAGATTGCTTTGTCAAATACCAATGGAAATGCAGTAGGAAATGATTTTGCAGTGGATGATTTTGCGTTGTCTAGTAATTTAACAGTTACAGTTGATGTTACTAATGCAACTTGTGCTACAATTAATGACGGTTCACTTACTGTAACTGGTTTTGGAGGTGTTGCTCCTTATGTTAGTTATACTATTTCAGGGCCGGTATCGGCCACAAATACCACAGGAGTTTTTACTGGTTTAACACCGGGTGTTTACACCGTTTCAGTAAGAGATAGCGCTACGCCAACACCTACTACAGCAACTTTGACTAATGTTGTGGTTAGACCTTTTTTATATACGACAGCTAATACAGCAATATGTATTGGTAGTTCTGCTACATTAGAGGTAGGAGGAAGTTCTTCAACCTATACTTGGACAGCTGTTCCGGCAGATCCATCATTAACAAGCCCTAACAGTGACACAATTACAGTTTCACCGACTGTTACAACGGTTTATACGGTTAGTTCTACAGTAGGATCTTGTGCTCCGATTACCAAAAACGTTACAGTAACGGTTAATCAATTACCGACAGCGACTCCTCCTTCAAACTTGACAATTTGTCCGGGGAATACAGCTACTCTTAATTTTACAGGTACGCCATTGTCAACAATTACTTTGGTAAATGATTTAGGAATTACCTATACAGTTAGTATTGGTGCAGGAGGGACGGGAACTTTTGTTACACCTCCTTTGCAAGAAACACGAGTGTATGCTATGACTAATGTTAGAAACTTTTTTACGTTATGTCAAAGAAACTATACAGGAGTTACAATTACGGTTACAGTAGTGCCTAATGGTTGTGCTACTGTTGAGACTATACCGGCAACAGGAACAAAACCACTTGATTTGTCTTTATGTGCAGTAGGAGAGTGTAGAACATTAGAGGCAAATCTTTCAGATGTACCTTCTACAACAAGTTATACAGTTACTTCTATTCCTTATTGTCCACAGGCTCCTTTTTATGATGCAGGTTATAATCAATTTCCATTGACTAGAGATGATGTGTTTTCTAATGTTTTCACTTTACCATTTAATTTTTGTTTTTATGGGAATAATTTTAACACAGTTCAAATAGGAGATAATGGTGTTGTTCGATTTGGAAGTAATTTTCCGGCATTAACTGATGGAACAGCTCATTCTTATGTTCATACGAACGCACCATTTGGTAATGCAAATTTTCCTGGAGGAACTTATCAAGATACTCCTTTCAGAAATGTGATTTGTGGTGTTTATCAGGATACTAATACAGCTACTGCTCCTTCAACTGGATTAAGAAGTGTTAACTATCAACTTATAGGCAGTTATCCTTGTAGAAAATTAGTGGTAAATTTTTATAATTTAGCGCAATTCAATTGTGGGTATGGTGTTGGAGCACAAACTTCACAAATAGTTTTATATGAAGTATCAAATATTATTGAAGTATATGTTCAGAATAGAACTCCTTGTAATAATTGGCAAAACGGTAGAGGAACAATCGGAATAAAAGGAGATGGAGCTAGTCCTCCATTTTTAACGGCTCCAGGTAGAGATTCTGCAAATTTTACTACTTCAGAAGAAGCATGGCGTTTTACACCAACAGGACCTAATGTACCTGTAACGGTAAAATGGTTTGAAGGAACCACTCAAATAGGAACAGGACCTACTCTTACTGTTTGTCCGGCGGCTACTACAACTTATACACTAAATGCTGAGTACACCATTTGTAATGTGCTTCAAACCGCAACTTCAGATATAACATTAAGTGTTAATCCTGATTTAACTAATGCACCTGTCGATTTAACGGAGTGTAGCAATGTATTCAATCTTGAAGAAAACACACCAAGAATTTTAGGAACATTAAATTCTCTAGATTACGAAATTACATATCATTTAACTTATGCTGATGCTGATGCTTTAATCAATCCTATTACAACCCCAACGGCTTTTACAAGTAACGGACAAACGATTTATGCAGGGATACTTTGGAATGACCATGGATGTATTGTGGTTAAAGAATTTGATTTGATAGTGGATGATTGTGGTCCTGTAACCCCACCTGATTTAACGGAATGTGAAACTAGTTTAGCAAGTGGAGATGCAGTCTTTGATTTTACATCACAAGAAGGTATTGCTCTTGGAATTAATAATGCTTCTGATTATAATATAACTTTCCATTTGTCTCAAGCAGATGCTGATAATGATGTTGGGGCTATCAGTCCTATAGATGATTTCACAGGAACAAATGGACAAGAGATTTTTATTAGAATGGAGAGCAGTACAGACCCGACTTCATTTGAGGTAACGAGTTTTATTTTAAATGTAAATCCTTTACCAACAGTTGCAATATCAGGTACAACTTCTATTTGTGAAGGTGATAGTGCCACAGTTACTTTTACAGGAACTCCGAATGCGGTGGTTACTTATACAGTTAACTCAGGAACTAATCAAAACATTACATTAGATGGCACAGGTGTTGCAACTATAACAGCGGCATTTACAAGTGATACTACATATACATTAATAAGTGTAGAAAATCCAACAACACTTTGTTCTCGATTAGTTACTGGTTCTGCTACAGTGACAGTAAATCCTTTGCCAACAGCTACAATATCAGGTACAACTTCTGTTTGTGAAGGAGATAATGCTACAATTAGTTTTACAGGAACACCGAATGCCATAATTACTTATTCTTTAAATGGTGGAGCAAATCAAACAATAACTCTTGGAGGAACAGGTACTGCTTCTATTACAGCAGGATATACAGTTACTTCAACTTATACATTAGTGAGTGTACGAAATCAGACGACAAATTGTACACAAGCATTAACAGGTTCAGTTACCATCACGGTTAATCCTATACCAACAGCAACGATATCGGGTACTACAACAGT